>Ga0209342_10006721_pt1 | contig 11615 bp, 10 predicted proteins | sample RifCSP16_2_FD_184023 | JGI IMG/M metagenome (GOLD analysis project Ga0209342, IMG submission 184023) | Soil microbial communities from Rifle, Colorado - Rifle CSP2_sed 16_2 (SPAdes) (version 2) | ecosystem: Environmental > Terrestrial > Deep subsurface > Rock core/Sediment | place: Rifle... | reverse complement strand
GCGGTGGCGGATTCCTGATGTCGCCATCGTCTGGTCCTAGCGCAGGAGATGCAGGCGGAGCAGATTGAGGGCGGCCTGGCTGGCCAGGAACTTGATGCCGCGGCGGCCGGCTTCTGACCCGAAGCGCCACTCCTGGACCGCTTCCCCTTCACGGTCCACTAGCGCGCAGTAGACGAGACCCACAGGTTTCTCCGCGGAGCCGCCGGTGGGCCCGGCGATCCCGGTGACGCCCAGGGCGAGATCGCTGCCGGCCCGCCGCTGCGCGCCGTACGCCATCGCCAGCGCCACGGGCTCACTCACCGCCCCGTATTGCTCGAACAGATGCGGGGCCACATCCAGTAGGGTCACCTTGGCCGCGTTGCTGTACGCGACGACGCCGTGCAGGAAGTACACGGAACTCCCGGGGACGTTGGTCAGCCGGTCGCCGATCAACCCGCCGGTGCAGGACTCGGCCACGGCTACGGTTTTCCCCGCCGCCAGGAGCAGCCGGCCCGCGACCTCTTCGAGCGAGTCGCTGTCCGTGCCGAAAACTAGATCTCCCAGACGCCCGCGCACTGCGGCCTCACCCGCCGCCAGCTGCGCATCGGCGACTTCCGGCGGGGCTTTGGCCGTGAGCCGCAGGTGGACTTCGCCGAGTTTGGCGTATGGCGCGATCGTCGGCGCTTCCAGGTGCAGGAGATCTTTGATTCTCTCCTCCACGGCGGACTCACCCAACCCCGTGACCCTCAGCACGCGCGAGCGGATGACGATCCCACCCGTCCGCTCCCGCAGCCAGGGAGTGAGGAAGTCCTCCACCATTCCCTTCATCTCGGCTGGGACGCCGGGCATAATGACGATCGTCGCGCCGCCAGGGGAGATGATGACGCCGGGCGCGGTACCGCGGCGGTTGGGGATGACCTGCGCGCCCTCGGGGATCAGCGCCTGCTTGTACACCGACTCCGGGGCCTGCCGCCGCCGTGCTTCGAAGAAGGCACGGATGTGCGCGACCACCGCCGGGTCGGTGCGCAGCGGCAGCCCCAGCGCGCCCGCGACGGCCTCCACCGTCAGATCGTCTTCGGTTGGACCGAGGCCGCCGGTCATCAGCACGAGATCGGCGCGGGACAGTGCCAGGCGCACCGCCATCTGGATGCGGGCCGTGTTGTCGCCCACGGTCTGCTTGAAGAAGAGGTTGACGCCGGAGTCGGCCAGCACCTGGGCGAGATACGCGGCGTTGGTGTCGGTGATCTGGCCGAGCAGCAGCTCCGTGCCGACCGAGAGAATCTCGGCGCGCACGGTCAGGGTTCCTCTTGCGGCTGCGGGAAGCGCAGTTCCACAACTTTGCCCGGTCCACCGAGCGGTCCGAGCGACTGCCCGTTCACGGTCAGCTCCACGGCGGCGGCGTTCCCGATGCGGATGGTTAGTTCGCGCTCCGCGCTCCATGTGCGGGCCGCGCCTGCGTCGAGAATCCCTTGAAAGACCCGCTCGCCGTCCGCAGTCACGCGCACCCAGGACTTTCCCGTCGTCGTCAGCGCCACGGTGACGCCGGCGGTCGGTGGTGCTGGGCTTTCCGCAGGCGCGGGCGTCGCCACCGGGGCGGCGCTGGGCGTAGAGAGAGATCCCGGCGACGCGGCGGGCGTCCCCGCAGGAACCGGACGCGCGAATTCCCTCAACTGCGTGTAGCCAATGTAGCCCGCGTAGAGCGCGAGCACCAGGATCACCCAGACGGCGTATGTGAGGAAGCGACGCCACCGCGGTACCGGTGCCGCAGGTTCGAGGGGGATCTCGACGGCGCGGCTCAGGCCGGGGGCGAGGGCTGGGGGAAACTGGGCCTCAAACTCCGCCACCAGGCGGTCCGCGTCCAGCCCCAGTAGGCGGGCGTACGCTCGGACGAAGCCCTTGGAATATGGGTGCGGCGGCAGCGCGTCGAACCGCTCCTCTTCCAGCGCCGTTAGGTGGGCACCGCGGATCTTCGTGAGGCGCTCGACGTCGGCCAGCGAAAGGCGCCGCGCCTCCCGCGCCCGGCGGAATGTCTCTCCGATGCCGGATGGAGGCTGCACGCCCTAGTGTTTGCGTACCCGCCGGGGATTCTCCTCCTGGCGGCGCAAACCCAGGCAGGGAGCGCAATCCCGCTCCCTGCTTTGCTTTCAGCCGACGACTCACTTTTCGGGTCGCTGTGCCTCGTTTGGGCTGAGTGCTGGATTTTTGGGGGTGGTTAAGGCAACGGGAAGGCAAACGGAAAGGCGGACGCGGCAAGAACCCAACTCAGGGTCGGCCCCCGCACCCGCCCCTAAGGTTTCGGTGGGCCGCACCGCCCCGGCCGTCCAAGGGACTGCAGCGGCTCCTGGCGGGATGGAGACTTTCGGGAATGGGGCGTTTTGGCGCGGTGGGGGAAAGTCAACACGGACGAGATTCGGTAGTCCTGCCGCCCCGGCAGCCTGGGCCGACAGCTAGAACCCGCACCAGACTTGCGCCTGCTGTCCCGCTCCCGCGACTCGGCCGGCGGTCGTCGCCTCCAGCGGGGGGTCCCACCGATGCCCCTCGAAGAGAAGGTAAGGTTGAAAACATCCGCTACACTCCCCACGGGGATTGCAGGTTGCAGCCATCCATCGGGATGGCTGAGGATTGAATCGAAAGGAGACAGCGATGTCGAGTTTCTTGATGGAGAGCGCGCCCGCTGCCGAAACCGTCATCGACGGGAAGCGGTATCTCTATTTTGGAGGGACCGGTTACTACTCGCTACAGAATCATCCCACATTGATGAAGGCGGCGGTCGAGGCTTTGACAAAGTACGGAATGCACTCGGCCACGTCCCGAAGCGGCTTCGGGACCACTCCTCTCCACGTGGCTGTGGAAAAGAAGGCGGCCGAATTCTTCGGCACTGAGGATGCAGCCTACATCGCCTCCGGATATCTCTGCAACATAGCGGGGTTCCAGGCGCTGACGGCGACGGCGGGGTTCGACGCAGTCTTCGTCGACGAAGGGTCCCATTACAGCGTGATCGACTTTGTCCATTTGCTCCAATCGCCCGTAGTCACGTTCGCCCACGCCGAGCCGGAAGACCTCCGGAAGAAACTCCGCGCGCACCTGAAGGCCGGGCAAAAGCCCCTTGTGGTCAGTGATGCCATCTTCCCGTTAATGGGACAAATGGCTCCTGTTCCCGCATATGTTGAAATCTCAGCGCCCTACGGAGCTTCGATTTGGCTGGACGACTCGCATGGTGTCGGTGTTCTGGGCGCGAAGGGGCGTGGCACCTATGAATACTATGGCCTGGAATCGGATCGGCTCTTATTTGGAGGAACCTTCAGCAAGGCCTTCGGCTCCCACGGAGGCATCATTCCCGGCGAGAAGAACTTCATACAGACCATCCGAACCGGTCACGTCATGAACGGTGCAACCTCGCCGACTTCGCCGGCTGCAGCGTCAGCACTGGCGAGCATGGAGTTGTTGACGCAGCATCCCGAGTGGCGCACCCAGCTGTGGAACAATGCCCGGATGTTGAAGGCTGGCCTGCGGCAGATGGGTTTTGCGATCGACGATTCGCCGGTCCCAATCGCCGCGTGGAGGCTAAGGTCGTCACAGGAGATGGACCGCGTCCACAAGGAGCTGATGAACCGCGGTATCTGCATCCAAAGGGCCCACTACGTTGGAGGAGGCCCCGAAGGGGTCCTCCGTGCAGTAGTTTTCTCTAGCCACGCGGCGAAACAGATCGACCGGTTGCTCGGCGAGTTGAAAAGCCTGATGTAGAGGAGCTGTTCCCCATCGCCTATCCGGCGCGGCACCCCTGAGCGTGTGAGGCACCCTATCCTATCTTAGGCCCCAGGAGTACTGTGGGCGCCACACACAGGAAAGGGGATAAACGTGTAGACATCTAACTGCACCAGTACAGCTGGTTGATTATACCTGAGGTTTGGGCTGAGCCGGGAGGGAGGTGGTTGAAGAAGGAGTGATGCCGCACATCGGTTCGGAGGGAATGGCAAAGGAGCGAATGCGCCTAGAACACAGGGGGGCTGATCGTCATGAAAGTGTTCGGCTGGCCCAGGGCGCTTGCCCTGGGAGTAGTGTTTGCACTTCTGGCCTTGCCCATGCCGGCAGGGTCCGCCCAGGCCACCCCGCAGGACGTCCTGATCTTCGGCTCTACTAGCGACGTAGAGACCATGGATCCACAGGTCACCGTCGACAACATCGCCTGGCGGGCCATCTACTACTCCTACGACCGGCTGGTCCAGCTCAAGGGTGGCACCACGGAGGTGGCGCCGCAGCTGGCCGAGTCGTGGACGATCTCTCCCGACGGGAAGACCTATACGTTCCGGCTGCGGAGGGGCGTGAAGTTCGTTGACGGCACGCCGTTCGACGCGAAGGCGGTGGAGTTCAGCTTCACCCGGCTGCTGAAGATGGGGAAGGGCGCCGCGGGCCTGTGGGATGGCATCCTGGATGTGAACGGCATCACGGTGGTGAACGCCTCCACCATTCGGTTCACCCTGAAGACGCCGTTCGCGCCGTTCCTGGGGTCGCTGGCGACCGATCAGGCGAGCATCGTCAGCCCGGGCATCATGAAGTACGAGAAGGGCGGTGACCTCGCCCAGGCCTGGCTGGCCGGCAACACTGGGGGCACCGGGCCGTTCTTCCTCAAAGAGTGGCGACGTGGCGAGCGCATCGTGCTGGAGCGCAACCCGAACTACTGGGGTCGCAGGCCGGCGCTGCGCCAGGTCATCATCCGCAACATCCCCGACCCGGCGGTCCTGCGGGACCTGCTGGAGCGGGGTGAAGTGGACATGGGAGAGGCGCTGACGGACGATCAGCTCGACGCTATCAAGGGCAAGCCCGGCATCACCGTGTCCGAGTCGCCGTCCTTCCTGGCCACCTATCTGTACCTGAACAACAAGAACAGGTACCTGTCGAATGCGAAGGTCCGCCAGGCCATCTCCTACGCCATCGACTACCCGGGCATCATCCGGGGCGTCAAGCTGGGCCGGGCGGTGCAGATGCGCGGCCCCATCCCCCAGGGCATGGCGGGCCACGACAAGACGGTCTACCAGTATTCTCGCGATGTGGCCCGCGCGCGCCAACTGCTCTCCGAGGCCGGCCACCCGCAGGGGTTCGAGCTCAGCCTGCTGATTGACCCCGGCATCCGGGAATGGGCCGACATCGCCTCGATCGTGCAGGCGAACCTGGCCGACGTGGGGATCAAGGTGAAGATCGAGGGCTTCGCCCGCCCGACAATGCGCGCCAAGCTCGACAAGGCCGACTTCGACATGGCCACGGGCTTCTGGACGCCCGACTATCCCGACGCGGACATGTTCACATGGTTCTGGTTCTATTCCAAGAACGGCGGGCTGGCGGGAAACCGTTCCTTCTATTCGAACCCGCGGATGGACGAGCTCGTGGTCGCGCAGCGCCAGGAGACCGACCCCGCCAAGCGCCTGGCGCTCTTCCGGCAGATCCAGAAGATCGCCGTCGATGAGGCCGTCTACGTCTATCTCCACCAGGCGGTCTACCGGATCCCGATGCGGAGCCGCGTCCAGGGCTACGTATACAACCCGATGCTGCTGTTCATGCCCAACTTCAGCGGGATCTCGAAGAAGCCGTAGCACCATCTCGCGCCGGCGCGGGAGGAGTGGCGCGCGAGCGTCCCTCCTCCCCGTCGGGAGAACCCCGGACATGGCTCATTTTCTGGCGCGCCGCCTCCTGCTGCAGTTCGTGGTGTTCGGGGGCGTCCTCGTCCTCACGTTCCTGATCTCGCACATCGTGCCCGGCGATCCCGCTCTGCTGCGGGCAGGGCCGAAAGCCAGCGCGGAGACCATCGCGAAGATCCGGCACGACATGGGGCTGGACCGACCCCTCCCCGTCCAGCTGTGGGTCTACGTTCGCGAGCTGCTGCGCGGCGATCTGGGCACCTCCATCCGCACCCAGCGCCCGGTCATCCAGGACATCACCGAGCACTTCCCCGCCACGTTCGAGCTGATCACCACCAGCCTCCTCGTGGTCATTGTGGTCGGGATCCCGCTGGGCGTGCTGTCCGCCGTGCGCAAGGATCGCCTGCCGGATCACCTCAGCCGGGTGATTGCCATCTCCGGCGTCTCGCTGCCGGTGTTCTGGCTGGGCCTGCTGCTCATCTACGTCTTCTTCGTCCGCCTCGGATGGCTCCCGGGCACCGGACGGCTGGACATGGCGGTGGAGCCTCCGCCCACCCTCACGGGCCTCTATGTGGTCGACGCCTTGGCCGCACGCGACTGGGAGGCGCTGCGCAGCACCGTCCGCCATCTCCTGCTGCCGGTGTTCCTCCTGTCCTATGTGTCCCTGGCGCCGGTGGTCCGCATGGTGCGCTCCAGCATGCTCGAGGTCCTCGGCCAGGATTACATCCGGACGGCCCGGGCGAAGGGATTGCCGGAGCGGCTCATCGTCTACCGGCACGCCCTGCGCAACGCGCTCATCCCCACCCTGACGATCATCGGGCTGTCTTACGGCACGCTGCTGCAGGGTGCCGTGGTGACGGAAACGATCTTCGCCTGGCCGGGCATGGCGTACTACGCGGTGGGCTCGATGACATACCTGGACTACCCCGCCGTGATGGGCATCACCCTGGTCAGCGCCGTCATCTATACCAGCGTCAACCTCATCGTCGACCTGCTCTACGGCGTGGTCGACCCGCGGATCCGGTATGACTGAGGTCGCGACGCAGGCCCGCCCTGCCCGATCCCTTCCCACGGTCCGCCGCAGCGGCCGGCTGGTCGGGCGCTGGTTGCTGCGCCGCCCGCTCACGCTGGTGGGAGCCGTGATTGTGCTGGTCGTGAGCAGCGCGGGGCTGGCGGCACCGCTGCTCGCACCATACAACCCGCTGGCCATCGATATCGTGGGCCGGCTCCAACCCCTGAGCCGGGCGCATCCCTTCGGCACGGATCACCTGGGGCGGGATCTCCTTAGCCGGATCATCTATGGGGCCCGGGTCTCCCTGGGGGTCGGGGTCACCATCGCCGCCCTGGGAGCGCTCACCGGGACGGTGCTGGGCCTGCTGGCCGGCTATCTGGGCGGGAAGGTCGACGAAACCATCATGCGGATCTGCGACATGTTCCTCGCGTTTCCGGCGCTCATCCTGGCCATGGCCCTGGCCGCGTCATTGGGGCCGAGCCTGGGGAACACCATGCTCGCACTCGTGATCATCTGGTGGCCCTGGTACGCCCGCATCATGCGGGGCCAGGTCCTTGCCCTCCGGGAGTCGGAGTACGTCATGGCGGCCAGAGCGCTGGGGGCCAGCACCCAGCGCCTCATGTTCCGGCACCTCCTGCCGAATGCCATCCCGCCGATCATCGTCCAGGCTACCCTGGACATCGGGAACGCGATCCTGATCGCCTCCTCGCTCAGCTTCCTCGGGTTCGGCGCGCAGCCGCCGGTTCCGGAGTGGGGCGCCATCACGAGCGAAGGGCGGACGTTCCTGCGCGATTACTGGTGGTATCCCACCTTCCCCGGGCTGGCCATCATGATCACCGTGATGGGGTTCAACCTGATGGGAGACGGTCTGCGCGACCTGCTCGATCCACGGCTGCGGCGCCAGGTCGGCCGATAACCCTCGCGGCCGCAGGCCTCCCCGGCACCGGTCTGCCGTCCAGGTTTTGTCCAGGTGGGCCTGCTACCGTGCCCCTCAGCGCGGGCCGGGTGCGTGCGTCCCCGCACGGCCGGGCCGCGGTCTGGGAGGGCAAGCGCGTGGGGCCTGCAGCGGGAGGCCATATGCCGGTCTACAACCTTCACGGCAATCCGCTTGTGTTCCCCTGGCTGGAAGGGGTGAGAAGTAACACCGCGCATTGTCTCGAAGACAGCCTCGTCCACGATTCCCCGGAGGGCGCGCTGCAACTTCTCCCAGGGGTTCGTCCCGCCGGGGAAAAAGGCTTGGCTAATGAAGAAGGTCCGACCATCGTGGTCCTGGTCCAAGAACCACGCCGCCACCTCTTCACCTGAGGAAGATAAGAGTTCCCCGTCAACATGCCCCCCGGCGTCCCCGATGCCCTGCGGGTGCCGACGTCCTGCTGATTCCGGTGCAGCCCTCCGGCGTGGACATCGCAGCAGCAGCAGCGACGGTGCAGCCCACGCCTAGGGGGTGAGGCCATTCGGGAGCAATACGCAAGCGACTCTACAAAAGCCAGACTGTCTGGTTCATCGACTACGTCGCCGCCAACGGGCAGCGGATCAGGCAAACCGTAGGGGTAGGCGATGAGAGCAAACGTCTCGCCAAGAAGGTGCTAGCGCAGCGGGAGGCTGAGGCACAGTTGGGCATCCTCAACCTGCCCACGACACAGACGATGCGCTTTGACGAATACGCCGAGGAATGGCTGCGGGGGTTCACCCGAAGGCGATCCAGGCCCGCCTGGGCCATGCTTCGATCCAGACGACCCTGAACATCTACGGGCACCTGATGCCGTCTGCCTTCGAGGGTGTGGGGGAAAGGCTGGACCAGTTCCTCGGGGAAGGCAAAATCAAGGCAAACGGAAAGGACACCTCGCTACAACTCGCACCGCAAGGGCCTTTCAGCGCACGAACTACCTAGTGTTTGCCTACGCGGGAAGCCTTTCCTCTGTCAGGGCCACCGCGATCTGTGCCGCCAGAGCCGCGTTGGCCTCCAATAGCGCCAGGTTGGCTTGGACCGCGCGGCCGCGAGTGAGGCGGTCCACTTCGCTCAGGAGGTACGGGGTCAGATCGCCGCCGCGGATGCCCTCGGTCTCGGCACGGGTCACGGCGCGGGCGACTGCTTCCGCCACATCGTCCGCCGGCAGTGCCCACTGCTCCGGCGGAGGGTTGGCCACGAGCAGCGCGCTCATGTCCCCCAACCGCTCCTTCGCCCGGGAGATCGCCGCGATCTCCGCAACTGAATCCGCTGACCACGGCACAGGATGGCCGCTGTCGGCCACATAGAAGTACGGGAAGCGCACAGTCCGGTAGCCGATCACCGTGACGCCGCGCGTCTCCAGCGCCTCGAGCGTTGCGCCCACATCACAGATCGCCTTGGCCCCCGAACAGACCAGCACGAGGGGCCGCCGGCTCAGTTCGTCCAGATCGGCGGAGATGTCCCAGGTCGGCGCCGCGCCCACGTGGACCCCGCCGATGCCGCCGGTCGCCTGCACGCGAACGCCGAGCGCGTGCGCGACCGCCAGCGTGGCCGACACCGTGGTCCCCCCGCTCGCCTGCCGCGCGATGGCGACGGCCAGGTCCCGCCGACCCACTTTGACGACGCCGCGCGCCGCCAGGTAGCCCAGGTCCTCTTCCGCAAGCCCGACGCGCACTCGCCCGCCGATCAGCGCCACCGCCGCCGGGACCGCGCCGTGCTCCCGGATGGTGCGTTCCATGCGCCGGGCCGCCTCCAGGTTCGCCGGGTAGGGCAGGCCGTGCGTCACGACGGCGGATTCGAGCGCGACTACCGCGGCGCCGAGGCCGAGCGCGACCTGGATCTCGTCGCTGACGTCAAAGGGACTCTGCGGGGTCATGAGGCCCTCCCTTCTATCAATACAGTTCCCACTTCGGGGTGGACATTCCCCCATACCCCGAGGGTCATGGTTGCCGCCCTGGCGGCCAGCAGCAGCACCCGTTCCGCAAACCAACCGCGCAGCAGGCCGAACATGACCAGCGCGGCCGCCGTGTCGCCCGCGCCCGTCTCGTTGATCACCAGGCCGGGTTGCGCCGGTGCCGCCGTCCATGCCTTCCCGAGCAGGCCGAGTCCGCTCTGTCCCTCAGTCAGGAGGACCCACTCCGGGCCAAGCGCCTGCACGGCCCGGGCCAGGGCAGCGCCTTCCAGCATGCCGCCCTTCGGGCCCATCAGCGCCCGCGCCTCGGCCAGCGTGAGACAGACGAGCCAGGCGTGCGGCAGAAGAGAGCGAAGACGGAAGACCTTCGCCGGAGACGTTCCCACCAGCGCCAGTCGCGCGGCGTAGCGCGCCAGTTCCGGCAGCGCCGCCTCCGCCGGATTGGCGTCGAGCACCACGAGATCGGTATCTTCGCGGGGAGCGCGCAGCCACACCTCTGCCGGTGTCGCCTCCACGATCGTGGCGTCGGCCACACCATGGCCGCCGATAGCGACGTAGAATCCGGTCTGCCCCGGATCGCGGATGGCAGCCGTCGTGTCCACGCCAGCGAGGGCCGTCTGCGTCATCATCCACTCCCCCCAGGCGTCGGCACCGACCACGGTGAGCAGACGGACCGTGGCACCCAGGCGCGCCAGTGCCTCCGCCACGTTCCGCGCCACCCCGCCGGGGACGACGTGCACCCGTCCCGGCGTGGAGATCCCGTCCGCAGTGGGGCCCGAGGCCGTCACCTTCACGTCGACGTTGGCGCCGCCGGCGACCAGCACGCGTGGTGCGCTCATCCGCGAAGGTGTTCCCGCCCGAGGGTGCAAATCCCCCCGCGGCGCGCTACACTGCACTTCAAGCCATGCTCACCGACCTCCGCCCCTGCTGGAACTGCGGCTCCGAGAACCCTGCGGGCGCGAAATTCTGCGCCAATTGCGGCAAACCACAGCAGGCCGTCTGCCCGGATTGCGGCACCCCTTTCGCCGAGGGCGCCAAATTCTGCGCCAATTGCGGGATTCCGCTGGGTGGGCCCGCCCGTGTCCCGGCCGAGGCTGCGCCTGTCCTGACCGCCGAGGCGCGCAAGGTCATTACCGCCCTCTTCGTCGATCTGGTGGATTCCACGCGCCTGACGGAACGGCTCGATCCGGAAGAGGCGCGCATCGTGGTCGGCAAGTTCTACAAGGTCGTCGAGCATGCCGTCGAACGATTCGAGGGTACCGTCGCCAACTACCTGGGGGACGGGGTCCTCGCCGTCTTCGGCCTGCCCATCTCCCACGAGGATGATCCCGAGCGGGCCGTGCGCGGCGGGCTGGCCATCCGCGACGCCATCCCCGTGCTGAACGAGCACCTGGCCGGTACGCACGCGGTGCAGTTGGGGACGCGTGTCGGCATTAACACCGGCGAGGTAGTGGCCGCTTCCGGGTCGACCTTCGACCGCGACTTCCTCGTCTCGGACGCCGTCACCACGGCCGCCAGGCTGCAGCAGACCGTCTCCTCCGGAGCGGTTGTCGTGGGCGAGCGCACCTACCGTCTGACGCGGGAGGTCATCGAGTACCGCGAACTCCCGCCGGTGGCGGTCAAGGGCAAGGCGGCCCCGCTGGCCGTCTGGCAGGCCGTGGCGCCGCTGCCGGAGCGGCCGGAGAGCCGCCGCATCGCCGCACCGCTGATCGGCCGGCACGGAGAGCTGGGGGTGCTGCGGCACCTCTACGAGCGCACGCGCGAGGAGGGCCTCGTCCATCAGGTGACGGTGCTCGGGCAGGCGGGGGTGGGCAAGAGCCGGCTGCTGCGCGAGTTCCTGGCCGAGGTGCGCGATGGGGATCCCCCGCCGCTGGTGCTGCGGGGGCGCGGCATCGCCTTCGGCGGGCAGATCGGGTATCACGCGCTGATCGACGTCCTGCGGACGCAGGCTGGACTCATGGACACGGACGCGCCCGAGGTCGTGCGGGCGAAACTCGCCCACTGGTTGGCGAGCGCCCTGCCGGAGGGGACGGATCTCCTCGACGGGCTGCTGCTGACCTTCGGGACGGAGGATGGCTCGGCGACCACTCCTGAGCTCATGCGCCAGCGCCTGTTCGACTCCTGGCGGAG
>Ga0209342_10006720_pt1 | contig 11615 bp, 10 predicted proteins | sample RifCSP16_2_FD_184023 | JGI IMG/M metagenome (GOLD analysis project Ga0209342, IMG submission 184023) | Soil microbial communities from Rifle, Colorado - Rifle CSP2_sed 16_2 (SPAdes) (version 2) | ecosystem: Environmental > Terrestrial > Deep subsurface > Rock core/Sediment | place: Rifle... | reverse complement strand
CGCCAAAACCGGCCGCCTCTTCGGCCATCCCTTCCTCATCACCGATCAGCAGGACTTCGACGTCCGGCCCCAGGTTGCGCCAGGAATGCAGCGCGTTACGCTGGATCACCCCGATATGACCTCGAAACGGCTTGGGAGCGGAAAAGAGAGTCAGCATTCTCCGCCCGCACCCCCGGCCGCGCTCGGCCGGACCGCCGGCTTCATTTCGCCGCCCCCGGATCGCCGACCACCGGCTCCAGTAGACCATGGCTGCACAATCGCTCAGCGGTCGCGTGGAGCTGCCTCATGGGAAGCCCCGTCTTTCCCGCGATTTCCAACAGCGTCGTCGCACCGTCGCCGAGGAACATCAGCCAGCGGATCGCGTCGAGCTCGCTCCCGAGCGCCTCTGTTCCCGCCAAGAGCTCGTAGCGGCGCTCCGCGTGCGTGCCGCCGGCGGCCTTCTGTTGGATGCCGCCTCCCGTCTGCGGGTAGAGGCCCCGCTTGCCGAGCATCGGCTCACCATGAGGGTTGAGCGAGCGGTAGGCCAGATCGGCCTCCAGGTTTCCGATTGCCAGCAGGTAGAGCTTCAACGTGTCCACCAGGCCTTGGGCGCTGATGAAATCCAAGTTGTCCAACGAGGTGTGATAGAAGTCGTATTCGTAGTACTTGTCTTTCGTGACGCTCACCACGGGGATGCGGAAGGCGGGCGATGAGTATTGGCGTTCATCGCTGCCGCTGATATCGAAGGGGTAGCGCACGTGCTCCAATCGGAGCTCGGCGAAGACTTGTTCCACCGCACGGTCCACACGAGAATCGCCTCGGAAGCTGCATTTGTAACCAGGTTTTCCCGGCCCGGCGACCGTGGTGATGACAAACCCTCCCTGCACGCGTTTCAGGCTCTCTTCATTGCGCGCCAGGTAGGCGAGGGCTCCGATCGTTTCCGGGAGAATGACAAACCGGTAGGAATGGCGATTTGGGCGAGAAGAAAGCTGGCGCAACAAGAGGGCCCACAGGACGATCCCCGAGAGATTGTCGTTGGCCAGAGACGGGTGGCAGCAATAGGTGGAAATCAAGTACTCGGATCCGGAACTCCCGTGGATGAGCGCCTCGCCGTAGGTGAGCGCGCCAGGGGCCAGGGTCGAGTCGATCACCACCCGATACTTTGCGCCGCGATCCATCCGCTCCAAGTGCTCGTGGCTGAGGCAAAACCCCCAATCACGCTTGTAGTATGTCGTCCGATAAGGAATGGCTTGCGGAAGATGAGGCAGGGTGTGCAGATGCGGCTCGAGCTCGGCGAACGTCATCCGCGCGTCGATGGGCTCGCTGTATCCCACTACGTGGAGGTTGCTCTTCTGGAAGTCGATGACCCTGGCGCCATCCGGCGTGGCCACATAGGCGTCGCGGATTGTCCACTCGTCGGGGACCACCCAGTCGTAGCACTCCGTCCCGGACGGCACCTCGTGCAGCTGGAAGGGGGCAATCTCTTGCAGAGCCGCCAGCGTCTGCCGGACCCCTTCGCCGGTGATGCTCCGGCAAATCGGGAAGAGTCGGCGAAGAAAGGTATCGGCTTCTTCTCTCAGAGCTTCCCAATCCAGCCCGCCCGCGAGGTCGCCGATCACAGAGGCGTCCATCTCTCTACCGCTCTTCCGGGCCAAGGTGAGCCTCCCGAAACCCTCGATGCTCGACACTCGCATTGAGCAACGCCAGCGAGGGGTCTTGCCGGAAAAGGTCGAGCACATCGAGCCAGGTGAAGTCGTCGCGCCTGCCGAAGTGCTCGAAGACTCGCCGGACGACTTCCAGATCCTCCGGGGCGTCAACAGTCCAGCGCAGATGCCCGAAGTCCTCCCCGCCCCTCAGGAGCTGAACCCGGAAACGCCCGCGGCGCTCATAGATGAACGGGAGGACATGCTCTCTCTCGTACGGATCTGCCGCCTCCCGCCAGGCCGCCTCCAGCGCCTCGAAGCTGCAGACCTCCGTATCGAGGCCGATCGGGAAGGTGCGGCCCTCGGCGAGGCGATTGGCGACGAGATCGTAGGGCGGCTCCGATTCCAGAAAGGCACGCACGGCTTCGTCAATCACTCCGGGGTCGATCAGAGGGCAGTCCCCGGTCAGACGCACAATGACGTCGGCTCTGTGCTCCTGAGCAGCCCGGTAGTAGCGGTCGAGGACATCGGTCGGATGGCCCCGGTAGCACAGATAGCCCCTCGAGAGGCAGAGCTCGGCAACCGCGTCGTCGGCCTGCTCCACGGTTGTTGCGACGACCAGCTCATCCAGGGTAGCCGCCCGCCGGGCGCGCTCCACCTCGCGGACGAGCATCGGCTGGCCGGCGATATCGGCCAACACCTTCCCCGGCAGGCGCGTCGAGCCCATGCGGGCCTGGACAATGGCCACAACGCGTCGGCGAGGGTGGCTCATGCTCTCCTCCCCCGTTCCAGCGCCATCCGGTAGGCATCCAGAAGGAGGGGGAAGTTCTTCTGCCAGTTTGCCCGCGCCTCCGCCGTCGCCCGGGCGCGCTCTCCGAGCGCGCCCAACTGCGCTCGCGCGGCGAACGCCCTTTCGATCCCTCGGGCGAGATCCGCGGCGTCGCCATCCCGAAACCACCACCCCTCGGCGCCGGGCGTCACCCACTCCCGATTGCCGGCGATATCCGAGACGAGCGCAGGCAGCCCGCAGGCCATCGCCTCGAGAAGCGAGACCGAGCTGCCATCGGAACGGGAGGCGCTGACATAGAGATCGGCGGCCTCGTAGCAGGCCGGGAGCTCAGCATAGGGCACCTGCCCGGCCAGGTGGACCCTGTCCAATGCCCCGTTGAGGGAGAGCATGCGAAGGATTCGGGGGCGAAGCGATCCGTCGCCCAGCATCAGGAGACGAAGATCGGGGTTTGTGTTCGCGGCCGAGAGGAACCCTCGCACCAGGATCTCGATCCCGTAGCCCGGCTCCCAGGAACGGGTGGAAAGGAGGACGAACGCCGGCCCCCAACGCAGACGGCCTCGCAGCCCATTCGCCGACCGAGGGGAGAAGTGTTTGAGATCGACACCCCAGGGGAAGATGACGATTCTCCCCTCCGGCATCCCAAGCCGAACTGCCGCCGACCGGACGGCCTGGCAATCGCAGACCAGAGCGTCGGTCCGACGCAAGGTGTGGCGCGCCGCCCAGCAACCCGGACCACGAATGGCGTCGCGAAGCAAGTCGGACCCCCAGGACATGGCCACGAGCGGCCTGAAGCGGGCCAGTGCGGTGAGGAAGGCTGCCTGCTGAATCGGCCCCGCGTGAACCAGATCCGGCCGGATCGAATTCAGGCGCGCCTTCAGCCGGGAGATCGATCGGGGGAGGCGGGCCGCGATGCTCCCTTCTCCGCCCACCAACGCGGAGTGAGGCCGGATCCCCTGGGGGAGCGGTCGCTCGTCCTGCCCGCGGCCGCCGGCGAGCATGGGCAGGAAGTGGATCTCATTCCCAGAGCCTGCAAGCGCGGCCAGGAAGCGGTGGTCGTGAGGAGTGTAGCCGCGGGAGAAGTAGAGCACGCGCATAGTCAGCTCAGTCAGGCCTCTGCCCGGTGGTCATCGAGGCTCACCGCCCAGGCGCGCGGCCTGAGCACGCTGCTGAGCCTCGGCCCTGTTGCCTATCAGCGACCAGGGGTCTTCCCCAAGGAGCGCGTCCGCCGCTGCCACGACGTCCCGCAAGGAGCAGGCAGCCACCGTGCCGTAGTTCAGCCTGGTCTGCGCCCAGAGGCCCTCGGTTTCCAGGCGTCGCTGAACGGGCTCGAAATCCGTGCGAGGGTCAAGCTCAAGATCGCGCGAATACATGCGGTAGACCGCCGCCCTGGCGATGCCGTCGTCAATCACCGTCCCGGGGAAGTCCTTCCAGTAGCGGTAGGGCACCTGCCGTTTCTGCTCGGCGTAGTGAACCATCGAGGCCACCTGGATGCTAGCCCCGAGCAAGACCATGCTGAAACCGAGATCGAGCATTCGTTCCAATGCCGATTCAGGGTCGAAGGCGGAGGGTGTGTCGCGCCCCGCCAGATCCTCGGCGTGACGCCCCACCGCCGCCAGCGATTGCATCGGGTGGGGGGTGCGCTTCGCCTCCGGAAGGCAACGAACGTATTCGGCGAATACTCCCATCTTCTCCGACGGTGTGTTCGCCCGATCGAAGGGGATCCCTCGGGCAAACCCAAAATCGAAAGTCGGAACTACGAGGGTGCCGCCCTCGCCCAGCACGTCTTGGAAGGCGGCCCAGTAGATCCCCACGCCGCCAACCGGGCGGCCGAGGTATTGGATTGCCGCGTGCACGAGCACACCATCGCCCGGCCCGATGCCGACGGTCCGCAAGCACTCAGCCACCTGATCCTGGGTCACCTCATTCACACGTCACCCGTTTCGGCTCAGCAGACGAAGCAGACATCGGGCCGCCGCCCCGGCTCAAGCCAGGGCGCTGCGGACCGCTTCCGGCCATTGGGCTGGCTCCAGCCCATACTGGGCCAGGAACGCATAGGCGAGCCGCTCCAGCCCAAAGGCCACGCAGCCCGTGCTTGCCGGCGAGCCGTCCTGCAGGCGGATGTCGAGGTGCCGGCCGAAGAAATCTTGATGGTAGTTGTAGGAGCCCACCGCCAGAGTCCCCTGGCGGTGCGGCACGAGGGCCCGGATTTCGTATTTCAGCTGGAAGGCGCTCTGGAACGCGGTCTGCCGCTTGAACTCGCCGACGAAGAAGGGATCACTGGCGCCCTCCACCCGATAGGCCAGGCCCCACGCCTCGAGCAAGGGCGCCACTCTCTTGCGCGCCTCCTCCCGATTCTCCAGAACGAAATCCTTCGCCCCCACGAAGATGATCTCGCGCATCGTGAAGTTCCACAGGCGTTCGAGGGAGGCCAGGTTGCTGGACTCGAAGCGGAAGCAATTGCCCACGGCCGTGGCGCACACGCCCTGGCTGAGCCTGGCTCCCGAGAGGGCACCATAGTAGTGGAAGCAGACCGCCGGAGAGAGCACGGCGGTCACCGGAGCGAATGCAGCCGGGTCGACGTGGAGCGCCTTGTGCTCGATATGCGCCGCCTCGGAGAACCCTTCAATCACATCCAGGTCGGTTCGCAGATGAGCGGCGAAGGTGATCGAATGGGGGAAGGACCGGAAGTATTCCACCCGGTCGAGCAGCTCGGCCGAGATCAGGGTGGGGAATCGGTAGGGCCGGGCGCCGAAGCCCTGGGCCAGATCCAGGAAAGCCCTCTCGAAGAAGTCCATCAGGCTGGCCAGGAGAGGGCCAAGCACGGCGATGCCCTTCTCTTCGGGAACGACCTCGCCTCGTTCGGCCAGCGCGGGCATCGGATCCACGCGGAACGGCACGGGGCGGTCCAGATGATCTTCGAGCACTTTCTCCCGAGGCCGCACGGCGCCGCGGACCATGGCCTCAATCACCCGCCTCACCTTGGCCTCGACCGCCTGAATGGCGGCCGAGTCGGGCCGGCTCGAGAAACCCAGGAGCACGCGGTCCCCCTCGGGCGAGACGCTAGCCCGCTCCAGGCGTTCGTCCGCGTAGGCCAGCCTCGATTGCAGGTCCCCGGTGAGATACGAAGGCACCCGGGCCTCCCCCTCGAGGATCATTGTATGCTCATGCATGTTGTCGTTCCGCGATCTCCCGGCAGATGGCGTCGATGGAGATGAGCCGGGCGATCAGCTCTTCGTCCAACGGAACGGCATAGCGCTCTTCGAGCGTCATCAGCAGATCCATATGGCCGAGCGAGTCCCACTCGGCGACGTCGCCGAAGGAGAGCCCTTCATGCACCTGCTCGGGAGGCAGACGGAGCACCTCGGCCACGAGGCGCCGCACCTCCTCCCGGTAGCGATCCGCATCGCCAGCCAATCTACCCTCCACGCCTCAGATCCGCGTCCCACTTACCACGTCGTCACCGGGCACTCCGGCCCCGCGGGCAGCTCGTCCTTTCGGGGCTTCCAATCCCCGAACCCGGCCCGATCCGCCCCTTGCTCACGAGGGGGAAGAAGCCACATTCTACTTGAGGCAAGCCCCATCTCTGGCGAACCTCCATCGGAGCCGAGCCCCGGCTTATGTGCGGCCTGCACGCGCCTCCCCGGCACGCGTCGCGCGGTCCACATGCTCCCTGGCGAAGCTCATGCTCTCATGAGCCCCCAAGCAGCGTCCAACGCAGCGCCTCGCCGGCGGGGATGTCTTCGAGCGCTCTCGTACCCAAGACGGCTTCGATTTCGAATGGAAGAACGGCGCCGGGCGTCGCCGGGCGAAGGACGTCGATCATCCCGCGGTTGAGCGCCTCGTCCTTGTGGATTTCGCGCGCGGCCCGCAGGCAGCGCCGCTGGACGATCACGGTCTCCGATTCGTTTTCCGCCACGCGCTTCTCGGGCGACCCGAGCGCTCGTTCCAGCTCCCGCGTCCGATCCACCATGTCGCGCCAGGCATCGGGGGTGAGAGAAAACGGATGGTCGGGGCCAATGCGCGAGTTGTCGTCGGTGAAGTGCTTCTCGATCGCCCGCGCCCCCAGGGTCACCGCCCCCAGAACGGTGGCGTGCCCCCGAGTGTGATCCGAGAGGCCCAGGACGACGTCCGGGAACATCACGGCGTAGGTCTTCAGGACGTTGAGGTGGATATGCGCGAAGTTCTCCAGGCTGGCGGTGTAGTTGGTGTTGCACTGCATCAGGACGAGCTCGCCATTGACCTCAAGGATCGTCCGCACCGCCCTCTGGACGTCTCCGATGTCGGAGGCCCCAGTGGCCAGCAGGACCGGCTTTCCCTTGGAGGCAATGTGCCGCAGCATCTCCAGCCAGGTGATGTCGCCGGAACCGATCTTGTGGGCGGGCACATGCGGGTCGAGCATATCGACCGCCTCGAAATCGTAGGGCGACGAGAAGTAGTGGATTCCCTCCCCCTCGCACACCGCCCTCAGCTCGGGGGTCCACTCAAATGGAATCGAGGCGTCGGCGTACACCTGGAAGACCGACTTCTTCCACTTCGCCTGGTGCGACTTCTGATCGCCCAGGCTGCGAAAACCCAGGTCGCTCACGATCTTCGGGGCGCGGAAGTTCTGGAACTTGGCGGCATCCGCCCCGGCCTCGGCCGCCAGGTGGATCAGCATCTTGGCCCGCTCCAGCTCCCCGTCGTGGTTGGCCGAGATGTCGGCGACGAAGTAGGTGGGATGTTGGGCGCCGATCCATCGGTCGCCGATGCGGATCTCTTTCATCTCTCAGATCCTCCGCGCCTCGATCTTCGGGACGCCAGCCATCTGTCTCAGGTCGGCGGGCCGGCCTTCTTCCCTGAGGGCCTTGAATCGGGCAAGGCCTTCCCGAGCGGGTAGCAGCCGGATTCCCAGCTCGCGCTCGATCCTCTGCCCCCGTAAGCACAGACGCCGGCCTCGGGGGGCTCGCAGCTCGCTCGTCTCCACCCCCACCGGCTCGATCAGCTCCGCTTCCAGGCCAAAGGTCCTGGCGATCGTGACCCCGAACTGATACTTGCTCACGCAATCCCCGCCCGCCACGTGGTAGAGGCCCTGCAAGCCGGCCTCAAGCATGCGGAAGAGGAACTCGCTGAGGTCGTTCACCAGGATTGGGCTGACGAAGATGTCGGTGAATCCCCGGCAGCCCCTTCCGGCCTCAAGATGGCCCACGAACCACTCGGCCAGGCTCCTCTTCCCTTGAGACGTCCAGCCGAAGATGTTGGTCCGAACGATCAGGGCATCGGGGTCCGCCGCCCGCACGGCGCGCTCGCCCTCGAGCTTACTCTGGCCGTAGACGTTGATCGGATTCGGCTGATCGCCCTCCACATAGCCGCCCCGCTCACCGTCGAAGACCGCGTCCGTCGAAATATGCGCAAGCCTCGCGCCGACGGAACGAGCGGCCATGGCCACCTGCCCGGCCATGTCCCGATTGAGCCGGAAGGCCATCGGCGGATCTGCCTCACACGCGTCCACGTCGGTCGCCGCGGCGCAGTGGATCACCCAGTCCGGCCGGACCAGGCCCAGGAGCTCACTCGCCGCTCCGGCCTGGGCGAGATCCGCCTGTAAGGACTCCACGCCCGGCCACTCGACACGCTGCTGGTGGCTGACGGGAGTCACCTCATAGCGGCCCACCGCATCGAGAACCAGATTGGCGCCCAGCAGGCCGCTCGCGCCGGTGATCAGGATTCGCCTCATTCCGGCCTCTACCCGGCGGCCTCCACCTCATAGGGCTTCGCCATCTCCTGGATCTGCTCCACCGTCAACCATTGCGGGTTGGTGTCGCTCGCGTAGCGAAACCCTTCCGCAAGCGGCCGCCCGGTCTTCTCCCACTCGTGCCCAAACCAGAGCTTATCGGGCGGCTCGACCACAAATAGATCGTCCAGCTCCAGCGTATGCCGCGCCTCGTCCTCGGACACCAGCACTTCGTGCATCTTCTCTCCGGGCCGGATCCCGATGCGCTCGATCCGCGAATCGGGCGCAATCGCCCGGGCCAGATCGACCACCCGCATGCTGGGGATCTTCGGGACGAACACCTCCCCGCCGAGCATCCGCTCGACACAGCCGATGGTAAACCGCACCCCCTGATCGATGGTCAGCCAGAAGCGTGTCATGCGCTCATCGGTGATCGTGATGGTTCCGCCGGCCCGCTGGCGGAGGAATACCGGGACGACGCTGCCCCGGCTGCCCACGACGTTGCCATAGCGCACGCAAGAGAAGCGCGTGCCGGAGCCGCCGGCGTAGGCGTTGGATTGAACGAAGAGCTTCTCGGCGGCCAGCTTGGTGGCGCCATACAGGTTGATCGGGTTGACCGCCTTATCGGTGCTCAGAGCCATCACCCGTTCGACGCCGGCATCGAGGGCGGCCTCGATGACGTTGCGCCCGCCCATGATGTTGGTCAGGATCGCCTCGATCGGGTTGTATTCGCACGCCGGCACCTGCTTGAGAGCGGCCGCATGGACGACGATGTGCACGCCGTGCATCGCCCGCCGCAACCGCAGAAGATCCCGCACGTCCCCGAGGAAATAGCGCAGGCTTGGGTGGTCGAAGCCCCTTTCCCTCATCTCGTGCTGCTTGAGCTCGTCCCGGCTGAAGACAATGAGCTTGGCCGGATGGTAGTCCTGGAGCATGATCTCTACGAACTTCCGGCCGAAGGAGCCCGTCCCGCCGGTGACCAGGATGACTTTCTCACGCCAGTTCATTCAGACCGCCCTTCCCTCGGCGGCGCCCCGGCCGCCGGGCTTGCAGAACAGGATCGCCGGATACTGGCCGATGCGGCCCAGCAGGCGCGGCATCCGTTCCTCCAGCGCGAAAATCGCCCGCAGGAACAGCTCGCCCCCGAATCGGCGATGGACAAACGCACGCAAGAACGCCGTGCTCACGCTCCGCCAGACGCGGATCTCGAGCCCAGGGAGATCCCTTAGCTCGCGCCTCACCCAACGATAGTCGTGCTTAAACGTGAACGTGGCCGCGGGCTCTCTCGCCGCGGGCGCTCGCGCGCCGATCGCTTGCGCCTCGTCCCGCCGACGCGCCTGCCGGTAGAGGCGCTGCATCCAGAAGGCAAGAGCAATCGGGCCTGCCATGGCCCGCATCAGCGCCGAGCGCTCTCCCCAGCTCGTTACCACCACAGCCTTCCCCCCCGGCAAGAGCACTCTCAGGAACTCGAGGAAAGCCCTCCGATGCTCGCCAGCCGGAAGGTGATGAACCGTGTGCAGCGAAACCAGCCCATCGAAGGTCGCGTCCCGAAACGGGAGGGCGGCGATGTCGCCGGCGACGAACAGCCCGTGGTCCCCGATCCGCTCCCTGGCCTCAAGGAGCGCCGCCCGGGAGAGATCGAGACACACCCGCCGCGCGAACCCGCGTGAATAGCCCAGGTATTCCGGATACTGGATCGGCCCGGAGCCCGCATCCAGGAGAAAGCGGCCGCTCAGGGGCAGGTATTTGCCCACGCGCACGTGACAGCGATGGATGTATTCGCGTGATACGGGCCTCAGGTCTTCGTAGCGCGCGTTTTGATACAGGCCCTCGCCCACCTGCCTCCAGCCGACCGAGTCGTAAAACGCACGAACCTGGGCCTTCACATCGGTTTCGGCGTTCATTGCCCGGCCTTGTGCAGCGCCCGTTGGCGCCAGTCGATCGGCAGCCCGACGAGCGCCCGGAAAGTGGGCTCGAGGGTCGAGCGCTGCTTTGGATCGAGCACCCACTCGAGGGGATAGCGAGCAATGTCCTGCCAGAAATGCTCCGAGTGCCAGGGGAATGGGAAGGGATATTCGAAGAAGAAACGGTGGGCGTAGCGCCACGCCAGGTCCACCAGCTGCGGCTCGAGCCTCTGGCCGAGAGGCCTGCCGAGCAAGCCATCGATCGTCGCCAGATACTCGTCGGCCGTGGCTGGATCGTGCGTGAAGCCTCGGCCGCGGTAGTGCGTCTTCCCCGCAACAACCACCGGCACGCCATTCATGGCCATCTCGATGCCGGTGGTCGTCGTATACACGAGCCCCAGGTGCGCCAGCTCGATCAGGTCGTACGTGTTCACCGGCGAGTCATGCGCCACGACGATCACATGCCCGGGCAACTCCGGAAGGGCGGCATGGACGATCCCCTCGGAAGGGTCCGCCGTGCCGAACGACTCGCCCGGATGAACTCGCACCACGAGCTGAGCCTGCGGGCGGTCGGCAAGATGCCGCACGGTCATCGCCAGCCAGCCGGCCATCCCGTCGCTGAAAACCCCGCGCCCCAGCGAAAGGCTGTCGCCCACCACGTTGGTGCACAGCAAGACAACAGGGCGCCCAGGGTCGAGCCCGAGCTGGGCTCTGGCCTTCTGCGCACCCTGGCTCTCTCCCATCTGCCAGAGCCGATTGAAGCCTGCCCACGCCGCCCCCCCTCGGCGGGCCCGGTAGAGGGCCTGGGTTGCAGCCTGCTCCTCATCACTGAGAGGATCGTCCTTGCGTGCGTTCCACAGGTCGGTCGTATCGAGCAGCATCACCTCGGCGTCGTGGGCCAGCCACATCCGGTCTCGTTGTTCGCCGAACTCGAAGGTGACGACTTTCGCGCCGGCCTGCCGCGCCGCACGGTAGATGGCGCCAAATTCCAAGACACTGCCGTTGGGGATGAGGATGGCGTCGTAACGGCGGTGGTGAAGGAGTCGCCAGGCAGCGCTCGCCGCCGACCGGTTGCGCGCCAGCCGCAGATCATAGAGCGCGCGGTCCTGGGTGCCCGGCCGGAGGTCAAGGCGTTCCCGAAGGAGCGTGTACTGTACGTCGATCCGGGTGAGGTCCTCGAGGTCCCGCTCCAGAGTCGCTGGAAGCGCGGCAGGTCTCCGGTGGCTGAGATCCCGGACGGCGAGCAGCGGGGTGAGACCATTCAGGATGCGGCGCAGGTAGATCTGTTGGCGGCGGACGTCGAACGGCAGGGCGGGCTGGTTCCAGCGGCGGTAGGGCAGCGTCCCGAGCTCCACCTCGTGGCCCAGGCCCGCAAGCATGGCGCCCAGGCCGCACGCATACTCCAGCCACCATTGGAGATATCCGATCAGCAGCACGCGCCGCGGCTCCTGGCCATCCAGCGAGCGGCGTGCGCGCTCCGCGGCTGCCACCCAAGCCGGGATCGCCGCCTCCAAACGCTCGAGGGAATAGCCCCCGATCGGCGTGGCGTGGCCGGGCTTGAGCCACTGCGATGCCTCCGCCGCGAGCGGCAA
>Ga0209342_10006719_pt1 | contig 11617 bp, 6 predicted proteins | sample RifCSP16_2_FD_184023 | JGI IMG/M metagenome (GOLD analysis project Ga0209342, IMG submission 184023) | Soil microbial communities from Rifle, Colorado - Rifle CSP2_sed 16_2 (SPAdes) (version 2) | ecosystem: Environmental > Terrestrial > Deep subsurface > Rock core/Sediment | place: Rifle... | reverse complement strand
GGATCGGGGGGCGAGGGGCGGGGGATTTGGGATGTTAACGCAAAGACGCGAAGACGCAAGGTTGGGATTTTGTGCCTTTGCGCTAGTTTTCTTTCCGGCGGCAGACGGTTATGAAGTCCCGCGGCGGGTCTTGTTTGAAGCGGTCGCAGGAGATGATTGCAATTGTTTCGAAGGGGCCCGGGAGTTTGTCGGCCGTGATTAGGCGGTTGTGGAAGCAGAAATACTCGTAGTCGGGCGGCAGCGGGTCGCCCGGCTTCGGCACGGGACGCCACGCGATGGGACGACGGTAGTGATAGGCGAACAAGTGATGCACCGTGCCGAGACTGACGAGCCGGGCATCGTCGGGCATTTTTTCTTTCAATGCCGCGACGAGGGCCGCGTGGTCCACGCTGCGTCGGGCCAGGGAGTTATTGAATGGGCCGACGAGCGTAATGCCCATGAAGACGGCGATTGCCAGGAGGCCCGCGACGCGGCGTGCCTGATTCGCGGCCCGCGCGGCCCAAACGACCACGATGGCCAGCACGCCGACAATCATGGCATAGACGACGGCGAAAGGCGCCGGGTGGATCAGCGGCGATTCTTTCCCTTGGCCGACGAGGCTCGCGCCGAGCACCGCGACGGCCGCGGCGGCCATGACGACGCCCAGCCCGACGAGGAATTGCGGCCAGAGACGTCGCCAGCGGGCCGCCGGGTCGGCCTGCCAGCAGCGGTCGACCACCAAGCCAATCAACAGGGCGAAGCACGGATAGAGCGGCATGAAGTAGCGGCTCCGCGCGGTGGGCACGAACCAGAGCGTTGGAAACGTCACGGCCAAGGCCACCAAGAGAAAGAGGACGTGATCTTTTGCCGGGCCAATAGTGCGGCGAAAATTTCGGTTCGCGTAGGCCGCCAGCAGCACTGACCACGGCAGCAGGCATCCGAAGAGGATTTCCAGGGGATAGCGGAAGAAGTGTTCCACGTAATCGCGCCAGGTCGTGTCGTTGAACCGCACGGCGACGTTGCGGCCGAAAATGCGGAGCGTTCCGTCGAGGCCCACGGTTGACGTGTAGGGCACTTGCCATGCTCCCCAAACGAGCAGGAACACGCCGATGCCGGCCAGGTGGCCCCAGGAGATCGCGTCGCGCCAACGTCGCGTCAGTAGCAGGTAGACGCCCACGGTTGCCGCGAAGTAGACGGGCGCTTGGGGGCCTTTGGTCAGTGTGCCCAGGGCGACCATGAAATAGGCCGCGGCCCAAGTCCGTGCGGCCGGCAATTCTCGAGTGCGGCCATAGTGCCACAATAGGAGCGACCCGGTGACGAAGAGCGTGAACATCATGTCGGTTTCGCCCAACCGGCCGAGTTCGAGAACCTGGGCCGCGGAGGCAAACGCCACGGCGGCGGCCAGCGAGGCGGTCCGCGAAAGAAACAACCGTCCATAGGCGTAGATCAAAAGGACCACGCCCAGCACGGCCAGCACGCTCGGCAGGCGAATGGCCCAGGCGTCCACTTGTCCACGAGCAAGCCCCAACAGGCCGATGGCCCAATTTTGCAACGGCGGACGGCTGAAGTAGAGTTCTCCTTGTTGTCGGGGAACAATCCAATCGCCCGAATCGATCATCTCGACGGCGACCTGGGCCCGACGGGGCTCCTCGCCTCGGACGTTCAAGAGCGTCAGCCGCGGCAGGAAGAGCATCGCAACCAACGCGACGAGCAGCCACGATTCCCATTCGCGCCACCACGGGCCGGAGCGATCCGCAATAGCGACACCGTACAGAGGGTCTGTCGGCGTGGGCTGGGATTCCGCAGTCATGGCTATCTTTCCTCTTATCTTTTTCGGTGTAAATATGCGCAAGCCGCGTATTTGGCGGAAGTCTCACAAAAACCCCGCGGGGAATCAAGGGCAGTTGAGGAATGAAAATATGTAGAACCCATTTCAAAACCGTTGCCGCTTGGCAAAAGGGGACAGGCACCGTTGCCGCAATCTTATTTTGAAGAGACACCATCTCTGAGGCAACGGAGCCAGTCCCCTTTTGCAGGGGTATGCGTAAGTCGGAGAAAGTGCATTGGAGTGCGAAAAAAGACACATTGTCTTGGCCCTTTTGGTTTACTAAAAAACCTTTTGCGATTCCGCGACCGCGCCGACCCGGTGGGGTGAGACGCCCGTTCTTTGACCTTGACGGTGCGTGCCGATGTCGTCTACCGTATGCGTCACGGGCATGTGGACCTTGATTATGCAGTAGTTTCGCCCGGTCCTCGGCGGCGACGCCCACGACTTGGTCGCACCACAACGTGACGCTGGAACTTTGGCTGAGATGGTGCGTCTTTGTACGCGACGGAGGACTGCGACGAGCAGGTGAAGCCGATGAAATGCCCCGTGTGTTGGTCCGAGAAGGCCTACCGTCGAGAAGAGGAAACCTGGACGGACGCGCTGTTGCGGTGTTTGCTCTTCGTGCCGTTCCAGTGCCATCACTGTTTCCACAAATTCTACGTTTCGTGGTTTTCCACGTTCGGCAAAGTGACCCGGCCGCCTAAGTCGTCGAGGTTCGGCGGCCGATCGACGGAAGTCACGCCGACTCGCGGACACGCGGCAACGACGGACCGGCCAAGAAGCGGTTGTGGGCACGAGCACTAATCGGCACGAGTGCCCGCGCCCGCCGAAGGATGGGCTCGCGCCCAAGGAGCCGTCGTGTCGCATAGCGAATCGTTCATTGACATCCACTGTCATCTTCTGCCCGGCGTGGACGACGGCGCCGCGAGCTGGGAGGATGCCCTGGCCATGGCTCGAATGGCCGTGGCCGACGGCGTCTCGACGGCCATTGTCACGCCGCATCAATTGGGCACGAACCGCGCGTTGGACGGGTCCGCCATTCGCGCCAAAACGGCCCACCTTCAGCAATTCCTCAACCAAAACGGCGCCGAGTTGCGGGTGTTGCCGGGCGCGGAGGTCCGCATCGAGCCCGACTTGATCGACAAGGTCCGCGAGGGCGAGGTGCTCACCCTGGCCGATCGGGGGCGATACGTTTTACTTGAACTGCCGCACGAAATTTACCTTCCGCTGGACGACATGCTCCGCGATCTGCGCCGGGCGGGGCTGACCGGCGTGCTGGCCCACGTGGAACGCAACCTGGGCGTGTTGGCCAATCCGTCGGTCGTCGGGCCGCTGGTCGAGGCGGGATGTCTCGTCCAAGTGACCGCGTGCAGCGTCACGGGGAGCTTCGGGCCGGACGTCCAGAAACTGGCCGCGCGGTTGATTGAGCGCGGCCAGGCGCATTTCATCGCGACCGACGCGCACGGCGTCAAAACACGGCGTCCCCAGATGCGTCACGCTTTTCAGAAAACGGTCGAACTGGCCGGTTATAAAACAGCCTGCGATTTGTTCCACAACAACCCGGCCGCGATTTTGGAAGATCGGTGCATCCGCTCCACGAAACGCGAAGCCCCGGCCAAACGCTCGGGCTTGAGTCGCTGGCTATTCGGGAGCAAGGCCGGATGACGCCGTCTCGCCCGTGGCTTGCGCGGACCGTGGTCGGACTGGTCCTGCCGACGATTTTGTGTTGGGTCGCGGGAGCGTCGCCTTGCCGCGCCGGAGGTTGGGCCGACGTTCGCGTCGCCGGACCGTTCGTGGTGCGAGCCGATTTCCCATTGGCTGGCTTCGAAGAGTTGCTCCGCGAATTGGCCCGGCTGCAAACCGATCTTGGCCGGTCGTTGGGCGTTCGGCCGCCGAGGGAATCCGTCGAGCTTTACCTTTTTCAGAGCGAGGCGTCGTATCGCGAGTTTCTCGAGCGAAACTTTCCCAAGGTGCCCTACCGCCGCGCGCTGTTCGTCAAGCATGATGGTCCCGGCCGGGTGTTCGTCCAGCGCGGTCCGGAGTTCGCGGTGGACGTCCGCCATGAATGCACGCATGCGCTGTTGCACTGCGCGATGCCGATGGTGCCGCTGTGGCTCGACGAAGGGCTGGCGGAGTATTTTGAACTCCCGCCCGAGCAACGCGCGTCGGCCAACCCTTATTTGAAGAGCGTCAAATGGGCCGTCCGCTTCGGGATGATCGCGGGAATCGAGGATCTGGAGCGCGAGGACGATTTTTCGAAGTTCGGCCGCAACGACTATCGCGATAGCTGGGCCTGGGTCCATTTCATGCTCCACGGCCCGGCCGAGGCCCGGCACGAGCTGATCCGCTACCTGGCCGACGTCCAGGCGAACAACCCGCCGGGCACGTTCAGCGTCAGGCTTGCCCGCCGAGTACACGACGCCCCGTCGCAATTGGCCCGGCATTTCAAAACGTGGAACTGGTGAGGTGATTGGTGCGTCCAGACGCACCCTACGTTTCTCCAAGTGGTTGCCACGTCACACTGCTTGCGACTTTCCGGTATCCCAATACTTTCCGGCAAGCAGTGCCATCGCGCAAGTCCAAACCTTCTCGGGAGTTCCGCAAGCAGTGGCACACCTCGAATTCCCAAACGGCCTCATTTTTCCTCGGAAAAACCTTTTTTTTGCGAAAAGCTGGCCTTCCCCCCAAAATGCCTTTCGTGTAGCATCCCGCCTCCTCAAGATAGGACGAGGCTGGCGACGTGTCCGACGTTGGGTGCGTGGCCGGTCGTTCCAGAGCGACTCGCCGTCTTTCGCGGCGGCGAGTTTGCACGGTCGAATCGGAAAGGACTTGTCTCATGAAAAACACGGCTTGGTTGCGGACGGTGATGTTGGCGTGGGCATGTGGTGGCCTGCTAATTCCTTCGCCGGTCGTGGCGGCGGCCGCCGCGCCGAGCAAACCGGCCGGCAATGCCCCAGCCGCGGCGCCCAAGGCGTTCGACGTCGAATTGCAGAAAAACGGCACGCTCGTCGGCCAGGTGGTCAACGCCCAGGGCGCGCCGCAAGCGAAGATGCCCATTTCTCTGAGTCAGGGCGACAAAACCATTGCCACGATCGCCACCAACGATCGTGGTTTCTTCGCCGTGTCCCGCGTTCCCTCGGGCACGTATCGCGTGGCGGCCGGCCAGACCCAGGGCGTGTATCGTCTTTGGGCCACCGGCACGGCCCCGCCCGCGGCGCAGCCGGGCACGCTGCTGGTCGTCGGAAAAGGTCCGGCGGAAGTTGCCCGCGCTCAATCACCCAATGGCGGAAGCGGACCGATTGGTTATTGGCTTGGCAATCCTTGGGTCATCGCCGGCCTGGTGGCCGCGGCCGTGGCCATTCCGGTCGCCATCCACAACTACCAGATCGACCACGACACGCCGGCGAGCAACTAACAACTCTTCTCGCAACGTCCACGGCCGGCGGACGCCATGCGTGCCCAATCGCAAGCAAGCGTGGGCGCGTGGGTAAAAAACAGATGGGGCGATGATCGGCCTTGGCGTTTGGGGAAGGTCGTACCATTACGGGACCGATCGTTGCCCCACCATGCAACGCAAGATCGCGAGATAATGGTGGGGCGATGACCGTCCCGGAAAGCGTTGCGGTTCTTCCAACCTTATCACGGACGGTCATCGCCCCACCCTACCTTCTCTTCTCGCAACGTCCACGGCCGGCGGACGCCATGCCGGCGATCCCCCAAGGCTTCTTTTTGCCGTCGGCGCCTCGCCCCATAGGCAATCTGTCCGTAACTCGCTTGCCTGCCAAGATTTACGGTCGAAGTGACGTTGACCGCTCGTCGGGTTTCTTGGTATGAACCGACCCTCATTTTTAAAGCCTATCCGAAAACGGGGACAGGCGCCTCACGGCAACCGTTTTAGGAATCGCCGCGTACGTCGAGTTCGGAGCCAGTCCCCGTTTTCGGATAGGCTTTTTAAGGGGCACACCGGGCGCCGCTCTCGGCGTCTCTCGTCGTGCCGAATCGTCCAGCGTTAACGAACGGACTAACGCTCATGGAGAAATATCATGGCAGGGATGTTCCGCGCTCTCGGATCGCTGCGTTCGACGTTTGAATCCCAGCTCGGCGAACGGTTCGTCGCGGGTGGTCTCAGGCGATGGTTGCGAGAGTCGATCGCGCTTGGTTGCATGGGGATGGCTTTGGCCGCCGCCTATTGCCTTAGCTATTGGCTGCGATTCGACGGCCATTTTCCCGACCATGCCCTGCGATCGTTCACCACCACGGTCATCTGGTTCGTCGCCGTGCAGTTGGCGATTTTCGCGATATTTCGCGCCCATCGAGGCTGGCGCAACTTCGTCACGTTCTATGATCTTGTTACGTTGGTTCAGGCGACCACCTGCGCGTTGTTGGCCACGGCCCTGGTACACCAGTTCGTGGCGCCCCATCACGCCATTCCTCGTAGCGTGTTTTTACTCGATTGGGGCGTCGTGATCGTCGCGGCGGGAGGCGCTCGGGCATTGCTGCGCATTCTTGAAGAACGAAGTTGGCAACTCCTGACCGAAGGCGACAAAACACTGACGCTGATCGTCGGGGCCAACGCCACGGGAGAACTGTTGTGGCGCTCCATTACTCGCAACGGCCTGCCTTGTCGGGTCGTCGGCTTCGTCGACCAGGATCCGACAAAGGTCGGAAGCAGCGTGGCCGGCGTGCCCGTGCTGGGAACGATCGACCAGACCTGCCAACTCGCCAAACGCCGCGGCGCGAGCGAGGTATTGATCGCCTCGGGCGAACTTTCGGGCCGCCAGGTCCGCCAATTGATGGACGACGCCGCGCGGCACGGCATCCACGTCAAGGTCCTTCCTAGCTACGAACAATTGATCACCGGCAGCGTCTCCCTGCAACCGCGGCCGGTGGACATCAACGACCTGTTGCGCCGCGAACCGGCCCAGCTCGAACTCGAAAACATCCGCGAATGGATCGACGGCCGCGTGCTCTTGGTCACGGGCAGCGCCGGCAGCATCGGCTCGGAAATCTGCCGCCAGTTGCTCCGCTTCTCGCCGAAGCGGCTCGTGCTGGTCGACCGCACCGAAAACGGGCAGTTCTTCCTCGAACGCGAGCTGCGCGGCCTGGCCCGCCACGTCGAGGTTGACGTCTGCATGGCCGACGTTCTCGATACGACCCGAGTGGCCGCGATCCTCGAACAGCACCGCCCCGAGATCATTTTCCACGCCGCCGCCTACAAACACGTGCCGATGATGGAGGCCCATCCGGGCGAGGCCGTCAAGAACATCGTGACGGCCACGCGGCGCCTGGCCGACCTGGCAATGCGTCACGGCGTCGAGTCGTTCGTGATGATCTCGACCGACAAGGCGGTCCATCCGACGAGCGTGATGGGCGCCTGCAAACGCGCGGCCGAAATCTACGTGCAGTCGCTCTGGGAGCTGTCGTCGTGCCGGTTTGTCACCGTGCGTTTCGGGAACGTGCTCGACTCGGCCGGCAGCGTCGTGCCGTTGTTCCGCGAACAGATCCGCAACGGCGGCCCGATCACCGTGACCGACCCGTCGATGCAGCGGTTCTTCATGACGATTCCCGAGGCGGCCGGACTGGTGCTTCAAGCCGGCACGATCGGCCGCTCGGGCGAAATCCTGCTGTTGGACATGGGCGAGCCCGTGCGCATCGTCGATCTGGCCGCCGATATGATCCGCCTGTCGGGCCTCCGCGTGGGCGACGACATTGAAATCCGTTTCACGGGCGTGCGGCCCGGCGAAAAACTCTACGAGGAGTTGCGTGTCGCCGGCGAAACGGAACTTCCCACGCGTCATCCGAAAATCTCGATCGCCGACTGCCGGCGCCGCGACCCTGCGGTGGTGCTCGAACAAATCGAGCAACTCGAAGCCGTGGCCGACGGCGACGACGAGGACATCCTCCAACAACTCAGCGTGATGGTTCCCACCTATCAATCGCGAGTGGCGGCGGCGCGGAAATCACTTGCGGCGGCGTAGGCTTCAATACTTGCGTCCGCAAAAAATGCTCGGGGCGCCATGCCCACGCTTGCGTTGGCATATACTCCAGCATGGCCACGCAAGCGTGGCCATGCCACCCGTCTGCTGCCTGCTTCCTACTGGATTCCCTCGTCCTGGGTGGTTATAGTAATAGATACAGTATCCCGCCCCGCGTCCCCTGCCTCCCGCCCCTTGATTCGCGCCTTTTGAGGAGTCCCGCCATGCGAGTTGCTTCGACGATTGGTTGTCTGTTGACATGCTTTCTGGGAGCGATTGCGGCGGCGGATTCTCCCGGGGCGGGCGATGCGATTCGACTGGCCGGTACGCCCGCGTTGTCGCCGGATGGGCGGCAATTGGTATTTTCGTGGCGAGGGGATCTTTGGTTGGTTTCGTCGGACGGCGGACGGGCGCGGCGGTTGACGTCGCATCCGGCTCGCGACGTGATGCCGGCCTTTTCGCCAGACGGTAAGCGACTTGCGTTCACGAGCGATCGCACGGGCAGTCCACAGATTTACGTGATGGATCTTCGCGAGGCCGAACCGCGGCAATGGACGTTTCACGGCGAGGGCAGCGTGCTTGAAGAATGGTCGCCCGACGGACGCGAGTTGTTGGTCAGCGGCCAGCGCGATCACTACTGGCAACATCCCGAGCGGTTTTTCCGAATCGACGCGGAGCGTCGCGCGGCGCCGCGGTTGGTGTTCGACGATTATGGCGCCGACGGCAACTTATCGCCCGACGGCAAGAAGCTGCTGTTCACGCGCGAGGGCGAGAAGCCGTGGCGACAGGGTTATCGCGGCCCGCGCGCTTCGCAGATCTGGCTCTATGATCTTGCCGCGAAGACATTCGAGAAGGTGTTGGACGATCCGACGGGCGCCGCGTCGCCGCGTTGGATGCCCGACGGGCGCGGGTTCTACTACACGAGCGAGCGGGCCGGGTCGCGCAACCTCTGGCGTTATGACTTCAAGACCGGGCGGTCGCGTCAGTTGACCCATTTGACCGACAGCCCGATCGTGTCGCCGTGCGTGTCGCGCGACGGGAAGATGATTGTCTTTGCCCACCTGTTCGACCTTTACCGATGGCGTCCCGGCGGCGGCCGGTCGCCCGAGCGGTTGGAGATCACGTGTCCGGGCGACGCCTTGCTTGATCCCGTGCTGCGGCGCTCGCTCGCCACGGCGACCGACGCGGCGTTTTCGTCCGACGGGCTGGAAATCGCCATGATCGCCGGCGGCGATCTTTGGGTGATGGACACCGAGCTGCGCGAGCCGCGCCGCGTGACCGACACGCCCGAGGAGGAACGCGATCCGGTGTTCGCCCCCGACGGGAAGTCGATCCTCGTGGTCAGCGACGCGGACGAGCAAAGCGACGTCTGGCGAGTGACTCGGGCCGAGGCGTCCAAATACTGGTGGGAGAACGACGAGTTTGTTCTCTCGCGGCTCACGCTCGACGCGGAGAGCGAAAGCGAATTGAAATGGAGCCCCGACGGCAAGCTGGTCGCCCTGGTCAAGGGGCGTGGCGATCTTTGGGTGATGCGGCCCGATGGGAAGGAGGCCCGGCGGGTGATGCGTTCGGCCACGCCGATTGGATTTGATTGGTCGCCCGACGGAAAGTGGCTCGTCTATGGGATCGAGGACACCGAGTCGAACCGCGACGTCTGGATCGCGCCGCTGGACGGATCGCGCAAGCCGATCAACATTTCGTGCCATCCCGACGTGGACACCAATCCCGTCTGGTCGCCCGACGGCAAGGTGATCGCCTTCACCGGCCGGCGGACCTGCAACGAGATCGACATTTGTTTTGTCTATCTTCAAGAGAAGGACGACCAGACGGGCCGCCGCGACCGGACCGTCGAGCGGGCCAAAATGAAAATGGATAGGGGGCGGGGTAAAACCAATCGCGGCAATCCGGCCGCGGCGAAGCAAGCCGGCAAGAGCAAGGGCCTGGCGATTGACTTCGAGGGGATCGACCGGCGGGTGCGCCGGGTGTCGTTACCCGACGTGAACGAGCAAAACCTTTTCTGGTCGCCCGACTCGAAGCAGCTCGCTTTTGCGGCCAAAATTGACGGGCGGCAAGGCACCTACACGATCAGTCCGCCCGACGATTTGCGGCCGAAGCTGCTCAATCCGCGTGTCGGCTCGCGGCCGAAGTGGATCGCGGCGGGCAATCAGATTCTTTGGCTCTCGGGCGGCGTGCCGGGCAGCGCGTCGCCCGGCGGCGCGGTCCGGCCTTATGGATTTTCCGTCGTTCAAGAGGTCGATCGCGCGCGGCGCAATCAAACGGCCTTCGATCTTTGCTGGCGGACGATGCGCGATTGTTATTACGACGGAGCGATGAACAACCGCAATTGGGACGAGATTCGTCGAAAGTACGCCGACGCGGCGGCCGGAAGCCTCACGCCCGACGAACTCACGGCGGTGGTCAGCCTGATGCTCGGCGAGTTGAACGGCTCGCACCTTGGGTTCATGACCTGGGACCAGGTGCCGCCTCAAATGCGGATGCCGGGCATGCCCGCGCCGGCCGCCGCAAGGGAGCCGCGGCTGGTGACGCCGCATCTGGGCGTGCGATTCGATCCGGACTATCGCGGCCCGGGGCTCAAGGTGCGCGACGTGATCGAAGACGGCCCGGCCGACCGCGAGGAAAGCCGCATTCGCGCGGGCGAGGTCATCTTGGTGATCGACGGGCGTAACATCGATCCGGCGATGGACCTGACCGAAGTGCTCAACGTGCCCGCGGATCGGGATTTCCACCTGAAGGTTCGCGGCAAGAAGAACGCGACCCGCGACGTGGTGATCCGCCCGATCAGCTACGGCCGCGCTCGTGATTTGCTCTACGAATCCTGGGTCCGCGCCACGCGCCGCCGCGTCGATAAACTTTCCGACGGCCGGTTGGGCTACCTCCACATCCGCCAAATGATGATGGGTTGTTTCTATCGTTTCGAGCAGGAGATTTACGCCGCCGGCGCGGGCCGCGAGGGGTTGGTGATCGACGTGCGCGAGAATCCCGGCGGATTCATCGCCGACCATCTGCTCACGGTGCTCTGCCAGCCGCGGCACGCGATCACGGTCGGACGCGGCGGCCGGGCCGGCTATCCGCAGGACCGTAGCGTCTACGCCACGTGGCACAAGCCGATCGTCGTGTTGTGCAACCAAAACAGCTTCAGCAACGCCGAGATTTTTGCGCACGCCGTGAAGACCCTCAAACGAGGCAAGGTGGTCGGCGTGCAAACCGGCGGATGCGTCATCAGCACCGGCGCGACGAAGATCATGGATATCGGCATGCTCCGCGTGCCGTTCCGCGGCTGGTTCCTGTTGGACGGAAACGACATGGAACTCCACGGCGCGACGCCCGACGTGGTGCTCTGGCCCGAGCCGTGCGAAATGTCCGCGGGCGTCGACCGGCAATTGGACAGAGCCGTCGAGGTGCTGAAGAAGGACGTGAACGAAGCGAAGCGCACCCCGGCGCCGAAGTTGATCAAGGCGAGCCAGCGATCGTAACAGTAGGGTGCGTCTGGACGCACCACGGCACGTCTGTATTCATCACGCTCCGCGTGATGCCACCGACAACCCGATATTCGCAGTCAATGACAACCTCACGCGGAGCGTGAGGAGTACATGCCGTGGTGCGTCCAGACGCACCAAGACACATCCGTATTCATCACGCTCCGCGTGATGCCGCAGACAACCCGATATCCACATAAATTCCAACCTCACGCGGAGCGTGAGGAATACGGACGGTGCGTCCAGACCTTAGGTTTACCCACATTTTGTTTCCTGCGCGACGAGGTAGCCGTCGAGCATGGACTGCAGTTTTGTCCAACCTCGCCACAACACGAGCC
>Ga0209342_10006718_pt1 | contig 11617 bp, 9 predicted proteins | sample RifCSP16_2_FD_184023 | JGI IMG/M metagenome (GOLD analysis project Ga0209342, IMG submission 184023) | Soil microbial communities from Rifle, Colorado - Rifle CSP2_sed 16_2 (SPAdes) (version 2) | ecosystem: Environmental > Terrestrial > Deep subsurface > Rock core/Sediment | place: Rifle... | reverse complement strand
CATCTACCGCCGCGAATCGTCCGGCCTCCATGATCTGCTCGGCCCCATGCGCGCCGTACTGGTACAAGTGCAAACCGGCGATGCGCTCTCGTATCTCGCCGAGCTGTACTTGATGACGCCGTATCGCTTTCATGCAGGCTACGCCAATAAGACACATCGAATTTATATCTTGCGCAATCATCCCGTCATTGCGAGCGAGCATAGTGAGCGTGGCAATCCCCCAACGCCACACCGAAACAAGATTGCTTCGTCGGCTTCGCCTTCTCGCAATGATACGCGCGCGCACACATATCTTCCTGACTACATCGTCTTGGAACCGCTGTCGCATTCCTACCGCGACCGTTTCTCTTCGCTGAACAGCATTTATCCGAAATCAGAAGCAAAGCTCAATGCCAAATATATGGGCGAGATTTACCGCGTGAATAATCTCAACGAAACGCAAAAAATCCTGGAAGGCCAGCAATTCCGCTTCCTGAACATCTCGACCATCAACAACCACTTCCTCTGCCACCCCTCATTTGCCTTTACCAAAATCTCTTACTACACCGGCAATATCGTGGGCTATACCGAGTCCGATCTCAAGGATTACGGCGCGCTCGAACTCGGCACGCCGTTTACCCTAGACGCGGAAGCAAGAAAAACCCTCGAAAAAGCGGACGCCGTGCAGAAACATTTCGGGCTGCATAATTTAATTCACGGCATTGATCATCTCGCCACCCGCGTGCTTGCCAACGAGCGTGAAGACGCCATTCTTGAATTCTTGAGCCTGTCCAACTACTACTTCTGGGGCGCGTACACCATTGAGGACATGAACTCGTCCACCAACATCTGCCGCAATCCCGACATCAAAACAGAGTTGCATTCTCCCGCCAAAGTTTTCACGGCCAACAATGTCCCGTATTACGCCAATTCCATCGTCGGCCTTCCCTCACCCACCGAAGACTTCGTGCGCAATTACGGCAAGCGCATGCATCACATCGCCTATGAAGTGGAAGACGGGGCCACAGAAGACGGCACCAAATACATAGACTTCTTGGTGGACAAGCTTATAGCTGCGGACGTGCATTTTCTTGAACAGGTGATCGGCGAGTGCCGCGACTTCCCCGACTTGAAGCAAATCTTTTCCAAGTCGTCCCACTACTCCACGCTCGTGACCGAGTACGTCCAGCGCTGCGAAGGATTTGACGGCTTCTTTACCAAATCCAACGTCGCCTATCTCACGCACGCCGCCGGCCAGGACGAAGCCCTGAACCCCGTCGCCCCGGGCCCGGTGCACGACTAAACGCGGGGCGCGGCGATCCCTTCAATGCGCTCACCACACGCTCAAACGCCCTCTCCCACCGGGCGCTTTGTGTATCTCTTCAAATAATCCCTTCTTTGTAAGAGGGGTGCTCCGCATTTGCGGGGCGGGGTGTGTAGCAACTCAAAACAGCCATTTGGCCCGAAATGGCCCTTTTGTCATTCCCGCCGGAGTTTACCCCGATGGATACCGGGGCGGGAATCCAGAACCAGAAAAATGGCCAAACACCATTCAATTATTCTCAACGTCAGCAATGTTACAGTATAACCATTTACAATAATACCCTTGACGTACTATGTAATTTCGCTATACAGTGAGCAGATAAAATTTCCTCCTTCCTGCCCGGGAAGGGTTATGGCGTGGCAGTCAAGAATGATTGCACGCTGTGGCCCGGCATGGGGGACCCATCCCATGCAAGCCCAAAACTCTGCGGCGGCGAAAAAACGCAGAATCGAGGGTCCTGGGCAGTGATTTTTAAGGAAAAAAGCTCCCCCAATCTGTCCCACTTCCGGTGGATACCTCTCTTTCCGGGCCGAGAACGGCTCGTACGAGTGATGGATGGTTGAAAATATCGCTCCAAGGGGAACGATGAGCTGCGACGGCGTGCCGTCCGAAGCCGCGTTATGCGATTGTGATAACCAGAAACCTGTTCTCCTCTCTTACGAGAAGAATACGTTTCTGAGTATCCTCCACAACTTCACGCCAACGCTTCCGCCAATCTGCCGTTATGTTTGGCCGCGAGCAGCGCCATCATCGCCTCTCCGCCCTTGAGACTCCAGCGCATGCGTTTGCCTCTGACCATCCGGTTCTTAATGAGCGTATCGTTCAATTTCTCCACGAATCCGCTGCCGACGAGGTAGCCGTTCTTCTGATATTCTTCGTAGTTGATGATCCCTTCCCGCTGGTTATCCAGGTAGGCGAGGAACTTCTGGAGCGCGGCATCTTCAAGCGCTCGCGCCGCAACGGCGAGGCTGCGGAGGAGCGTTTCACTCAACTTCTTCACTCCCTCGGCGTCTCCTCTCCACAACAGGTTGATGAGCGTCTGGGCGATCTCTGACGCCTCCTCGATATTGAATGCGCTCAAACACTTGAGCAAGTGATCCTTGAGGTGGAACCAGTCGAGAATCCAGATCGCGTCTTTGAGGCAAGGAATCCATCTTCTCATCTTGCGGATCCATGGTGCGCCGTCGCTCACGATCACGACAGGGATGCCGGCGAGCGCCGCGCCTATCGCCAGGACGGCGGCGGTCATGGCGCGGAATGCCTTGATGCGCCCCCAGGTGCACCAGGCAGCCACTTCTGTCATTTTTTCGCTCTGTTGACGGACAATTGCGCCCACTTTGCACTCTCTGCTCTCCTCGCCGTTTGGACCTTTCTCCTTCTGGAATACCTGCACGCCGTCGATGAGGAGATATATCCTCATCCACCCCAGCACCGCTCCAAGCCGCTGCCTGATTGAGCCGCCTTGGCCGCGCTTGTAGGTTTGACTTCGATCGCCCGCATCTTTCAATCTCTTCTCCGGGATCACCCGCTCTGCCGCCCTGACCGCAGGAAGGCTCTTCGCCTTCTCCCCCGTCTTCAACACCTCTCGCCGAATCGTTTCCTTCGCGAGCTTGTTCGCCACGATCGTCGCGGTCTTGCGGTAGCTGTGTTCGGTCACGGTCGTGAGGATTTCTTCCTCGGTGTTCCGGCTCACCACGCCAATTCCTGGCCGGATGCCCTCAAGGAAATTGTTTAAGGGGATGATGGTCTCGGTCTTGCCGTTGGTACCCGGCTTCTGCAAGCGCTGCCGGGGGTAGGCAACGAGATCAGTCATGCCGCGGATGCGGACGGGCCGTTTCCCGTCCTTGACCAGGGCAGAATCTTTCTCCAGACAGAGGCGAACCACCGCCTCTTCTTTTTTTTAACCGCTTCAGAGAGGAGGAGAGCCGTGGCCTCTCTCCCGAACGCAACCACGTCCCGCTCAGTCTGGGAAAACACCTCCCAGGCGGCGGTGTCGAACTCTTTTCTCAAGGTGCGGATGGGCGCGGCTCCTCTGGCAGGGTCGCATACGCGTATTTCAAAGGAGATGGTGGGGGACATAGAATTTGGTGTTAGTTTTTATCTTTTTCTTCTCCCATTATATCACTTTTTCGCGATTTAGGCTTTCATCCACCGGAAGTGGGACGGATTGCTTCACGCACGGCTTTTTATTTGGTTGTCTTTTTGGTGGGTGCCTGTTTTATAGAGAGAGCTCCTGCTCTATAAAACAATTGCCGCGCCTCGCGGCATTTATATTTCAATCAATTTTGAATGTCCAATGTCCAAGGAACTTCATGAATATGTCTGATCTGCTCGCTCATTGAAAAGTGAGGATGCCAACAAAGATTCCTCACCGCTCCTCCCTCTTCTCCCCTCCTTCACGCTTCCGTAAAGTACGCTCTGACCCTTGACATTCGATTTCCTATCCGATATTTCAATTTTATTTATATTTTCGATGAATTCTTGATCAATCTGACTACAGTATAGCGCAAAAATGACTATTCGTCAATGCGGCAAAACCAATCCGATATTCTGATAAACAAGGGATAACGTGTGAATTTTTGTCTTAAACGTGTATACTTGAGAGGTCTATGAGAGAAAATTTCAAACAACGCATTATTGAGGCCCTCGAGTCGTATGTGAAGCGTCTTCAGACTGCCGATAGTGCAAAAATTTCAGGCCTAATCCAGCTCACCGTGCCTCCCATGCCACATTTGGGCGACTACGCCACCAGCCTTCCCCTGCAGCTTGCAAAGATGCTCAAGAAGCCTCCGCTCGTGATCGCCAAAGACATTGCCGACGCCGTGGCACCTCATCTTTCGCCCACAATAGAAAAGGTGGAGGTCGTCAAGCCGGGCTATGTGAATTTTTATCTTTCTTCCTCGTGGTTGCAGGATGCATTGAAAGAAATCATCCCGCAAGAAATGCAATGGGGGCGCACAGCGCACTCACCAAAAAAAATACTGGTCGAGTATTCCAGCCCCAACATCGCCAAGATGATGCATGTCGGGCATTTTCGCTCGACGCTCATCGGCCATGCGCTTGATAATATATTACGCCATTTGGGTCATAAGGTTGTCAATGACAATCATCTGGGCGACTGGGGCACGCAATTCGGCAAGCTCTTGGTCGCCTACCGGCTCTGGCACGCGCATGCCGGAGACGCGAAGATTACCGTGCCGGAGCTGGAAACGCTCTACATACGCTTCCATAAAGAAGCAAAACTTGACCCTGGACTTGAAGACCAGGCGCGCAAGGAAACGGTCAGGCTCCAGCAGGGGGACAAAAAGGCGCGCAAACTCTGGGAAGAATTCTGCCGCATCAGCCTTACGGAATTCAAGCGTATCTACGATCTCTTTGGCATCACCTTCGATTATCTGCATGGAGAAAGTTTTTATGAGTCAATGCTGCCTTCAATCGTCAAGGATGCGCTTGCGCGGCACATAGCGGTCGAGAGCGAAGGCGCGATCATCATTCCGCTGGACGATGTAGGGCTTCCTCCATATGTCATTAGGAAATCGGACGGCGGCTTTCTGTACGCCACTTCTGATCTCGCGACGATCAAGTGGCGGGACGAGCATCTCGACCTTGATCTCGTACTCTACGTAGTAGGGGATCAGCAGATATTGCATTTCAAACAACTCTTTGCCGCGGCGCGCAAGATGGGATACGGGAAAAAATCAGAATTGGTACACGTTCCGTTTGGCCTCATTCTCGGAGAGGGCGGCAAAAAAATGTCCACGCGCGAAGGAGAGGCGGTGGACGCGATGTACTTCATTCAAAAATCAACCGCGCTCGCGAAAAAAATAATCGAGGAAAAAAATCCTGACCGCTCCCCTACCGAGACAAATGACTTGGCGCGGCGGGTGGCATTGAGCGCGCTGGTCTACAATGATCTTTCGCGCGACCGCGAATCTTCGGTAACCTTCAATTGGGACACGATGATGAATTTCAAGGGCGCGTCCGCACCGTATCTTCTCTATACCTATGTACGCGTCAACGGCATCCTACACAAAGTGGAGGCGGAACATCCCGAAGACCTCGTCGCACCCATGGACGCGCGTCTGCTTAATGAGCCGGACGAACTCCTTCTCCTGCGCGCGCTCGTGAAATTTCCCGACACGCTGGAAGAAATCGAGACCGACCACCGCCCTCACCATCTTGTCCAATATTTAAACAATCTAGCCAATATCTTTCACGCCGCCTACGACCGCCTGCCAGTGGCGCAAGCCGAGCAGGACATTCGCCGCGCGCGCCTCGCCCTCTTCCGCGCCGTGGCACTCACAATGAAAACAGGCATGGAACTCTTAGGCATGCAGCCGGTTGAAAAAATGTAAGACCGATGCGAATCAACGAATGAATGCGAATAACGAAGATGAATGGGATTAGCAGCCATTCGCTGTATTCGTATGTATTTGTAGATTAGAATCGCGTATATGCCTACGCTTGCCGTAAACAAACGCGCCCTCCACGACTATGACATTTCAGAGCGTTTCGAGGCGGGCATCAGGCTCACCGGGCCGGAGGTGAAATCAGTCAAACGCGGCCAGGTGTCCTTGAGCGGCGCCTATGCCCGCATCACGCCGCAGGGCGAAGCGATTCTTATGAACGCCTCCATCGCTCCCTATCCTCCTGCCGTCGGCGCGCAAAAACAGTACGATCCTCATCGCGATCGCACGCTTCTGCTCCATAAACGGGAAATCGCCTCGCTTATCGGAAAATCCCGCACACAGGGTCACACCCTTATTCCCCTCTCCTTCTACTCCAAGCGCGGGTTAATCAAGGTTGAACTGGGATTAGGCCGCGGCAAGAAACAGCATGACAAACGCGAGGCCATCAAGACACGGGATTTTGATCGCAAGAAGCGCCAGCTCATGTCATCCTGAACCGAGTCGAAGGATCGCCTTTTCGTCATCGCGAGCGACGAAGGAGCGTGGCGATCTCGCCACAATCGAGATTGCTTCCCCCGCCGCGGCGGGGTCGCAATGACGATCTTGAAAAACAACAGCCCCACCTTCCTGCGTGGGGCTTTTCCGAATTCGATTCCGAAATCATTTGTATCCCTCAATCGCTTCCTTTAATGTGGGAAAATTTTGAGTCATTTTAAATTTGAACGCCGGGGCTCCCACGAATGCTACGGGTCTCCCTAAAGACCATAAAGCAACTTCTTCGGCCGACTTAAAATTAATTGATTCAGTTCCCAAAAAATCTACAATCTTCCGTCCAACAATTGAGTCCAGAATAATTATTAAATCTTTATGCTCTCTGGGCCCAAATGTTAAAACTTTTAACACCGTCACGCCCACTTCGTCATACGTAATGATCTTGGTCTTCATGTTTTTGTTCCTTTCATTTAGTTCCCCTTCACTCAAGCAGAGAGAGAGAGAGAGAGAGAGAGAGAGATTCGTCAAGCCCTATGCCGCCCCGAGCCGTAACGAAAGGCTGGTCCTTCATGGTTCGTCAGAGCCTACCTTGAGCGAAGTCGAATGGGCTCACCATGACAAAAATACTTGACCATTTCCTCATTTCCTCGTATACTCTCACCTAGTCTCAAAATCAAAATCAAGTTTCGAATTTCGAGTTTAGGATTTCGGATTTCTCAAAGCAATTGGGGATGTCCACAAGTCGCAGGTACCTTGAGAACTCTTGCGCCAGCTGTCGCGGCGTACGCGCGACGAAAATCAAATCGTACGCAAAGAGACAAATGCCAATACTCTCTTGAACCGCGCGAAATTGGCAGTGAGCAATTTATTTGCAAGCTTCCAGCTCGCACCGGTTGCGGCAGCCTAACGGCCGCCGCCATCCGCCCTTACGCCGCCTGCGCGTGCGGGTACGGGTGTTACCTTGCAGGCTTGTTCCGCTGCCTCTCCTTCGTGCAGCGGAAGACATGGCCGAAGGATCTGGATGGACGGCTTGTCCGTTCTTCAATGTTCATTCAGTACCATGAACGGTCTGTGCTGGGATACGCGGGAGTAGGAAAGGCGCCTCACGCGGGTGTAAGACCCGCCATCTCCACCAATCGATAATGCAAAATCCAAAAGTCAAAATTATGGAGATCCGACATTACGTCGGATCGGAATACCATTATTTTGATTTTTGAGATTTGATTTTTGAATTACACCAAGGTATGCATTTACGACATAGGCGAAGACCAAAACCCAAACCGGAGCTCGTGAGGCTCGCGCGGTTCAATAAATTCATCACCAATCCTGAAGTGCGGGTGATTGGCGCACGCGGTGAAAACCTCGGCGTCATGCCGACGGCGGACGCGCTGGCGATGGCGCAACAGGCGGACTCCGACCTCGTCGAGATCAACCCGAAAGCGGAGCCGCCGGTTTGCAAGATCATCAACCAGGGCCAGTACCGCTACGAACAGGAAAAGGAAGCGCGCAAGGCGAAAGCGCGGCAAAAAGTGGTGGATCTCAAAGGCGTGCGGCTGTCACTGCGCATCAAAGGCGCCGATCTGGATTTGAGGAAACACCAGGCGACGCGGTTCCTGGAAGAGGGCGACAAGGTCAAGGTGGAAATGGTGCTGCGCGGGCGGGAGCGCGCACACATGGATCTTGCGGAGAAGATTATGCGGGATTTCGCCGCCTCGGTCGCAGGAGCCTCCGTCATTCAGCCCTTGTCAAAACAGGGAGGAAGGCTTAATCTGGTGCTGGGGAGAAAGTAAACAATACGATGCAAATCAACGAATGACACAAATGAATGCAATTATTCGTATCTATTCGTTGCATTCGCATCCATTCGCATGACATTAGCATTATTTCTATGCCTAAACTAAAGACCGACAAAACATTCGCAAAGCGTTTTACCGTCACCCGCACGGGCAAAGTGATTCGCCGTGCGCCGAGCCAGGCGCATTTCAAGGCGCGCGCGACCGGAGAAAAATCAATGGGCAAACGCCGCGACCAAGTCATGCGGCCAGGACTGACCAAGACTATAAAAAGACTTATCAGCGCATAAAATAAATGCAAAACTCAAAATGCAAAATATAGGTATTCCGTTCCGCCCGGGGCGGGACTCCATAATTGTAGATACCCACGGCTAAAGCCGTGGCACTTGCAAACTTTACAAGCTTCGCTTGCCCGCTTCGCGGGGGCTCATTCCTCCACGGGCAAGCCCGTGGATTCCTGCCGCTTCGCGGACGTTTGACTTTTGACTTTTTCATTATTCAAAATTTCTCTTCTCTTCTCCCTCAACGCCTTTCCCTGCGTTATTATATCTTTCCATGCTCGGAAAACGATAATGGGCTTCGTACAGAGCAAAAATGCCAGTTTGCCGATTTCCCATCCGACGATTCCTGGCAAATCGCGCCCGCACGAAGCAAGTGTTTCGTTCTTTATGAGAGTATACAGGTGGTTGCGATAAGAATACAGTGCGATGCGGGACGGGCGCCTGATGTGCCGCAGGACATCCGTCGTCATGCAGCCACCTCCCGCGCGGCGATAGTGATAGGCGCGCGCCGCAGGCACGAATCGCGACTGCCACCCCGCGCGTTGCAAACGAAGGGCGCAATCAACGTCTTCTTTGTAGGAACCAAACGACTCATCGAAAAATTCTCTGCGCACGCACACGTCCCGCAGCGCGCGCAGCCGATACAATCCCGCAGCGCCGCTCGGGCCAATGATGTCGCGCGCCGCATCGTACTGACCGCGATCCTCCTCTCCCGCTCCCCGATCACGCCAAAATCGTTTCCGATCTCCCACGATGCCCGTGCTGTCAATGATGTGGCTGAACGTTTTCTCGTTCAATTCACGCGGGTCGCCCCATGCGCGCAGGAGCTTCCCCGATACGCTTCCCAGTTCGGCATGCTCATCCATTGCGCGCACTAACTCCTCCAAGAACCGCTCATGCAGAATCACGTCGGCGTTCAATGTCAGCGCGTAGTCGCTTGTGCTGATGTGCAGCGCCTGGTTATGCGCACGGGCGTATCCTGCGTTGTCCCGATTGTGCACCAACGCCGCCGTCGGCCATCGCGCGCGCATCTGCGCGCGCGTGCCGTCAGAGGACGCGTTGTCCACCACCAACACCGAAAAATCCCGGAACGTTTGGTGTGCGAGGGAAATAAGCAGCGTATCCAGAAATAGCTCTGCGTTATACGTGACAATATGAACGGATACTTTGGGCATGGCGTTCAAAAAAAACAATGAATCAAGAAATCAAAGAATCAAATTGTTTTCTTGTTTTTTTATTGATGTATTGTTTTCTTGCCCCACGGCCGCCGCCAATGCTCCCATGCACACAAGCACCATACCGATCCCCAGCGGATGATTCAAATACGGGCTGAAAACATTCACCGCCGCGAGCGAGATGAGCGCACAAAGGCAGGCAAGCGCAATTGCATTCACCCCCCATATATAACGATCGTTACTAATGGGGGGTTGATTGAATTTTATCCATAATTGTTTACCTATCGAGAAAATAAGCCACACATATGCTCCCAATCCCGCAAGCCCTATTTTTAACCATGTATCAAAATACCCCCATTCAAATGCGTAGGTCATGTACTTGCCGGTCCCTCCTGCGGTACCCGCCACTATGCGCGGGTCTGCGCTCCGGTACTCCACGGCCGTGCCAAATCCGGAACCAATGACAGGATGGCGGGCAATAGCCTCGAAAAGCGGCTTCAGCTGAAACACCCTGCTTGAACCTGCTTCATCTAATAATGCCATCCGCCCCTTCAAAGAAAATCCTGTAGGAATTGGGGGGATCCTCTGTACCGCAAACATCAACAAAAAACCACCGACCAAGCATATTGCGATAATAACCAGCGCGTATTTCCAAACCTTAAACTGAAAAACCGACAAACCGATATACAGGATAATCATCGCCCCCCACCCCACCCAGTAACTGCGGCTCGCGCTGACGAGCAGGGCGGATGAAGCAAGAAGAGAAATAAAGACGAAGCAACTCCCCGTCTTTTTTTTGAACACTGCGGCCGCAATTGCCCATATCCACACCCACAACAGCCATACCTGGCTCTGCATGAATATGCGCCATGCGCCGGGACGAATAAACGTAATTTCACCCAAGAGCGTGTCGCGCATCCAATGGTACAGCGTTTCCGCGATCGCATACTGATGATCAAACACATGATACAGAAAAAGGGTCAGGACTGCCGTGGCGATGCCTGCGCCCGCCGTCATCTGCATGATGCGCGAGAGCCCTTTCCCGTCTCTGCACGCGGCCACGACGGGAAAGACCAGCACGCCGTACCACCAGCCGTTCGCATCGAAAAATACCTGTGCAAACGAATTGCCCCGCATCAGGCCCCACCCTATTCCCCACGCCGCCATGATACCGACCAGCATCAGGAGGAATCGTATCCTTCCGTGCACAGCGCGCAAGGACAGTGACGCAATGACTGATCGGCTGAAAAGCGCCTGTGCCATCCATGCCGCCATGAGCGCGCCGAAGAGCATCATCCTCACCGGCACCTCCATGCCGCCCGCCGCAAATGAGAGCCACCACCCCTGTCCGCCGAACGCCAGCTCGGCGATGACCGCGCCCGTCGCCCACGCGGGAGCGCGAACATACAGCGCAAACACGCCTGCGCTCAACAGCGCCGTAGCCATTGACCCCGCCGCTGGCGCCGCCCATCCTGCGAACGACACAATAAACAAAAACACCGCTCCGCAAAATGACATCCAAAATATCTTCATATGCTTTCCTCTCTTCCTTTCAATACTCGATATGCGGCGAGTACGAACGGCGTGACAATCCACACCGGCAACGCGCCCCACGCGCCATGCCACTTACGCACATACTGTCCCATGCTTTTCAAAAATTGTTTCTGATTGCGCCATTCGTCAGCCTGCGCGAAACTTTTGGCGCCCGCGTGCAGAGCCTGGCTTTTCGGATAATGCCACACTTCCCATCCGCGCTCGTGTGCCGTGCGTTGCAGGTCCGCTTCGTCAAACCAGAGAAAATACCGTTCGTCAAATCCGCCCGCTTCTTCCAAAAATGATGTGCGCGCAACAAAAAACGCACCTTTGACATAATCAACCTCCGTTGATTTTTTCGGCAGTGAAGCGGTTTCAAATCCTCCCCTGAAATGCCGGGAGAGAAACGGCACGCGATGCAGCTTCATTGCCACGGCGAATGCGGAGAGCGGCGTGGGAAAGACGTGCACGGAATGCTGCACCGTATGATCGGCATTGAGCAGCCTCCCTCCTGCAATTGCGGCGCGGGGACGCGCGTCCAGAAAACGCACCACATGGGAAAACCCGTCGCCCAGCACTTCCGCATCGGGATTGAGAAATCCGACATACCGTCCCCGCGCATGCGCGATGC
>Ga0209342_10006716_pt1 | contig 11620 bp, 12 predicted proteins | sample RifCSP16_2_FD_184023 | JGI IMG/M metagenome (GOLD analysis project Ga0209342, IMG submission 184023) | Soil microbial communities from Rifle, Colorado - Rifle CSP2_sed 16_2 (SPAdes) (version 2) | ecosystem: Environmental > Terrestrial > Deep subsurface > Rock core/Sediment | place: Rifle... | reverse complement strand
GAGGCGGGCCGCACCGGCCCGTTCGTGCGCGGGGACGAATCGACCATCGCTCGCGACGCCCGGGCGCTTCCGGGAGCCTGGCGGGAGATCTTCCTGAAGCTGGGACGCGTCCGGAGCTGAGTCGCGATCCAGGCCTCAGACGTACGGAGCCCGATCGCGCAGAGACGGACGAACTCGCCCCCCTGGATCCCCGGCCAGTTAGAAGAGCTCGTATTCCGCTCTCCGCGCCATGAGCTCAGTCGAGAGGCAGGCTCTTGCCGCCTGCCAGCGCCGACCTCGCCTCGCCTCTTCGACCACGCGCGGCGCTTCGCTCTGCGAGATGCCGCAGAACGGCGCGAGTGAGCGCCTCGGTTCGCCGGTCGATGTCCGGCGCGGACATGTAGTGATCGAGGCCCACCTCCACGAGCGTCTCGCCGCCCGGGAAGATCTCGTCCAGGGTGAGGGCGAGCCCGTCGTTCGGGCCCAGCGACCGCATCTCGCCGTACCCCCCTCGCGCCCGACGGGACACCTGTCCCGAGAGCGGCAGCGGGACGTGGTTCACGACAAGCACGTGCTCCGGGATCCGGATCTCGCGGAGCCTGTCGCGCCGAGCACGGGTCGACATGCTCTTCATGCCGCCCAGCCCCCACCTCCTCCAGCCGAAGAGAGCCAGCGCGGCCCAGCAGCGCGGGGCCTCGAGCGCGGCGTCGGCGAGCGGACTGCCACCGAGCACCCCCGCGATGTTGATCCACGCCGCGATGTGGCCAGCCTCCTCCTGCGAGAGCATGGCGAGCGCGAGCGCCGCCTCCGGACCCGACTTGCTGGCGCTCACCAGGACGTACTTCCGGCCAGTCTCGCTGCGACGCCGGAGCTCGTCGGCGATCGCCCGCGCGTTGTGCTCGACCGAGGCGTTCTCGTCCGATTCGATTCGCTCCGCCTCCATCCTCAGGTGGCCTGCCAGCGCGAGCTGGCGCTCGAAACCCGCACCGTTCTCCGGACGGCTCCGATAGAGCCAGCCCGGCGCGAAGAGCAGCGTGTGTCCGCTCGTGTCGAACGGTCCGACGTGCCCGCGCGCCGCGGCGTCGAGCTCCTCCAGATAGAGTCGTCGAAGCGCCGCGCTGTCCTCGTCCTCGAGCAGCGCTTCCGCGAGGAGCAGGGCGGCGAAGTCGGTCGACGCTTCCCGCGAGATCCGGGTCAGGGCGATGGCGGCGTTCGGCCCCCGAACCTCCGCGCGCGCCCTATGGATGCGCGCCTCCAGCATCGGGTCGAGCGTAGCTCCTGGGGCATGCCGCTCCAGAAGGTACCGAGCCAGCTCCGAGTCGACGGTCGTCTCGACTTCCGTGCCCCCTACGAACCCGTGAGCCGGCAGGCGGCGCGCATCCGCCGCGCACGCACCACAGCAGACCGCGAGCGTGAGGGCCGCGGTCGTCCGGGTGTTTCGGAGCCTGCTCATGAACGTGCCTGCCGCAACCAGGAGGGGAGCGAGAGCATGGCAGCCCCCGCCGCCGCTGCGACGACACCGCCGACGTGGAAGACGAGCAGGTGAGCGAGCGAGGTGCTGGCACTGCAGGTGACGTGGAGGGCTGCGTCGGCCGCGACGGCGCCCGCTGCCGCTGCGGCGACGAGGACGCGGCGAGCCCCGGCGGACGGCCCGGGCCGGAGGGCGAGCCAGGCCGCGCCGGCGACGCCGGCGGCGGAGGCGATCTCGGCCCCGAGGCAGTGAAGGCCCGTCGAGAAGGCGAGCGGCCCATGTCCTCCGCGGACGAGGGCCGCCGCAAGGGCCGCGCACACGGAGGCGACGACCACGCCGAGCGAGAACCGGCTGGAGAGCGCGGCGAGGGCCAGGGCAGCGACGCCGAGGACCAGGGCGACGGCCCAGCCCTCCACCGAGGGCGAGCGATTCGACGCGGACAGCACGAGGAGAGCGAAAGCGGCGAGGGCGGCGACTGCCGAGCCCGCGGCGCCCAGCGACCCCTCCCGCGACTTCGCCGACCTCGGGAAGACAACCTGCGAAGGCCGCGCGGGGTGACGCTCTTCCGCCGCTTCCCGGCTCGCCTTCCACCCGTCGAAGCGGCCGAGGAGCGCGTCCGCGAGCTCGGGTGAGATCTCCGGCTCGGGCAGCCTCCGGAGGGCGCCGGCGGTGACGCCGAACTGCCTCACGTAGGTCCGACAGTGGCGGCAGGTGGCGACGTGCAGCCTGAAGCGCAGCCGGCTCAGGAGGTCGAGGTGACCCTCCGTGTACTCGGTCGCGAGCTCCACGATCTGCTTGCAGGTCGGCATCACCGCGCTCCGCCCAGATGGCGCTCGAGCGCCTGGCGCACCCTCGCCCGGGCCCGGTGCAGGAGCACCCGCTGATTCGTCACCGTGATGGCCAGGAGATTACAGATCTCGTCCGCGTCGAGGCCGTCGATGTCCCGGAGCGTGATGACCGCCCGCTGCGCTTCGGGCAATCCGGCGATCGCGGCCTCGATGGCGGCCCGCGTCTCGAGGCCTTGCGCAAGCCGTTCGGGGTTATCTTCCGACCAGATCCCGGGAGGGTCCTTCCACGACCCGGTCTGGTCGAACCGATCCGGATCGATGGCTGGCTCCTCCTCGTCCCGCTGGGCGAGGCTCGAGAAGGGGAGGCTTCGCCGATCTCGCGCGATCCGGGTCCTGGCCTTGTTGGCGAGGATGCGGAAGAGCCAGGTCCGGAGCGAGGACCTCCCCTCGAAGCCTTCGAGGCCCTCCAGGGCGGCGACCCACGTCTCCTGGACCAGATCCTCTGCCATGGAACTGGACTTCGTGAGGAACCGGGCGAAGCGGACCATCGCGCCGCCGTGGCGCTGCACGAGCGCGGCGAACGCGGCGCGGTCCCCGGCGCGCAGCCGGAAGAGGAGAGCGTCCTCGTCCGCCCTGGAGAGCGGAGCGGCGCTCGTGGCCACCTGGGCCGGCTGCACGGGGCGAGACATGGGTCGCCGCTCGGTGATGTACCCGAGGCGGGTTGATCTCGCCGCTGCCAGGGCGGGTCCGACCAATCCGGTGGTCCTGCACACGGATCAGCCCCTCGAGATGGCCGCGATCCACCCTTCGTCGAGCCAGGATGCGACCGCGGCGAATGCGGCGCGGACTGGATCCTCGCGATGCTGGAACGCGGCACAGACGTTCGGGAGCGGCTCGCCTGCCCGGGCGATCTCGAGCGCCCGCGCCTCGTCGAGCCCCACGGGGGCATGGAGCACCTCGAACCCCGCACGCCACACCGCCACCGCCGTCGCGCCGGCGACCGGCGCCGCTCCAGGATCGCCCTCCTCCAGCCGGCGCCAGACCGCGGCCGCGTCGTTGTCGAGGACGAGGATCCGGAGAGCGGGGACGAGATCCAGCCGGGCAGCGAGGAATGCGTCCGGTCCCAGCGCCACGAGCGCGTCGCGGGCGATCGGCGTCGCCGGCTCCTCGAAGAAGACCTCCGCGCGCGCCCACTCGAGGGCGGCGAGATCCCCGAGGTCGGCGCGCTCCGGAGCCGGAAAGCGGCGCAGAAAGGTCGGGAGGTGACGGCCGAACTGGCCGAGGTCGGGCCGGTCGGACGGGTGCTCGCGCGCGTACGCTTCCGCGAGCGGGAGGAAGCGCTCGTCGCCGAGGAGCCCTGCGAGCTTGGGGTAGTCCTCGCGGAGCGCGTCGGCGAGGCGCCAGAGGTACATGTCGGCGTAGATGCCGATCCGCTCCTCCGCCGGGAGCTCCGGCGAGCCGAGGAGGAAGTCCTCGGCGGCGGCAGGGAGAAAGTCGGCTCGCGTCGCGAGCGCGTGGAAGGAGGCCTGAGTCTCCGCAAGCGTCATGGCATGGCCCTCCGGAGCCGCGGCGCCAGCACCTCCGCCTCGATCGCCGCGGCTTGCCGGCTCTCCTCGACGAGGCTCTCGAGCGGCGGGATGTGGTCGTCCCACTCGATGAGCGTGGAGACGGGCCCCAGGCGCAGCACCGTCTCGCGGTACAGGTCCCAGACCGGCGCAGGGACCTCGTGGTCGTGGGTGTCGAGCAGGTACCGGCCCCTGTCGGAATGTCCCGCGAGGTGGATCTGCCCGACGCGGTCGGCGGGGATCGCTGCCAGGTAGGCGTGCGGATCGAACCCGTGGTTCCGGGCCGAGACGTAGACATTGTTCACGTCGAGCAGGATCCCGCAGTCGGCGCGGCGGGCCACCTCGGCCAGGAACTCCCACTCCTCCATCTCGGAGGCCCGGAACGCGACGTAGGACGAGATGTTCTCGAGCAGGATCTGCCTGCCCAGCACCTCCTGCACCCGCTGGACGCGCGCGACGACGTGGCGGAGCGCCTCCTCGGTGTACGGCAACGGCCAGAGGTCGTGCGCGTACCGGCCACCGTGCGAGCCCCAGCAAAGGTGATCGGAGATCCAGGCGGGCTCGACTCGCCCGGCCAGCTCGGCGAGCTCGCCGAGGTAGCTCTCCGAGAGCGGATCGGTCGAGCCGATCGAGAGCGAGACGCCGTGGAGCACCACCGGCACGTCGCGGCGGACCTTCTCCAGCACGGCCACGGGACGGCCGCCGGGGGCCATGAAGTTCTCGCTCACCGCCTCGACCCAGTCGACGGGCGGCGGCTCCGCGAGGTACCGGGCGAAGTGCTTCGTGCGAAGGCCGATACCGTGGCCGATGAGCTTGCGAGTGAAGGCCATGCGGGCAAGGGGGACCGGCCGGGGCACCCGTCGGCGCGCCTCGATCGAGCGCGCGCCGATGGGTCGACGCCGGCCCCCGCTCCGGGCTACATGTTGGAGGCGAGGACCTTCCCGCCCTTCTCGGTGCACGCCTTCGCGCTCTTCTCCTCGGTCCAGCCGTGGCCCTTGCAGGAGTTCTGGGCCTTGCACGCGTTGTCGGCGCCGGCGCAGCTACCCATGCCCTTGCACTCGTTGACACCGGCACACTTCACGACCTTGGCGCCCTCCTTCATCTTCGTCGAGGCCTTCTCCCCCGCGAGCGCGGTGCTGGAGGCGAAGAGAGAGCAGACGGCGGCGGCGATGGCGGCACCCTTCACGGCTTCACGGATCATGGTCCTTCCTTTCGGTTCTGCTGGTGATGCTGCGGTGGAAGGGCCGCTCGCGCGGCCCACGTGGTTTCACTCCCGCGCGCTCGCGGCGCCGTCCGCCTTCGCGAACAGGGAGAGCTCGATCGTCCCTTCCTCCGCGACGACCTTGGCGAGCGACTGCACGCGGGCGAGCCAGCCCTCCGTGTACTTCGGGCCGATGCGATACGCGTCGCGGTCGAAGCGCTCGATCGTGGCACGGATCCGCACCGTCCTCTTCTCGCCGTATGCGCCGGGCGGGAAGAGGAGGGCCGTCCCCTTCACCTTCTCCTTCCGGCCGTCGACAGGCCCGCGTCCGCAGACCGTGAACGGGATCTCGGCGGTGAAGGGCACGGGGCGCTCGGCGGCGAGCGCGCCCACCTTCACGCCGTCGAGCGAAGCCTCGAGCCGGCACGCCCGGGGATCGGTCTTCTTGTTCGTGACCCACTGCTGGAAGTGCTCGGTCTTGGTGTCCTCGTTGTCGACCTTGATGCTCGCGAGTGGCACGGAGCACCGCCCGGAGGCGAGGCCCGTCTTCTCGTCGTAGCGGAGGTCGCAGGAGACCGCGGAGCTCTGGGCGGTGATCCGCTCCCCGAGCTTCGCGTCGAAGACCGCGTTGAAGGTGTTGTTGCCCGCGTCGGGGTAGACGCGGAGCTCCTCCGCCAGCGCGGGCGATGCGAGAGCGGCCGCGAGCGCGGCGAGCTCGATGATGCGGGTCATCGGGACCTCCTCTGGCCGGCCACGAGGCCGGCTTCGAGGAGGGCAGTCCACCGACCGGCCTGCCCGTTACGGGCAGCCGCTATCCCAGTTGGGGCACCGCCGAACCGCTCTCGTCACCAAGCGGCAGTGCCTCGGCGGCGTCGTTCGCCTGGCCGGCCTCGAGCACCAGCGCTTCGACCCTGTCCGGGCGGACGCGCGCGCCGAGCGCCACCAGATCCGCCGCCCTCTTAAGGACGTTTCCCTTGCCGGCGACGAGCTTGTTCCGGGCGGCGTCCAAGCTCGCCCGCGCCTGGTCCAGCCGCGAGCCCGCCAGATCGAGATCCTCGACGAAGGCGGAGAGCTTCTCGAGCAGCTTCCCCGCCTCATCGGCGATCCTGTGGGCGTTCACGTTCTGCCTCTCCGACCGCCACACGTGGCTGACGAGCTGCAGCGCGGCGAGGAGCGTCGTCGGGCTGCAGAGGACCACCCGCTGCCGGAACGCCTCCTCGTACAGGCCAGCCTCGCGCGAGAGCGCGGCGTGGAACGCGGCCTCGTTCGGCACGAACAGGAGCACGATGTCGACCGCCCTCCCCTTCACGACGTCCTGGTAGCTCTTGGCGGCGAGACCCCTGACGTGCGCGCGGACCGAGGCGACGTGCGCGCAGAGCGCGGCGTCGCGGCGCTCCTCGGTCTCGGCGCGCATCGCCTCGACGAACGCGGTGAGCGAGCACTTCGCGTCGACGACGATGACGCGGTTTCCCGGGAGGTACACGAGGGCGTCCGGCCGCTTTCGTCCTCCGTCCTCGTCGACGTGGTTTACTTGAAGTCCGTACTCGCGCCCCTCGGTGAGCCCCGCCGTCTCGAGGACGCGCTCGAGGACGAGCTCGCCCCAGTCGCCCTGCACCTTCGATTCCCCGGTCAGCGCGCGCGTCAGGCTCTCCGCGTCCTGGTGGAGCCTGGCCTGAGCGTCCTGGAGCCGCTGCAGCGAGGAGAGCAGCGAGGCGCGGTCGCGGTTCTCCTGGTCGTACGTCTTCTCAACCTTGGCCTCGAACTCGCGCAGCTTCTCCGCGACGGGCTTCAAGATGGCCTCGAGCCCCTCGCGGCTCCGGAGCAGCATCGCCTCGCCCTTCTCCTCGAGCAGGCGCCCGGCGAGGATCTCGATCTCGGCCCTGACCTGCTCCCTCGAGCGCTCGGCCTCCGTCGCTCTCTCGGCCACGGCCCTCCGCTCCGCCTCCAGCACCGCCTCCGCTCTCGCGAGCCGCTCGGAGAGTGCGGCTGCTCGCCCGCGCTCCTCGTCGCGCCCGGCCTGGAGCGCCGCGACCTCGTCCTTGCGCTCCAGGAGCGCCTGGCGCAGGAGGCGCAGGCCGACGCAGATCCCGGCCACGAACGACACCACCGCGCTCGCCACGACCCACACCGACTCCATGCGCCCTCCACGTCCCGGTCCCGCGCCCTTGCGCGTCGCTTTCGCGAGAGCATACGGGCAGGGGCGGACACGCCTCCCCCTTCGGCGACGATCCCCGACCCACCGCGCGGCCCTGGCGTATCATCGGGGCCGGAGGCGCCCCGGCATGCGCAACCCATTCCTCGCCGCACCCACGTGCGCTCTCGCGTTCGCGGCACTCGCCTGCGGCAGCGGCTCGAGCCCAGGCGACGCCAGTGGCGGTGGCGGCCCGGACGGCGACAGCGCAGCGCCCGCGGAACCCATCACCGGGCTCACGACCGGAGAGTGGAGCTGGGTCCCCTTCCCCGACTCTAGCTGCAGCGACGGCTCGCCGACCGGCATCGGCGTGAACCCCGGCACCGGCCCAGACCTCGTGTTCTTCCTGAACGGCGGCGGCGCCTGCTCCTCCGCCCTCACCTGCGTGTTCCTCCCGACCCCCACCGCCACCCTCGGCCCGTTCGGCCAGGAGGAGTTCGACCGCGAAATAGCGGGTATCCCGGAGTCCATCCTCGACCGCACCCTGTCAGACAACCCCTTCGCGGACGCGACGCTCGTCTTCGTCCCCTACTGCACGGGCGACGTCCACGGCGGCGACCGGGTGGTCGCGTACACCGACGATCCAGGCGGGACCGTGCACCACAAAGGACACGCCAACGTCCTCGCGTTCCTGGAGCGTGTGGCGGCGACCTACCCCTCGCCGCGGCGCCTCGTCGTCACCGGATCCTCGGCCGGCGGCTTCGGCGCGCTCGTCAACTACGAGGCGATCCGCAGCTCCTTCCCCTCGGCCCAAGGATTCCTCGTGGACGACTCCGGCCCGCCGCTGGAGTCGAACGGCGGGATGCTCATTCAGGCGGGCTTTCAGAACTGGGGCCTCGGCGACGTGCTCGACCCGCTCTGCGGGCCCGGCATCTGCGAGCAGAACCTCTCGCTGGGCCTGGCCGCTCTCATCCGGAACCATCCGGCTGACCGCTTCGCGCTGCTCTCGTATGACGCGGACTCGATCATTTCCCAGTTTTACGGCATCGGCCAAGCCGACTTCACGCGGATGCTCCTCGAGATGACCTCCGACGTCATCGACCCGGCGCCCACCAACGCTCGCGCATTCATCAAGACGGGCCAGTACCACACGATGCTCGGCCGTCCCGGCACCGTGTCGCAGAACGGCGTCCCGCTCGTGACATGGCTCGCCGAAGAGGTCACCGGCAGCGCCGGCTGGTCGACGGTGAGACCGCAGTAACTCGCGCCCTCTCCGCCGCAGCGGGCCCGTCACGTCGCCGACGCGTCCGCGGAAGAGGATGCACCCGCGGTGATTCGGCCGAGGAGCGTCTCGCGGATCTCGCTCCAGATCGTTTCCCTGAACCGAGGTTTGAAGACGTCGAAGTGGCCGATCCGCTCGGCGCCCACGTCGGACGGCCGTACGACGCGCAGCTCGGCCTGCGCCCGCGCGTACATCGCCACGAGAGCCTCCACGCCTGAACGGGGCGCATAGCCGTCGTCGGAGATGGCGTAGGCGCGGAGCGGCCCGCGCCAGCGCGTGAAGCCCATGCCTCCGCGCGGCCGCGCGTAGCTCCAGACGTAGTCGTCGTGGCGCCCCCAGCGCGCCCACTGGAGCCCACGCCACCCGGCAGGTCCTCACCCTGCCTGAGCGCGCTCATGGGGATGTAACCCAGCGTCCGGGCGAAGCCGGGCAGGAGCACTCCCTGTAAGCGTACGGGATGTCGCTCACGCCGTCGTTCCAGTCGAACGCGTGCGCGAGATCGCTCCGCGCGGCGAAGACGTTCGAGCGGGTGGCCCTGGCCCAGGGAAGGCTCGAGACCCCCCACGGCGTCTGGCTGCCCAGGTAGTCTCCCAGGTCCACCATGGCGTCCGCGGAGAGCGCGTTCGTCTCGAGCGCCGAGGAATCGCCGAAGTCATGGTCCCCCCTTGCTCGGCGCGGTCGCGGATCCTCGGCGCGCGCCGGCGAGCTCTACTTCAGCGTGCGGCCGAACAGGTCGTTCGAATCGTCCCCGTCCCCGTCGATCGCGCCGATATCCGTTCCCTGACCGTCGGCCTGGTCCCCGTGGTCGATCAGAGGACTCCTCGCCGCCGGAGCATACACGGCGCGATAGTGCGCGAGGACGTCGCGGGTCGTGGTGCTCCCCTCCCAGACGCAGCCCTCGCGGACCTGGTAAGGCATCTCCCTCGAGCCGGCGAACCCGGGCGCTCCCTGGACGTCATGGGTGCCAGCCCCGCTCAGCAGGGCGGGATCGTACGGGGGCGTGGACGCGGCCTCCGGGTTGTACCAGGCGTTATGGTCGGCCGAGCCGACGCCGTTGCCCGTGGCCCCGGCCCCGCTGGCGATGAGAGCCTTGCCGCAAAGGTCGGTCCGGACGTCGCTGAAACCCGTGAAGACGTTGTTGCGGATTGAGGAGAAGCTCGAGCCGGAGTCGACGAGGACAGCCGGAGCATAGAAATCGGCGACGGCGCCGCCCGCGTCGAAGGTGTTCCCATTCAGGACCAATCCCGCTTCGTGGTTGCTGCCGTAGACCAGGATCCCACCGCCGAACCCGCCGTCCGGCCCTTGCGTGTGGACGAAGACGTTGCGGTAGATGGTGGTGTTCGGCTGCGCGCTGCGCCACCAGTCGTGCCCGCTGTCCACGACGAGGTTGTAGCGGAAGGTCCCGCCGAAGCTCTGGATGGGCCAGGAGCCGGCGCGGATCACGTTGTGCTCGGCGGTGGCCCCGTCCGATCCTCCGCCGAAGTACAGGTTGAAGCCCTGGCTCCAGCCACCGCGGTACTCATGGTGAAGGTAGTTGCCCTGGATCGTCGCGTTCGAGGAGCCTTCGAGGTCGAGCACGGCGCGGGGGCCCATGAAGATGTTGCCCTCGCGCGCCTCGATACCGCCGATCTGCCAGCCGCTCATGCGGGAGATGAGGACGATCCCGCCCCCGACCCTGTTCCCCTGGAAGGTCTTGGGCCCCGTGGTGTCGCCGCCCAGCTCGAGGATGGGCGTGGCGCCGGGGTCGGCGGAGACGTAGGTCACGAGGTTGTTCGCGCGGAACTCGTTGCCGGTGATCGCCACGGCGCCGTCGCCATTCGCGACGAGGTGGAGCGGCGCCGTCGCCTCGAAGGTCGAGTCTCGCACCGAGATCGCGCCCGTGGTCGTCACGTCGATGCCCAGGCCGCCGTAGTCGCCGAGCCCGTGGATCCAGGAGTTGCTGATCGTGACCTGGCCGCTGTACCCCGGAGCCGCCGTGACCGTGTGGCCGTTCCCTGCGACGCTCGCATCCGTCCAGTCGAGCGCCGTCGCGCCGCTCAGGACGAGGTCCTCCGCCAGGGAGACCACCCTCGAGTGCACTGGCTCGGGGTCGATTGTGATGAGCGTCGGGACGACCGAGTCCACGGGCGTCCCGACGCCTTCGGTCGCCGGATCGTAGGGAATATAACTGACGGTGACCAGGTACTCCCCGGGCGTCGCCACGCCGGCCGGGAGGCGTACCTCCCAGTGATTCTCCTCGTCCGGATTTGGCGCCTGCGAGCCCACGAGCGACCCGCCGACGTAGAAGCTCACCAGCGTGCCTGGACACGCGTACGGCGGATGGCCGGGTGGGCACTGCCACGCCTCGGGATCGAACGCGTCGGCCAGCAGTCGCAGAGGCTGGCCAGCCGTGAAGTGCATGCGGGGCCCGGGGCTCTTCACGCTAGCGCGCGCGCCGGAAGCGGTGAGGGGCTCGAGCGCGTCCTGTGCGCAGGGCCCGGCGTCGGCGAGCGGGACGAACACCGGGTCGGGCAGCGGTGTATGCGACGGGTTCGCCGGCTCGCCGGAGGGGTGGGCGGAGCACCCGAGGAGCACCAGGGCGGCCAGGACGCACTCTCCGCGCGCCCTCGCGCGCGCGGTGACTCGCGCGGTCGTTCCCGACGTCGGCGACATTCCGCTCGCGTCGCGTGCGCGGCACGGAGTACTCCCTGGATATGTACTCACGGGCGAACCATACCACGCTCATGGCACGTTCTACGGGTCAAATGCGCCTGCATGCAGCACACCTCCACCGACCAGCGCATCCGGACGACCACACCCGCGCCGTCGAGCCACCGCAACGGTCCGGGGCAGGGCGCGGCATGGTGTCGATCGCCCGGGCGGCCTGACGGCAGGCCTTACGGCTGGCGCTAGAACGCCGGATTCGCCTTCCGAAGTCCGGGGCTCGCCCCCGAGCTGGTCTCGGCACTCTCGTCAGATCATCTGCCTGGGTCGAGCACTTGGACGCGGGCTGCCGCGGACGACGCCCATCTCCATCCTTTCGTCGGGGGCGGGTCCGGTGAGTCACGGTCACGTGCGCATTTTTCGTGGCACCGCGCATCTCAGCTGTCCACCCCGCCCGGGAGGAACCCATGAACCTCGGTACCATCCTGCCGAATCGAGGGCACAGGCGCCCGCCACCAGGCGCCGGCCTGGCACTGGCGGGGCTCGCCGCTGGCGCGGCC
>Ga0209342_10006714_pt1 | contig 11620 bp, 14 predicted proteins | sample RifCSP16_2_FD_184023 | JGI IMG/M metagenome (GOLD analysis project Ga0209342, IMG submission 184023) | Soil microbial communities from Rifle, Colorado - Rifle CSP2_sed 16_2 (SPAdes) (version 2) | ecosystem: Environmental > Terrestrial > Deep subsurface > Rock core/Sediment | place: Rifle... | reverse complement strand
CTGATGCTGATCCTTATCAGATGAGCATCGCTGAGTTTTCTCTCTAAGAACTAGCACCATTGGTTATTAGGCGGGCGGCAGGAGGCTCATAATGAGTGTATGTGATGAGGTTGTAGCAGGTGTTTCAAGATGTCGCGAATGCGAATTAAGGCAGTTGTTCACAACAGGCTACAAGGATAGTATCAAATACCATTCATTCTGCTTTTATTACTCTCACGAAGATGCTAAAAAGAGCAAATTTGTTATAGTCATGCAGAATCCCGGTTTGCCCCAGCAATGGCGAGAATCGGATGAATATAAAGATATGTCAAAGGCAAATAAAAATAATTTTGTTGCCCATATGCAAACGCATCTAATCGATTGGCTCAAAGTTAACAGGCGCTTCGCTGAAGGATTCTTTAAGGCGTTAAGCGAGAATAAGCTAATCCACTATGGCAATCTTGAAGAATATTTGGAGAAGCAATTCCTTTCTGATTTTCTTGTAACCGATTTGGTCAAATGCCGAGCCGAGACCAAGACATTGAAAGAAGAGCATATTAAGACATGTGCGAAATTCTACTTGAGTAAAGAGATCCAGAGCTATGGTCGTGGCAAACTGATATTTGCTATTAGCTCACGGACTTGGGAATTTCTTAGAACCAAATTCAACGCTAAACAAGTACGTCCTCGTTTTGTGGGTGAAGCACACGATGATGACCAGACGGTAGCTAAAGCCCATGGGAAGCTGTTTAGGAGTGAAGCCTTGAACTCTTATTTCATACCCTTAGCACATTTTAGCCAAAGGCAATTCAATAACTATTTGCGAGATAGTTACTTTGAATACTTGAAAGATGGGTTGAAAGAATATATGACTGAACTAAACTCGGTTGTACTATCGTAAAATGCGCTCGTCCAACTTGGCGCTATAACCGACGTTGTTCAGCCTCGCGCCACAATGTATGTGAACCCCATCATTATGCCTCAAGGACTTACCGACCTCTCTCTTGCTCTCGCTATGCGCTTGCGCGACATGGCGCGGGTGATGCTCACGTTGGGCATTACACCCGCCGCAAAGTTGATGGCTTGCGCAAAATCTCATCTTGAGATAGACTTGCTTCATGCACATCATTTCCCGAAAAGCCTTGCGCCAGTTTTGGGAGCAACATCCAGACGGCAAACTGGCGATCGTTCGATGGTTCAAGATTGTGCGCCACGCAGATTTTCAGGATTTCAGCGAACTACGCTCAACCTTTCCATCCGCTGATAAGGTCGGCCAGTGGATTATGTTCAATATCGGGGGCAATAAATATCGGTTGATTACCGCCATCCATTTCAATCGGGACAAGGTGTATATTCGTCATGTCCTGACCCATCAGGAATATGACAAAGGCAGTTGGAAACGATGACCACCCTAACCAAAGACCTGCAAAACCATTGGGTTAGCATTCAACCCTATCTGACCATTCGCAATGAGCGCGAGTATGATTTGGCTATTAAGCGACTGAATGACTTTCTGGATGAAATTGGCGACAATGAACGCCATCCGCTGTACGGGTTATTGGACACGCTTGGCACCTTAATTCAAGTATATGAAGAGAAGCATCACCCGATGCCGGAGTGTAGTGGGTCGGAGATGCTTCAGTTTCTCATGGAAGAACACGGTCTCACCCAAGCCGACTTGTCCGAAGTGGGTTCGCAAGGTGTCGTCTCGGAGCTTTTGAATGGCAAGCGTCAGTTGAATGTCCGGCAAATCCGCGTGCTTGCCAAACGGTTTCATGTCTCACCGGCGGTGTTTATTTAGCCTAAAGCGCCCAACCGACCATTATGCCTCAAGGACTCAACGACCTTTCTCTTGCCCTCGCACTCCGACTGCGTGACATTGCGCGGCTAATCGACCGTCTCGACCGGCTGGAGTCCGGCACGGGCGAGTGGCTGGCTTCGCAAGGCGACGGCGCGCTGCGGGACGCGGCCACCGACATGACTCTGCGCGCCCTGCGCGCCGCCGCCGACCCGACGAACTTTGCCATTCTCACGTTTCTCTCGTCGCACACCTCAGCGCCCACTGCCGAACTGGAAAAGGCATCCGGCCTCGGACGGTTGGCGCTCATCGAGCGGGTGAACGATCTCGTGCAAGTCGGCCTGGCCGGACGAAACATTGACACCGATCACGTGCAGGGCACGGCGGCGAGCGTCGCACTCGTCGGGCTGATCAGCAACATCAGCGAGGCGACCGCAAAAGAACTTCAAAAAATCAAACCTCAAACTCCAAATACCCGGCGTTAGAGACAAGGCATTGTTTGAAGTTTGAGGTTTGAAGTTTGAAGTTATGAAGTGTCCACACTGCGATTTCAGTGACTCGCGCATGAAACTCCACCGCCACCTGGCCGAGGCGCATCTGGACAAAGTGACGACCGAACACGACGAGGCGACGGGCAAGATGCGATACATCGTCGACTGCCCGGTGTGTGGATTGAAATATCAGCACGCCGTCAAGCCGCGCTACAAAGATCCGCGCTTTCTCGAAGAATTCAAAGCCGAGATCGCGCTTGTGGCGTTTGACCAGTTGCTCTATCATCTTGAAGAAAAACATATTGAAACTTCAAACATCAAAGATCAAACTTCAAAGTAGAGTTTTGAAGTTTGGGTTTTGAAGTTTGAAGTTCAGGAGATTTTCTAATGGCTAAATGCAACAACTGCAACGTTCCCGAAGAACTGTACTACTGGCCCGAGAAGCACGTGTGGGCGAGGCCCGAAGCCGACGGCACAGTCACGGTCGGCGTCACCGACGCGGCGCAGCACCTGGCCGGGGCCATCGTCACCGCCACCCCGAAAGAGGCGGGCAAACCGTTGAAGAAGGGCAAAAGCGCCGGGACGGTGGAGAGCGGCAAGTGGGTTGGCCCGGTGACCGCGCCCCTTTCCGGCACCATCATCGAGTCGAATGCCGGGGTCAAAGCCAAACCATCGATCCTCAATTCCGATCCCTACGGCGCGGGCTGGTACGTGAAAGTGAAACCCGACAACTGGGACGCCGACAAAGCCGATCTGGTGACGGGCGCGGCGGCCATCGAAAAGTACACTGCCTTCCTCGTCGAACAGAAGATCGACTGCGCGGGCCGCGCTGGAGAACTGCAAGCGGCAACGGCGGCGAAACCGTGAGTCAATCGCGGATTGGCGATCTCGGATTGCGGACGACGAAAGCGCATCCGCAATCCGCATTCCGAAATCCGCAATCGTTGTGGCTCAGAATGCAACCATGAGTTCAGATCAGGCCGCATCTTTTCAATATCTGTGGACCAAAGATCAGTGGGCTGGACTGCCCGTCCATCGCTCTATTCTGTCGCCGCTGATGTTTTTGGAACGCACCCTGCGCGTCTACCCGGAAAAGGTCGGCGTGGTGGACGGCGACCGGCGATTGACCTACGCCGAATTCGGCGCGCGGGCGTATCGACTGGCGAATGCGCTGCGGCGGCGCGGCGTCGAAAAAGGCGATCGCGTCGCGCTCCTGTGCCGGAATTCCGTCGAGGTGCTGGAAGCCCACTTCGGCGTCCCGCAGATCGGCGCGATCTTGGTTCCCATCAACGTGCGGTTGGCCGCCGACGAGATCGCCTACATCCTCGATCATTCCGGCGCGAAGGCGCTGATTCTGGATACCGAACTCGCGCCCCTCGTTTCGCAGTTTCGTGAGAAGTTGGCGCTGTCGTTGATCGTCTGCGCCAACATCTCGGCGCGCCACGGCGAAAAATCCGGCGCACCCGTCGTGGACGGTGTTGATTACGAAGAGTTCCTGGCCGACTCCAGCCCCGAGGCTTTTGTCTATCCGGTGGACGACGAGGATCACGCCATCAGCATCAACTACACCAGCGGCACGACGGGCCGCCCGAAAGGCGTGATGTACACGCATCGCGGCGCGTACTTGAATGCGCTGGGCGAAATGATCGAGGCCGGCTTGAACTCGAACAGCAGTTACCTGTGGACGCTGCCGATGTTTCACTGCAATGGCTGGTGTTATCCGTGGGCGGTCACAGGCGCTGGCGCCGTCCACGTGTGTTTGCCCAAAGTGGACGCGTCCCGCATCTTTGACCTGATTGAAGCCGAGGGGGTTACTCACTTCTGCGGCGCGCCGACGGTGCTGATCACGCTGGCGGCGGAATCCGCTCCCGGCTTTCGCTTTGCGCGGCCCTTGACTATTGTGACAGCCGGCGCGCCACCGCCGCCGGCTATTATCCAGCGGATGGAGGCGATGGCCGCAACCATTGTTCATGTTTACGGGCTGACCGAAACGTACGGCCCGCACACTGTCTGCGAATGGAAGGCCGAATGGGGCAATCTGCCTCTGGAGGAACGCGCGCGAGTCAAAGCGCGGCAGGGCGTGGGCTACATTCACGCGCCGGAACTTCGCATCGTGGACGAAGACATGCGCGACGTTCCGGCGGACGGCGCGACGATGGGCGAAGTGGTGATGCGCGGCAACAACGTGATGAAGGGTTACTACCGGAACGAGGATGCTACGGCGACGGCCTTCCGGGGCGGCTGGTTCCACAGCGGCGATCTGGGCGTGATGCACCCGGATGGCTACATCGAACTGCGCGACCGCAAGAAGGACATCATCATCAGCGGCGGCGAAAACATCTCGACGATCGAAGTCGAGCGCGTGCTCTACCAGCATCCGGCGGTGCTGGAAGTGGCGGTGATCGGCGTACCCGATCCGAAGTGGGGCGAAGTGCCAAAGGCGTTCATGACTCTGAGACCCGGCGCGGCGGCGACCGCCGACGAGATGATCGCCTTTTGCCGCGAACGGATCGCGCGCTTCAAATGCCCGAAAGCCGTCGAGTTCGTCGAGGCCCTGCCCAAAACCTCGACCGGCAAGATTCAGAAATTCGTCCTGCGGGAAAAAGAATGGGCCGGGCACGAGAAAAGGATTCACTGATATGGAACACAACACGGCTCAGGCTTATCGCCACATCCTCTTTGAGATTTCAGATCGGATCGCTTGCGTGACGATGAATCGCCCAGACAAGCGGAATGCTCTCTCGGTCGAGCATATGCAGGAACTCACCGATTGCTTTAGTTTCATTGGTGAAAATCGCGACGCTGCCATAGTGATTCTGAAAGCGAACGGTCCGGCGTTTTGCGCGGGGCACGATCTGGGCGAGATGATCGGGCAGACCCCCGACTATTACCGGCGCGTGTTCGACGTATGCACGAGAATGATGGACACGATTCAAAGCATCCCCCAACCGGTGATCGCACAAGTGCATAGCATCGCCACGGCGGCAGGCTGCCAGTTGGTCGCCACTTGTGATCTGGCAGTGGCGGCGGAGTCGGCCAGGTTCGCCACACCGGGCGTGAAGATTGGCCTGTTCTGCTCGACGCCGATGGTGGCCGTGAGCCGCAACCTGCCCCGCAAGAAGATGCTGGAGATGCTGTTGACCGGCGATCCGATTTCGGCGCAGGAGGCTTTGCAGTACGGGCTGGTCAACCGCGTCGTGCCCGCTGATTCGCTGGAAGCCGAAACTCGAGCATTGGCGGCGCGGATCGTCGCCTCGAGTCCCTTCACCGTCGGGCTTGGCAAGCAGGCTTTTTACCGGCAGATGGAGATGCCGCAGACTCAGGCGTATGCGTATGCCAAAGAAGTCATGTCGCTGAACGCAATGGCGGCAGACGCGCAGGAGGGCATGTGCGCCTTTCTGGAAAAGCGTCAACCGCAGTGGAGCGGCCACTAACCATCCGCCATGATCTATTACGGTTGTGACATCCCCGAAGACCTGTGGTTCGACTTCGAGCGTGATCTGTGGGTGCGCTTTGAGGCCGACGGCACGGCCACACTGGGGCTGACCGACACCGCCCAGACTCGCGGCGGCAAACTGGTCAACATCGAGTTCAAGAAGATCGGCAAGATGCTCCGGCAGGGGCAGAGTGCGGCGACGATTGAGTCGGCCAAGTGGGTGGGGCCGTTTCCCATGCCGTTCGGCGGCGAGGTTGTCGCCAGCAACGAGGCCACCTTCCGGCGCGACATTCTCATCGCTAATCGCGACCCTTATGGTGAAGGCTGGTTGGTCGAGGTTCGCCCGACGAATCTTGATTCTGAACGCGGCCATCTCATCACCGGGGAAGCCGCCACTGAAAAATACAAACAGCGAATCGCCGAGTTGAACATCAAATGCTTTCGCTGTGTGGATTAGAAACCCCAAACTTCAAACTCCAAAAATCAAACTGCTAATTTGAAGTTTGAAGTTTGAATTTTCCCTAAAGGAGCATCGTCATGACCAACCCAGTTCGCGTTCTCGACATTGGCCTCGTTCCCCCTATCCGTTCGCAGGCCATCTATCACGGCGTCGCGTATGCGATGAAGCCGGAGACGCCCGACACGATCATCCTCGTTGGCCCGACCGACCCGTACGTGTGCATCGGCTACCATCAGGAGCTTGAAAAGGAAGTGGACGTAGACTACTGCCGTGAACACGGCCTGCCCATTTACCGGCGCGAGGTGGGGGGCGGGGCGGTCTACCTCGATAGGGGGCAGGTGTTCACGCAATGGATTTTCCATCGCAACGATTTGCCCGCCTCGCTCGAAGAACGCTTCACGTTGTATATCAAACCGTTGGTAGAGACGTATCAGTCGCTCGGCATCCCAGCCAACCACCGCCCGGTCAACGACATCCACGTGCAGGGCAAGAAGATCGGCGGCACGGGCGCGGCGCAGATGGGCGAGGCCGAAGTGGTCGTCGGTAGTTTGATGTTTGACTTCAATTTCGATCTGATGGCACGGGTGCTGAAGGTGTCATCCGAAAAGATGCGCGACAAGATTTTCCAGTCGCTCAACGAATACATGACGACGATGACGCGCCAACTCGGCCACACGCCCGATTACGACTTGGTGAAGCGCGAATACATCCGGCAGGTGGTCGAAGCATTGGGCCGCCCTGCCGAATACAGCGACCCGACGCCCGAAGAACTCGCCGTCACCGCCGAACTTGAAGCGCGGTTCGCCTCCGACGAATGGCTGTATCAAAAAGGCGGCCTGCGGCAGACGGGCGCGGTGAAGATTCACGCCGACGTGTACCTCGCCGAGGCAGCGTACAAGGCTCCCGGCGGTCTCATCCGCGCCACCGCGCGGCTGCGCGAGGGCCGCATTGACGACCTCACCCTCTCCGGCGATTTCACGATGCTGCCCGCGTTTGCCGTCGGCGCGCTCGAACAAGCATTGCGCGGTGTGATGCTCGACGGTGGCGCGGTTCGTGCGAAGGTGTCGGAATTTTATCGTGGCTTGCCGGTGCAGTCGCCCGGTGTAGGAGTTGAAGATTGGGTCAACGCCATAATGGCTATCAAGGGGCAAGCGCCGTTGCAGTGAGAGAGCAGTCGGCGGCTTCTCCCATCTTTCCTTTCACCGCTATCGTCGGGCAGGAGGAGATGAAACGCGCCCTCCTGCTCAACGCTGTCGATCCCGGAATCGGCGGCGTGATGATCATGGGCCATCGCGGCACGGCCAAGAGCACCGCCGTTCGCGCGCTGGCCGCGCTGCTTCCGCCCGTTCGCGCGCACGAAGCGAAGGCTGAAGTTTTCATTCAGGGCGTTCGCACCGGCATCCCGCTCTTCCCGCTCGAAGAGTCCGGCCCTGATCTCATACCCGTGCCATTCGTTGATCTGCCGCTTGGCGCGACCGAGGATCGCGTGGCTGGCACACTCGACATCGAGGCCGCGCTCACGCGGGGTGTGAAGGTGTTCGAGCCGGGGCTGCTGGCGCGCGCGCACGGCGGCTTTCTCTACATTGACGAAGTCAACCTCCTCGAAGATCATCTCGTTGATTTGTTGCTCGACGTGGCGGCCAGCGGCGTCAACGTCGTCGAGCGCGAGGGCTTAAGTGTCCGCCACCCGGCTCGATTCGTGCTAGTCGGATCGGGCAACCCGGAGGAAGGGGATTTGCGTCCGCAGTTGCTGGATCGATTCGGATTGCACGCGCATATCATCACCCTGACCGACGTGGAACAGCGGGTGGAAATCGTCACCCGCGCCGAAGCCTTTCGCGCCAACCCCGCCGCTTTCCTCGCCGAGCGGGAGCCGAAACAGATCGCGCTGCGCGAACAGATCGTGCGCGCCCGCGGACTTCTGCCGAATACGCAGATGTCGCACCAACTGCTTCTGCGCGCCGCCGAATTGTGTTTGAAGCTGGGCGTGGACGGGCATCGCGGCGAGATCACGATTGCCCGCGCCGCCCGCGCCCACGCCGCGCTCGAAGGCCACCGCGACGTGAACACCGACGACGTGCGCGATGTGGCCGTGATGAGCCTGCGCCACCGCCTGCGCCGCGACCCGCTGGAAGAGATTGACACGGGCGAGAAGATTGAGAAGGCGATGGAAGGGATAATGTGAATTGGGGATTGCTGATTGAAGTGAAATCAGTCAACAATCATCAGTCAGAATCCAGCAATGCCGCACGGCCTCGACGACGCTCGCATCGCTCTCTCACTCGTTGCCATTGAGCCGGGACTCAAAGGCGTGCTGATTGCCGGGCCGTCGGGGACGGGCAAGAGCGTGCTGGCCCGCGCTGCCCGCATGCTGTGGCCTGAAGGCACGCCGTTTGTCGAAGTGCCACTCGGCGTCACGATGGATCGCCTCGTCGGCGGGATCGATTTGGAGCGCACGCTGGCGGCGGGCCGCCCGGTGGTTGCGCCCGGCCTGCTGGCGCAGGCGCACGGCGGCGTGCTGTACGTTGACGAGATCAATTTGCTCCAGCCCGAATCCGCCAATGTTCTGCATCACACATTGGCGACGGGGCAGGTGCGATTGGAACGTGAAGGATTGAGTGAAACACATTCGGCAGAGTTCGTCTTGATTGGCACGTTCAATCCCGCCGAAGGGCCGGTGTCTCCGGCGCTGTTGGATCGGGTTGCGTTCATTGTCCCGGCCAAAACGTTGAAAGATGTTCCGTCGCGGGCGCACATCGCCGCTACCGCGCACCAATCGTACACGATCCCGTCCGACGTGATCCATATGGTTGAAGTCGGGCGCGAGGTGATGCAATACATCAGCGTGCCGCGCAACACGCTGAAAGAGCTGTGCGCGGCGGCGACGGCGCTGAAAGTGGAAAGCAATCGCGCCGAAGTTTTCGCGGTGCGCTGCGCGATGGCCAACACGGCGTTGAACGCGCGCGTGCCGATCACGCAGGGTGACATTGATCTCGCGGTGCGGCTGGTGCTCGCGCCCCGCGCCACGCGCCACATGGAAATCGCGAAACCTGATGCCACGCAAACGCCAACAGAAACACCTCCGTCACGCGAACGAACCGAAGGCCGCTCGTCCGACGCGCCGAAGCCGGATGTAGGACAAGTTGGCAACTTGTCCCACAATCAAGCCGACGTGAAACCGATGGATGAAGAAGAAAAGCACGCGCCGCTCGGTTTGCTCCGCGAACCGAGCAAAGCCGAGGGTGGAACGGCGGCAGGCAAACGGGGACGCGGACTCAACCTGCGGCGCGGGCGGCACATTCGATCACTGCCGGGGAGGCCGGGGCGGGGGCAGTTGGCGCTGGTGGACACGTTGAAGGCCGCCGCGCTAAATGCTTCGAGCCGACGCGAAGCTGGCGGTGTCCGTGTCCAACGGGAGGACCTTCGCATCAAACAATTCCGTCAGCGCACCGGCCTGCTTGTCGTCTTTGCAGTCGATGCATCCGGCTCGATGGCGCTCAATCGAATCAATACTGCGAAGGCCGCCGCCATTTCGTTATTGCAGAGCGCGTATGTTCACCGAGACAAGATTGCGTTGATCAGTTTCCGCCGCGACCGGGCAGAGACGATCCTTTCACCGGGCGGCGGAGTGGCGAAAGCGCGGCGCGTGCTGGAGAGTTTACCCACGGGCGGGCGCACGCCGCTCTCGGCGGCGCTGGCCGAAGTGTATCAACTGGCCGGAGAGAAGGCGTGTCACTTGCGCGTGGCCGGAACGGTGCTGGTGTTGATCACGGACGCGAGATCGAATCAGCCACTGCGTTCTGCGCCGGAGAATGCCGATCGAGAGACAGTGGCGATGGCTGAGGTCGAGCGGCTGTCGAAGCAGATTCGCCCGCTATTGGTTGGCGCTCTGGTGATGGATACGCGCCGGTCTTCCGGGGGCAACGGCCCCGATCTGGCGAGATGGTTGGGCGGGCAATACGTCCATCTGCCAAAGGCCAGCGCCGGGCAAATCGCGGAAACTGTGCAGGGCGAAATGGCGAAGTTGAGATGATCTCACCCAGCGCCATCCGCCTCCTCAACCTCGGCCCGACGGCATGGGCGCGAACGCAATCGGTATATCGGGCGACCGCCGAACTTTTACCCGCCAACTCGCATGGCGCGGTGATCTTCGGCCAACCGCTGCACCCGTATCTCACGCACGGCGTTCAGCAGTTCGCCTCGGAGACGTTTGACCTTGCGGAGTGCGAGCGATTGGGTTTGCCGGTAGTGAGGCGTCCGTTCTCCGGCGGCGCGGAGTACTGCGATGTCAATCAACTGCTGTTCCAGTGGGTGTTGCCTGTGAACGCGGACTCGCGCAAGGTTGCCGCTGGAATGTTGTCGGCATTGAGCGAGTTGGGTATTGCGGCAGAGTCTACTGGTTCGCAGTTTACGGTGAAGGGCGCGCGAATCGGCGCGGTGACGGGCGGACGGTACGAGTCGGCGACCGTGCTCCTTGGCTGTTTGTACTTCTCGTATGACCCGGCTCCGCTGGCTCAAGCAACCCGCAACGCGCAGGCCGAAACCGTTACAACGTTGTGGGCCGAAGCGCCGCGCCCGTTCCCGCCCGATGCTGTGCAGGATACATTGATCGAGCATTTCTCGCGGGCAGTGGGACGGCCTATCGAGCGCGACAAGCCCCGCGTGCAAGAGACGCGCCGGGCGAAGCAGATCGAACGTGAATTACTGGGGATCGAAGACGATGCGTCGGAAGAAGATAACGGGTCAGGCGACCTGCAATACTAACGGCACGTCGGTATCTATCTTTCGGATGATTTGCTGGATGGCATCCACTTGCTTTTCGTCAAACAACGGCTCGCCGCACTGAGAGCAAACCCAGGCAGGCACATCGTCAATGATGAGGTGGTAGCCGTGTCGATTAACGGCATAAGGAACTTTGCTCTGTCGTAATTCGCCCTGGCAGTGTAAGCATTTCATTTCTCGACCGGTAGCCCGAACCGTTTCAATAAAAAGCGCTTCGGGTATAGCAACGTCATCGGGCATGGGTTTATTCTAGCATATCGCATATTTGATGCCTTCAACAACCAGTCAGTTTGCATTATTCAGGAGTGTCCATGAACTATGGTTTTGTCATTGATAATCGCAAGTGCATCGGCTGCCACGCCTGTTCGACCGCGTGCAAATCGGAGAACGAAGTGCCGGTGGGCGTCTACCGCACGTGGGTGAAGTACACCGAGAAGGGCGTCTTCCCGGACACGCGCCGCTACTTTCAAGTGACGCGCTGCAACCACTGCGCCAACCCGCCGTGCGTGCGCATTTGCCCGGTGACGGCAATGTATCAGCGCAAAGATGGCATCGTCGAATTTGATCCGTCGCTGTGCATCGGTTGCAAAGCGTGTATGCAGGCCTGCCCGTACGACGCGATCTACATTGACCCGGATACGCACACGGCGGCCAAGTGCCACTACTGCGCGCAC
>Ga0209342_10006711_pt1 | contig 11621 bp, 9 predicted proteins | sample RifCSP16_2_FD_184023 | JGI IMG/M metagenome (GOLD analysis project Ga0209342, IMG submission 184023) | Soil microbial communities from Rifle, Colorado - Rifle CSP2_sed 16_2 (SPAdes) (version 2) | ecosystem: Environmental > Terrestrial > Deep subsurface > Rock core/Sediment | place: Rifle... | reverse complement strand
CCCCTACCAAGGTCGCGCGGCCGAGGCGCGCCTCTAGAAAGGGAGGCCCTTGAGGCCCTGGACGCCGTGCGGCGCCTTGGAGGCGACGAGGTCCGCCTCGACATCAACCTTGGCAGTGTTCGCGGCGCGCTCGGGGATCTCGATGGGGCCGTTCAAGAGTTCCAGAGCGCACTAGCCAAGGATCCGGGCTGTGAGGAAGCTCGATTCCACCTCTGTCGGGCGTACCGAGTTCTCGGCCGCTGGACGGAGCTTCTTGAAGAAGGGAAGGCGCTGCTCGAGGCCGGATCGGAGAGCGTCGATCTCTACCGGCTCCTGGCGGATGCGTGCATGGCCCTCCAGGCCTGGCCTCAAGCCGTGATGATGGTGGAAAGCCTCCTTGCGATCAGCGAAGATCCCGTGGCGGAGCAGCTGCTGGCCCAATGTCGTCGCTCCGCTGCCGAGGTGTCTCATGGCTGATCCGACCTTGAGCCTCTGCATGATCGTAAAGAACGAGGAGGCGTATTTGGCTGACTGCCTGACGAGCGCTCAGCCGTTCGTGGATGAGATCATCGTCGTGGACACCGGCTCCACTGACCGGACCGTGGCGCTTGCCGAGCGCTTTAAAGCGAAAATGTTCCATTTCCAGTGGTGCGAGGACTTCGCGGCAGCGAGGAACGAGTCGCTCCGCCACGCCACGGGCGACTGGATCCTGGTCCTCGATGCAGATGAACGGATCGATGAGGCCGGTGGCCGGGAAATCCAAAGACTCATCACTGACCGTGACGCCGTCGGCTACTACTTGAAGCTTGTGTGTCCAACTCAGAACGATGGCGGGATCGTCCGTCTCGGGTGGTTTCCTCGCCTCTTCCGAAACCGTATTGGCGCGCATTTCAAAGGCATCGTTCACGAGCAAGTGGCGCCTTCGTTAGCTGGCAAGGGCAAGGTGGCGCACGCAGATGTCACGATCCGCCACGAAGGCTATATGAAGTCGCCCGAAGAAATGGCGGCCAAAGCGGTTCGGAACATCCGGCTGCTTGAGCGCCAGGTGCACGAGAATCCCGAGCATGCGCTGGGATGGTTTCATCTCGCAGAGGCCTACACTTATGCAAACCGCCTCTCCGAAGCTGAGAGCGGGTATCGCAAGTCCTTGGCGCTGTCCGTCTTGGAAGATCTGACGTATTCCGACGGCATTGCGGCGCTCGCGATGCAAAATCTCGGTGCCACACTGATCCAACAAGGCAAGCTCGACGAAGGGGTTCGCGAGCTGACACGTGCCAGTGAGTTCCTTCCGACACTGCCGAGCATCCACGTCCATCTTGGCGATGCGTATCTTCGAAAAGGGCAGTTCGAAGAGGCGATCCATGCGCTGACCCACGCGATTCATCTGGCCACGAAGCCGGTGGAAGAAGGAGAAACTCCTGACGTGCAGATGACACCGTGGCTCGCGTGGTTACTGCTCGGCTCGGCTCAGGCCCGCCTGGGGCGACGACAAGAAGCGCTCTGGAGTTTTCAGCAGGCGTATCGGCTCAAGCCGGACCTTCGAGACGCATACTGGCTGCGGGGTCTGACCGCTCTGGAAGATGGTTGTCCCGCTATCGCGGTCGAGGATCTGGAGTCCGCTCGACGCCTGGGTCGCGACGATGCCAATCTCTGGGTGGCGCTGGGCGGCGCAAAAGGCAACCTGGGAGATCTTTTGGGAGCGGCGGAGGCGTTTCGTGAAGCGTTGTCACGAAGCCCTGATTCCGCGACGGCCCGCTTCAATCTCTGTCGGGCCCTCAAGGGGCTTGGCCGCTGGGAGGATCTCCTGATCGAGGGCCAGCAGTTGCTCGAGGCCAGTCAGGGGTCACCCGAGCTCTACCGTTTGCTGGCAGAAAGTTGCCAAACCCTTCGAGCATGGGCAGAAGGTGCGGCGATGTACGAAGCGCTTCTTTCCTTGGTCGACCAGCCTCTCGCCGAGGACTTACTGGGTCTGTCAATTTGCTGGTATGAAAGCGGTGAAATCCAGAAGGCGCTTGAGACCATAGACCGAGCGCTTTCCTCCCACTCCCTGCCACAGTTCTGGATGCTTCGAGGACACTGTTATCTCCGGTCGGGGAATGCCGCCGCCGCTCTCCAGGCCTACCAAAGCGCCGCCCAGGTGCCGGATTCTGCTAGGCGCACGAGTTCCTAAAGTCAGGCCTCCGCGATGCCGATCCTTGTTGCAACCAACGTTTATCAAAGGGGGTGGCGCAACCGAGAAACGAGAGAAGGTAACAGTGAAGCGGAGCGCTGTAGTTCACTTTTTCAAACCGGCATGGAAGCCGGGACACCTCGGGAACCGGAAGGTTCGCGGGGAAACACCTACAAGGAGGTAGCCAACCATGGCTCAAGGTGATCTGACCCGAATTCGTACCAACATCGCAGCACTCAACGCCCTCAACTCCCTGAAGTCGATCAACAACAAAATCAACGTTCATCAGCTCCGGCTGGCCACAGGGAAAAGGCTCAATCAATCGTCTGACGATCCCGCAGGGCTGACCATTGCCAAGAAGCTCGATGCCCGCGCGCGCTCGCTCAGCCAGGCGCTGTCCAACGTCGGCGAGGCCTCGAACGTGTTGTCCATCGCCGAAGGTGGCGCCAACAACATCCAGGAGCTGATCGTCCAGATGCGCGAGAAGGTGGTGCAGGCCGCGAACGACACCCTGGGCACCCAGGAGCGGAACGCGATTTATCAGCAGCTCCAGGAGCTGGGTTCCGAGATCGATCAGATCGTGTCATCGACCACGTTCAACAACATCTCACTCCTGACTGACAGCACTCTGCTCACGTTCCAGGTCGGCGCGAGCGGCACCGAGGTTCTGACGTTCGATGTGGTCGGGAACTTCAACTCGGCGACACTTGCGGTCAGCAACCTGACTGTTGCCACACAGGCGCTGGCCAGTGCCTCGCTGCTGTCCATCGACAACGCGCTCACGTCGGTGTCTAACTTGCTGCAGACCATCGGCGCGCGGACACAGCGGCTCAGCGTAAAGGAGATCTCTCTGACGACCAACTATACGAACACTGAGGCGGCGCGGAGCCGGATCGAGGACGCCGATCTCGCCAAGGAGCAGTTGGAGGCTTCGAAGTACCTCATCCTCCAGCAAACGGCGACGGCGATCTTGGCCCAGGCCAACGTGCAGCCGCAGAGCATCCTCTCGCTCTTCCAATAGGAGGGGGTCGGACGGAGGGGCGCCGAAGGGCGCCCCTCCCTTCGGCATTTTTATGACACTGAGGCAGGTCACGCGTAAGGAGGGCTCTTTTCCATGACTGGATCCTTTGGTGGAGCGGCCGCCGCGCTGGCCCTGGAGTCCTATCGGAGCCAGCAGACGACGAGCGCTGCTCCGGGCCAGCTTCTTCTTCAGCTCTACGATCATGCGATCGCCGGAGCGCTGAGACAGGACCATCGACAGGTGAACGCCGCGCTGGTGGAACTGATCGGCGCGTTAAATTTCGATTACGAAGAGATTGCCGTGGGTTTGTTCAAGCTCTACGACTGGTGCATGCGCAGAGCGAGGGCAAAGGACTGGGACGAGGTTCTCAAGATCCTGAGAGAGCTTCGAGATGCCTGGGCTCAAGCAGCCACCGCACAAACATAAGAAAGAAGAACATCCATGGCTCAGTCGGTCTCAGGAGTCAATTCGGTCGAGCAGCTGATCCAGAACATTCTCGCTCTGGAGCGGCGGCCGGTCGATAAGCTCATCACCCAGCGGAGCAACCTGAACGTCAGGACTTCACTCTTCAATGATTTGAAGACGAAGCTCCTAAGCTTGCGCTCGAAGGCCCAGGAGCTCACCCAGACCGGAGCTCTGTCGCCGTTCGAGGCGAGGAGCGTCACATCGAGCAACACGGGGGTGCTCACCGCGTCCGCCTCGGCCTCCGCCCAGAACGGCGCGCACACAATTGTGATGAACCAACTGGCTTCGGCCCACACGGTCGCGTCCAACCGGTACAACAACACCGACACCAGCATCAGCGGCACGACGACAGGCACGAAGTTGTTCGATATCACCGTCAACGGCGTGACACACACGGTGTCCGTGACCGTTAATGCCGGTGACAGCGATGAAACTGTTCTCGCGAACGTCGCAACGGCAATTAACAACGCCGCGGGCAGTGACGTGACTGCGGGGGCTGTTCACCCGACCGGCGCGACGGTGAGGCTGTCTCTCGCAAGTGACCGTACGGGGACGAGCAATCAGATGACGTTTACCGACACTGACGGCCTGTTGGGGCTGCTGGGTGTCACGAACGGAGCAGCCGCGACAGACACCGTCGGCGGGTACATCAAAGCCGACCTCGGAGGGAACGAGCTTGACGCACAGTTTACCCTTGACGGCTTGAACCTGATTCGGGAGAGCAACAGCGTCAGCGATGCCCTGACCGGCGTCACGCTGAACTTCTTGTCGGCTCCGGGAGCAGGAACGCCTGTCACGCTCACCGTGGCGAACGATACCGGCTCCGTGAAGACCAAGGTCAACGACTTCATCGCCAAATACAACGAGGTCGTCACGTACCTGAACGACAAGCTGAAGGTGGACGCGCAGGCCAAAGTGCGGGGCGACCTGGTCGGACAGACTGCCTACTCCAGCCTGCGGATGAACCTCCGCTCGATGATGGCCAGCGCCGTCTCGAGTGTGACGGCAGGGAACCCGCAGACGCTCTCCGAAATCGGGATCACCGCGGATAGCTCGGGGCTGCTCAGCATCTCGGACGGCACCAAGTTCGACTCCGCACTGACAACGGACGTCCGGAAGGTCTCTGACCTGTTCAACAGCTCGAATGGTGTGGCCACCAAGCTTGAGACGCTCTTGGACGGTTATGTCAATACCGGCGGGGTGGTCGAGGGATCGAAGAATTCCGTCACCACTCAAATCAGCAACATCAATGCGCGGATCGATCGAATGGAAGAGCGGCTCGCCCTCCGCGAGGCTAGCCTGCGAAAGCAGTTTTCCCAGCTTCAGGAAGTGTTGAACAGGATTCTCCAGCAGCAGTCGTTCCTGCAAGGAATGCTAGGAAGTATCGGATCAGGTTCTTCCTAAGGAGGTCGTGATGCCAGAGGTGCTGCCTGTCCCTACGGTTCAACCGCTTCAGCAGCAGGCGGTTGAGGGGTCGTTCATGGGGCCGACCACTGTCCGCGTACCCCAGTCGCAGAAGCTGCGCGAGCAAGAAGTTACAAGCACCAGCTCGACGTCTGAATCAAACACGGCCGCGCTGGCACCGGTTCGAACGCACGTGGCATTTAGCATTGATCACGAAACCGGCGATATGTACATTCGCGTGATCGATAACGCCACGCGCGAGATCATCCGGCAGATTCCTCCCGAGGAATTTGTGCGGATCGCGAGCCGCCTGGCCAAGATGGTCGGGCTATTGTTCGACGAGCGGAGCTAGTCCGGCGGAGTACCCATGTCTGAACAGACGTTGCTTGATGCGGTAGAAGCGCAGCGAGGCCTCGCTCGTGAGATCCACGCGGTCACCTGTGATCAACTGGGCTCTCTGGATGCTGAGGACTACGCGCGACTTCAGCTGCTCCTCGATGCGCGCCAAGCGCTTCTGAGCCGTTTGAGCCCGCTCCAATTCCCGCCCGACGACTGGGAGCGCTACGCCGCCTCCCGGCAAGATCACATCTTGACGCTGCGGGCTGAGGTTGAGCGGCTGCTGAAAGAGATCCTCGTCATGGACCAGATCGCGCGCCAGAAGATTGAATCTCACAGAGACGAGCTTCAGGCTGCGATCAGGGAAGTGAGGCGCGGCCGTCAAGGGCTGGCCGGGTATCGGCAGGCGCTGGAGCCCGCGCCTCAGATCGTGGATCGCGCGCAATAAGCATGTTCGTCGCCATGAGTTCCACAAGCCCCTTGACACGCTTCCGGGCGCTTTGCCATCCTCTGGCAGTTTTTCCCCGATCCTGCTGTAAACCACTCAGCGCTGACGCGTCCTGTCGCGGACCGCGGGGGCATTTGCGCGTGGATGAACGCACCGCCGGGTTTGTGGGGCTCCCCCGATGAATCGAGCCGCGCGCGCTCACCCCCTGACCCGCCGCTGCCCGCTCATAGCGGTCCTCGTGCTTTGCGTGGCCGCGCTTGCTGTTGTGGCGGGGTGCGCCGGCGGGAATCGAGTGATCCGTCACAACACGCTTGAGACGGGCGCGCTTCCCGCCCCCTCGGCGATCAAAGATTACCCGGAAGCGCTCGCCACCGCGATCGCAGTCATGAAAGATACGTTCGGTCTCGATGCTCGCCAGGTGACACTCTACCTTTACGAGAACCGGCGGGCATTTGAGCGCGGGCTGATCGAGGCCGGCGACATCTCCCCCGCCGTGGCGGAATCGACCGTGCAATACGCGCGCGCGATCGGCACTCGGGGCAAGATCCTGGTGAACGCGGAAGAGCTGGCTCACGCGACCTGGCCAGACCGGCTTCGTCTCCTGACTCACGAGCTGACACACGTGGCTCAATTCTCGCTTTCGGGCGGAATTCGGAGCAACTCCGACCAGTGGTTGCGCGAAGGGTATGCGGACTGGGTCTCGTTTCAGCTTGTCGAGCGGCTCGGCCTGGACCGCTATGCTAGACTCAGAAACGACCTGGCAGCGCGCCTCAACCTTGCCCGGCGCCGCCAGCCGCTGCCGTCCGTTGCTGACCTCGCGTCATTCCGCGAGTGGGATGCGATTCGGGACCAGCGCGGGGGGACGGTCACGTACGGCGTGGCATTCTTCGCGGTGGAGCACCTCCTGCGGACGCGGGGCCCAGAGGCTGTGGCCAGGTACTTCAGGCTCTTTGCAGAGTCGCAGGACCGGCTGGGGAATTTCCGAACCGCATTCGGGATCGATTTCGACGACTTCGAGCGTGACTTTCTCAACGCCCTCGAAGCCGTGCTGCGGTAGAGTCTCAGGCCCCCTGTGTCGGGGGCGCGCCCCCCATCTCCCAGAGCGACCAGACTCGGGCCGTGATGTGCTGACACCCCAAGATCCGAAGCTCCCGCACCAGCCGCATGTAGGTGCTTGAGCCGATATACTCTTTCCAGGAGTCGAGACCTTCGAACTCAACGACCACTTCCACTTGGGGCGAGGTCTCCAGGATGTTCCGGTAGCTCCTGAGACTCTTCACGCCCGGGTGACTGAGCGTGAAGGGAATCCAGTCGTTGCGCGCCTTGTTCATGTAGACATCGAGATTGGCCTTCATGGCAGGAAGGTCCCAGTTCATGGCATAGACAATCACGGCGCCCTCCTTTGTGCGTGAAGCGTCTTCACTCTTCTTCAGGCCAGCTTGAGCCTCAGGAACTTCCTGGCGTTTCCCTCATAGATCTTTTGCCGGTCCTCAGCCGAGATCTCCATGGCCTCGAGGCAGCGAATCGTGTCCCGAATAAAACCCAGGCCCTTCTCCGGATCAAATGGCATGTCCGTCCCGAAAAGGACATGGTCAGCGCCGAAGAACTCCAGGCCGCACTCCATGGCGTGCTGGGCCCCGAAGAGCGCGGTGTCGCCGTAGAACATCCGATAGTAGTCGTATGGGCGATGCTTGAGCTGGCGGAGATACACCGTGAGGTCTTCATCGTCAGTGCGGGAGCCGAGCTGGTCGAGCCCGCCGCCGATACGTCCTGCGAAATGAGGCACCATGCCTCCCATGTGGTGGACGATGATCTTGAGATTCGGGAGGCGGTCGAAGTAACCCGCGAAGAGAATCCGCGACATCGCAATGGCGGATTCGTATGGCCAGCCGAAGACCCACCAAAGCTCGTATTTGGACTTCTTCTCGATCGCGTAGTCCGAAAACTCAGGACGGCGAGTCGGGTGGATCCAGATCGGAAGGTCCATCTGCGCCATCTTCTCGAAGATGGGCGCGAACTCAGGCTCATCCAGCGGACGGCCGTTCACGTTCGAGAAGATCTGGACTCCCGTGGCGCCGAGCTTCATGATGGCGCGGTCGATCTCTTCCACCGCGGCGGCAGGGTTATTCATCGGAAGGGACGCGACGAAGCCCGGGAAGCGGTCAGGATGCTTGGTGACGAGCTCCGCCATCCCGTCGTTGGCCAAGCTGGCGAGCTCGGGCGTCTCTTTTGGGGGGCCGAGCGCTTCGATCGGCGGCGAGCTGAGAGTCAACACCTGCACGTACCCCTCATAGCGGTCCATCACGCGAAAGCGCTGATCGAGGTCGATCATGACCGGGATCTCCCGGACGCGCTTCTGCATGTAGGCCGATTTGCCAGCCACAGCGAGCATTCGCTCGTAGAAAGGTTTGGGGAAGATGTGGGGGAAGATGTCGATTTTCATGTGCTCATCCGTGTCCTTGTTCGGGTGGGATTCGAAACGTTCATTCTCGTATGAGCCGGCTTCACCCCATTGCGCGCATTTGCGTCCTCGCCCGCGCGTGGGCGAGGAACATTCCCGCAGCGCTGAGAATACGGCCTCAGTGAGCGCCCGTCAAGACCCCTGAGTGGTCGCCATTGCAAAGCTTGAAAAGAATTCTACAATAGCGCCATGGTCCACTGTCTGGGAGAATCATCTAGTCCAAGCGCGCTCGAGTGGGCGCACCCCCTTGTGCGTGAGTGGTTCCAGGGCCGGTTCGGGACGCCGACTGAGCCTCAGGCCGAGGGATGGCCACACATCCTGGCCGGCCACCCGACACTCATCTCGGCGCCAACGGGCTCCGGGAAAACGTTCGCCGCCTTTCTCATCTTCATCGACCGCCTGGTCCGCAAAGCCCTTGAAGGGGGCTTGCTCGACCGCACCGAGGTCCTCTATGTCTCGCCATTGAAGGCGCTCAGCAACGACATCCAAAAGAACCTGCAAGGCCCTCTGGCTGAGATTCTTCAGCTCGCGGGCGAGCGCGGGCTGCTGATGCCCGAGATTCGGATCGCGGTCCGCACCGGCGACACGCTGGTGCATGAGCGGCGCGCGATGCTCAAGCAGCCGCCTCACATCCTGGTCACTACGCCGGAGTCGCTCTACATCCTGCTTACCGCAGAGAAGAGCCGGGCGATCCTGCGCAATGTCGAGACGGTGATCGTCGATGAGATCCACGCTGTGGCGGACGACAAGCGCGGCGCGCACCTCGCGCTCTCGCTGGAACGGCTGGATGCTCTGGCCAAGCGCCGCGTGGTGCGCATCGGGCTGTCCGCCACCCAGAAGCCGATTGAGGTGATCGGGCAGTTCTTAACCGGAGCCGGCCGACCCGAGCCGGTCATCGTGAACATCGGGCATCGACGTCAGCTCGATCTCGCGGTTGAGCTGCCCGCCAGCGAGATCGGGCCTGTCGCCTCGAACGAGATGTGGGGCGAGATCTACGACCGGATAGCTGACCTGGCCCGACAGCACCGCTCCACGTTGGTCTTCGTGAACACGCGGCGCCTGGTGGAGCGCGTCTCACATCAGATGGCTGAGCGCTTGGGGCAGGATGCGGTCGCGGCCCACCACGGCAGCCTGTCGAGAAAGCTGCGCCTCGCGGCCGAGAAGCGGCTGAAGTCAGGAGAGATCAAGCTCCTGGTGGCAACCGCCTCGCTCGAGCTGGGGATCGACATCGGCACAGTGGATCTCGTCTGCCAGATCGGCTCACCGCGATCGATCGCTGTCGCGCTCCAGCGCATCGGGCGGGGTGGCCACTGGCGCGGCGCAATTCCAAAAGGAAGGCTCTTCGCCACGACGAGAGACGAGCTGATGGAGTGCGCGGCGCTGGTCAGGGCCATTCGCCACGGCGAGCTGGATCAGCTCATGATTCCTGAGTCCCCGCTGGACGTGCTGGCCCAGCAGATCGTCGCGAGCTGCTCGGCGGAGGAGTGGTTGGAGGACGAGCTGTTCAATCTTGTGCGCTGGGCCTACCCGTACCGCTCGCTCTCCCGCGCGGAGTTTGAAGAGATCCTCGAGATGCTCTCGGAAGGGATCGCGGCGCGCCGCGGCCGCTACGGGGCATACCTCTTCCGCGATCGGGTCAACAAGCGCTTGAGGGGACGGCGCGGGAGTCGGCTCGCGGCGATCACCAACGGCGGCGCCATCCCCGAGACGGCGCTCTTTACCGTCGTGGCCCAGCCTGAGGGGACAGTGATCGGCACGCTCGACGAGGACTTTGCGGTCGAGAGCCTGAGCGGTGACGTGATGCTTCTCGGCAATAGCTCATGGCGCATTCGCAGGGTGGAGGCGTCTGCGGGGCGAGTCCTGGTTGAAGACGCCCATGGCGCAGCGCCCACCGTCCCGTTCTGGCGTGGTGAAGCCCCGGCCCGCACCGCGGAGCTTTCCGCTCACGTGGCTGAGCTGCGGGCGCGGATCGACTCGATGGCGCCGCCGGCGCGGCCTGGCTCCGAGCCGCAGGGGCCGGCAGGAGCCGCGGCATGGCTCAAGGAGGAGTGCGGCGTGGATGACGCCGGAGCGGAGCAGATCATCGAGTACATCCTGGCCGGGCGCGCAGTGTTGGGAGCGGTGCCGACGCAGACCACGATCATCGCCGAGCGTTTCTTCGACGAGGGCGGCGGGATGCAGCTCGTGGTCCATGCGCCGTTCGGTGGACGGATCAACAAGGCGTGGGGATTGGCCCTGCGCAAGCGATTCTGCACGACCTTCAACTTCGAGCTTCAGGCCGCGGCCACGGACGACGGGATCAATATCTCGCTCGCCGAGCAGCACAGCTTCCCCTTGAGCGACGTCTTCCATTATCTCAGGCCCGAGAGTGCGCAGCCGGTGCTGGAACAGGCCGTGCTGGCCTCCCCGATCTTCGCGACACGCTGGCGCTGGGCTGCTGGGCGCTCACTCGCGCTGCTGCGCTTTCAAGGCGCGAAGAGAGTCCCTCCGCAGATCCAGCGCATGCGCGCGGAGGACCTGCTCGCGTCAATCTTCCCCGATGTCGCAGCCTGTCAGGAGAACGTGCCGTACGAGATCAAGGTCCCGGATCATCCTCTGGTGCGCGAGGCGATGAAAGACGCGCTCACCGAGGCGATGGACCTCGAGGGGCTCAAGGAAGTGCTGCGGCGCATTGCAGATGGACAGATCCGCTGCGTCGCCGTCGACACGCCGGTCCCGTCGCACTTCTCTCACGAGATTTTGAATGCGAACCCCTACGCGTACCTCGACGACGCGCCGCTCGAAGAACGACGAGCGCGAGCGGTCGAGATGCGGCGGGTCCTGCCGGACTCAGTGCTCGCTGAGGTCGGCCGGCTCGATCCCGCGGCGATCGCCGAGGTCCGCGAGGGCGCCTGGCCCGATGTGAGGGATCCCGACGAGCTTCATGACGCGCTCCTCACGCTGGTGGCACTGCCGTCACGGCTCGATCGCGCGTCTTCGCCGGATGTGATCTGGGCCGGCCACTTTGCCGAGCTGGTCTCCCAGCGCCGCGCCGCTCGCGCAATGCATGCCGGCATGGCCTACTGGGTTGCGGCAGAGCGGGCCAAGACATTTGTCGCACTCTTCCCCGCTTCTGAATTCGAGAATCCGCTCCCTGATGTCGAGACGCGAAACCTGGCACCGGATGACGCCCTTCTCACGCTGGTGACGGGCTGGATGGCGCATGTGGGTCCGGTCAGGGCGGCTGAATTAGCAAACACGGTCGGCGTCCCGGTGGGAGCAGTTGAGCAGGCGCTCCTGCGTCTCGAAGGCAGCGGGCTCGTGCTGCGCGGCAGATTCACGTCTGATCTGGCTCACG
>Ga0209342_10006710_pt1 | contig 11621 bp, 10 predicted proteins | sample RifCSP16_2_FD_184023 | JGI IMG/M metagenome (GOLD analysis project Ga0209342, IMG submission 184023) | Soil microbial communities from Rifle, Colorado - Rifle CSP2_sed 16_2 (SPAdes) (version 2) | ecosystem: Environmental > Terrestrial > Deep subsurface > Rock core/Sediment | place: Rifle... | reverse complement strand
TTGGCTTCTTTAGAAAATTCTTTATTATCCACAACTTTAGCTCACTTCAAACTTTAGACACTTTTAACTTTTTATGACACAAAAAAACTTACAAAAAAAAGAAGTTTTTACAGAGTAATACTATAAGGGACTGCAGATGGAATAAGACACCGAAAGCCTCGTTTTTTTCTTTAATTTTCCATTATTATGTGTAAACTTATACGCATTAAAATTATGCTACCTAAAGCAGTGAAATATCAGAAAGATATTCCTTAAACGTTTATTTAATTTTCTCGTCCCTGCATTCTTCATAAAAAAATGCTGAAAACTTATTTAAAAGGAATATACGAAGTTTACAGTCGTGGAGATGCCAGGGAGGAAAGCTACTATTCTATCCTTGAAGGTTTTTTGCATAAATATGCGGAATCGGTTGGCAAAAATAATGTCTACATAACCACCCTGCCAAAGAGAACCGAAGCCGGAAATCCCGATTTTAGAATCTGGGATGGCAAACAACATATTGTTGGCTATGTAGAAGCAAAAGCACCAACAGTTGAGTATTTAGACCAGATAGAGACAACAGGTCAGCTAAAACGCTACTTAAAGACATTTCCTAATCTGATACTAACCAACTTCTTTGAATTCAGGCTTTACCGCAACGGAGAACTTATAGACAAAGTACGTATCGGCAGACCTTTTGTCGTGCACACGCTCAAAACAGTCCCAGCAATTGAAAATGAGCCGGATTTTCTTAAATTGCTTGAAAAATTCTTTTCTTTCTCACTGCCAAAATTCTACGACGCTGAATCCCTTGCAAGGGTGCTGGCAGACAAGACACGCTTTTTAAGAGACGAGGTAGTTGCCCAGGAATTACAGGACGAACGTATTCACACAGCAGGGGCACGTAACACTGCATCCCTGCAAGGCTTTTACGAAGCATTTAAAAGATTTCTCATAAGTGGTCTCACAAAAGAAGACTTTGCCGACCTTTATTCACAAACCATTACCTATGGGCTTTTTGCCTCTAGAACCCGCTCAAAGAATGGATTTAATAGAAAACTTGCTTATGATAATATCCCGCATACGATTGGAATTTTAAGGGACGTATTTCGATTTGTCTCACTTGAAGAATTACCCAGTCAGATGGAATGGATTGTTGACGATATCTCAGAGGCACTGGCAGTTACCGATGTAAAAAATATTCTTCATCAGTATTTCCACGAAGGAAAAGGGAAAGACCCCATTATCCATTTTTACGAGACCTTCCTGGCTGAGTACGACCCGGAAACTAGGGAACGAAGAGGCGTTTACTACACGCCAGAACCAGTAGTTTCTTACATTGTCCGCTCTCTGCATAATATCTTAAAAGAACATTTCCAGAGAAAAGATGGATTTGCAAACGAATCGGTTACCGTCCTAGACCCTGCTGCAGGTACGTTGACCTTTTTAGCTGAGGCCTCGAAAATTCTCACCGAAGAATTTACGACAAAATATGGTGAAGGCGGCAAGGAACGTTTAATAAAGGAACACGTCCTTAGAAATTTCTATGCATTTGAACTGATGATGGCGCCGTATGCCATAGGCCATCTAAAGATGTCCTTTCTACTGGAAGAGCTTGGATATAAACTTCAAGAGGATGACCGGTTTAAACTCTATCTCACGAATACCCTGGAAATGGAAGAACTTGCTCAAACTAAACTTCCCGGCATGGCATCTCTCTCTGAAGAATCCCATTTGGCAGGCAAAGTCAAAAAAGAACAACCCATCCTGGTTATCCTTGGAAACCCTCCATATTCGGTAAGTTCAACAAACAAATCTGATTTCATTGAAAGGGAGATGGAACTTTACAAGGAAGACGTTCGCAACGAAAGGAACATCCAACCTCTTTCTGACGATTACATCAAGTTTATCCGGTTTGCTCACTGGAAGATTGATACTGCTGGTAAAGGAGTTATCGGACTGATCACGAATAACTCATATCTTTCCGGATTGATTCATCGTGGTATGAGGAAGAAACTCCTTGAAAGTTTTAATGAAATTTACATCTTAAATCTACACGGAAACAGCAGGATTGGGGAGAACTCTCCAGATGGTTCCAAAGATGAGAACGTATTTGATATTCAGCAGGGAGTATCAATTGCGCTCTTTATCAAAGACAAAGATCAAAAAGATTTGGGGAAGATATTCTACCAGGACGTTTATGGTCTGAGGGAAAAGAAATACGAATACTTGAGTAAAAAAGATGTTAAATCAACAAAATGGGAAAGATTGAAGCCGTTCGAGCCCTATTACTTCTTTGTAAGAAAGGACTTTTCGCATCAGGCTAGTTATGATAAATTCTGGAGTATCCAGGAAATATTTACCCAATCATCAAGCGGCGTAAAAACCCATCGTGACCATTTCGTCATAGGGTTTACAAAGGATGAAATCAAGCAAAGGATGATGATATTCACCGGTGAGTTATCGGATGAATTGGTAAGGCAAGGATTGAATTTAAAGGATACGCACGATTTTAAACTAAAAGAGGCAAGAGAAATACTTAAAAGAGGCGATTGGGAAAAATCTATTATTCCGTACTCTTATCGCCCCTTTGACAATAGATTTATCTGTTACAGACCGGATTTGATTGATAGAGACCGATACGATGTTATGCAATATTTTCTCAAAGATACTCTTGGCTTAGTTACGATGCGCCAATATGTTTATGATTCTGTGGATATTTATAATTATGTCTCTTGTGTAGAGAACATCACTGATGACCGTTATTTTATGAGTAATCGTGGCACATGTTCTATTTTCCCCCTTTACAACTACCCCGAAAAAAGTAAGCCTGAAAAGGGATCTTCAGTTCGCAATCTGATGCTCTTTGAGCCGCAGGTGGACTATAAAACAAGGAAACCAAATATCTCTCCTGAACTCATCGAGCAATTAACACAACATTTTAAAAAAGCGCCCCCTCCTGAACAAATCTTCTTTTATATTTACGCCGTCCTCTATTCCAATACCTATCGTACAAAATACTCAGAATTCCTGAAGATTGACTTTCCCAGAATTCCTTTTACTAAAGATTATAAACTGTTCATCAAAATGGCCGATTATGGGAAAAGGCTCGTTGATTTGCACCTGCTGAAATCACCAGAACTTGATTCACCCATCACCAGGTTTCAGGGCAAGGGCGACAATAGGGTTGAGAAATTGAGATATGAAGATGCCCGATTATTCATCAATAAAGGCCAATTTTTTGAGGATATAGAACTAGAAGTTTTTGAGTATCAGATTGGCGGTTATCAGGTGTGCGAAAAATGGCTGAAAGACAGGAAGAACAGGAAGCTATCGCTTGATGATATAAAACATTACTGTAACATTATCACAGCCATTAAAAAGACTCTTGAAATCCAAAAACCAATTGATGTTTTTTATCTGAAAATTGAAGATGAAACAATTTGAATAACTAATACTTTCCTGATAATCCATACTCACCGCATCAAAATGAAGACCCACGTGTACAACATGCATATCACCAATTCCTTGATTCAAATTCATACGAACGATGAGATGCGTCCTTTGTCATCCCATGCTCGATTAGCTTCCAGTAATCCTGCTCCTTTTCATAGGTAATCTTGTAAGAATAATCTATCAACCTCCACCGCCAGAAAAAGAAATGCGATATGCCCGTCACAAATATATCAAGACGCCTGGCCTTCGGGTCCACATCCTCAAACATAGCCACACAATGCTTTGTCGCCTTAGGGGCAAGCTCTCCCTTTGCAATAGCAGCGTACTGATACTTCTTGCCTTCTTTATAATCCTCATCCAATTTTGCCACATGCTCCATAATTTCTGGATAATATGTATCGAGATGCTTTTCCCCAGTATCAGTCATTAAAAACACTTCAATAGGAACTAATATCGGCTGGTCTATGGTATTCCCAAGATTGTAAAACCAGATAATGTATCTGGTCTCCCCACCTGTACCTTTATTATGTATATAGGTTTTGAGCGCACTCCATGAAAAATCAAGCTGGGAGGCACTGGACACCTGGGATACTCCCAATAAAAGCAGTAACCCACAAACTAAGACTTTCAACTTCACCTTTTACTCCTTTTTTATTACACGAATTTGCCCTTTTTTTGCTTTCTTTGGCTCGACAACAATCAACCTCGTTGCCTTGTAAATATAATCACCCATTGGTGTCTCGTCATTATTTGCTTCAATACCCATGGCATAAAACCTTACCGGATTGGCCACCCAGAAATCAGGAGGAGGCGCCTGCCATTTTACATGCCAGAATTTTTGCTGAGTCCCCTTTTTTGTGTGAGTTGCAAAACGCCCACCGGCTTCTACCTGAGTGTCCTCATCATCCCCAACGTTAATAAAGGTACCAACCAATCGATTGAAATAGGTGTCCTGCGCAGTAATTTGAAATCCATGAAAATCCGTATTCGTCTGTTTAAAAGATACCAGGATATTCACTATCTCACCTGGCGCACATTTGTCTAACACAAATAACATAAACTTAGCCTTACCAGAATTAATGGGATATTGGTAATGACATCCTAAATTACCACAGGTATATAAACTGGGGGCTGCATACGTTACATTAAATTTATCAATCCCAGCGCCGAGACAGGCTATAGGCGCGCCGTCCGAGCGGGCATACGTTGAATTGCAAACTATACCTGATGAAAACATACCCAAAATAATTATAAAACAAATGCCTCTTAATCTAACTTTCACATTTTTAATCCTTTTTACTCGATAATGTTGATTTAATCATATCTATACCATAACTTACCGGTACACCAAAATTAGACCCTCGAAATCCTGGAAAGACCCCATAATTAACCCCGATTACCTTCCCTTTATTATTAAAAATAGGCCCCCCGCTGCCCCCAGCAGTGGTTTGCGCATCGTATACAATCCTGTTTTGTAAAATATCGCTTAAATGCCCTTGCGTTGAAAGTGGCCTGATCAGACCCCAATTTGATAATTCTTGCACCAAAGGAACAAACGGCATGTTAAAAAGTTGCCTTACAATCTCTGGGTCTGTCTTTGCAAAAATAGCACCCACCCCTGCTGGATATCCTAACAATATTATGGGTTCACCTACCACAGCGCCGCGTCCCGTATAGTCTAATGCGAGAACAGGGATTTTTGCGCCTCGCATATCTATACGAAGCAGTGCAACATCTACTTCATCAGAAATTTTCTCTACCTTCAAAGGAAACGGTTCTTTAATACCAGGGAAAAATGCCCTGAATACCTCAAATTTCGGCTTAATCGTGGACTCCAAATGGATATAGGGAGACATTTCCATTTCCCACCACGGCTCGGCAATATGACGATTTGTCAGGATCAAACCATCAGCACTTACCAGGAAGCCGGTACCTGTGTATTCATTGATACCCCGTTGCCCCCTGCCCATCATCATGAGTGGTTCACCAGTCTCTTCGTCAAAAAAATAAAAAGCCCCCTGAATCAGGCATATCCCACCACTATAGGTCTTAATTATATTCTCAGCGACAGACCTTTCTACCTCAAGGGTTCGTACTATTTCTACCGTCTTCGATAGTCTGGCGTATTGGTTATAAAAATATAACACCAAACTACCAACGATGATAAATAGGACAGTTATAATCCCTATCTTAAATGAGTGTGAGGATTGGGTAAAGGCCTCCCACAGAAGTTGCTTAAAAAACGCCGTTGCCGTAGTCAGTCGCCCTCTTCGAGAGGAACGTGCTATACCTAACGAATCTTCCAGCATTTCAGACAAAGGTTTACATACATCTGCTTCATCCGCTTTAATTCGAAATCGCACCCGGGGACCACCAACGCCAAACTCTATCAAGTCACCGTCTTTCAGTACAATTTCGTTAATTAATCTATTGTTTACCAGTGTTCCTTTTAAACTTCCCTTATCGCGTAATATATAATCACATTCATTGAGTTGCATTTCGGCATGATGACTGGATGTGTTACTATCAATATTGGGATCTAAACGAAGGTCATTTGAAGAGTCTGTTCCAATAGATATCTTTTCAGAAGCAAAGACTTCCGTATTGCCTCGGTGACTACCTGATAAATGGACAAAGACGGCCTTCAAACAATGGTTTCCTTGTTGTTTTACAGTTCACCCCCCTCCCCTAATCCCTCCCACCAGGGGCGGGGGAAAAATGTTTCCTCCCACTCAATGGGGGAGGTCAGGTGGGGGTACTGAACTGTTACAAAATTAGTTACAAAACGAGGTACGAGGCGCGATTTTAAATCCCAAATCGTACCTCCCAAATCGTAAATCTATATTGTTGCTTCGCAAGCGTTGTGAATTGATACCAATTATACAATGGCAATTTTACAAGGTCAACTTTTTAAGCTTAAATTTGTGTGCAATAAATCCAATGAGAAAGGAAGCCGTTATGATTATTGCGATGTCAATAATTAAAGTAAGTGATTGTAGATCGTGCATGGGAAGCGAGACGTCCTGTTTATATTTCCACTATATAAAGCCTTAGCGACGATAACATTCGTCTTTCAGCACGGCTATAAAAGGCAGATTTCTATATTTGTTATTGTAATCTAATCCGTACCCGACAACAAAGTCATCCCCAATGTCAAAACAGCAGTATTCGGGCTGGATATTAATGAGTCTCCTGCTTGATCGGTTCAAAAGAACACAGCTTTTGAGAGTTCTAGGTTTGTATTTTCTTATATCATCCAATACTCTTTTCAAAGTGCTTCCGGTGTCGGCAATGTCATCGATCACCAATACATGTTTACCCTCTATGTCAATCTTAAATTGACGATTGATCTTGGTTTCTGTCGTTGGAAAAGTAGACTCGCCGTACGTAGCGGCATCGATAGTATCCAGTCTAATAGGAAAAGGAATCAAACGAATCAAATCCGCAAGAAACACAAGACTTCCATTGAGGATCGCAATGATTGTCCACTCTTTGCCCGTGTAATCACGGATCAATGTCTTTGATAGTTCAAGGAGTTTATTTCGTATCTGCTCTTCGTTGATTACAATCTTCGCAATATCTTTTTCCACTTCCTCCATCCTCCATTTTAATTCATTTAATTTTATTATTTCGATTTACGGGTACTATGGGCTTTAATTAATTTCTTTGCACGAAAGGTAAGATACCAACTTATTCCTATTGCTATCGGTACAAAAATGGCTTTTAATGTGGTTACTGAGATGTTAATAACGTGACTGGCCTCCAAACTTTCAAAAACAAAGCCGAACAAATGGATGGTATAGTACGAAAGAACAATCACAGATAAACCTTCTACCGTATGCTGCATCATCATCTGTGTCTTTGTCGTTTCATCCATGCTCCGTTGAAGTTCCAGGCTCTGCTCCTGCAAAATGAGGTCTATTTTCGTGCGTAACATGGTAATCAAATCCGCCATTTCTCTCCGTATGCCGTCGATACGAATAAATAATCGCTGGTATTGGTCACCAAGGGTATCCGCCTTTTCCAAATAAAATCTGGAGAGCGCTGGATAATTAAACCCACCATCGCTTTCCCCCCAATCCTTAAAAATTCTTCGTATCACATCCCTTTTCAAGAGCGTGTCGTTCATACGATGCCGCGATTCCTCTGCAATGCCGGAGATATCACCAAAGTTATTGCTTAATCCATGCAGCCACCCCTTTAACGCTTCCGGAAGAGATTTTGGTAAATTCATACTGATGATACGCATCTTAGATACAATAGTAGATTCTAAAATATCCAGTTTGTCCATAGCTAAAATATATCGTTGTTTTTCCACACTCAATAGTTGATAATTCGTCTCCAATGCAACAATCTCTTCGACAATCTTATCGAGCATCTGATTCTCTGGCGATATAACAAATGTATCTTTCCCCGTTCCCCCCACCTCAAAACCTGCTGCAACTTTGTACTTGTCATAAACATGGCTCATGTATCTTTGTCCGGGCAAAAGGAGTTGCAAGTCTTCTTTGGTGAAGGTCACACCCGGCACAATCAAATAACATTCAAAGAGTTTATTTTTATGTTCAGGGACGTCTATTCTCTGAAAAAGTTTTTCTCCATTCGTTAATTTCCCATTAACTGCCGTACAGGTAATTTGATAAGTGTATACTTCTTGATCCTGCTTCAGTTTTATGGTAACCTTCGTATCGTTAATAATCTTACTTACATAAGCTGTATCTTCATTCCACTGAACATCCGACGCCTGTGTATCCAGGCCACTTGTCATTCTCAGAAATCCCTCTCTGGCTTTGTTTTTATCAGCTCTATCCTGTATAAAGCCAATTACTTTTATACAGGTCTTAAGCTGGATTGCAGGCACTCCAGCTACTACTTCGGGAACTTCTTCTGCTACTGAGACTGCTCTCTTTTCTCCAACTTCACTTCGTTCCCTTGAATCAGGAACATACTGGGGCAAAGATGGGTCGCCTGAAACATAACGATCCGATACAAATAATGAACAATAACACCTGCCGTTCTTTTCAACATCCTGAAAACAATAAGAACACGGGCAAATAATATCGCAATCCAACTGGTATTTCCCGGTAGCCAAACGACAGGGACACACCTTATACCCATAACGCTTCTCGTTAACAGCAAGTCCTGTAAGAATTTCTTCGACTACCTGTTTGTCTGGATTAATTGTGTAGCCATGGCTCTTCGCTTCTCTGATCAGCCATTCGCGCATTTTTTCGATGGTTTCGCGATAGACTCCCTCCTTTGAAGATAAACCGGATTTGATTTCACCCTCTTCTAATTTAATCCTTTCTTGTTCCTCTCTCTGCGGAGAAAGTTTCAATAAATGACGCAGCCTCGACTCGTGGAAACCTATTACACAAGTGCCATCAATATAAGTTACGGGAAATGAACGCTGTTTACTGAGATGATACGACTCGGCAATGGCCTTTTCCTGCTCGGTTCCATCTAACAAATCTATTACAATAGATTTGTAATTTATACCGTATTTTTTAAAAAATATCTCAACCTTATCACACCAATGACAGGTTGATATTCTGTACACCCTTACATCCATATTATTTTATAGCAATCGTGTAAGACTTGTCCTTCATTCATAACCTTCTGATGTCGTAATCGCCGCCTATTTCGATTAATTCAAATATAACCCCACACATCCGGCATCTGGCCTGGTCCCCAATCCTGGGGTTTTTCCCAAAATTAACTTCCCATCCGCATACAGGACAATAAAATTTCACTTCATGTTCTCCGTCTTGAATAAATTGCAGTAATCTTTGAAGACCATTCACGTGTCCCGTTTCTGCTTTAGCAAACTCTATAAAGACCTCTTTTAATTGCGGGTCAGAAACTTTTTCTGCAAACTCATTATATATCCGCACCGCATCCTTCTCGAACTCGAGATCTGTCTCAATCATCCTGACAATCGACAAATATCCATGATGCATTTCTGTTTTTCCCCTATTTCATTTCCTTATCACAAGTGGTTGATTCACCGTAAAAACGCAAAGAACGCAGAGGTAAATTATTTATCTCCTATCTTATCGCTGCCGCTCCCGATTAGTCGTATTATGTGCCCCCGAATAATCTTTTCGTGATCGACTTCATTTCTATGAAGACCTTCCAGCAGGGTGTGGATTTCCGGGTCTTTCACGATATCATGCTGCTCCTGATATCGTCTGGTCGCCTCAATTTCTAAGGCAAGCGCTTGCTCGAGTATCTTTAGATCATTTTCGTTGTTACCAGTCATTACATTATCTTTCATCGTTCCCTCCGTTCCCTTTCAAGCCGTTTCAGTATTCGATTTTCTTCGATAACTTCTTCGGTTTTTCCCAGTTTGTCGTAGACGGCCAGAAGGATACTATGTGCCTTTTCCGACTCTGGATTCAATTGAACTGTCTTTTTAAGCTCTGCAATTGCCTCATCATACATATTCTTCTTATAGTAACATACTCCCAGAAAATAATGACCATCCTCCAAATCAGGATTAATTTCTACTGACTTTTTACACGCATTAAATGCTTCTTCCTGTTTTTCGATCAGACTGTAGGCAACTGCCAGATAAAGATATCCTTCAGCTTCTTTTTTGTCTTTTTTCGCAGCATACAATTCTATCGCTTTTTTATATTCAGAAATTGCCTCTTCGACTTTCTCTTTAGCCACGTATGCAAAGGCGATATTATAATATGCCTTCGGTTCATTGGGGTTCACTTCAATAGCTCTTTTCAGTTCCGCTATTGATTCATCGGACATGTTCTTTGCATAATAAGCAACACCTAAATTAAAATGGGCATCATAATGCTTTTGGTTCAATTCCAGCGACTTTTTAAATTCTACAATTGCCTCGTCATACTTTCTTTTATTATAGAGATGAAGCCCCTCTTTGTTATGATAATCTGCCTTGTTTCCACAACCTACTGTTATGCAAAATACCAATAATAATATCCACTTAAGGTCTGCAAAGATTTTATTCTTTATCAACATTGATCTATCCTATTCCTTCTTCTTTGTAGTCAACTATCTGGTTCCTATCAAAATAACATATCTTATTTTTCCCCGTCTTCTTTGCATGGTACATAGCTTCATCGGCCTTGCCGATTAATTCCTCCTTCAAAAGCGCATCCTTTGGATATGATACGATACCAATACTCATGGTAATCGTTTTACAAGGAAGTGCATCGGCATACAACCATTTTTTTGTACGAATTGCCTGCATTATTTGAAGAGATACACGCAAGCCGCCTTCATTTACCATATCGAGTAGAATTACCGCAAATTCTTCACCGCCATATCTTGCCACAAAGTCCGTCTTTCTCGTTGTATCTAAAAATATTGGAGCCAATTCCCGAAGCACCTCGTCTCCGGCCAGATGACCATTCACATCATTATATAGTTTAAAATTATCCACATCTGCAAACAATAGGGCAAACGCACTGGAGTTCCTTCTCGCCCTTTGTAACTCACGGTCTAAAAATTCATGAAAATATCTATGATTATAAACCTTAGTTAAACCATCCGTAATGGAAAGATGCTTGTAATGCTCTACCATACGCGACACTCGCAACAGCCGCTGCCGCTCCACAGCTTTTTCTATAACGACCTTCATTTCCTCAAGTTCAAAAGGCTTACAAATATAATCGTATGCGCCTAACTTCATAGCACTAACAGCGGATTCAACAGCACTATAGGCGGTTATAATCAATACGCATATATCAGGGTTTATCTTTAATATGTGCTGTAACAATTCTATTCCATTCATGCCTGGCATTTTGAAATCAGTAATAACAATCTCAAAGGGTTCTTTTTCAATCTGTGAGATCGCTTCCTGTCCGTCCTTTGCAGTTTTTACCTTGTATCCCGTATTGGAAAGAACATCATACAGCAAATTGCGGATTATTTCTTCGTCATCAACAACGAGTATCCGTACATATCCATCCGCTTCCATTAATGTGTCCATCATTTTACTACCCTTTGATTAAAAAATATTTGGTTTTCTACCTTCTATCAGTCTTTCTTTGCGTAATAAAGAAATCGCGTCGTCTGTAAGTTGATGTTACTTACGACTTTCACGCCTTACTCCCCCGGCTACTTTACCTATTAGTTTGTATTCATCTAATATTTCCTCCTCAGTAAGTTCATAAAATGTTATTTTCTTTTCTCTTAAAAGGTCCATG
>Ga0209342_10006709_pt1 | contig 11622 bp, 11 predicted proteins | sample RifCSP16_2_FD_184023 | JGI IMG/M metagenome (GOLD analysis project Ga0209342, IMG submission 184023) | Soil microbial communities from Rifle, Colorado - Rifle CSP2_sed 16_2 (SPAdes) (version 2) | ecosystem: Environmental > Terrestrial > Deep subsurface > Rock core/Sediment | place: Rifle... | reverse complement strand
ATCGCAGGTTCAGGGAATACGGAAACCTTCTACAGAGAATATTCTTGCGTCTTCCATCTCGACATTGCAAAGGTATACTTCAATCCGCGGCTCTCCCATGAGAGAATGAGAGTTGCTGGACAAGCCAAGCCGCATGAAACTGTCGTTGACATGTTCGCCGGCGTGGGTCCGTATTCGATTCTCATTGCAAAAACGCAGCCAACTTCGCGAGTCACTGCCATTGACATTAACCCGGAAGCTTTCAGGTATTTGAAAGAAAACATTCTCACTAACGGGGTTGCGGACCGCGTCGTACCGATTCTCGACGACGCTCGTCAAGTGACGTCGCTGACGTTGCAAGGAACTGCCTCCCGTGTAATCATGAATTTACCATCAGAAGCGACAAGTTTTCTTGAAGCGGCAATCCAAACGATTAAACGGGATGGTGGAATCATTCACTACTACACTTTTGCATCAAGATCTGACGATCTGACCACGATTGAGGAATCCGTTCGGGCAATTATTGAAAGCGTGGGCAGAGACATTCATTCGGTCCCGTTCCGCAAGATCATCAGAGAGGTCGCCCCGAATCGAGTACAGGTGGCTGTGGACGTCCACTTGAAATAGAGATCACAGTTCAGCAATTATTCGAACTTGCACTCTAGTCGTTGGAGACTTCAATTCGCGTACCAAGGCTCTGTTGATATCACAGGCGGCCTTATCAGCGCGAATCATAAGCGTCCGATCTGACACGAAATTTGACTTCCTTCCCACAATTTCCCTGATATGATTAAATGTGAGTGCAGGGCTTCCTCTACCCCGGATGGATTCAGCAACCCCTGCAGCTTCCAGTTCGACGATGATACGCGTTTCATCATTTCTACACAGTCTCCTAAATTCTGCAGAAAGATCGACAAGGCACTTAGTTGCTTCAACTGCAACCACGCAATTACCACGTCTTGACAACCCGTGATCTTTTGTAATCTCGAACGTCATGGAGTGCGTCGCAAGGATGTTTGGATGACCCTTGGCTTGAAGTTCTTCGACAACCCGCAAGGCCAGAACACAGAGCTCAGGTCCGTATCCGGACTCTTGAACCTTTATTGACCGGTGAGACCGCTTACGAGTCGAAAGACTTGAGAGACTTCGTCCAGCTACGCCGGCAGGCCATAGAGGAGTTACGAACACAAGGAGTCCTGCGGGACCCGAACATAATCAGAGCCATGACCGAAGTCCCACGGGAAGAATTCCTGCCTGATGACGTGAGATCCTATGCGTACGTTGACACGCCGATTCCGATAGGATTCGGTCAGACAACCAGCGCGTTGCACATGACTGCTCTCTTTTGTGAATACGGTGAGATGAAGGCTGGTCAAAGAGTCCTCGAGGTTGGTGGAGGTTGTGGATACATGAGCTGTGTATACGCCGAGGTCGTAGCCCCACAGGAGGGAGAAAGAGGAATTTGGGGGCACGTCTGGTCTGCGGAGCTGATACCTGAATTGGCTGAATTTGGGCAAGAGAATATTGAACGGTTGGGGTACAGCGACAGAGTGACATTTGTGCAGGCCGATGCCTCGGAAGGCCTGTTGAATGAAGGGCCATTTGATTTGATAATTGTTACAAGTGCCGCGCCCGAAGTTCCGGAGGATTTGGTGAGCCAATTGAAGCCTGATGGAATTCTCCTAATACCAGTAGGAGGCGCTGGTTTCAACCAACAACTTATCAAAATAAGGAAGAAAGCTGATGGCAGACTATCCCAGGAAAACCTTGGCGGAGTGGCTTTCGTGCCATTAAGGGGCAAACGCGGCTGGAGAACCTAACGTCCAAAAGGCGAATAGCAGCAAATTGCCTGCATATTCAACTGAATCGGTGAAGACGAAACTCCGACAACGGATTTGTCACGGCGGAAATGCTCCGGAAGAATGATAAAACTGAAGGAAGTGCAGTCAAACTCTCAGCCGAAGTAGGAATCAAGTGTGGCCTTTTTCGCGGATGAAGCAACAGTCACCATCTTGCTCACAGCCCTTCTTACACGGTCCTCAGAAAAATCACGCTCTCCGCAGAGGAAAGCCACAACTTCATCCTCGTTAGGCTTGGACCATTTCAGAACATAATCCTGCGTCACAGCCGGGTCGATGAAGATTCTCCGTATGCTGTTCACATCAGGGGAAATTCTAATCTCAGGATTCTTGGCCATGACATTCTCTAGATTTCCGTTCTCTTGGATGAGTTTGACTGCTGTCTTGGGACCTATACCTTTCACTCCGTCTGGGTTGAAGTCAGTACCGATCAATATTCCGACGTCCACTAATTGCTCCCTCGTCAATGAGAGACCGTTGAGTACCTTGGCCAATTCGACTATCTTTGGCTCCACTTCCACATAGGCGTCTCGACGCGGAAGTTTTCTACGTCCCGTTATGGCGAGGTTCTTTACCATCCGCGGGGCACCGAACAGAAGTGAGTCGTGATCTTGGGACGCAACTCCCCAGACGTCACCGCGAGCTGCGATGAAAGCTGCTTGTGCTTCGCCTTCTGATGGTGCCTGAACCCAGGACACGCCGAGTGCGTTCAAGAGTCTCTTGGCGTCGTCAACCATCAGGTCCTTCAGTCGGGATGTTGCTTGGGCGTAGGTTCTTGCCTCTTGCATCTTTCCTTCCCTAAGTGCACGTTCGTAATGTACGATAGCCTCCTCCTTCACTTCGCGTCTTCTGCTGATCTCCATCTCTTTGAGCTCAGGTGGCTTGCCATCAAATACGAAAGCAAGTTTGATCCCTTTCTCAGCTAGGTTGGCTGTGCGGTATAGCAAACCGCTTAGGTGGCTGGTGACTCTCCCGTTTCGGTCTTTCAGAGGTGTACCGTCGGGTTGTCGTATGATCGCTAGGAATTGGTAGAGTGTGTTGTAGGCATCAACTGCCAGAGTCTTATTCGAAAGACTGTCTAAGGTTGTGGATTCTTCCGGAATAATGTCAACTAAGTCGACGCCCAATCTCTGCAGGACTTCCTACTGCGAGGTGATTGTACCTTACGATTCTACACTACAAAAGCTGCCGGTCAGACTTGAGGTTGCGCGTGTACGGAGCTATGGATGACAGGCTTCTCTACGTTTCACGACAATCTCCTTGAGAACTCCTCGAACGTAGATCCTGATTATCTTCCATCTTCCATGTACAAAGTGCTGCTCTAGGGTCGAAGAACTGCGGACTTCGGATTCGATTCGCATGTCCCACTCTGCGCCTTTTTGTAGAGGCTCGAGACTCCATTAGATTAGCAGTTTGAACTTTGACATAGCAAGATTTCGAGGCTTGAGGGGGTTGCTAGGCGCATTGTTGTGGCTTTTGTCACGTATCCGCGAAAGCCTCGTTCAGAGATGCATCACGTTGTGTCTTCGACTCCTGCTCTCGTCCGGCTATGGCATAAGATTCAGGTAACGCTTCAGACGCGAAGAGGTTCACTAACGTGTTCGGGCTAGCTTCGCCACTCAACCGACCGACTCTACCCTTCAGATGACGCCACTTGATTTGAGTGCGACCACTTTTCGAGTTGTAAATGATACCAAGAACATTTGACACACGAGCGAACCTGATCTCTCGAATCTGCCCCACGGTCTCCTTGTCTTCAGCCTCAACATACATTGTCCCGCTTTCCGAAGATCGTTCAGGGTAGATTGTTTCATCTTCATCAAATTCTCGTGGAATGTAGGACTGGCATGTGCTCATTATCATGAACCGCCGAAATCTGTCGAGGCCACAGACAGAATCTATGCTGACCAATTTGGTGCACCGAAACGGAACGAATTGATGTGGTGAGTGAGTATAGTCCGCTGTTTGAATTTGTCGGTTGAGTCCAGATTCTAGTCAGGACGGTTACTCTAACTCAGCAATGGATTTATAACCAGCAGAACTGTGCGTGTTAGAATCCGAAGTGTCACTGTTTGAGCACAACCACGGCAGCCACCAGCGAGAAGATCATCCGCATGCCCACTTGCTCTTGGTGTGCGCGAACTATCCTCCCTGGCGAAGGAGCAGTCAAGTTCCCCTGTCCAAGCTGCGGTGAGGTTACTATTTGGCGCTGTGAGAAGTGCAGGATGTTCGGGCGTCCCTACCGTTGCGTGAAGTGCGGTTACACAGGCCCGTAAGGCCTGAAATCTGGTTGAAAGTTTTGGCGAAGGTTCTAGCGTCGATTAAGATATTCCCGAATGATGCTAATCTGGACCTGAACGTTCTGAAATCGAAAGTGGAGCAATCTCTTCCAGTAGGCTCGATAGTTCAAAAATTCGAGGAGGAGCCTGTAGCGTTTGGACTAGTCGCCCTGATCGCACACGTTGTCCTGCCAGAAGATGTGGAAGGAAAAATGGATCAGGTCGAAGATGCGATTCGAGCAGTGGATTCGGTAAGTGAGATTCAGGTTCTGAGAGTCGGAAGATTCTGAGACGTGTTACCTCAAGTAACGCTTATATTCGTCAATTGTTACCTCTAGTAACAACTGCTTCGGGATGAGAATGGCATGAACGGGTCAGAAAATGCCAAATTGACTCATAGGCTTAGACAAGTGGCAGTTGCCGTGGACAAAAGCAATTTTAATAGCGGTATTCAGGGACTCAGCAGCACTAGTCGTGCTCCAGCATTGTTTGGGAGGTTATCAATATGAGTACTCGCGAATCTTCTCTGAGAGTGGCCGACGCAAGGCAACGTGACGTCGGGCACGGAAAGGTCCGAATAGACAACGACACTATGCAAAAGCTCGGTATTACCGCAGGCGACTTCGTTGAGATACATGGCAAGAAGATGACTGTCGCCGTCGCTTGGCCCGCGTATGCAGAGGATCAAGGCCAAGAAATAATCAGAATGGACGGCCTGATTCGAAGAAATTCTGGTGTCGCCCTAAACGAGTACGTCAGCGTGAAGAAAGCGGACGTAAAGGAAGCTCAAGCAATCGTCTTTGCTCCTACAGACGTTCGATTGAGCGTTGATGAGGAGTTTGTTAGCTTCGTAAAACGCCGTTTCATGGATATGCCCTTCATCGAGGGAGACATGACACTCCTCTCGATTTTTGGAAGTGCCGTCCCACTCGTAGTCACCAGGACACGACCCCATGGCCCTGTGAAGATCACAGAAACCGCACATGTTCAAGTTCTGAGTGAACCTACACCCGAGAAGAAAGGCATCCCAATCGTGACGTACGAAGACATAGGCGGGCTCCGCGAGCAGATACAGCGCATTCGCGAGATGGTCGAACTTCCGCTCAGGCATCCTGAGTTATTCCAGCGCTTAGGCATTGAACCGCCAAGAGGGGTCTTCCTCTATGGACCTCCAGGTTGCGGCAAAACACTGCTCGCAAAGGCGGTGGCTAACGAGTCTGATGCCAACTTCTTCGTCATCTCAGGACCTGAGATCATGTCCAAGTTCTACGGCGAGTCGGAAGCCAGGCTACGCGAGATCTTCCAGAAAGCGCAGGAAACATCACCAAGTATCATATTCATCGATGAAATGGACGCGATCGCACCCAAGCGAGAGGAGGTGACCGGCGAGGTTGAGCGCAGAGTCGTAGCCCAGCTTCTCTCCTTAATGGATGGGATGGGATCGCGTGGCAACATTATCGTCATCGGGGCCACCAACAGACCCAACGCAATCGACCCAGCCCTCAGGCGACCAGGAAGATTCGACAGAGAAATCGAGATCGGAGTCCCAGACAAAGCAGGCCGATACGAGGTCCTGCAGATTCACACCCGCAACATGCCGCTAGCTGAAGACATCGATCTCAAGCGACTAAAAGATGTGACCCACGGCTATACGGGGGCTGACATGGCCTCGCTGTGTCGGGAAGCGGCTATGAAGGCTCTGAGGCGATACATCCCTGAATTCAATCTAGAAGAAGAACGCATCCCACCGGAGATACTTGAAAAAATGGTGGTGAAGATGGACGACTTCCTCTCGGCCTATAGAGAAATCACACCAACTGCAATGCGAGAAGTCTACGTCGAAGTACCCCAAGTTCACTGGAACGAAGTAGGCGGCCTGAAACAGGTCAAGCAGGAGCTAATGGAATCTGTGGAATGGCCTCTCAAGAAACCCGAAGTCTTCAAGAAGATGGGCATCAAGCCACCCAGAGGAATATTGCTCTACGGTCCGCCTGGCTGTGGCAAAACACTCCTCGCCAGGGCCGTAGCAACAGAAAGTGAAGCCAACTTCATTTCAATAAAAGGCCCAGAAATATTCTCGAAATGGGTCGGTGAATCCGAGAAAGCAATTCGGGAAATCTTCAGAAAGGGTCGGACTGCAGCCCCAGCGATCATATTCTTCGACGAACTTGATGCGATAGTTCCAAAACGAGGCCTTGGATACGCAGACTCAGGAGCCAGCGAACGTGTCATAAGCCAACTTCTCACAGAAATTGACGGCATCGAAAGCCTTCAGAACGTACTGGTGATCGCCGCAACAAATCGTCCTGACATGCTGGATCCGGCCGTTTTGAGACCTGGCAGGTTCGACAGGCTAATCTACGTACCATCACCGGACTTCGACTCGCTGAAGGAGATATTCAAGATCCACGCCCATTCAATGCCCCTCTCAAGAGATGTCGACTTGGACGACCTCGCAAGAAAAGCCCAAGGATACTCAGGGGCTGATGTTGAAGCTATCTGTCGCGAGGCCGCCATGAATGGACTTCGAGAAGACATCGAGGCAACAGAAGTGTCACTACGCGACTTCAACCAAGCGATGGAGAGAGTTGGTCCTAGCATAACCGCTGAAGACGGTGCCTGGTATCAGAAATTCTCAAAGAGGCTCAGGAGAGAACGAGCCGCCGCTATCACTCCAGTAGCCTAGAGAAGAAGTAGATTCCAGTGCAGAATTCCTTGGACAAAGTATGGGGGCCTAAGCCCCTCAACCTTTCTGTTCTAGATGCGATCGGGCGTAAAGGCCCACTAACTGATGACGAGCTTCTGAGAGAAATCCGCAATGGCAAGGAAGACCTAAGCTTCAGAGAACTTAACCGAATCCTTATGAAACTCGAAGTTAACGGCCTCGTCAGAGTGTCACGGCAAATGAAAGGAAAACGGCGCGTGGAACTGGTCGAACAGCGGACCGAACAATAGTATGCTCATATTTTCCCTCACGAAGACGGTACCCCACCTCAGTCAAACGTGCGAATGAAGCATCTTGCCCTTTGAGCAGGTTGACGTTGCTGTAGTTGGATGTGGAGTTGGTGGGAGCAGCGTTGCTCTAGCCGCGCGCCGGAAAGATGTTTCTGTTGGCATCTTTGAAGAACATTCGAGGGTAGGAGAACCTTCACACTGCTCAGGTCACGTTGGTATCTTGGCGTTTACTAGATTCGGACCTAAACTGCCCCGCGGAATTATCGAAAACGAGATCAAAGGCGCTGTGCTCTATGCCCCAAATGGAAAATCAATCACCCTCTATAGACCGAAGCCCGTCACCTGGGTATTGAACAGAGCAGAATTCGACAGACACTTGGCGACATTGGCACGAAAAAGCGGTGCCCAACTACATCTGAATTCCCGCGTGGACGGACTCAAGCGAACCGATAACGGTTTCCAAATCAAAATCAGCGGACCGAGAGCTAGAGAGGTTGAGTGCAAGATACTAGTCGACGCAGGTGGATGCGGAGGCTCAGTTTCGAAATATGCAGGACTACTGCAGCCTAATCCACGAATGCTCGTAAATTCAGCACAATTCAATGTCGAGAATCTGACAGATGTCAATGATGATTTGGTCGAAGTCTATTTTGGCCAAGGGTACGCGCCAGGATTTTTCGGATGGTTGATCCCGCGCCGAGATGGTTCAGCGAAGGTTGGTATAGCAGCGGCACCTCGAGATAATGTTCGCAAATGCTTCGAGCATTTCATAAGGAAACATCCGATCGTCTCTTTGAAACTGAAACGCGCGAAGATTCTCACAGCCCCTATGTATCACCCTATTCCCGTAGGCGGCGCAGCTCTTCGGACCTACACTGCCGGAGTTCTCACAGTGGGAGATGCCGCGTCGCAGGTCAAACCAACAACTGGAGGCGGCATTGTGTTTGGACTGGCCTGCGGTCGGATGGCTGGCGAAACAGCCGCAGACTCGATTCGAAAAGGCGACACTTCGGCTGCCACATTGTCATCATACGAAGAGAAATGGCGCCAAGTGATTTGATTTGGCAGCCATGGCGTTGCTGAGGAGGATGTTATACCGACTGCCCGATTCCTACCTGAATCGAATTTTCATGGTGTCACGTGAACTTAAGACCGACGAGATTCTGAGCCGAACAGGTGACATAGATTTTCAGGGTAGGACGATACTTTCCCTATCTCGTGACCCCAGGCTCTTCCTCACTCTTCTATCAGCATCGCTGCTTTCAGCTCCCTCACTGTTGAGCCTCGGAAGAAAGACGCATACTCGCACATAGCGGATCTGAGCCAAGAGCTAGGCTCAGACTCGTCGAATTCTTAATACGAGGAGTTTGGGAATTGTAACTATGGCCTGCAATGGTCAGCTGCTTGAGGAACCTTCGATTGGATAGTGAGATCGATGGCCTGTAAGCTGTGTAAACACAAATCGCGGAAGCAAATCGACAAGATGATCATTGCCGGAGTTCCGTACAGGAAGATCAAAGCAAAATTCAGAATCAGGAGCGCTTCGATGATCTCGTATCACAAGGGTACTTGCCTCAAGCTCATACCTCCGCGTCGGCGGAGTGCCTACCCTTCAGAGAGACCTTGGTAGTCTAACTAACGAGAGCCCACGAGACTATACTCTGCTCAGTTCTTTTATTGCATCAGTGAGCACCGGGATTACTTGGTATAGGTCACCGACTACGGCGTAATCGCTGAATTCGAAAATCGGAGCTTTCGGATCATTATTAATCGCTACAATGATCCTGCTATTCCTTATCCCCGTTAGATGTTGGATCTGCCCCGATATTCCACACGCAAAGTACAGCTTCGGACTAACCTTTTGTCCTGAAAGACCTATGTATTGTTCTTCCGGAAGCCAACCGAGATCTTCCGCTATAGGCCTAGAACAGCCAACAACTCCACTAACTGCTTGCGCAAACTGTTCAATAACGGCCATGTCATCTTTCTTTCTTACCCCTCGTCCGAAGGCGACAATAGTCGCCGCATCGGCCAGACGAACACCTTTCGCTCTTTTCGGTCTTGTTTCGAGAATCTTGGTGGTCGGGGGTTTGATTTTCGGCTCAACCTTCACAACCTCACCCCTTCTGGAGGAATCTCGTGCAACAGGCGAAAACAGTCCCTTGGCGACAGTGGCAATCTGAGGTTTCGCTCTTGAAATCTGAGTTTCTACAATGTTGCCGCCAAAGGTCACCCGATCCATGAGAACGAACTTCTTCTCAGCGTCAAGCTCCAATCCACTTGCCTCTGTCACGCAACCTGTCTTCAGCCGTTCAGCAAGCCGAGGAGCAAACTCTAACCCGTTCCGGGTTGCACCGATGAGAAGAACTTCAGGTCTGTATTCGTTGACGAGTGCCGTTATCGCGTCTGTATAGCTGTCTACTTGAAAGAGACTCAGTGATGCATCATTTATTGTGAAAATCTTGTCGGCTCCGTGCTCTATGTATTCGTGATCGCCAGCTCCGATTGATATTGCGGCTAGCTCTGTTTCGAGCTGGTCTGCGAGTACTCTACCTATCCCAAGTAACTCAAGAGTGAGGGAAGGGAGCTCTGAGAAAACCCATATTCCTTTGTTTTCCTGCAACATGTTTAACCCGCCTTGAGAACTCCCTCTTGGATTAGCGCCTTCACTAGTTTGGGCGCGATCTCATTCGCGTCGCCTTGTAGTGTTATCCGTTTTCTTTCTCCTACCGAAACCGTGGTTCGCAGAATTTCCGATAGAGAACCGTTGAAGCCCAGCTCTTCCGCTCCTAATAGTGCGAGATCGGCTGCGGTCCATGTGATCATAGGCTTCTTGGATGCGGCCATGATGGCCATTAGAGTCGGGAGTCTCGGGTCATTGATCTCGCGCAAAACACTAATGAGACACGGCAACTTGCCCTCAACAACCTGGCGTTCGTTCTCAAGATCCCTCTCCACGATTACTCTAGTTCCTTCCAATGTGACTTTGGTCGCATAGGTAATTTGAGTAAGATTGCAAATCTCAGCGAGTCGCGGGCCAACTTGGAATGAGAAAAGGTCCTCGGAGTAAGCGCCGCAGACAATCAGATCGTAGTCGATTATCTTTGTGACCGCTGCTGCTAAAACGTTTGCAGTCGCGTGGGAATCGGATCCTTCGAATAGAGGATCCGTGAGGAGATAGGCCTCGTCAGCCCCCATCGCCAAAGCTTCGCGCAGCGCTTCTTTGGCATCCGGCGAACCCATTGTTATTGCAGTGACCTTGCCACCATGCTTCTCTTTGATTCTGATTGATTCTTCTATTGCGTTCTTGTCAGTCTCGCTGATGACCTTAGGCACGCCTTGTGTAACAAGCGTCTTTGTCGCTCGATCGATTCTCAGATCCGCTGTCTGAAACACATGCTTGACAAGGACTACGATGTTTACCATGATTGTTCACAGACGAATTGCTTTTGCTGAAGAATCAATGAGTCTAATAAGATTGCGAAAATCCGCCAGCGTAGAACGCAGTAGTGGGCTCGACGGTTGGTCAATCAAGCAAATTGGCTACGAGTTCAGCAATATCACTTACCGCGATGGCATCTTTTGCGTCTAGAGTTCCTGCCGCGTCTTCAAACATTGAGGTGCAAAATGGACACGCTGTGGCTAGAACGTTCGGTTTGAGTTGTTGCGCTTCCTCAAAGCGAATCAGATTCACTTTCTTTTTCTGTTGAACTTTGTACCAGAAGTTCGCTCCACCTGCGCCGCAGCAGAAACTTTCTTCGTGACTGCGAGGCATTTCCTTTAGTGTTATCGGGCCGAGCGCTGCGATGATCTCCCTAGGTGACTCGTACTCTCCATTATATCTGCCCAAGTAGCAAGGATCATGAAAAGTCACGACCTTCTGCGCCTCTCGTTTCAGCTTCAACTGCCCTGATTCAATCAGGCGGGCAATGAACTGTGAATGATGAACGACTTGGAAGTCAGCCCCAAACTCAGGATACTCATTCTTGAAGGTGTTAAAGCAGTGTGGGCACTGGGTAAGCACAAGCTTCACGTTGTACTTCTTGAATACTTCCACTAAATCCAGTGCTGATTGTTGAAAGCGCCCTTCTTCGCCCAGTCGCCTGGCGACTTCACAGTTGCATTTCTCTTCATTTCCTAGTACGGCAAATCGAACGTTTGCAGCCTTGAGTATCTTTACCATGGCTCTTGAGACGTTTTGATTTCGAGGATCGTAGGCCCCAGCACAACCAACCCAGTAGAGCACATCGAATTCCGGTTGCTCTTTGACTGTCTTAACGTCGAGTCCGTCAGCCCATTTCATGCGATCTGCCTGAGGCAGACCAAAGGGATTCGCGACATTGTTGAGGTTAGTAAGAAGATCTCTTTTTCCGCGGTCGAGTTTACCTTCAGCAATCAAATGCCTTCGCATATCTACTATAGCATCAATGTGATCGATTAGTACTGGACATTCGCTTACACACGCCCTGCAAGTTGTGCAAGCCCAGAGTTCTTCTGGATCTACTACTCCGCCAACAACTGTTCCTCCATCAGTCGTCTGACGAGCGAAC
>Ga0209342_10006705_pt1 | contig 11624 bp, 9 predicted proteins | sample RifCSP16_2_FD_184023 | JGI IMG/M metagenome (GOLD analysis project Ga0209342, IMG submission 184023) | Soil microbial communities from Rifle, Colorado - Rifle CSP2_sed 16_2 (SPAdes) (version 2) | ecosystem: Environmental > Terrestrial > Deep subsurface > Rock core/Sediment | place: Rifle... | reverse complement strand
CGACCTCGAGTTCCGCTCCCTGGTGCCGCGCCTGCCGCCTGTCGAGCCCGGCTTTGCCCCCGCGGCCGCGCCCGGCGCGCCGCCGGCCGAGAAGAGCTACCGACTCGTCACGACCGAGACAGAGCTTGAAGGCCTCGTTCGGCGCGTCCGCGAGGCGGGCCGCTTCGCTTTTGACCTCGAGTGCGTCGGCAGCAGCCCGTATCACTGCCTCCTCGTCGGCCTCGGCGTCGCCGTTGCGCCCGGCGAGGCGCACTACCTGCCGGTCGGCCACCAGCCTGCCCTGGGCGGGCCGCCCCAGCTCGCCGCCGACCTCGTCCTCGACCGCCTGGCGCCGCTTTTCGCCGACCCGGCGGTCGAGAAGGTGGCGCACGGCGGCAAGTTCGACATCGCCCACCTCACGAGCCGCGGCCTTCACGTCCACGGCCTCGCCTTCGACACGCTGCTCGCCGCCTACGTCTTGGGCGAAGGCGCCCTCGGCGACAGCGCCCGCACCGGCTCCGGCTCTCTGAGCTTGAAGTGGCTCGTCTCCCGCCGCATCGGATTCGAGATGCGCGAGTTGGTCGACCTGATCGGCAAGAGCGGCCCCAAGCAGCTCTCGCTGGACCAGACGAGGGTCGAGGACGCCGTCCCCTTCACCTGCGCGAACGTCGACTACACGCTGCGCCTGCGGGCGCCCCTGGAGAAGGAGCTGCGCGAGTTGAACATGTGGGACCTCTTCGCGAACGTGGAGATGCCCCTTGTCCCGGTGCTGGCCAAGATGGAGGCGGCGGGCATCGCGCTGGACGTCGGCGTTCTGCGCGAGCTGTCGCAGGGCCTCAACGAGCAGGTCTCGTATCTGGAAGACCAGGCCTACCAGGCGGTCGGCCACCAGTTCAACCTCGGCTCGCCGCCCCAGCTCTCGGGCGTCCTCTTCGAGGAGCTGAAGCTGCCGAAGACGCGTCGCACGAAGCAGGGCTACTCGACCGACGCCCAGGCGATCGAGGCGCTGCGCGGCGTCCACCCGATCATCGACATCCTGCTCAAGTGGCGCGAGCTGACGAAGCTGCGCTCGACCTACCTCGAGGCGCTGCCCGGCGCCGTCGACGCGCGCGACGGCCGCATCCACACGACCTTCGACCAGGCCGTCGCCGCCACCGGCCGCCTATCGTCCAACAACCCCAACCTGCAGAACATCCCCGTGCGCAGCGAGCTCGGCGGCCAGGTGCGCCGCGCCTTCGTCGCCCGCGACATCGGCCCGGACCCGTACCTGCTCTCGGCCGACTACTCCCAGATCGAGCTGCGCATCCTGGCCCACGTGTCGCAGGACAGGGGCCTGCTCGAGGCCTTCTGGCAGGACGAGGACATCCACGCCGCCACGGCGTCGCAGGTCTTCGGCGTGGCCATCGACCAGGTGACGCGCGAGCAGCGCAACCGGGCGAAGGTCTTCAACTTCGGCGTGCTCTACGGGCTAACCGACTTCGGCCTCGCCCAGCGCGAGGGCATCAGCCGCGAGGAGGCCGGCGCCTTCATCAAGCGCTACTTCGAGAAGTACGAGGCGGTCAAGCGCTGGCGCGACGATGTGGTGCAGAAGACGCGGCGCGACGGCTTCGCCGAGACGATGGTCGGGCGGCGGCGCTACATCCCCGACATCAACTCGCAGAACTTCAACGTCCGCATGGCGGCGGAGCGCGTCGCCATCAACATGCCGATCCAGGGCACCGCCTCCGACATCATCAAGATCGCCATGATCCGCCTCGACGACGAGCTGGAGAAGCAGGGCTTCGCGACGAAGATGCTCCTCCAGGTGCACGACGAGCTCATCTTCGAGGGCCCGCACGCTGAGCTGGAGCGCCTGCGCGCCCTCGTCCTCGAGATGATGCCCGCGTCGCTGAAGCTGGACGTGCCGCTGAAGGTAGACGTCAAAGTCGGCAAGAACTGGGCGGACATGGAGTGACTTCTCCTTTGTACATCCCGAGCGGCCCAGCATGGCATCACGCCACCAACCCAGCGCTTGGTGAGGTAGTTATTGAGTGGAGCGAAACAATCGCTCAGATTGAGGCCCGGAATCCCGAGGCCCTAACTCGCGTTCGCGATGGGCCACTGATGTTTGTGGGCTCGGATTACAGCGGTCAGCACTCGTCAGGGAGGTTCGAAGTTTTCTCATTTCTTGTTGCGGACTTGGCGGCTTCCACAAGGTGGGAAGTGCTTCGAAGACAGGTTAGATCCAGATTCCTGCGAGATGGTCGACGGATGTCCTTTAAGGACCTCCGCGATCACCGGCGTCGCGACGCGCTTTGGCCTTTCCTGCAGGCGGCGAATCACGTTCCTGGAGTCTGCGTGACGTTTGCTATTGAGAAGGGCGTGAATCTGTTCTCCATAGGCCGCGTGTTAGAAATGTCGTCCCCATCGTTGAAGCCGTACTCACACTGGTCCGCGAAGACATTCGGCAGACTCCTCACCACAGTTCATCTGGTCAGCTTTCTCGTCAGAGGCCTGAGTGGTCCAGGCCAATCCCTGATGTGGATTACAGATGAGGACGACATTGCCCCCAACGACTCGCGTCTAGTGGAACTCTCGAAGATCGCCAGCAACGTCATGAGTCACTACCTGCCACATGATCTCGGTCGAGTTCATGTGGGTACTACGGCCTCGGACAATGGAACGTGCGAGATTGAAGATATGGTCTCAATTGCCGATCTGACGGCGGGCGCCACTTCAGAGCTACTAAGCAAGCAGTGCGACGAAGGCTCCATGCCGTCACGCCTTGTTCTCGTACCAGCGCCTAAGCAAGTCTCCCTGAAGACCAGGGCTATCGTCGGTTGGCTGGCTCAACGTGAATGGCCGCTAAAGCGCGTTCTAGCTGTTGTAACGGAGCAAGGTGGCCTGAACACGAAGTGGGTACAGTTTCTAACTGAGGATGAATTAGCAGGTGGACCACTCGTATGAATCGTGTCCAGATGACGTCCCGCCTGTCCGGGGGTACAGGGGGCGGAGCCCCTGACGGGGAGCGCGAGGGGTGTCCCCTCGCAAGCAACGTTTCTTATAGGCGGAGCAGACAAGTCCTGCCGCGCAGCGGACGGACGCAGGATGCGCAGCGAAGGCAGCGCGCTATCATGAAGCCGTGCCTGAGCTGCCTGACACCTCGAATCTCTTCCTGAGCCTGTCGAAGGACGCCACGTGACGGCGTACGTCTACATCCTCCGCTGCGCCGACGGCGCGTATTACACAGGGTCGACGACGAACCTGGAGCTTCGGCTCGCAGAGCACGAGATCGGCCTCGGCGGCGACTTCACGGCGCGCCGGCAGCCCTGCAACCTGGTCTTCTGTGAGGCCTTCGAGACGCTCTTGGAGGCGCGAGAGGCAGAGCTTCAGGTCAAAGGCTGGTCTCGCGCCAAGAAGGAGGCGCTTATCCGCCGGGACTACGACGCCTTGCCTGCTCTGGCGAAGTCACGATTCAGCAAGACGGCAGGTAGCGCCCTTCGACAAGCTCAGGGAGAGCACATGGGGGCTCGTCGACCAGAAGCGCAGGGTAGCGTCCTTCGACAGGCTCAGCAAGAGCGTGCGGAGCGTCCGCGAACCGCGAGGGGCGAGACGCCTCGTGCCTGAGCTGCCCGAGGTAGAGACGATACGGCGCGACCTGGAGACGCGCCTCATCGGCCGGCGCATCACCGCTGTCACCATCCCACCCGACGCCGGTAAGCCCGTCCCCGTCATCAAGGGCACGGACGAGGCCTCCTTCCGCGAAGGCGTCGCCGGGGCGCGCGTCGAGGGCGTCTCGCGCCGCGGCAAGTACCTCGCGCTGCATCTAGATACGGGCGCCCTCCTCGTCGTCCACCTGCGCATGACCGGCCGGCTCCTCCATCGCCGGCTCGAAGACCCGCCCGACCCCTACCTGCGCGCCGTGATATCCCTGGACGACGGCAGCGAGCTGCGCTTCACCGACCTGCGCAAGTTCGGCGGCCTCTGGCTCGTCGACGACCTCGCCGAGGTCACGAACGGCCTCGGCCCAGAGCCCCTCAGCGAGGGCTTCACTGTCGACCTCCTTGCCAGCGCCGTCGCGGGGCGCAAGGCGCCCGTCAAGTCGGTCATCCTCGACCAGCGGCGCGTCGCCGGCATCGGCAACATCTACGCCGACGAGGCCTGCTTCGCCGCCGGCATCGACCCGCGCCGCCTCGGCGCGTCGCTGAGCGCCGGCGAGGTCGAGGCGCTGCACGCCGCCGTGCGCCGCGTCCTCCTCTTCGGCGTCGAGAGCCGCGGCGCCTCCTTCCGCGACTACCAGGACGCGGACGGCAAGGCCGGCAGCATGCAGATGCACGTCAAGGTCTTCCGCCGCACCGGCAAGCCCTGCTACGCGTGCGGGACGGCCATCGAGCGGGTCAAGCTCGGCGGGCGCAGCACCCACTACTGCCCGGCGTGCCAGCGCTAGCCTTCACCGACCAGCGCGAGCGGCTGCGACGCGTCGTGCGCAACGCCATCGACGGCTGCGCCTACGAGGCCTCTCGTGAGGAAGAGGGCGGCCGCATGCTCGTCATCGAGGCGCGGCGACCGGACGGACGCCGCGTCGGCGTGCGCTTCCGCGGCGTCAGGTCGTCCGAGGCGACGGCAGAGCCCGCTTCGGGCAGCACGCTCCGCCTCGGCTCCGTCGGCGGCTTCTCGCTGCTTCGACTGCTCTTCCCGGTGCACCGTCCGTCGGGCTTCGAGTCCGTCCGTGTTAGGATCGAGGCCGGCGAAGCCCGCCTCGACATCGTCTGCGAGGACGCGGAGTGGTGGGAGGAAGAGACGCCGGCCGGAGCATGAGCACCCATCCTTTGGCGAGCGACCTGTGCAGCGACTGCGGCGCCGCCGTCGAGCTGCACACCGGCGAGAGCCGCTGCCCGGCCTGCTTCGACCGCTACCTCTTCGGCCTGGACGCCGGCTTCCTGGAGAGCTACCGGCGCTTCGGCTGTCGCAGCCAACTCGTCGTCGCCGAGACCTGCTTGCGCGGCCTCGTCCTCGACACCCTGGAGCACCGCAAGGTGCTGGCGATGACGATCTTCGAGCAATACATCGGCGCCATGAGCGACCTCGCCGGCATCTTCCTCGCCCTGCGCAACCGGCACGCCGCGCCCATCCTCCGCTCCTTCCTCGAGTTCCGTCTCGACGCCGCTGGCGCCGCGGTCTTCTTCGATGGCGTCCGGTCGCTGAGCGACGCCGACCTATGCCGCGCCCTCGACCTGCCGCTGCCCGGCGAGGTAGCGGGCCGTTGCCCGCACCTCGGCCGCGAAGACGCCTACTCGCTGGCGGTCGCAGTCCACCACGTCGTCCAGGACCTGCGCAGGGCCACGGAGCGCGGCGACGCGGCCGCCCTCGCCCTGGCGCAGCTTGCCGGGCAGGCGGGCAGCGTCGTGCTGGCGGCAGACGCCCGCTGGCTCGACGGCGCGGGGCCCGACCTGACGCCCGATCAGGTTGCGCTCTTCGCCCTGGACGCGCGCCGGCGCGCTCTGCACGTGCAGGGCCTCACGGCGGACGAGGGGGCCATGGGCCGCATCGTCGACGCCATCGACACGGCGACGCGCGCCGCATCCAACCTGATCTACGCCTACCTGCAGACCAACGACCTGTGAGGCAGCCGCTCGTCTGGGCGTTGGCGGTGGGCGCGGCCTGGCTTGTCGCCTGCGGCGGCGGCTCCGACGCGCCGGCCGAGCCCACCCTCGCGCCGCCGCCCATCGACCCGCGGCTTCGCGTCCTCGAAGCGGGCGCCGTGCGCTTAGAGGTCGCTGCCGGCGCCAGCCAGACCGTCGACGCGATGGCGCTCGCCGCCGAGGCCGGCGTCACCTCCGCCTGCGGCGACATCGTCTTCCTCTTCAACTGGCGCGTCGGGCGCTCTCAGTCGCTGACGTTCGTCGGCAGCCTGCCGGACGACAGGTTCGACGTTGCCAGGGGCCGCGAAGGACAGGCGAGCGTCAGCGGCTGTATCCTTCTCGACGCGGTGAACGAGGGCTCCGGCGCGGCGAAAGGCGACTTGCGCTACTTTATCGCCGAGGTGCGGCGCTGAGGGAGAAGACTGAGCGCTTCGACGCGATCACGGATGTGCCCGGCATCAAGGTCGGGCACTGGACGAACCGCCGTGCCGCCACCGGCTGCACCGTCGTCCTCTGCGAGAGGGGCGCCGTCGGGGGCGTCGACGTGCGCGGCGGCGCGCCCGGCACCTACCTGACCGAGTTCCTCCGGCCCGGGAACCTCGATCTCGCTGTACACGCCGTCCTCCTCACGGGCGGGAGCGCCTATGGCCTAGCGGCGGCGAGCGGCGTCATGCGCTGGTTTCACCCACCCTACATCAACTACTGTCTTGATAATCTCTCTTCCTTCGACCAGAATACGTTATGGACGCTTACACCGGCTTGACTAAGATCGAGGTGAAAGGGAGTAATTAACTATGCCTAGTTGGAAAGACAAACTGAATAAAGACCCGGTTCCGTGGCTGCTGGAGAACGATCAGACCCAACCAGCCATCCGCTACTATACCTTGCGTGATATCCTCGGCCGGGACGAGAACGATAGTGAAGTCAAAGCCGCTAAGGCGGCTATCATGTCAAGCGGACCGGTGCCGGTAATCCTGGCGGCACAGCAGCCTGAGGGATATTGGGACAAGGCTGGAACGAGCTCCGGTCCTAAATACCGGGGGACGCAATGGTCGCTCGTCTTCCTGGCGCAGCTCGGTGCGGACGGAGCTGACTCGCGTATTCGCGCCGGCTGCGAATATCTGCTTTCCCATTGCGTAGCCAGCAATGGCGCTCTATCCTGGCACGGCACACCTTCTGGTTTTGAACAGTGCATGGCGGGCGTTATGGGGGCGGCTTTGATTGACTTCGGTTGGCTTGGAGACCAACGCCTGCAAACAGCTATGGGATGGCTGGCTCAGACCATTACCGGAGAAGGGGTGGCCGACGCTTCGAACCGGGACACAAAGAAACGTTACTATAAGTCCGGAAATTCAGGTCCTTTGTTCCTCTGTTCCTTCAATGCTAATCTGCCATGCGCCTGGGGAGCAATCAAAGCGATGATTGCCCTGAGCAAAGTACCTCCGGCGTACCGGACCAGAAACATGCAAGCGGCTATTAAAGAAGGCGTGGGGTTTCTGCTGAGCCGTGACCCGGCGGTTGCCGATTATCCCTTTGACAATCAAACATGGAGGGGGCAGCAAGGGGGGAACAAGCCCAGTTCAAGGTGGTTCACGTTCTTCTATCCCCTCGGCACCAGCGCCGATGTGCTTCAGAACCTGGAGGCCCTGGCGGCGCTGGGGCAAGCCCAAAATCCCAGGTTAGCCAGCGCGTTAGATATGGTCGTCAGTAAGCAAAACGAACAAGGGCGATGGAAGCTGGAACATACATATATTAACGGCAAAAGCTGGGTGGATATAGAAAAGAAAGGGAAACCCAGCAAGTGGGTCACCCTGAGAGCTTTGCGGGTATTGAAAGCGGCTTATCCTGAGACAGCGTGATTCCCAGTAGCCAGTAGGGTGGGTGAAACCCACCGATTACTGAGGTACGGCGTGAGTAGCTACGACGCAATTACGGACGTGCCCGGCATCAGGGTCGGGCACTGGACGGACCGGCGCGCGGCCACGGGCTGCACCGTCGTGCTCTGCGAGGCGGGCGCCATGCCCGGCGTCGACGTGCGCGGCGGCGCGCCCGGCACGTTCCTCAGCGACTATCTACGCCCCGGCACGGCCGCGACGCTGGTCAACGCCATCGTGCTCACGGGCGGCGGCATCTTCGGCCTCGAGTCCGTCTCCGGCGTGTTGCGCTGGTGCGAGGAGCGAGGCGTCGGCCCGCTCTTCGGCGGACGCGCTGTCCCCATCGTTGCCGGCGCCGTGATCTTTGACCTTAACGTCGGCCGCGCCGACGTCCGTCCGGACGCTGCGGCCGGCTACGCTGCGGCGCGGGCGGCGAGGGGCGGCCGCGTCGCCGAGGGCAGCGTCGGCGCCGGCGCCGGCGCCACGGTCGCCGGCCTGGCGGGCCCGGAGCGACGCCTCAAGGGTGGCATCGGCTCGGCCAGTGAAGCGGCGGGCGATGGCCTCGTCGTCGGCGCCATCGTCGCGGTGAACGCCGTCGGCGAGATCGTCGACAGCCGCGACGGCAGCGTCGTCGCCGGACCGCGGGGCGAGAAGGGGTTCATCGATTCCTTCGAGGCTCTGCACCTTGGAGGGTCGCTGCCTGCGGGCGCAAGCACGACGATCGGCGTCGTCGCCACAAACGCCCAACTGTCGAAGGAGCAGGCGGGAAGGCTGGCGAGCGTCAGCCACGCTGGACTCGCGCGCGCCATCCGCCCCGTGCACACGCTGGCCGACGGCGATACGATCTTCGCCCTCGCTACCGGCAAGCGGGCGCTGCCAGCCGGGCGCGGGATGATGCTGCTGGAGGCCTTCGCGGCGCTGGCAGTCGAGCGAGCGATCGTCAAGGCGGTGCTGGCCGCGACCTCGCTCGCCGGCGTGCCCTCGGTCAGCGAGTGGCGGCAACGTAGCAAAGGCCAGGCTTAAGCCTGGCCTTCTTTGTAGATTCCTCGCGGCGTTAGCTGGACCGGCCGAACTGGGCGAACAGGCGGCGGTACTGCAGCTTTAGGCGCTCCTCCAGCTGCGGCGTCTCCTCCGCCATGATCTCCGCCTCCCGCTGCAGGCGCGCCAGGGCGCTCGGCGTCTCCAGCAGATCCTGCTTCACGCTCGGCTGCACGTTGAGCTCGACGGCGACGACGTTCGCCAGCGCTACCGGGTCGTTGGGCAGCGAGGGCACGGCGACGGTGCGCAGGCGGCCCTCGCCGGCCTCTGACTGCTGCAGCTGGCTGGTCATGAGGGCGTACATGTCGAAGAGCAGAGTGCGCTGGCCGGGCGGCGCCTCTCGCTGCCAGCCGCCCATGAGGGCGATGACGTTGCGGTAGTACTCGTCGAACAGGGCCGCCACGCGCTCCGAGACCATGAGCAGCGCCGGCGGCGGCGCCGGCTCGTCCGGGAACAGCTCGATGTCGGCCATCAGGTACTCCGCCTCGCGCCGGTCGGTGTTGAGGACACGAAAGCGCTCGCCGCCGCGGCAGACGATGTGGAAGCAGCTGCCGCGGTGCGGCGCCGGCACGGTGCAGTTGCCCTCCGGTATCTCATCGACCTGGGTGACGTAAGCCAGCGCCCCCACGTCGTGCGGTGCGCCGCGGCCAAGGCGGCCGCCCTCCCGGATGAGGACGAGGCCGAAGGGGATGCGGTCGCGCAGGCAGCGCTGCAGCATTTGCTTATACCTCTCCTCGACGATGTGCAGCGGCAGCGTCTGGCCCGGGAAGAGGACGAGGCTGAGGGGGAAGAGGGGGACTCTCATCGTTTTCAGCTTAAACGATTCTAGCAGGCGGATGAGTTCTGCGGGCTCGCTCGAGGTCGCCGCGGTCGCTGCGCAACCTCGCGACGACGCGGTCTGTGCTCGCTTACGCCTTACGCCGGCCGGACGCTGACCGTCGTCGGCGAGCCGTCGGCCGCGAGCAGCCGGTTCACGGCGCCGCCGTCGAAGTAGAGGGGCAGGAAGACGGAGCCCGGCGCGACGGCGTCCGTCAGCGCCGCCGAGAGCGTCAGCTCCTGCGAGCCGTTGCTGACGACGACCGGCCGGTTCTGGCCGATGCCCAGGCCGTCGGCGTCCGCCGCGTTCAGCTCCAGGAACTCCTCGCGGTGGAGCTTGTCCGCCTCCGGCGAGCGAATGGAGGCGCCCTCTAGGCTGGTGTAGAGCGTGCGGTGGGTCGTCAGGAGCAGGCGGCCGTTCGCTGGCGGCAGCACCGGCGGCGTGACGGCCTGGACGCGCGCCCGTGAGGGTGACGCAGGTAGTGCCCGGCTGACGCCCGATCGCAGCCTGCCGGGGTGCGCCTCGACGTAGCCGGCCACGGCGCCGGCGATCTCGCTCGCGACGGCGGCGGCGTCTTCGGGCACGGCGAATGCCTTGCCGAGGCGTTGGCCCAGGGCGCCGGCGAGGGCGCCGAGGGTCTCCAGGCAGTCGCGCTGGTCGCCGACGGGGGCCTCCGCTCGCGCCAGGCGCAGCAGGCGGCGGTCGGCGCTGGTGTAGGCGCCGTCCTTGGCGTAGCTGCCGACATCGGCGAAGACGACGTGCGCCAGCCGCGCCGTGTCCGTCTGCAGCGAGTCGACGACTACGAGGCAGTCGAGCCCCTTGAGCGCCGCCTCGACGGCGGCCGTGTCGCGCGCGTGCATCATCGGGTTGTCGCCGACGACGACAAGGGCGCGCACGCCGCCCGCGAGCATCGCCGCGATGTCCTGGCCGCCGGCGCCGGGCCGCGCGCCCATGTCGCGGACGCCGTTGACGTTGGCCTCGGCGGGCAGGACGTGCAGGCTCTCGGCCGCGCGGTCGCCGGCGCAGAGGATCGCCAGGTTGGCGGCGGCCTTGGCCGCCTCCGCCGCCAGAAGCGGTGACGCCGGGTTTGGCGCGAAGACGACGGCGAGATCGCCGCTGCTGGCCTGCAAGATGTCCGCTGCCCGCTCCAGGTCGGTCGCGCTCACGCCCGGCGCCTCAGTCGGGCCCGCCAACGCCGCCTCGACGCCGTCCGCCTTCGAGCCCAGCCGCGTCGCGACCAGGCGCCCCAGGGCTGCCAGCGCGGCGACCTCGCCGCCGGCGCTGGGCCGCAGCCAGACGCCCGTCGGCGCCGCCGAGTGGACGCGCTGCGGCGAGGGCATGATCGAGCCGGCGGGCGGCGGCGCGATGAAGTCGCAGACCTCGCCGTAGCGGGCGCTGACGACAATGAGGCGGGCGTCCTTGCGCACCACCGCGTCCTTGACGCGCAGCGCCGCGACGTTGTGGCTCGACTCCAGGTCATCTGCGACGACGACGATGGTCGATGCTTGCGCGAGGCGTGAGAGGTCGGCCGGCAGGACGTGCGTGCCGAAGGCGCCGGCCAGCGCCTCTTCGACCGCCGCGGCGACGGGCCCGGCTGTCGAGTCCACGCTCTCGGTGCCGACGACCTCGCGGGCGATCTTCTGCGCCAGGTAGGCCTCCTCGTTCGTCGCCCAGGGGCCGACGAGGAAGCCAACGCTCGAGGCGCCGTGAGCGCGCACGACCTCGCTCAGGCGCTCCGCCGCGGCTTCGAGGGCGGAGTCGAAGGTCGATGGCGCCAGGGCGCCGCCTTCTCGCACCAGGTGGCGCGTCAGGCGCTCGCGCGTCTTGACGGCGTCGTAGTGGAAGCGGCCGCGAACGCAGACCTGGTCCCAGCTCACCGGACTGAGACGGTCCGGCTTGACCATGACGGTCTTGCCGTTGCGCACGCCCATGCTCAGGGTGCAGCCGACGCTGCAGGAGTTGCAGGCGGTCGAGACCCAAGTCTCCGTCTTGGCGATCCACTTGTTCGGCTTCTCGAGGAGCGTCGCCGTCGGGCAGACGTCGATGCAGGCGCCGCAGAAGTCGCAGTTCGACTCGTGGATGGCGCCGCCGGCGCCGAAGGCGATGCGCGTCGAGTAGCCGCGTCCGGCGAGGGTGATGGCGCCGGTGTGGCGGATCTCGTCGCAGGCGCGGACGCAGCGCGTGCAGATGATGCACATCTGCGGGTCGAACTCCAGGAAGGGGTTGGCGCGGTCGGCCTCCGGCTGCTCTTCGACGGCGTAGTAGGTCCGCTCCTCGCCCAGCCAGGGCTCGTAG
>Ga0209342_10006704_pt1 | contig 11626 bp, 6 predicted proteins | sample RifCSP16_2_FD_184023 | JGI IMG/M metagenome (GOLD analysis project Ga0209342, IMG submission 184023) | Soil microbial communities from Rifle, Colorado - Rifle CSP2_sed 16_2 (SPAdes) (version 2) | ecosystem: Environmental > Terrestrial > Deep subsurface > Rock core/Sediment | place: Rifle... | reverse complement strand
GGCAAGCGCCAACACCCGGAGGCGATCGGCTTGGCCCAGCGGGGGCTCGATCACCATGGCAGCATCCAGGCTCGTGCCTTCGGCGTCGCGGCCCCCAAGAACCAGCACGCGCCCGTCCAGAAGAAGCGTCGCGGTGTGTCCGGCAAGCGGGCGACCGACCGGAGACGGCAGGAGATCCCAACCCCAGCGCGTGAGGAGTTCGGCCGTGTCGGTGGGCTTGCCATCCGACTCACCGCCGAGGGCGAGCACAGCACCACCGGCCAGCACGGTCAGGGAGTGCTCAGCGCGCCCGAATGTGAGATCCGATGCCGCACGCCAGAGGCCACGATTGGTGGGCTCGTAGACCTGCGCGCCCGCCACGGCCTCTCCGGCGTTGCCGCCCGCGACGAGCACCCTTCCGTCCGACAGGAGAACTGCCGCTGCACCGGCTCGCGGCGAAGGGGCTTGAACGGGCCCGGCCTCTTCCGGACGGGCCGCCCGTAGGGCCGCGCTATCGCTCGATACCTGAACGCCAAGCCACCCAGCTCCGGCCCAGACCAGGCACGCCAAAAGCCTGCCTCGCATCGTGTGTCCTCCCGCGTGAGTACTGGGATTTCTCGCAATAGGCGCAAGCCAGCGCGCAGAACGGCCGGAGTGTATGAGGACGGCTCATCCGCTGTCAAGGGCTTTTCGAACTTCGAACTGACCGACCTGACCAATTGTGGACCCTGTGTAGGACAATTCCTACAAGGGCCGGAAGGAACCGCAGGCCCACCCGGTCACCACGGCTTCGGGCGCCTTGCGGTTTCCGTTCGGCCGAGGAGCACTGCCGCCATAGAAGGCAATGGGCGCTCTTGGTTGCCGTAGGTCCAATCGCCGAGGCACCTCACCAGGGTCGGCCAGCGAAGCTCGCGGGGCCGAGACAGCGGGCGAGGCGGAGGTCCCGCCATGAGGTCTCGGCCACCGTCTCTCCGGCCGGCCCCAGGGCCTTCACGCGCCACTTGAGGACGCCGTCCGGCGCCTTGTCCCGGAGCCAGGTCGGCGCGCGGTAGGCACCGACGCCCGGCTGCACCATGGCCTCCAGCACTGGTTGGCCGGCGGAGCCGGTGATCTCCAGGCGGAAGAAGCCAGCCGAAGCCCCGCCGGACCACGCGAACTGCGGCGCGGCAGCGACGTCCAGGGTCGCGTTTTCGGGAGGACTCAACTGGCGCAGTGTCGCGCCGGCGAGTACCGTCTCGGGACCGCCTCCGCCCACGAAATAGCGGAGCACGGGCATCGGGAAACCCGCCACCGCACCGCTGTGCAAGACGCCGGTGCCAGCCCCGGCCAGCGTCAGGTTGGAGTCGCCCTCTTTGTCGTCCGCCGCCTCGATGCGCAGCAACACCAGGTGGAGCCCCTCCATCTCGGTGGGCAGGCTCGACACGTCCGGCCCCGCAAGCGCGAACGACCCGGTGGGCGGCAGAAACGCGCTGAAGCGATGGACCGGGGTGTAGCGCCGCTGCAGCGGCCGTTCCTCGGCCGGCAGGCTCGCCTCGGTCAGCAGGTCCTGCTGGCTGGGCAAGTCCTCGCCCGGCCGCACCACTTCCCACCGACCACGGAGTCGTCCGGTCCCGTTGTAGGCGATGTGCGCCTCGATAGGCGGGAGGTGTTTCCCCGGTCGCACCGAGGCCACCGAGTCCCCGCCGGCGAAGCCAAGTTGCACGTCGAGAAGTGCGAAGGGGGTCCGCGCACCCCCGCCCCCCAGACGACGGGTCACGAACACGTACTCGTCGGGCCCTCCCGACGTGCTGGTGAAGCGCCGCACGTAGTAGAAGCTTGAGCGTTCCCCGCGCCGGGCTGCCTCATAGGCGCGTCGCGAAACCGAGGGGGGAATGGACATGACGTCGGTGAGCACGGTCCCGGTGGTTCGCGAGAGATCGTAGCGAAGGGGCAGGCGGCCGAAGATGGTGGCCGGGTCGCACCTGAAACCGATGTCGGGCGCCGCCGGCACCAGCGCCCCGCACCACAGAGCCTCCGCGGGAACCTGGCTCCGGAGACCGCCGAAGCTGATGAGCACGCTGGTGGCGCCGCTCGTGCGCACGTTGACGCCGGTCGGATCGCGACGGATCTGGGCGTGGACCGGGGGCGCCAACAGGAGAAGCGCCAAGGGAAGGCTCGGGCTGGGGGACTTCATGACGGTTCCTCTCACTAGAAGGCGCTCAGGTTGATGCCAGCGCTCACCTGCCAGGCGGCACGATCGTCGGAGACTTGCAGGAGTGGGTCTCGGGCTTGGGCGCGCCGGGTTGCCCAACGCACGAACACGCTGGCCGACGGCGCCTTACGGCCGGTCCTCAGGCCGGAGCGCCAGTAGGCTTGCAGGTCGGCTTCCAGGTTGCTGCCGGTGCGCTCGGCTCCGGTGGCGTCGCTCCAGCTCGCGCTCAGGACCGCGGTGGCGCCCAGGCCGTTTGGCAACCGGGGCTTGAGGTTCACCCCGATCCGGCGCAGCCGATCGCTCTGCCGCAGCTCCAGGTTCTCCGAGCGCTCGACCTGCACCTCGAGGCTGGCGTCGAGTCGCTCCTCCCGGACGAAGCCAAACGAGAGCTGATGCGTCTGCTGGGCGAAGTCGGCCGCTTCCCGTCCGGGCTGCCGGTTGTCCTGCCGCGAGGCGGTGAGGTTGTAAGCCAGGGAGGTCGTCGCGAACTGCCACTGGGCGCCGGCCGCGTGGCTCACGCTCACCTGGTCGGGAACATGGCCAGGAGCGAAGTCGCTGTCGGGTGGCAGTCCGGCGCCGGACTGCCGGACCCGGGCCAGCGAATAGCTGAGCAGCGGCAGCGCAGGCTGCCCCTGGGCCGTCAGCAACGTGCCCAGGGGGAGGCTGACCTCCAGGTTGTCCTGCCGCGTGAGCGTGGTGAGGATGGAGGGCACGCGGCCGAGGTTGTCGCGGCCGGCCAAGTGAACGAACAGCATCGAACCCTCGCCGAGGCGCAGCCCAGCCCCCAGGGCGTTCTGTTGCAAATCGGCCTGGGCCTGAACCCCCACGCTGCGATAGAGGGGATCGAGACGCTCGTGCTGGCCGGTGACCGTAAAGGTGAAGGGCAGGCGCCCACCGGCCCCCAGCGCCAGGGCGTCGACCTCGGCCCGCGCATAGCGGGCATCAGCCTGGGCGGGCGTCTCCGGGGCGATGGGCAGGCCCGACTCCAACGCGGGATCGGGGGCGATCTCGAAACGGCTGCGGGCCAGCGAAGCCTCCAGCCGCAGCCGGCCAGAGCCGCCGTTTCCCGCCAGCCGCAGGCCGAAGCCACGGCTCTTTGCCGCGTCGCGGACGACTCCCTGGTTGTAGTTCGGGAGCGGAAGGACCGAGCCATCGAGGAAGCTCGCTTCCGCGCGCAGGGCTCCCGGGCGGGACGGCTCCAATTCCAAGCCCAAGGTCCCGACCACGATTCGGTGCGCGCTCTGGTCGAGGCCCAGCGGGTTGTCCCAACCCACGATCTGGGAGCCGCTGACCGCCGCCACCGCGAGCTCCGCCGGCCGACCCAGGGGCAAGGTCACGGTGGCACCGCGACCCTGGAATCCGTTCATGAGATGGCGGTGGCTGCCGCTGCTGAGCCCGCCTAGCGAAAGCCGGGCCCGGCCCTGGCCCAGCCCGACCGCGTAGCCGGCCAGGTCGACCCGAGGCGCCTCGGCGCCTATCGCACCGAAACGCAGCGCCTCCGCACGGTGAGTCGTGCCCACCAGCTTGAACGAGGCTTTGCGGGAATAGCCGTTGCCGCTCGCCGCTGCCTCCAGGGCCGCCTGGAAGGACAGGTCCTGAAAGGTGGCTCGGGGCGGGGCATTGGAGTCGGGCCGATGCCCCTCGCCGAGTTGGGCCTTGAAGGCGAGGTCCAAGGTGCGCTTCAGTGCTCGTGAGACCGCCGGCGGCGCCGTCAGCGCCAGGGGAAAGCGACCCAGCTCGCGCCACTCACCCCGCGGTGTCACCAGGTAGGCCGTCACCTCGGTGGCTCCTACGGGCAGGCTCAACGCGCCGGGCGTGAGGATCGCCGTGGTGCCACGAACGGCGAATAGGTCCGACCAGTCTGTCGTCCCCACGAACACCGCGAGCCGGCCATGGGCCGGCGTTAGCGGGTGGCTCAAGGTCAGCACCACCGGGTCGGCCGTCGACACCGGTGCGTTGAAGCTCGCTGTGACCGATGGCGCGGTCTCGGCAGCTCCCCAACGAGCCCAGGACAGCCCGACCAGAGCAAGGGCTCCGAGCATCGGAGTGCGGTTCGGGATCATGGCGTTTTCACCTTCTGCTCTGACTTCTTGGCTCGGCAGCTTCCTTCGGCCCCAGGAGGACGAACTCGCGCGCTCCGTCGGGATCGCCGGCCGGGTGAGAGCCTCGGACTCATTGCTGGTCCGAGGCCCTCTGTCGGTCTACGGAACGGTCTGGATGTAGTTGTGGTTGTCGCCGCACTCGAAGGTGTGGTCGAACCAGTTGGACGTCACCGGAGCGCCCCAGCCGTCACCGGCTCCGCTGGTGTCGTTCTTGTACTCGATCGCGGTCGAGCTGACGACGACGCCCTTGGTGGCGTACCGCAACGTCTGGCTCGGCCAGTTCTCGGTCTCGCCCGAGGTGAGCTTCTTGTTCACCAGACTCTCGGTGAAGACCTCGTTGCTGCCGGCCACCTTGTACTTGAACTTGGTGACCTTGATGGCCGTCGGCTTATTGTTGGTCGCCCTGACGTTCGGCCGGCACTTGGCCGAATCCGCGGTTGCCTGCGGCGCCGTCGTGCCCCCCAGGGCCGCCAGCACCACCAACGTCACGCCCAAACGCACGTTGCTCATTCCCTCTCCTCCTCCAAAGAGCGGCTTGCAGCCGCGTGAATCCAAGTGGTCGAAGAGCCGTCCTCGCGTCAAGGCGAGATCGTCGGCCCGGCGCCCGGGATCGTCTTCGATACCGGCGCCACTCTCAGTCACGCCGTTCAGGGAGAAACCCGCCACCCGCGCGGCGGGAGCTTTGGAAGCAACCGGCCGGCGGCACCTACGGCGCGGGCGGAGCGGTCAGCGCGCGGAGCCGAGGCGTCGACCGACTTCCTCGCGGAAGCCCACGAATAACGTCAGGCGGTACGGAGGGGGCGAGGCGTCAGGCGTGGGCCTGTCCAGGAACAGGAGCCTCTTGGTTCCGAGATCGAAGTCCCAAGGCGGGGCGGGCACCTTGCCGTCGCGGCCGAGAGCCGGCCAGACCGGGTCGTCGGCGCGTACCTCGAAGGTCCCGTTGGCTTCGCTCCCGGCAACGCGCAGCACCTCCGAGGGAAAGGGAGCCCAGTACACCAGCTCCCGGCCACCGGTCCAAAGCGGCACCCGAGCCCCAGGGCGAGACACCTCAACGCGGTCCCCGGTGCGACCGAAGGGCATGACGTAGGCGTGCGGAACCGCGTCCAGCTCGTCCGAGGAATACACCAGCCAGCGGCCGTCAGGCGAGAACCGGGGGCGCGTCTCGTGGGCGGGCGTGCTGGCCAGAAGCTTCGGCGGGCCTAGCGGACGACCGGCGCCATCGACCTCCAGCACGGCCAGGTCCCACCCCTGCCCCGGTCGGAGTTCCTGGTAGATGAGGCGACGACCATCGGGCGACCAATCGCCGGGATAGACGCGGTACGGTCCTTCGTAGAGAACGACTGGCCGGCCCCCGGCCACCGGCACCGAAAGCAGCCGCCAGCGGCCCCCGCTCTCCGCGCCTACCGTAACCTGCCTGCCGTCCCGCGTCCAGACCGGGTGCCAGGGGCGCAGGCCGTAGGTGAGCTGAGAGAGGGTGCCGTTGTCGACGTCCTGGATCCAGACCTCCGCCTGGTCCGCGGGTCCGACCCGGACCGCGATTCGCTCGCCGCGCGGATCCAGACGCAGTTCACGGAAGTGTCGGGCCGGACCGGGGAACCGGGTGCGACGCCCGGCCAAGTCGATCCACGCCAGGTGCCGTTCGGGCCTGACGGGCAGGCCGGGTACGTAGAGGAGCGTGCCGTCCTCGGAGATCGCCATGTGCGTGCCGCCGGTCCCGCTGCCGAAGTGCACGCCGTCGAGCACCGTGGTAGGCGATCCTTCCACCACCAGCCGCTCCGGATCGAAGCCCACAGCAAAGAGCCGGCCCGCTCTCGCGAACAGGAGAAGGCTCGCCCCCGGAAAGCGGGCGAAGGCACCGCCCCGCACCAAGACCTGCCGCTTGCCGGTTCGCAGGGAGAGCGCCTCCACCGTGGCATCCTCGTCGCTGCCGCCCTCGTACTCGACGGTGAAGAGCACGACTTGACCGCCGGGCAGCACCTGCGGCCACCGGTGCGCACGTTCGCCTCGCGAGATATCCGGCCGCGTCAGCTCCTCCAGTCGGCCGCCTTCCGCGCTCACCCGGGACAAGCCCGCGCTCGCCGACCGGGCGATGACGATTCCGCCGTCTGCTCCCCACCACGCGCCGCGCGGCCGACCGCTCAGTTCCGCCAGGGGGACGGGCCTGCCCCCGGCCAGGGGGATCTTCATGAGGTTGCCGTCGTCGAAGAAGGCGACCCAACGACCGTCGGGCGAGAAGAAGGGCTGCCAGGCTCCCTCGGTTCCGGGCAGCGGCCGAGCCTCGACCTCGTCCAGGGCCCGGACGAACAGCCGTTTGGTGCCACTGGCGTCGACCCCCAGGAACACCAGAGTGGAACCGTCCGGAGAGAGGGTGAAGGGGGCCGCGAAGTCCTCGGCCAGGTCGATCCCGGCGGGCGTGGGCAGGGCGAGGCGCATGACGCGCGCAGCCGGCCCCGCCGCGCGCGGTCGAGCCTGGGCCACCCACAGGGCGGCCAGTGCGCCGGCAATCACCAGCCAGGCGATTGCGATAGACGCATGTCGAGCGCGCCCAGTTGGGGACCGGACGGCGCTGGCGGGCTGCGCCGATGCCAGCAGGTCCGCCAGCTCCAGGCGGGCATCCCCGGCGTCCTGCAACCGCTGGCGGACTTCGCGGTGCAGGCAGCGCTCGATCAGGCGGCGCAGTGCGGCGGGTGTGTCGGCGGGAAGGGCGGCCCAGTCCACCTCGTCTCGCACCACCGCGGCCAGAACGTCGGCCACGTTGCGGCCGGCGAAGGCACGGCGGCCAGCCAGCATCTCGTACACAACGCAACCCAGGGCCCAGAGGTCGCTGCGCGCGTCCACCGGAAGCCCGCGGGCCTGCTCGGGGCTCATATAGGGAGCGGTGCCCAGGATGGCGCCCGACCCGGTGGCGGCCAGGGAGGGCAGATCGTCCGGCAGCGTCCCGTCGCTGGAACTGGGCACCGCCCGGGCAAGGCCGAAATCCAGCACCTTCACCCGGCCCGGGCCAGCAAGCTTCACGTTGGCGGGCTTGAGGTCGCGGTGCACGACGCCCTTGCGGTGCGCCTCCTCCAGAGCCTCTGCGATCTGCCGCGCTACCTCGGCTGCCTCTCGCCACGGCATGGGGCCCCGCCCCAGCCGTTCCTCGAGCGTTTCGCCGTCCACCAGCTCCAGAACCAGGTAGGGCGCGCCGTCGATGACCTCGAAACCGTGGATCGCGGCGACGTTGGGGTGATTCACGGTGGCGAGCATGCGGGCCTCGCGCTCGAACCGCCGCAGCGCAGCCGAGTCGGCGCGAAAGGCCTCGGCCAGAGCCTTGATCGCCACTTCGCGGCCCAGCACGGGATCGTGGGCGCGGTAGACGCTCCCCACACCGCCTCGGCCCAGGAAGCCCCGCACCTCGAAGCGACCCAGTCGGGTCCCGGCGGGGAGCGGGGCCTCAGGCGCCTCGCCCGAGAGGTCTTCCAGCAGCTCGCTTGCGAGCACCCCTTCGAGCCCGCCGCCCTGCCGGAACCCAGGGTCTTCGCCCTCGGCGATGTCGAGTAGTTCGCCGAGCCGCACCCGCAGCGCCGGGTCGTTCTGGCAGGCTTGGTCCAGGAAGCGGCGCCGCTCCCGGGCCGGGCGCGACAGGGCGTCGTCCAGCAGAGCGTCGAGGCGCGACCAACTCACGGGGCCAGCCCGGGAAGCCGGCCAGCGCCGCCCGAGAGCTCCGCTCGCAACCAGGTGCGGGCGCGCAGCCAGCCGCGCTGCACCGTACGCAGAGAGACGCCCAGAGCCCGGGCCGTCTCCTCCTCGCCCAGGCCCCCGAAGTACCGGCACTCGAACACCTGCGCCAGGTGGGCGTCCCGCTCCCGCAGCCCGGCCAGGGCGCGGTCGAGGTCCAGAAGTTGCTCGGCCTCGACGTGCACGGGCAGGCTATGCTCATCGAGAGGCAGCGGGTCTGCCCCGGTACCGCGCTTGACCCGCAAACGAGCCCGGGCGCGGCCGATGAGGACTTGCCGCATGGCGCAGGCCGTGACCGCCATCAGGTGGCCGCGGTCCTCGAGACGCAGGCCCGCGCTCCCCGCCAGCTTGAGGTACGCCTCGTGCACGAGGCCGGTGGTGTTGAGGCTGCGCGCGGGTGGTCCCCGGCGGCGTTGCCTCCGGGCCAGCCGGCGCAGCTCCCCGTAGACGAGCGGTACCAGCCGGTCGAAAGCCGACCGGTCACCCTCATTGTGAGCGCGTAGGACACACGCGACGTCGCCCGAGTCGCTCATGGGTCTCTCCTGTTCCCCGGGGTCCAACGTTCAGTCATCTCAGCCGCGGGCACACGGGTGCCATGGCGCGATGCCGCTACTCCGCGCCCACTCCAGCCAAGGGCCGGTATGCGGGCGGGCAAGCCTGTGATCTGGAAGCGTGCATTCTAGCAGGCGGGGGCGCCCGTAGCGCAAGCACTTCCTCCTCCTTCCCGCTCCGGAGCCGCCCTCTGGTCCGATCGGCGATACGCTGGGATGGTGACGTGACGGAGCGCGTCGTTGCCTCGCCCGCTCCAGGCTCGGGAGCGGCCCACGCACTTCCCGGTGCCGAACTCGTCGAGTCCGGCCTCGCCGACCTCCGCACGGGCGCGGAGGCAGCGCTATCCGACACCGGTAGGCGCGCCGACCCCAGAGGGGCCGGCCCGGGCGCCCCTCTCGGCCGAAACGCCGGTGCCGTGGAGCCCCCGTGCCAGCCACCCCACCCCGCGGTCGCAGGCGTACGCTACTGCCAGTAGGTAGAAGGGATAGGTGTGCAGCGTGAAGCGCAGGTCGTCTCCCCCAGGTAGGCGCCAGGTGAAGGCGAACGGTATGAGTGCGGTGAGCGGGACCAGCAGCAGCAGGTGCCGCTCCCTGCGCAGCAGGAAGAGCAGCAGCCCGACGAGCGAGAGCACCCGCAGGATCGCCGCTGAACGGGGGACCCAGAGGTTGAAGGCCAGCCACTTGTTGTTGAAGGGGTAGGCGGTGAGTCCGAGAACCAGGTTGCGTGCCAGCTCGGCGGGGTCGAAGCTGACCGCCAGGTATTCGGGCCAGCTCAGGTTCGGATCCGCGGACAGCCCTGCCCTCGACCGGTAGAACTGGGTGTGGGCGTTGATGGAGACGAAGGGGTCGCCCAGGGCGATGGCGCAGCTCGCCAGGTAGGGCGCGACCAAGAGGGCACAGATCAAGAGGCTGAGCCCCCCCGCTTCCAGCCGAACACGGCGTCTCGAAGCTTCCCCACTCACCATCGCGAACAGCAGGCCGGGCAGGAAGAAGGAGAAGGACGTGATGCGGGTGAGGCAGGCGGCGGCGCCCGCCAGTCCAGCCCACAGGCCGGATCTGAAGGACGGTTCGGCGCGCAGCCGGACCAGAGTGAAGACGGAGAGGAGAACGAAGAAGGCGAACGCGTCGTCGCGCCAGCCATCGGTCCCGTTGGCGATCACCGATCGCTCGATGGCCAGAAGAAACGCGGCCAGAAGGCCCACCCTGCGGTTGAAGCAGAGCCGCCCGACCAGGTAGGTGCCCAGCACCATGAGCGTCGAGAAGACGCCCGCGGTCAAGCTGACGGCGAAATCGGCGTTGCCGCTCACGGCCAGGCCGATCTTGGTTGCGAACACGAAGAGCGGTTCGCGCACGTGGGCATCGTAGAAGCGCTCCATGCCCCGGGCATAGCGAAGGTAGCCCGCCGGATCCCCCCCGTACGGGGCGGCAACCGGTTCGACCGGGGGGAGCTTCAACGCCTGGGGCCTGATCTGGCCGACCACGGAGGTGAGCTGTCGCGCCCAGGCCGGGGCCTCCATCCCCCAGTACTGCCGGACCACCCCCTCGAGTCGCAGCCCCCCGGCATAGAACACAACCAGGACCGGCAGAACCGCCATCGTTTGGCGCGCTCCGGGCACCGCGAGCAACGCCTCCCCTCGGCGAACGCGCCGGGCCAGGATGAGTCCACCCCATGCCAGCGCCAAGAGCCATGCCGCCAGCGTTGCGCGGTGCAGGACGGATCCGACCGCCAGCGCCCGGAGCGTGGCCTTCGACGGTCTTGCGGGAAAGAACCGCACCGGCTCGCCGTCGGCCGCGATCAGCGTGAGCTTGAAGACGGGAAGGCGCGGGCGCGGCCGGAACCGCGCCTCTAGGGAGTGGTGGCCCCTGGGCAGCCAGATCGTCTTCTTCTCCCTCGGATAGGGCTCGGCCGTGCGGACCAGCACCCTGAGCCCGTCGACCCACACCTCGACCGGCTCTCGACCCTTGAGCATCAGCTCGTAGTTGCCGTCCCGCTCCACCTGCCAGGAGCCCTCAAAGCTGGCTTCCTGGAGAGCGGAGGGGATCCGCGGGTCGAGCAGCAGCACGTCCGACGAGACGTCCGAAGCACGGCGTTCCAGGGTCTCGGGGCCGGCCGCGAGCGGCGGCATCTTGAGCGTCAAGCGGAGGCCGACCACACTCCGCTGCCACAGCCACGCCGACAGGCTGAGGAGCGAGAGGATGAGGAGGAGCCACGCTCCCAACCGGCGAGCCGATTTCATGCGAAGAGCTAGTGTACGCGAGGCCTGCCACCGCTCGGCGTTCCAGCACGCCGGTGCCGCCGATCCCATCTGATCTGCAGCGCAGGGGTGGGCTCGCCAACCGGGGTGTGCCTTCGAGGATTGACGCTAGAATGCCGTCGGTGAAGACGCCCTTCGTCGACCACAGCGGCTCATTCCTCGACCGCGCCAGCACCGACGACCCGCGGCCTGGGGCATGATGGCCTTCGGGCTTGCTGCACCGGTGGCCGTCATCTGGGTGCTGGCGACGGCCGGCCGCTCGCCCCACAAAGCGCTAGGCGCGGCAGCCCTCGCGGCCACCATCGGGGTCCTCTACGCACCTGCGCTCGGCTATGGGTTCATCCTCGACGACTTCTTCTTCGCCCGTCCCCTTACTCTGCGCCAACTTCTTTCGACCTTCTGGGGCAACTGGGATCCCCTCGGCCTGGGCAACGGCCAGTACCGGCCGATCCTGGCTCTGGTGTTGGCACTGGACTACGAGATCTGGGGGCCCCGTACCTGGGGCTACCACCTCACGAACCTCGTCATCCTGTTTGTGAACGGCCTGCTCGCCTCCGAGCTGCTCCGGCGGCTGACGGGATCGGCACGGGCGGGCTTGGCTGGGGCTCTGGCGTGGGTGGCGCACCCGCTCAGCACGTCGGTGGCCGGGTGGTGCGCCGAGCGGACGGACTCTGTGATGGCCGCGTTCTACCTTGCCGCTCTCCTGGCCCTCACCTCCGTCCCCTGGTCCCGGCGCGCACTCGTCCTCACCCTGACGCTAGGTGCGCTGTCGCTCGGCTCCAAGGAGATGGCAGCCACGCTGCCCGCGACCGCAGCGGCGGTGTTGGTCTT
>Ga0209342_10006703_pt1 | contig 11626 bp, 10 predicted proteins | sample RifCSP16_2_FD_184023 | JGI IMG/M metagenome (GOLD analysis project Ga0209342, IMG submission 184023) | Soil microbial communities from Rifle, Colorado - Rifle CSP2_sed 16_2 (SPAdes) (version 2) | ecosystem: Environmental > Terrestrial > Deep subsurface > Rock core/Sediment | place: Rifle... | reverse complement strand
GTCTCGGGGGCGGAGCCCCCGAGGTCAATGTCGGCGAAGCCGGCGGCCTGCTTTGCGCCGAAGGCGCAGCCGCCGGGGGTCTCGGGGGCGGAGCCCCCGAGGTCAATGATGGCGAAGCCGCCGCCCCGCTCGCGGTAGCGAGCGAATGCGCCGAAGGCGCTGGCGGCGGCGAAGCCGGCGGCCTGCTTTGCGCCGCCGGCGCTGCCGCCGGCGCCGCAGGCGCCTCGACCGCCGGCGGCACCGGTGCGACCGGGGCCTCTGGAGCGGCGGTGGCGAGGAGCAGCATCGCGATGAGCGCGCTAGCCACGGGGCGCCTCCTGAATGCCGAGCGCCCGCTTCAGCGAGGCGAGTGACTCGGCGAGCGGCGTGCGCTCCCCGGGGTCCTGTCTCAGCAGCTGCTGGAGGGGCTGGATGCACCTCAGGGCGCGGTCGATGCGGGGGTTGGAGCCCGAGGCGTAGGCCCCCACGTCGATGAGGTCGGCCGCCTCGCGGTAGGTCGAGAGCACGTCGCGCGCCTGGCGCGCCAGCTCGCGGTGCACGGGATCCACGATGTCGGACATGACCCGCGAGATGCTGGCCAGGATGTCGACCGCCGGGAAATGGCCCGCCTCGGCCAGCCGTCGCGAGAGCACGATGTGCCCGTCGAGCGTCGCCTTGGCGGCGTCGACGACGGGGTCCGTCTGGTCGTCGCCCTCGGCCAGGACGGTGTAGAAGGCCGTGACGCTGCCCGGCCCTGCGTCGTTTCCCGCCCGCTCCGTGAGGCGGGGCAGGAGCGCGAAGGCCGAGGGCGGGTAGCCCTTGGTGGCGGGCGGCTCTCCGGCGGCGAGGCCGATCTCACGCTGCGCCTGGGCCACCCGGGACAGAGAGTCGACGAGGAGGAGGACCCGGCGGCCGAGGCCCCTGAAGTGCTCGGCCACGGTCGTCGCCGCCATGGCGGCGCGTACGCGCTTCAGCGGCGACTCGTCGCTCGTCGCCACCACCACCACCGCGCGCGAGAGGCCCGCGCCCAGATCGCGCTCGATGAACTCGCGCACCTCGCGTCCGCGCTCGCCCACGAGCCCGACCACCACCACGTCGGCGTCCGCGGAGCGGGCAAGCATGCCGAGGAGCACGCTCTTGCCCACGCCGGGCCCGGCCATGACGGCGAGCCGCTGGCCTTCGCCCACGGTGAGGCAGGTGTCGATGGCACGGCGATCGAGCGCGAGCGGCCGGTCGACGCGGCGGCGCTCCATCGCCGTGGGCGGGACGGCGTGCAACCTGGCGCGGCTGCGCAGCATGGGGACGGGGCCTCCGTCCATGGGGCGGAGGGCGGCGTCGACCACCCGGCCCAGGAGGGCGTCGCCCACCGGGACGCGGTCGGCGGCGGCGCGCGGGACCACGGTGCAGCCCTCGCTGATGCCGTGGATGTCTCCGAGCGGCATGAGCCTCGCCGTCTGCCCGAAGAAGCCGACCACCTCGGCCACGACCTGCGTGCCGTCGGTCGCCCGGATCTCGCACGCGGTGCCAACCGGCACGCGCGGGAGCGCTGCCTCCACCACCAGGCCGGTCGCGCGCACGACGGTCCCCGAGAGCGGAAGCGGGTCCGCCTCGGCGATGGCGCGCGCGATCGCGTCGACAGGGAGAAGGCTCACGCGGCCCCCTCCGAGACGGCGTCGACAGCCCGGCGGAGCTCCCCGAGCCGCGTCCCGAGCCGGCCGTCAACCTGGCCGAAGTCGGTGTCGACGAGGCAGTCTCCTCGCTGCAGCGACGGGTCGGGGAAGTACTCGATCCGCGCCGACGTCAGGCCTTCCGTGGCCGCGGTGCCCGCGGGTGATTGCAGGAGCGCGGCGTCGTCCGGGGCGAGGCGGATCGCCACGCGCCGCGACTCGCCAGCGCGCCGGACGGCGCTCCGCACCAGCGCGAAGAGCGCCTCGGGGTTCTGAGAGATCTCCGTCTCCAGGATCTTCCGGGCCACCTGGAACGCGACCTCGATCGCGTCGGCCCGCGCCTGCTCGGCGAGCCGCGCGGCCTGGGCTCGCAGCATCTCCACGGCGGCGCCCACGCGCTCCAGCGCCTCGCTGCGGATCTCGGCCAGATCGGGCGGGGGAGGCGACGGGAGGGAGGGCGCCGTCGCCGCTTGCGGCGGAGGGGCGCGCTTCTCGCGGGGCCCCGCGTGGGCGAAGCGGACCGGCTCCGTAGCGGGCGCCTCGGGCACCTCGGTCAGGAATCTTGGGCGTCGTGCGGCCATCGTCGGCATGTCGAATCCTCGTGGGTGCGCGCGGGGCGGCACCTAGAGCATCGCCTCCGTCGGGCTCACCAGCGTGATGCGGCCCTGCTGCGCGATCTCCTGCGTGAGCTTGGCGATCTCGCCCTGGGCCTGCTCCACCGTGGAGAGCTTCACCGGCCCCATGGCCCCGAGGTCGTCCTCGAGCATCTGCGCCGCGCGCGACGAGAGGTTGGAGAGCACCTTGTTCTTCAGCTCCGGCGTCGCGCCCTTCAGGGCGACCCCCAGCTTGGTGGTGTCGATCTCGCGGAGGAGCTGCTGCAGGTCGCGGTCGGAGAGGTTCTTCAGATCGTCAAAGGTGAAGAGCTTGCCGCGCAGGGGCGAGGTCAGCCCCGCGTTGTCCTTCTCGATCTCGGCGATGACCTCGCCCTGCTCCTGCACGCTGCAGCGCCGGAGGATCTCCATCGCCACCGCCTTCCCGTTGACCTTGCGCATGCCGCCGGCCACCAGCGCCTTGAGCTCGCTCGAGAGCGCCTGGCCGATCTCGCGCAGCACCTCCGGCGCCACGGAGTCGATGACGGCCATCCGGCGCAGGATGTCGGGGCGCTGGCGCTCGGGGATCTTCTCCATCACGGCCGCAGCGCGGGCGGTGTCGAGAGAGGAGAGGACGAGGGCCACCGTCTGCGGCTGCTCGTGGGAGAGCACCATCGCCAGGGACTCCGGGTCGGCCTGCGAGGCCGGGCCCAGGACCTCGTCGGCCGGAGGCTGCGGGGCGTCGCCGTCGAAGGCGCGCCGTGCCGCGTCGGCGCCGAGCGCCTTCACCGCCGCGTCGCGCAGCAGGTGGTCGGAGGCGGCCGTGTCGCCGCCCAGCGCCTCCATCGCGTCGATGAACGCCTTCAGCGCCTGCGGGACCGTCGCTGGGGGCTGCCGCCTGAGCCCCTTGGCGCCGGCGGCGACCATCCGCAGCTCGGGCTCGGCGAGCAGGCGAAAGAGAGAGCCAGCCGACTCCGGGCCCAGGCCCAAGAGGACCGCGGCCACTCGGGTCGATCCGGGGCCTCCCTCCGCGAGGGCGGGTGAAGTCGGGGAGGTCGTGGCCAGGGTCGTCGCCTCAGGCATGGGGGCCTCCTTCGTTCATCCAGGACTTGAGGATGTTCGCGGCGCGCGCGGGGTCCTTCGCCGTCAGCGCCTTCGCCTTCTCGCGCAGTGCGTCCCCGGCGTCGGGTAGCAGTGCGTCCCGGCTCGGCGGGAGCGCTCCGACGGGCGTCGCGTTCGCGACGCTGGCCTCGAGCTCGGAGATCCGGACGCCCGGCACCAGCGCCGGCCCCCCCGAGGGCACTGGACGTCGCCGGCGCAGGAGGAGCGCGGCGAGCACGGCCAGCAGCGCCAGGCCAGCCCCGCCCGCGATGAGCCAGGAACGCGGGGGCAGCTTGGAGACGGGCGCCGCCGGGAGGGCCGCCTGGGCGGCGTCCTCGGCGCGCACGAAGGGAGCGCTGGAGATGTCGATCTCGTCGCCGCGGGCGGCGTCGAAGCCCACGGCGCGCTTGGCCAGCTCGCCCAGGCGCGCCACTTCCGCCTCGGGCCGCGCCTTGCCACCCACGCCGTCGAGGAGGACGGCCACCGAGATCCGCTTGAGGCGCGGCACGCGCTGGATGGTGGTGGTCGTCGTGCGTGAGACGTCGTAGTTCTTGACCTCGTCCTGCATCGAGGACGAGCCACGGTTGACGGGGCCTTGCGCCGGGAGCTGCGGCTGGAGGGGCTGGTTGGCGGCGGCCCCGGCGATGCCCCCGGACGCGCTCGCGTCCTGCTGCTGCTGCTGAGTGACATGGCGCTCGCTGCGGAGGGCGGTGGCGTCGGGGTCGACCGCGTCGGCGCTGGTGCTCACCTCGGAGCTGTCGACGCTGGCGGTCACCCTCGCCACCACGGAGCCCTGACCCACCGCCTGCTCGAGGAGCTCGACCACGCGGCGCTCGAGGTCGTGCTCGATCGCGCGCTGGTACGAGCTGGCCTCGCCCCACGACGAGTCCGCCGAGAGCACGTTCCCCTTGCCGTCCACGAGCGTCACGGCGGCGGTGCTCAGGCCGGGGACGGCCGACGACACCAGGTGCCGGATGCCGGCGACCTCGCGCTCGTCGAGCGCGCGCCCCGGCTGCAGGTTCACGACCACCGCGGCCTGCGCCCTGCGGTCGTCGTCCTTGAACAGGCTCTTCTCACCGAGCGTCACGTGGACCCGCGCCGAGCGCACGGGGCCGAGCCGCGAGATGGTGCGGGCGAGCTCGCCCTCGATGGCGCGGCGCAGGTTCACCTTCTGCGTGAACTCGGAGACGCCCAGGTCGCCGCGGTCGAAGATCTCGAAGCCCACGCCGCCACCCCGGGGGAGCCCCGCCCCGGCGAGGAGGAGGCGCGCGTCGTAGACCTTGGCGGCGGGCACGGCCAGCGCCGACCCGCCCGCGTCCAGCCGGAACGGGACACCCGCCGACTTCAAGGTGGCGGCGGCCTCGGCCGAGTCCTCGGCGGTGAGGTTGGTGAAGGCGTACTGCCAGCCGTCGGAGGAGACGGCCGACAGCGCGAGCACCGCGGCGAGCGCGCCGGCGGCGACGAGCGCGAGGAGCGCCTTCACGGCCCCGGGCAGCGCGCCGAGGCGGGTGGGGAGCTCGCGGAGCTGCTTCAGGAGGGGGTCCATGGTGCGAGAGCCGTCGGCAGTATTCGCGACCCGCCTAGATGCTCATCCTCATGATTTCCTGGTACGCCTCGACCATCTTGTTGCGCGTCTTCACGGCCAGCTTCATGGCCACGTCCGCCTTCTCGAGCGCGATCGCCGCCTCGTGCAGGTTGCCGCCGCCCAGCGCCACCGCCTCGGCCTGGCGGTCGGCGGAGAGCTGCGTCGAGTCGACGGCCGCCAGCGCCTGGCCGAGCGCGTCGGAGAAGGCGGAGGGACTGGAGCCGCCGACGGCGCGGGCGCCGGGCTCCGCCGGCTCGACGGAGGGTAGGTCGCGGACGAGGGTAGGGATGGTGATGGCGGCCATGCGTTACCTCGCGATGTCAAGCGCTCGGGTGGCCATACCCTTCAGCGTCTCCACCGCGGAGGCGTTGGCGTCGTAGGCGCGCGAGGCCGACATGAGGTTCACCACTTCGTGGATGGGGTTCACGTTCGGCAAGGTGACGAACCCCTGCTTGTCCGCGTCTGGGTGTGAAGGGTCGTAGACGCGCCGGCCCGCGGTGGTGTCCTGGGCCACCCGGGCGACGCGCACCGCCATCGGCTGAGCCCCATCCGCCGCGGCGAGGTGGTCGCCGAAGGGGACGGCCTCCATGACGGGGTCGAGGCGCCGGTAGGGAGTGCCGTCCGGCCCCCGGGTGGCCTCGGCGTTCGCCAGGTTGGAGGAGGCGAGGTTCACGCGGATGCGCTCGGCGGCGAGGCCTGAGGCGCTGACGCGGAGGGCGGAGAGGAAGTCCATGCGAGCTCCCGGGGGTGACCTACGACGTGCCGTCCGATGCGGCGTAACGGAGGATGGCCAGCTTCTTCTGCGCGGCGCGCGCGGCGGCGTTGTACTGGATCGCGTTCTCCGCGACCGCCGTCAGGGCGCGGTCCACGTCCACCGAGTTGCCGTCCAGCCCGGCTCCCGTTCCCGCCGAGGCCGCCGAGACCACGGGTGAGCCGACGCTCCCCGGCTCGTCCGAGCCTGCGGCGAAGAGCGGGATGTCGCCAGCCAGCGAGGCGGTCGCCGCGGCGGGACGGTAGCTCGCGAGGTTGACGGAATCCGGAGAGGTGGAGCCGGGCTTGGCATCTGGCGCGGGGAGCCGCTCCCGCATGGCCGCGTCGAAGTCGACGTCGCGCGGGACGTACCCCGGGGTGTTGGAGTTGGCGAGGTTGCCGGCGAGGACGTTGTGTCGGAGCAGGCGCGCGTCGAGCGCGCGTTCCAGGGTGCCGAGCGTGCGATCGAAGATCCTCACGAGTCCTCCTCTTGCGAGGTCCGTGCCCGGGCCCCCGGCTGCCAGCACTGGCGGATTCCCGCGTCGTGGGGACCTCCGCTCGGCTGCTCTTGCCGAGCGGCACCTTCGGCTGCTCCCACCTCGACGCACGCATCCCGATAGGCGCGGAGCTTGTTACGCAGTGTGCGCAAGCCGATCCCCAGGAGGCGCGCGGCGTGCGTCCGGTTCCCTCGGGTGCGGTGCAGCGCCTCGGCGATGGCGAGCTGCTCGAGCCGGGAGAGATCGAGCGGCAGGTCCGCAGGGAAGGGGCCCGCCTCGACGCCGGGGCCGGTCGCCTCCACGGGGCGCCACGGCGCCGGCCGGAGGAGATTCCCTCGGGTCGCAGGCACCGGCGCCAGCGCCGCGAGCCGCAGGTGGGCGGCGGAGATGACGGGCCCGCGGGAGCGGACGAGTGCGCGCTCGAGCACGTTGCGGAGCTCGCGCACGTTCCCCGGGAACGGCTGCGCCGCGAGCGCCGAGAGCGCGCCGTCGTCGATAGAGGGCACCGAACGTCCCAGGGCGCGCGCCGCGTCGGCGAGGAGGTGCGCCGCGAGCGACGGCAGGTCCTCCAGGCGGTCGCGCAGCGGCGGGAGCACTATCGGGAAGACGTTCAGGCGGTAGTAGAGGTCGGAGCGGAAGAGGCCGCGCTTCACCATCTCGGCGAGGTCGCGGTTGGAGGTGGCGATCACGCGGACGTCCAGCGGAACCGGCCGATGGCCGCCCACGCGATCGACCTCTCTCTCCTGGAGGACCCGCAGGAGCTTGGCCTGCAGCGCCAGCGGGAGCTCGGAGATCTCGTCGAGGAGGAGTGTCCCGCGCTGCGCCTGCTCGAAGCGGCCGGCGCGCCGCTCGGAGGCGCCGGTGAAGGAGCCCTTCTCGTGGCCGAAGAGCTCGGACTCCAGGAGCTCGGAGGGGAGGGCGGCGCAGTTGACGGCCACCCAGGGACCCGGGCGCTGCGACTTGGCGTGTAGGTACCGCGCCACCAGCTCCTTGCCCGTGCCGCTCTCTCCCAGGAGGAGCACGGTGGTGGGCGTGGGTGCCACGTCGCGGGCGGCGTCGAGCGACTCGCGCATCGCGAGGCTCTCGGCGACGGGCTCGACGCCCGCCGGGGCGATGGCGTTGCCGATGGCGGCGGCGGCCGTCACTCCTGGCCTCCGGAGGTGATGGCGCTCGCGGCTCGCGTCGCGCGCTTCGCTGCGTCGAGCGCCGCCGAGGCGTCGGCCTGGAGCGCGGAGTGTGGCTCGGGCCGCGGCGTGACGCCCGCGCGGACCGCGCGCGCAACCGACGCCCACCTCGGGCCAGGCAAGCCCTTCCGACCGGCCCGCGCCCGGGCGAACTCGATGACCACGCCCGCCCTCACCGAGTCGCCGGCCGAGAGGAAGAGCTCCGCTGTCCGGAGGAGGTGCCCGAGCAGCGCGGGCGCGGGGACGCGCGGCACCGCGCCGGCGAGGAGGTTGGCGGCGAAGGCAGGGGCTCCCTCGCGGGCCGCGACGTCAGCGGCGACGCTCTCCGCCTCGAACGCGGCGCGGCCGCTGCCGCGATCGGTGAGCTCTGCCCAGACGGCGAGGGCCTCGACCGAGGCCGGGCCGGGGTCGCGCATGGCGAGCGTCAAGATGTGCAGGCAGACCGGCACGCCGGCGCAATCGGCCGGCTTCAACAGCCTCGCGGCGTCGGGCAGCCGGCCGTCGAAGGCGATTCCCCGAGCCTGGCGCAAGGTGACCTCCCTGGCGAGCGGAGCCGGCAGGCCTTCGGTGGAGTAGAGCGCCTCGTACTCCGCCGGCGTGCGGCGGATCGGCGAGAGCTCGTGCAGCCGGATCGCCGCCAGGCGTTCCCATGGCGCGCCGTGGACCTCTCCCCACCGCCTGGCGGCGGCGTGCAGGTCGCCCTCGAGGAGGTCCAGGTCGCCCAGCCGGAGCGACGCGTGCGCCCGCGGTGGCCCTTCCACGATCTCGTTCAGCGCCGCGCGCGTGGCCGTGAGGTCGCCTCGCCCGAGCAGGCACTCGGCCCGGCCGGACGCGGTCGAGCCCGGGCAAGGGTCGCCCAGGCCAGCGGCCTTCGGGTCGAACGGGACGAGCGGTGGCGCGTCGGGGCCCATCCACGGGAGGGCGCGCACCGCCGCGACCTCCAGGACGGATCCTCCGGTGCGGGTCGCGATCCGCGCCACGATGCGCGGGGAGCGGCAGCGTAGCTGCACCTCCGAGCCGGCGACCTCGACCTCGGCGCAGACGGAGCGCAGGCCCTTTCGGATCGCGGCGGCGAGTGCCAGAGCGCCGCGCGGCGCCTCGATCGCCACCATCCGTTCGAGCGCGCGGACCTCGAGCTTCACCGGGCCCGGCACGGCCGGGAGCGCCACGCGGTCGACGGCCTCGACGCAGTCGACCGGCGCGAGCGGCCCCGCCGCGGCGGCGGAGCTGCTGGAGAGCGTCAGGATGGCGGCGAGCAGCGTCATTGCTCTGCTGTTCTGCAACCATCGTTCCCGGCGCGCGGCGGTTCTCTGACTCGCGTCTCGCCACGTCTGGGCTCGCGAGCGCTGACCAGGGCTAGCCAGCGGGGTTTCCCCCACCAGAAATGGCGAAGCACGACGGGGCTTACATGGAGCGAGGCACACGTCGGGCGTCTCCGGCGATTCTCGTCGTCTGCTGCGTCAGCGGTGCGTCGGCGTCACGCCTGCGGCGCCAGCGCTTCTCGCTGGCGGCGGCGAAGTTTCTCGACGAGGGTCGTGCGCTGGAGGCCCAGGAGGTCGGCGGCGGCCTTCTTGTTCCCGCCGGTCTGTGAGAGCGCCGCGTCGATGTAGGCGTCCTCGATCCGGCGCAGCATCGCGGGGAGATCGACCGGCCGGTCGGGGGCGAGCGAGATCGGCTGTTCGGCGGGGGCGCCCTCGACGACGTGGAAGAGCGAGCGCAGCTCGGCGGGCGCGGCGTCGCTGGCGACCGGGGCGTGCGCTTCGGATCTGGGTGAAGCCACCGGCGCGAGCGGGCGCACCTCGGCGCTGTCGGGCCGGAGGTGCGGGGGCAGATCGGCGACGTGGATGGCTGGACCCTCGGTGCAGACCGAGAGCCGCTCCACCAGGTTCTCCAGCTCGCGGACGTTGCCGGGCCAGGTGTGCTCCTCGAGCAGCTTCAGCACGGTCGGGTCGACGGGCCTCGTCTCGCCCCGCTCCGTCCAGAAGTGTGCGAACAGGTGGGGAATGTCGCCGCGGCGGCAACGCAGGGGCGGGACCTCGATGGGGCACACGAGCAGGCGGTAGTAGAGGTCGCGGCGGAACCGGCCCGCCTCCACCTCGGCCGCGAGGTCCTTGTTCGTGGCCGCCACCAGCCGGAAGTTGGCGGAGATGGACTCGGTGGAGCCGATCGGCTCGTAGCTGCGCTCCTGGAGGACGCGCAGCAGCTTCACCTGAAGCGGAATGGGGAGCTCGCCGATCTCGTCCAGGAAGAGCGTCCCCCCGTCGGCGGCGGCGATGCGGCCGCGGCGCGCGCTCGTCGCGCCGGTGAACGCGCCCTTGACGTGGCCGAACAGCTCGCTCTCCAGGAGCGCCTCGGGGATCGCGCCGCAGTTGACGGGGACGAGCGCCTTCGCTGCCCGGGGGCTGCGAGCGTGGATGAGGCGCGCGAACACCTCCTTGCCCACGCCCGTCTCTCCCGTGATGAGGACCGTCGCGTCGCTGGCGGCGATGCGCTGGCAGGTCCGCGCGAGGTCCTGGATGGGCGAGGCGGGGCCGTGGATGAGGCCCGTGTTGTCTGACCGTGTCGGGGTGGAGAGGGCTGCGCTGATCGTCGCCATGGTGTGCCTCCCGCCGCAGCCTTTGAGCAAAGGAAGGGCCAGCACGTCAGATCGCTGGCGTCAAAGGCGAAACGCGGGGTTGCAGCGCGCGGGAAAGCTGACGGGCATGGAGTCGAGGGGACCCCCGGGTCGGGGGGCTACGTCGTGGGGGCCGTCGCCGGTCGCCGGCTGTACCGCTGTCACGGGACGTGCGCCCCCGCCGCCCGCCGCGTCGCGCGGGCCGAAGCGGGGCCGGACCCTTGCAAGAGATCCAGGGCATGGGCTCCGACGCTCCGCTCTCTCCGTTCCAGGCGCCTCATCAGAAGATCCTGGCAGAGATAGCGGTCGGCGTGGCGGCGGTGCGGAGAGGTGGGGAGGTCGAGCCTGTCAACGACGCGGCGCGACGGCTGCTCTGCGGCTCCGACGGCGAGGCGCTGGCGGCGCTGGTCGCGAGGCTCGCCACGGCCGCGGACGGCGCTCGCGGCGACGTGTTCGAGGCGGTGCACGACGCCGGGTGGGGTGAGGTGCGCGTCGTGCTGGGGCGCGCGGGAGCCGGCGACGGGTTCCTGGCGGCCCTGGAGAGGAGCACGGAGCGCGCTCAGGCTCGGCAAGCGCGCGCGTTCGGCGAGATGCTTCGAGCGGTCGCCGCGTCGGGGTCGGCGGACGAGGCGCTGCGCCGGGCCCTGTCGTCGCTCGCGGCCGCCCTGCCCGGGTCCGAGCTGGCCATACATGTGGTGGGCGCGTCGGGCGAGCTCACGTGCGCGGCGCTCGCCTCTGGCCCCAGAGGTACGGTTGCGCCCGTCGAGGCGATCGGCGCCGGGGCCGAGCTCGCAGAGCGCGCGATCCGGAGCGGCCACCCGATCCATGCCGCCCGCCCGGTGCACGTGCGCGCCGCAGCGCGCGCGGGCGACCTGGCGGGGCGTCCGCCTGCGCGCTCCGATCGATCGCCGGCCGGCGGGTCGACGGTGACGCTGCCAGTGCGCTGGTGCGGCGCCGTCGTGGGGGCGCTCCACGCCGACCTGCCGCGCCAGTCCGATGGCGAGCTGCGCCTGGTGCAGGGCCTGGCCGACGCCGCCGGCGCCCTCATCGGCCGCGCGCGCCAGGAGGCGGCGCTCGAGGCCGAGCGGCTGGTGCGCAGCGAGACGGAGCGGCGCGCCGAGCACGCGCGCGCGGTGGCGGTGGAGCGCGAGGGCCTGGCCACGCTCGGTCAGCTCGCCGCCTGCGTGTCGCACGAGATCGCGAGCCCGCTGGGCTGCCTGCGGGGCGCCTTGAGATCGATCCGCGAGGGCCTGGCCGGGCTGGTCCTGCGCTGCCTGGAGTGTGCCGGCGGGGAGGCCCGCGTCGGCGCCGCGGCCCTCGCGCGCGACCTGGACGAGCTGGTGGGTGAGTCCCAGGGTGACGTCCAGCGCATGAGCGAGACCGTCCAGGCGTTGAAGTCGCTCGCGCGCCGCCGGCCCGGCGAACGCGTCGCCTTCGACCCTAGAGGACCTATCGAGGACGCTGCCCGCATCTTCCGCGGCGCGCACGGGCCGCTGTGCTCGATCGAGCTGTCCCTGCCCGAGGCGCTGCCGGAGGTGAGCGGGAGCCCGGGCGGGCTGGCGCAGGTGGTGCTGAACCTGCTCTCGAACGGGCTCGACGCGATGGGTGGCCGGGGCACGCTGCGCGTCGCCGCGGACATCGATGGGGAGCGGCGGGGGG
>Ga0209342_10006701_pt1 | contig 11629 bp, 10 predicted proteins | sample RifCSP16_2_FD_184023 | JGI IMG/M metagenome (GOLD analysis project Ga0209342, IMG submission 184023) | Soil microbial communities from Rifle, Colorado - Rifle CSP2_sed 16_2 (SPAdes) (version 2) | ecosystem: Environmental > Terrestrial > Deep subsurface > Rock core/Sediment | place: Rifle... | reverse complement strand
CCCGGAGACGACGACGGGGGGCATGGCGCTGAAGTTCTACGCCTCGGTGAGGATGGACGTGAGGCGGATCGAGAGCATCAAGGTCGGTCAAGAAGTTGTGGGGAACCGGACGCGGGTGAGGGTGGTAAAGAACAAGGTGGCGCCGCCGTTCCGGGTTGCGGAATTCGACATCATGTACAACGAGGGGATATCGAAAGTGGGTGACATCCTGGATCTGGGCGTGGACGCCGGATTGATCGAGAAGCGCGGTGCGTTTTACAGCTACGCCGAGCAGCGCCTGGGACAGGGTCGCGAGAACGCCAAGCAGTTTCTGAAGGAGAACCCCGACCTAGCGGAGGAAATCGAAGACAGGATCCGATCGTCGGCGGACATCGCGCCCAATCCAGAGACTGAAGAGGTCTGACCGATCGGATGATTCCTGGTATATTGGTGATGGAAGCTTAGCGCCGTCGAGCATCTTGTTCAGGCGCGGTCCTGGCAGTGCAACCGATCTCAGGGATATGCATCTTCTGAGTCGAAGTTTCGGCCAACGGTCGTAGATGGAGAAGATCGTCTCACGCTTTCGACAGCCTTTTTTCGTGGCGTCCTTGGCCTGATCCGTCATAAGAGCGGCCCGGCCGCTCTACGGACTCGATCCTTCAACTGAGATCCCCTGCATGGGTATGTTGCTGCCAGCCGTGTCCCGGTGTTCGGGTCGCGGCTGGCTTCGTTTCGAGGGCAATCCAGATGGCCGGGACTGTCACTTCACTGAAACCTAAATCAGGACGGAAGGGACGGATCCATGTCCATCTGGATGGGACATACGCGTTCAGTCTGGCAGGGGTACTGGCGGCGAGTCTGAGGCTCGGGCAGGAACTGTCTGAGGAAGCGGTCGAAGCACTCAAGCAAGAAAACATGGTCGAAGTCGCGTATCAGAGGGCTCTCGGCCTAATTAGCCGACGCCCGCGCTCCGAACGCGAGCTACAGATACGGTTCGGGCGAGACCATCTCCCGGCCGCGACCCAGGACGCCGTGATCGATCGCCTGCGCCAGGCCGGCCTGGTCGATGACAGGAGCTTCGCCGAGGCGTGGGTCGAGAACCGGGGCACGTTCAGGCCGCGCGCGGCGCGGATGCTCCGTTTCGAGCTTCGCCAGAAAGGGGTACCGGAGCCGGCCATTGAGGCTGCCCTCGAAGGCTATGACGAAGAGCGCGCGGCCGCCGAAGGAGCGAGAAAGGTCGCCCGCAGGTTGTCGAAATTATCCGAAGTTGATTTCAAGAGACGAATGTCTCAATACCTTGCACGTCGCGGATTCGATCACGCGACGATCTCTCCGGTGGTTGAACAATTCTGGCGAGAGGCCACCGAGAACTGACATGAAAGTGAGGGGACGCTGTGGGTGCACCATTGTTACTTCCAGGTATCGTCATTGCACTTGCAGGGGGAATTCTCATCGGTTATCTGATCCGTCATGTCATGTACCAGCGCCGCGTGAGGGGGCGCCAGGACGAAGCAGACCGGATTGTCGAACAGACCCGGGAGCAGGCTAGCCGGATTGAGCTGCAGGCACGTGATGAAGCGATCAAGATTCGCGACGGAGCGGAGGCGGAAGTCTCAAGGCGCCGTTCCGAGTTAAACAAAGAAGAGGAACGCCTGCAGAACCGCCGTTCCGAACTCGACCGAAGGTTGGATCAGATCGAAAAGCGTGATCAAGTACTGAATAAGCGTCAAAGCGCGCTCGATCGACAGGCGAATGAATTTGAGCGCCTGCACGAAGAGACCCTGGCAGAATTGCAGCGTGTCTCCGGGATGACGCAGGAAGAAGCAAAGGCCCAGTTGCTCAACGAAGTGGAGCGTGAATCAAGGGCGGATATGGTGCGGATCATCCGCCAGATCGAAGAAGAAGCTCAGGTCGAAGGCGAGAGGCGGGCGCGCGAGCTGATTGCTGATGCCATCCAGCGTGTCGCCTCGGACCACGTCGCTGAAGTAACGGTGTCGGTTGTCCCGCTTCCTTCGGACGAGATGAAGGGACGGATCATCGGGCGCAATGGTCGAAACATCCGCACCTTTGAGCAGGCAGCCGGCGTCGACGTCATCGTGGACGACACGCCGGAAGCAGTCACGATTTCGTGCTTCGATTCCGTCCGGCGTGAGGTCGCCCGGCAAGCGATGGAGCGCCTTGTGCTGGACGGTCGGATCCACCCAGCCTACATCGAGAAGGTCGTCGATCAGGTCCGGGCGGAGGTGGAGAGGACGATCGTCGAAGAGGGTGAGAAAGCGGCATTCGACGCTGGCGTTCCCGGCCTTCATCCCGAGATCATGAAGAAGTTGGGACGGCTCAAATACAGGACTTCCTACGGGCAGAACCAGCTGGCTCACGCCGTCGAGTCCGCTCAACTCGCCGGCGTGATTGCGGCCGAACTCGGGGCGGACGTCGAGCGGGCCAAAGCCGGCGGACTGCTGCACGACCTGGGGAAGGCGATGGACCACGAGGTCGAAGGGACACACGCAGCCATCGGGGCGGATCTCTCCCGCCGCTACGGCGTCCACGCGGATGTGGTCAACATCATCGCCTCACACCATCACGAGGTGAAACAGGAGACGGTCGAGGCGGTCATCGTCGAGGCGGCCGACGCCATCAGCGGTGCGCGCCCGGGCGCCCGGCGTGAGAGCCTGGAGCAGTACATTAAACGGGTGAAGGCGCTGGAGGAGATTGCCAACTCTTTCACCGGCGTTTCGCAGAGCTACGCGCTGCAGGCCGGGCGAGAAATCCGGGTGATCGTGCAGCCGGAAGATATCGATGATCTTGAAGCAACGAGGCTTGCGCGTCAAGTGGCGAAGAAAATCGAAGAGGGGATGCAGTATCCGGGGCAGATCAAGGTGACCGTCATCCGTGAGACGCGCGCGGTAGATTACGCCAAGTAATCCGTTAGGCTCCCGGAGCCTTCAAGGCTCCGGGAGCCTAAACTAATCCGGGAGCTTTTTTCACGTCCGTATCGTCCCGTACAGAAACCAGAAATCCTCTTCGGGGTAGACGTCCTTCAGGCGCGCGTCCCAAATGAAGCCCCCCGGAATGAGCAAGCCTCTCAGGATGCTGTCCCACTCAGCCAGAGAGCCGATCGCCGTGCGGCTGTCCGGGCTCTGCCGGGCGACCTCGAGCAAACGGGCCAGGACGACCCGCTGCCGCACCTCACGCGGATAGTCCGCGGGATCCGCTCGGGCATCGCTGAGATCCTGGAGGTACGCCCGCCAAATCGAAAGGCGTTGCGATGACTCTGATAGCGCCTTGTGCTCCAGCGCGACGGCCCACTTCTGTCTGATCCGGTCAAACTCGCGTTTGACGGCCTGCCCGGCATCACGTCCAGCCGGATCGACGTCCGCCTCCGCAGCCCGAAGCTCGGCGAGCGCTAGCAGAAGCGCCCCCAGACTTAGCCGGGGGAAAGGGATCCCCGGCCTGGGCGAGGTGGCTGAAAGTGGCCAGAAGGCGTCGGGTGATTGCAGGAAAGGCTCGAACTCGCTGAGGATCGCACGGGCAAGTGTGAGGTTGTAGTCAGGCGGATGCACCCGGCTCGCCTTCGCGCCCGAGGATCTGACGGATGACGTCCAGGAGCTGCCCGCGGGTTGTGGGTTTTGTAAGGAACCCGGAGGCGCCGGTCGCCTCGGCCGTGACCCTGTCTTCGGGCTGGTTCTTGGCGGTCAGGAAGACGACCGGGGTCATGATCCCCATCTCACCCCGCATCTTGTTCAGGAGGTCATATCCGGTCATGTCAGGCATCATCACGTCGAGCAAGATGAGATCGTACTTTTCGTTCTGAAGGAGCTGGATGGCCTGTAGAGCCCCGGGTGAGGTCACAACGCGAAAACCGGCTGTCGAGAGCGTAAGCTCGATCAAACCCAGCGTATCAGCTTCGTCATCGACAACCAGGATGTTCCCCGTCCCCGGCATCCCGTCTCTCCTCAGGAAAATGCACTAGTAATTCTATACTGCATCCGAGGGGCGTGCCAGCACAGCCGAGACACGCGGCGGATCTACCCTAGGGAGCCTCGAACTCAAAGCCCGGATTGCGGAGGGGACCTGGTTGAGCTTCGTCCGGTTCTGGGCCTCGGGGGCGGGGCCGACGCTCGGATGAGGAAAAGCCGGTGTGCGTCCTCTCCCGCCACAGCCCGGATCGAGCCCCGATGGGGGAGGGATTCAGAGGGACGTGGCGGTACCTACCTCAAACGCTCGGGCTGTGGCGGATGCCTTCATCCTTACCCGCCTGCGAGTTCATCCATGACAAGACGCATGGGCTGCTCCATGAAGCTGCGGAAGATCTCGAGCCAGCGTGCGCCTTCGGCGCCATCGGTCACGCGATGATCTGCGGACAGGGTCACCTGCATCAGCTTGCCGGGGACGATCTGTCCATCCCTGACTACCGGCGTCTCTCGGACGCTGCCGACTGCGAGGATGGCGGCCTCGGGAGGGTTGATGATGGCAATGAAGTGGTCCACATTGAACATCCCCAGGTTCGAGACGGTGAAAGTCGATCCTTCGACATCCTCCGGTCGGACCTTTCCGCTTCTGGCGCGGGCGGCGAGGGTCCGTATCTCTTGCGAGAGGGTAAGAAGCGGCTTCAGGTCGGCTTGACGGACGACCATCGTCATCAAGCCTGCGTCGAGAGCGACCGCCACCCCAACGTTGATCTCTCCGTGGCGAACAATTGCGTCGCCGTCCAGGGAAGCGTTAATGGCCGGGAGCTCGTGAAGCGCAAGAGCCGCGGCTTTGACGACAAAATCGTTGACGGACATCTTCTGGTCGTCAGGCAAGGATGCGTTCAGCTGTGCGCGCATTGACATGACGGGTGAAGCGTCGATCTCGGATGTGACATAGAAATGTGGTACCTGTTGCTTGGCGGCAGACATCCGGCGACCGATCGCCGCCCGTAGCCTGGTGAGGGGGATTCTCTCGGATGGTCGAGTCTCACGTGGGGCATAGGATGGCGCAGCCGGCCGGCCGACGCTTTTCGCCCCGAGCGCCTCGCGGACATCGCGGACCACGATGCGGCCTTGCGGCCCCGAGCCATTAACCCGGGCCAAGTCGAGTTTGTTCTCTTCGGCCAGCCTGCGCGCCAGCGGCGAGGCGCGAACGCCTTCCGGCAGTCTGCCGTCAGTGTCTTCATCTTTAGGCTCCGCCGCCAAGGTGGTGGTCTTAATCGAGGGCGCTTCCGTGCCGGGTTCGGCCGGCGCCCCGGCCGCGGCCGCCGTCGATCCTGCGAGCAGGGAATCGAGATCGATCGACTCATCGGCAGTTCCGATGACGGCAATCGGCTCTCCCACCGGGACCGAGGTGTCTTCGGAGATCAGATGCTTGCGCACGACACCCCCGACCAAAGCCTCGACTTCGACGGTGGCCTTGTCGGTCTCGATCTCTGCCAGGACCTCGCCTTTTTGAATTGCCTCACCCTCAGACTTGACCCAGCGCACGAGCTTACCTTCGGCCATGTCGAAACCCAATTTGGGCATGGAGACGACGTCAGCCATAGAGGACCCCTTTCACGGCATCCACGACGTCCTGAATCTGCGGAAGGGCTAGCTGTTCCAGATCGCGGTTGTACGGCAAGGGAACTTCCTTCTGAGCCACCCGCCGGATCGGCGCATCGACGTAGTCCAACGCCGCCTCGTAGATTCTCGCCGCCACCTCGGCTCCGATGCCATACGACCGATAACCTTCCTCGGCGATCACGGCCCGATTGGTCTTCTTGAAGGATTGGATCACCGGCTCCATGTCGAGGGGCCGCAGACTTCGCAGGTCGACGATCTCGGCTTCAATCCCCTCACTCGCCAGCTGCTCCGCCGCCTTGAGCGACAGTTGGAGCATCTTCGAATAGGTAACGATCGTTACGTCTTTTCCTTGACGCTGGATCTTGGAGACGCCGATCGGTTCAGTGTAATCCTCGGGCGGCACCTCACCCTTCGCCTGGTACAGGGTTGCATTCTCAATGAACAAGACCGGGTCATCGATGCGGATGGCCTCCTTGAGCAGGCCCTTAGCGTCGTAAGGCGTTCCGGGGGCGACGACTTTGAGGCCAGGGAAGTGGGCGAACACAACATCCGGTGTGTGAGAGTGCGTTGCGCCCAGCTGGCGGCCGCCGCCGCCCACCGCCCGGATGACAACGGGGACGGTCATCTGGCCCCCGAACATACTGTGCATTTTGGCTGCCTGGTTGACGATCTGATCCATGGCGAGGAAGGCGAAGTTGATCGTCATCATCTCGGCGATTGGACGCAAGCCAGCCATCGCCGCACCATTGGCGGCGCCGACGATGGCGCCCTCTGCAATTGGCGTATCTCGGACGCGGTCCGCTCCGAAATGATCATAGAAGCCTCGCGTCACAGCATAAGTCCCACCCCAAAGACCGACTTCTTCGCCTATGATGAAGACACGTTGATCCCGTTCCATCTCCTCCCAGAGTGCCTGGGATATGGCTTCGCGCATTGTGATAATGGCCATGGCGTCAGCCCACTTCTTCCACGTAAACGTCGCTGAAGAGGGCCTCCGGCGCCGGGTCGGGACTTTCTTCGGCAAACTTCACCGCCAGATCAATCTCTGCCTCAGCTCGCTTTTCCAATGTGTCCAGTTCAGCCTGCGTGGCATGCTTGTTCGTGGTCAGGTATTTGTGGAAAACGCCAATCGGGTCGTTCTTCTCCCACTTTGTGACTTCATCGTGCGTCCGGTAGCGTTCGGGGTCACCCATTGAATGCCCACGGTAGCGGTATGTCACGGCCTCCAGCAGGAATGGACCCTTGGACCGCACCTGGTCGAGGGCTGCCTGCGTGGCCTGGCGGACCGCGAGGATATCCATCCCATCGACCCTGGCGTTGGCCATCCCGTACCCTTTCGCCTTTTGGCGAATCTCGGGAACGGCCGAGGCTCGCTCGATCGATGTCCCCATGCCGTACTTGTTGTTCTCACAGACCCACAGGACCGGCAGATCCCAGACCATGGACAGATTCATTGCTTCGTGGAAGTATCCAATGTTCGTCGCGCCATCCCCGAACAGGCAAATCGTCGCCGCATCCGATCCGTTGAACTTGTCTGCAAGGGCCATTCCGGCCGCAATGGGAAGGTGAGCCCCGACGATCGCATGCCCGCCCCAGAAGTTGAGAGTGACGTCGGCCATATGCATTGAACCACCCTTGCCTTTGGAGCAGCCTGTGACTTTGCCCAAGAGCTCAGCCATGGCGACCTTTGGCTCCATGCCGGCCGCGATCGCAATGCCATGATCGCGATAGGCCGTGATCAGCCTGTCTTCAGGGCGACGGGCCGAGACCACGCCGCAGCCAACGGCCTCTTGGCCGATATATAGGTGCAGGAAGCCACCGATCTTGCCTTCCTGGTACAGCCCTGCCGCCGCCTCTTCAAGGCGGCGGATTACAACCATCTGATGGTAGAGCCCCAACATCTCGCCCTTTTCCATCCCACCTCCATGCGGAACCAGCCGGCCAGGCGCCGCAGGTCATTAGATCAGTTGCACTTGAACGTGCTGGTCGGCGAAGACGCGTCTTCCCTGGCTACTCTTTGCCAGGCAGAGCGGCAAGGATTATATCAGACGTGACTTGTCCGGGACTAAAGAGACACCGACTGCCGGGCACTCTTCGAGCCTCCGACAATCAGACCTCGATGTCGTCGCCACAGGCCATGGTCTTGAGCTCAAGCATGCACCCGTGCAGTGACCTTCCTCACGGATTAACACCCGGCCGGGGGAGAGGGTTGTGTTCCGCCGGATATTCACGGGATGAGCCGAGTAAGGGGATTGCGCCGAGGCTTCCGGGGCCTGCGATGTTGCAGGAGCTTTGAACTCCCGTACTCTCGAATGGTACGGTTGCCAATCCAGCCGCAGACACTTGATTGGCAGGTAGTGATCCACGACCTGGGCAGATCCGCAGCCCCGAAACCAAGCGCGCGCAAGGTGAGTGGCCACCCATGCGCTCAGGGGAGTGATCATAGTGGAGCAGACCTCAAGACCGCACCAAGCAAGAGGGTCCGGGCAACTGTTTGTGAGGTAGACCGAAGGCGGGTAGTCCTCACTCAGGCGGGAACCCCGCCGCGCGTACATCGAACTCCCCTGTCCCTAGATCAACGCCATCGGGAAGGCGAAGAGTCAAGATGAAGGGCAGAGAATCGCCTGCTTCGAGCACAGCCCCGGCGATCACGAACCCGGATGAGAGCACCTCGCCCCGGGTGGAACGAAGCACTGCCACAACGCTTGGACGATCGACCTTCCTTGATCCGCCGTTGGTCACGCTTCCCTTGAGGAACAGAGTCCCTCTGATGACCTCCTGAGCTGTGACGCTCGTATCGAGCGAGATCGGGGTTGAGGCAGTGATTCGTGAGGCCGCTGGATCGATCTGGCTCATGACGGCGAGACTGGTCAGTTCGAGACCTATGCTCCGCATGCGCGGGACCAGGCCGGGAAACTCATCCAACAAGAAAGCCTGAGTTTCCCCCGGGGCGAGCGGCCAGGGGAGTCGAAGCTCGGCAAGTCCCGCGAGTTCGTCGTTGTGCCGAAGGCTGACGACGACATCGGCCGTCGTCCAGTCGGCGCCGTCGTTACGGATGATCCCGATGACGAGCGGGGATCCTTCTTGATCGATTTCGATTCGCGGCGGCTCGGGGAAGCTGAGGGCCGGATCGGCCGGGGCCGTGACGGATCGCGCCGAGGAGAACGCATGCACAGAAGAAGCAGGGTCGTAGCTTGCGAGTACGGTGACAAATGGGGCTGTCTCACCGGGGCGGAGAAAGGAGATCCCGGCCGCCGTCTCCGACAGCGCGATCGGGCCGCCGGTCAGCGTGGTCGCCATGACGACAAGTTCTTCGATCTCGATCGTCTGCGGACCGATATTGACAACCCGGCCGTACACCGCGGTTCGCCCGTCACCCATGGGCCGTGGGTCGAGCTGGTCGACTTGGAGCGGAGCTGGCGATCGGTCCGCAGGCTGGTAGGCGACGACATCAGCTTGGGCGTGATCGGCGGCTGCGGCGCCGGCAAAGCGAGCCGTGAATGGGGACTGCGCCTCCGGGCCGATAATGGCCAACGCCGGCCTGATCACCTGATGGGCGAGTAAAGTGTCATTTGCGTCATACAGACCGACGTTCAGCTCGACTTCCCCAACGGAACCCGTCGACCGATTCGTGACAAGGCCGATGACGGACCAGTCGCCGGGGAGTCGCCCGGGGATCAGTGTGAGGTCCTGGAACTCCGCCAGAAGCGGCGGGGTCGGGCTTGGGAGCGCGGTCGGCCGCTCGCCGGGCGCCGGTGTCGAGAAGACCGTGGAGGCCGGAGCTTCGGCCGGCGTCGACCGGGATGGCGAGGCGCACGAGGCCAGCGCGGTGGAGGCCGAGATCAAGGCGTGGAGAATGATGCGCTTCATGGCACTCGCGGGCCATTCTACTATCTGTGGGTGGCCGGGAAAGGCGACTGAGTGCAGGATGGCCGAGACCCCCATTCATATTCGGGGAAGGCGGAGCCCCGACGGCGGGGAGGTACCTGATTCTGGAACAACCTGACAGGTGGCATACTCAGAGATTGGCGAAGGCCCCAGATGTCACAGGCGGCACCTGGGGCCTTCTTGAGGGAGGATATTCGCTTCAGGCGAATTCGGGAACTTGCGGAAGTTGTTCCCTGGCCGCCTCGATCTCAGCTTCGGGGTACTTGTAGTCTTTCAGTTCGCCGTTGAGGTACGCCTCATACGCGCTCAAGTCGAAGTTTCCGTGGCCGGAGAGATTGAAGGCGATCACCCGGCTGACCCCTTCGGCCTTGCACTTCAAGGCTTCGTCAATTGCAGCCTTGATCGCGTGCGCCGATTCGGGAGCGGCGACAATGCCCTCGGCCTTGGCGAACTTCACCGCGGCGTCGAAGGTTGCCAACTGAGGGACGGCTACGGCTTCGATATCGCCGTGGTCGTAGAGGGCACATACGTGAGGTGCCATGCCGTGATAGCGCAGGCCTCCGGCATGGATCCCGGGTGGGACGAAACTGTGACCCAACGTGTGCATCTTCACGATGGGCGCCATTTCGGCGGTGTCCCCAAAGTCGAAGGTGTACAGGCCCCTGGTCAGACTGGGGCAGGCGGTCGGCTCGACGGCAACGACACGGGTTTTCTTTCCGGCGGTGAAATTCTGATGCAGGAAGGGGAAGGCGAAGCCCGAGAAATTGCTGCCTCCGCCGACGCACCCAATCACGATGTCGGGGTATTCGTCGGCCAACTCGAATTGCTTGATCGCTTCGAGGCCGATCACCGTCTGATGCATCAGCACCGGGCCAAGCACCGAGCCGAGGGAGTACTTGAACTTCCCGTCCGATGTGAGTGCGGCTTCAACCGCTTCCGATATCGCGATCCCAAGGGAACCAAGGCTATCAGGATTCTCGGATAGCACCTTGCGTCCGAAGGCTGTCTTCCCTGAGGGGCTCGGCGTCACAGAAGCGCCGAAAGTCTCCATCAGAACCCGGCGATAGGGTTTCTGATCGTAGGAGACCTTGACCATGAAGACCTGGCAATCCAGGCCGAAGAACTGGCAGGCCATTGCCAGGGCCGAACCCCACTGGCCGGCTCCGGTTTCTGTCGTGAACCCAGTTACACCCTCATCCTTGGCATAGAATGCCTGGGCGATGGCCGTGTTCGGCTTGTGGGAGCCGACCGGCGAGACCCCCTCGTACTTGTAGTAAATGTGAGCCGGGGTGTCGAGGGCCTTCTCCAGTCGATGGGCGCGAATGAGCGGGCTCGGCCTATATAGCTTGTACAAATCACGGACCGGCTCCGGGATTTCGATGAATCGGTCCATGCTGACCGCTTCTATCACGAACCGGCTTGGGAAGAGCGCCATGAGAAAGTCGGGTGTCACGGGTTCTTTGGTGCCGGGATGCAGGACCGGCCCGGGCGAGGTAGGCATGTCCGGATTGATGTTGTACCAGGCTTTGGGGAGGTCCTTTTCGGTCAAGATGAAACGCGTCTGGTTGGTCATTTCCAGCCTCCTTTGATTGGGTTGAGGTGAGAGTCATGTCAGCTTACGACCCGCAATTGCGACTGATCGTCCCTTTCTTCGCACCTCCTGTCCGTCGCTCCTGCGCAGGGACTACCGGACCAGCATGGGCCGGGTCAAAGGCAGGCAGCCTGGGCGACGGGCATGGTCTCAGGAAATGCAAAACGCCCGTCCCCGGTCGGGGACGAGCGTCTGTGCGCCCGCGGTGCCACCCCGGTTAGGCTGGCTTAACCAAAAACCCCGCCGGTGATGCGACGGGGTCAAAAGGCCAGCCTCACTCTCCTCGAGCACGGCGGAGTTTCCGCGATGCCCTTTGCCTTGATAACGGTGGCAGCTCCGGCACGGGTTACACGGCCATCAGCCTTTCGCCCTGCAGCTCCGAGGTCCATTCACCGCCGACGTGCCTGTGGGGATTTCACCGCCCCCCACTCTCTGGTTGGCCGGCTCGGCGGGTACTCGCCCTCTTCAAAGCCATTTCTGGATGTAAATTGTCTCAATAATATATACCCAGACCCTGGCCGAGTCAACAATCTACCCGCGAGGGGATGCGTCACAGAATTGCCGAGGACAGAGAAGGGAAGTAGGCTCACCTGAGTAGTCGCCAAACTACGGCCGCAAGGCCCAGGAGGTG
>Ga0209342_10006700_pt1 | contig 11630 bp, 10 predicted proteins | sample RifCSP16_2_FD_184023 | JGI IMG/M metagenome (GOLD analysis project Ga0209342, IMG submission 184023) | Soil microbial communities from Rifle, Colorado - Rifle CSP2_sed 16_2 (SPAdes) (version 2) | ecosystem: Environmental > Terrestrial > Deep subsurface > Rock core/Sediment | place: Rifle... | reverse complement strand
AGGTCAATCCGCTGTCGGCCGTCTCGACGTCGGACGCATGGGAATAGAGGTCGATGGCGTTGTTCAACGTTCCGTCTTCACTAAGACTCTTATCCGGCAACGCGCTGAGCACGGGCGTGTCGTTGACCGAGGCGACCGTGACGCGGAACGTGTCCTCGTCGTAGAGGCCCGACGGATCGGTGGCTCGGATCGTCACGTCGCTGTAGCCGTTCCAGTGGGCCGTCGGCGCGACGTCGATATATTGGTTCGTGTCGATGGTCACACCGCAGCTTGGAGCCGTGTTTCCGACGATTGTGAAGATCAGTCCGCTGTCGGTCGTTTCGAGGTCGGAAACATAGTTCCAGAGGTTGATCGTGTTGTTCAGGACGGTATCTTCGTTCAGGCTTTTGTCCGGCAGCGTGCCGAACACGGGCGCGTCGTTCACCGGGTTGACGGTAATGCGGAAGGTGTCCTCGTCGTAGAGGCCCGACGGATCGGTGGCCCGGATGGTCACGTCGCTGTAGCCGTTCCAACTGGCCGTCGGCGCGATGTCGATGAAGTCGTCCGGGTCGATGGTCACGCCGCAGCCCGGGGCCGTGTTTCCGACGATCGTATAGATCAGGTCGCCGCCGGCCGTTTCCGGGTCGGTCACAAAATCCCAAAGATCGATCGCGTTGTTGATCGAGGTGTCTTCGTCCAGGCTTTTATTCGGCAACAGCACGCTGAAGACGGGCGGCTGGTTGACGTGGTTGACGTAAATCGGCTCGACGTCCCAGGTGATGGTGTCGTTGTTGCTCGTGTTGGCGTCGGGGGTCGTGATAATGATGCCGATTTTGTAATTGCCGGTCGCCACGTCGGCGGGAATGGTGGGCAACGACGAGACGTTGACGGTCGTGGTGCCCTTGGCGCTGATGGTACGAGTGAGATTGTGACTGCCAATCAGCAGGTCGCTGGTCGTGATGTAGTCGTCCGTCGAGAGATAAACGTCCACGTTGACCGTTCCGCTCCATGAGTTGGACGAGTAGTTGTGGACCAGATAGGACAAGCTCCCCAGGACGCTGCCCGAGTCGACGCTGTCCGACGCCGAGACGGTCAAGGGAATGAGATCGGGGGTCGCCGGCACGTCGGCGGGGATGAAAGAGTCGCGGATGTCCTCGAACTTTTCTTCGTTCAGACGAACAAAATTCTCAAAGCCGCTGCCGCCGTTGGAGAGTACCGCGTAGACGGTCCGCGAACCGCCGCTCGTGTAGTAAGCCCCGCTGCCGCTCTGGCCGCCGTAGCCGTCCTGCCAAATTCCGATCTGGTTGTTCAGTGGAATGGCATAGTCGAAATCTCCGTGCCACTCGTACATGTACTCCCCGGTGTAAGGGCTCTCGGCCGGATATCCCGGATTGTAAAACGTGTTGTTCAGAAAGAACGACTCGCTCGTATTATATCCATACCCGTTCCAACCGGTCAGCGCGCCGACAGGCCGGTCGAGATCGATCACGCCGATGTCGTGGCTGTAACTCTCATCGCTGGTCCAGCCGGTCCAGGAATGGAGTTCCGCGGCGTTGGCCTCGCCGAAGGGCTTGGCGCCATTCTCATAGGCAGGCACGACCCGGATTGAATTAGCCCAGCCGACCTCGCCGGAATCGTGGCTATAGACACAGTGTCCGGCCGTCAGGACGTGCATCGAGTCGATGAGTACCCCGGAGGCAACGTAGTGGTGGCCGTTGAAGTCCATGAAGAGCTTGACGTTGACGCAATACGGGAAGACCTCGGGATCGTTGACCCGCGTGAGGTTGGTGAAGCCGCGCGCGAGGTTCTCTCCGTCGACGTCGTTCTCCGCGAGCCATTCGGTGATGGCCCCGAGCCCTCCGTCCGTTTGGCCGCTCTCCGCCGACGATTCGGCGGTGGAACCGTGCAAGGTTTCCTGGCCCGTCCGCAGGTCGTAGGAAATGGCGAAACCCTGTCCCACCGTGGTTGTCGATTCGCTCGATTCCGGAAAGGGCAAGGGAACGTAGGAATCGAGATCGTTCTGCCGAGTATCTCCGGCAGAGTCGTCGTTGTCGAGCAATTCCCGCGACGGAAGCGGCGACAGTTTCATTCGGTTAACGGGAGAGACCGGCGCGACTTCGCACGTGGGCCACCATTTGCGCGGCGTCAACATGGAAAGTTCGTCCGGCGAGACGCCGCCGATGCTCAGCAAAGCCCGTTCTTCAAGCCGTTCGACCCGCATGGCTCGCAACAGGCTGGACCGTTGTCCTGGCGACCGGACGCCGGCCGAGGACGAACGAACCCGACCAACTCCCAACCGATCCAAAAACCGAGCAATGGGCCATGCCATCATCCGAGTCTCCGTGCAAGAAGCCGCGCCCCTCGCTCAAGGTTGAGCGCCGCCCAACCCGAAGCACTCGTCGCGTCCACCGATCCTCGTAAGGTGCGACTGGACGCACCTGAATTCGGCGGCATTATTCCCCATTGGGTTAGTATGCCGAATCCCCATTGGAGATGTCAAGGTTTAGGATGCGGTGTTTTCGAAGGAAGAGATTGAATTTCCCACCGTCCTGGAAAGGGTATGGTCTTGGCGGGTGGTATGACGAAGCGGCCGTGAGGAGGCAAACATGGCCTTCCCGTTTCGCTTGCCGTTGAAAGAACGTCGTCGGCTACGCCCGGCCGTTGAGGTATTCGCCCACGATGAGCGAACAATTGTGCCCGCCGAACCCGAAGCTGTTCGACATCACCACGCGCAGGTCGCGCGGCCGGGCTTCGTTCGGCGTGTAGTCCAGATCGCACTCCGGGTCGGGCGTATCGTAGTTGATCGTCGGCGGGACCACCTTCTTCAAGATGGCCATGATCGACAGAACCAACTCCACGCCGCCACTTGCGCCCAACAGATGGCCCAATTGGCTCTTCGTGCTTGAGATCGACACGCTTCGGGCACAATCGCCGAAAACGCTCTTGATTGCCCTGGTTTCGGCCGCATCGCCCAGCGGCGTGCTCGTGCCGTGCGTATTGATGTATTGGATGTCGGCCGGATTGAGTTCCGCGTCGGCCAGGGCCAACGACATGGCCTTCGCGGCCCCGATGCCGTTTTCGTCGGGCTGGGTGATGTGGCTTCCGTCGGCGCTGGCGCCGCAGCCGAGCATTTCGGCCAGGATCACGGCGCCCCGGGCCTGGGCGTGTTCGAGCGACTCCAGCACGACGATGCCCGCCCCTTCGGCCATGACGAAACCGTCGCGGTCGCGATCAAACGGACGGCTGGCGTGGGTCGGATCGTCGTTCCGCTCGGACAGGGCCCGCATCGAGGCGAACCCGGCCAGGGCCATGGGCGTCAACGCGGCCTCGCTCCCGCCGGTGATCATCACGTCGGCCGCGCCGCGTTGGATCGTCTTGAAGGCGTCGCCGATCGCGTTCGACGCGCTGGCGCACGCCGTCGAGACGGCCGTGTTGGGCCCACGCAGGCCGAATTGGATCGACACCTGGCCCGATGCCGCGTTGACCATCAGCTTGGGAATGGTGAACGGCGAGACCTTGTCGGGTCCGCGCTCGATCAGCTTGGTGTGCTGCACCTCGATCTCGCTCAAGCCCCCGATGCCCGAGCCGATAATCACGCCGCAGCGGAAGGGGTCTTCCTTGTCGAACTCGATGCCGGCTTGCTTGACGGCGTCGATGGCGCTGACCAGGGCGAACTGGGAAAACCGGTCGAGCCGCTTGGCTTCTTTCGACCCGATATAGGCGTCGGTCGACCAGTCGGCGATTTGCCCGCCGAATCGAACGCGGAACTTCGAACAGTCGAAGCCCGAGAACGGTTTAATTCCGCTCTCGCCGTTGGACACGCGGGTCCAAAGCTCGTCGGTTTTGCATCCCAGGGCGGTTACCGCGCCCATGCCGGTTACGACCACGCGTCGTTTCATCTCAGTTCGCTCGATAGAAGGGGATTGTGAGTCGGTCCTTGGCTACAAGGCCATTCCATCGTCTCCATCATCCAAGCCGGGGAAACGGTCGGAAGGGACTCGCTTCAAGCGTCCCGTTGCGCGTCGTCGGCAATCCAAGGGCGAAATCCCGACGACGTTGCGTCGCGCATCGCTCGAAGGATCCTATCGCCTCCTCCGGTGGAGGGAATGGATTTTGCTCAAATAGGAGTATGCCGAGCATCGACGGGTCGCGGTATTACGAGCGACCAGAATGTCGGCGTCCTCCGTCGGAGCGTCCCTTGGGCCGCGCGCGGCCGGGCGACCTCAAGAAGCGTCGCCCTTCTCGTTGATGGCCGCTTCGATATGTTCGATCGCCTGGCCGACGGTTTGGATCTTCTCGGCCGTGTCGTCCGGGATGTTGATGTCGAACTCTTCCTCGAGTTCCATCACCAACTCCACCGTGTCCAGGGAATCGGCTCCCAGATCGTTCACGAACGAAGTCTCTCGGGTGATCTGATCCTTGCTGACGCCCAACTGCTCGGCGACGATGTCTACAACTCGTTCTTCGACTGAGGCCACCTGACGGTCCTCCTGATGTTCACTTCAATAAATGGGGGCTATGACCCCGTCCCTAGACCAAACGGGCCCGATGGCTTGTCCCTGCCGTGTCCGCTCGACGGCGACGACGTCCGTCAAACGCTTTCGCGGCGACGCTGGACCTGCCAAAGGCCGGTAAAACGTTACGTTTCGCTTCCGCCAGGACGCCCTCGCCCTGTCGAAAGAGCAAATCCTACAACTTGCCTCGCTTTCTGGCAACCCTACAAGCCTCCAATCTATACCGGTTTTGCCCGACGGTGTCTATATAGAATTCGCCGCGTGAAGCATAAAGGGGTCGGGAGTCTTTGTTCCGGAAAGTTTTTCACGAATGGAAGTCGCGTGGGGAACAAAGCCTCCCGCCCCCCTTTATTCACTTTTCATTCACCCGCCGACCCCTTTATTCACCCGCTGGACTAAACGGTAATCCCCCCATCGACGGTAAGCACGTGGCCCGTAATGTAGGAGGCCGCCTCGCTGGCCAGGAACAAAACCGCGTCGGCCACGTCCCGAGGCTCGCCCAGGCGTCCCAAAGGCACCTGCTCGGTGATCTTCTTGACGATGTCCTCGCCCAGTTTGGCTGTCATTTCCGTTTGGATGAAGCCCGGGGCTACGGCGTTGACCGTGATATTGCGGCCGGCCAGCTCCATGGCGACGGTCCGGGTCAGGCCGATCACGCCGGCCTTGGAGGCCGAGTAGTTGGCCTGGCCGGCGTTGCCCATCAGGCCCGAGACGCTGGCGATGTTGATAATTCGCCCGCCGCGCCCCTTCATGAGGGGTTTGCACGCGGCCCGGGTAAACAGGAACGTGCCGCGCAGATTGATCGCCAGGACGCTGTCCCACTGGTCGTCCTTCATCCGCATCACCAGGCCGTCGCGCGTAATGCCCGCGTTGTTGACCAGAATGGTCAGTCCACCCCACTTGGCGACCACTTCGTTGACCACTTCGTTGACCCGTTGGCTGTCGGTCACGTCGCAGCCCAGTGCCAGGGCCTCGCCGCCGGCCGCCTGAATGGACCCGACCGTCTCGGCCAACAGTTCGGTGTTCACATCGACGCAGGCCACCTTGGCCCCCGACTGGGCCAGTGTCTCGGCAATCAGTCGCCCCAACCCTCGGGCGGCACCGGTAATCAAGGCAATCTGGCCCGTCAGATCCGTGGAAATGCGACTCTTGGGGTGAGTAGACATGGCTCCGTCCTCATTTTCTGGGTGAGTAGGCAGGTTGGGAGGATATCACGATTCCCGGCGATCCGCAAGCCTTCGTGGGTCAGTTGGTCGGCGGGCGGGCAAACCGAGCCGCGCTCTGTTAGGGAGCGGTCGCCGCGCGATTCGGAGTGCAACCGCTTCCTAACGGAGCGCGGCTCGGATCGGGGGGACGAATCGACTTTCTTTGTACGCCGAGGAAAAGTTGGGCAACGCGCGACCCTCGTTCAAAAATGGATTGCGTCGCGGCGAGTGGCCGAAAACTCGGCCTGCGGCAAGGAGTTGCGGCTGGTAGGATGAACGCCGTCGCGTGTTCAACAATAAAGGCGAAAAACCGAACAATGAGCGTGATTTGCGTTTGCAACGTGTTGTGGGAAAAGGGATTGAGATGAAAATCGGGGCCGCGCAATTTTGTGGAAAAAACGTAGTTTTGATTTTCGCAAAGTTGCGTCCATTCGCGGCCGCGCCGGTCGGGCCGCAAGTCATTGTCGTCGGCGTGGTTGCGCGCGAGGCGTTGGCCAGGCCGGGCGACGTAAAGTGAGATTGCCATGACGGCAATTGCCATAGCGCAAGGGGTAGATTGTCGTCATGGCAATATGGGGGCGCGAATGAGGGGGGCGGAGAGTCGAGAGTTGAGAGTCTAGGGTCGAGAGTCGAGAGTGGGGAGTAGGCAGTGGGCAGCGGGCAGTGGGCAGAGGGGGGATTGTTTGGTTTTGGTGAAAACGATTGACTTGTGGGGGGCGGTTTGATGAGCTGCGCGGTGGCGATTGGGGGATGCGGGTGGAAAGTCCAGAGTCGAGCGTCTAGAGTCGAGAGCGGACGAGGGGCGCGGGGCGGCTTGGCGATCGGAGGGCGGCTTTTCATGGGTTCTTTCGATGGGGCGAAGCGGGCGGTTCGTTCAAGGGCGCAAAGTCTTGTCTGACATGGGAGGGCTTCTTATGTGGACGTCGAGAAGGCTGCATTGTGAGTTGTGAGAGAACAAGTCGCGATGCGATCTTTTCATGGGCGAGCGGTTTTGAAAATCACGTGTGGGTTCCTTTTCAAAAGGAGGACGACATGATTCGGTATTACATAGTTCTTGCGGTTGCGGCGGCGAGTTGCTTCGGTATTTTGCCTTCCGCTCAAGGGGAGTCGACGACGACCTTGCAAATCACCATCTTCGAGCCGACGCCGACGATCACGAATTCGGATGTCATTTGGTTTCGTGCGCAAACTTTGGAGAACATCTTTCCTGATCCCGGTCAGGCTTACTCTTCTTCATTCTTCGTGGAGGGGTCTGACGTTCAGTGGAATATTTTCAGTGAGTGGACTCACAGTCCTATGCCTATGGCGGCACCGCTGAGCTACGAAAAAAATCTCGAACAACTCCCCGCAGGCACTTATCAGCTCACTGCAATGTGGACACCCATCGGAAATGAATTGCCCGCGTGGTGTCCGTCCTCTGGAGTTGGTACATTGAGCTTCACAGTGGTTCCAGAACCATCTACGACCGCAACGCTCTTCGCAGCGGCCTTTGTCGCAATTGGATGGGCTGGCCGCCGCACACTGTAACAAGGGGCACTCACAGACCGTGGTGTCTGTATTCTTCAGAAAAATAGGTCAGGCACCTCGTGCCTGACATGATGGCCGAAAGTGCCGAAGAGGCGGCAGAAAGTATTTCCGCCGGGATGCGTCAGGCAGGGGCGCCTGAGCTACACGTCGACGCTTTGGCAGGAGATTTTTCGGTCGATGCGGCGCAGCAGACCCCGCAGCACGCGGCCTGGGCCGACTTCGTAGAATTGGTCGAAACCCTGGCCCAGCAGGTATTGCATCGAGTCCTCCCAGCGAACCGGCTGGAGAATCTGCTGGACGAGCAACCGGCGGATTTCCTCGGGATCGTCGTGCGGTCGGGCATCGACGTTCGAGACGACGGGGATCTTCGGCAGCACGAGGGGCAGGCCAAAGAAGTCACCGACGCCGGAGGAGCCGCGAGAATAGTTCTGACTGCTTTTGTGTTTCAAGTGTCATCTCATGTCGATGGCCTCTGGCAACAAGCCGCCGACGGCGCGATCCAGTTCGGCCAAGCGTCGATGGTAGTCGGCGATTGCCTGATAATACATCTCTTGCTGCGTGTTGAGTTGCCGCTCGGCGTCCAACAGTCGCAGGAAGTCGAGCGTGCCGGTGGTGTAGTTGGCTTGGGCCGATTCGAGGCTTCGCCGCGCGGCGGGCAGGATTTTCTCCTCGTACAAGCGAACCACTCGCCTGCCTTGGTTGGCCCGATCGTAGCCCGATTGGACCTCGTAGCGCACCTGGTCGAGCAGGTTCTGGTACTCGGCGCGGCGCTGGGCGACTCGATGGGACGCTTCGCGGGCCGCCGCCGAACGCCGGGCGCGCCCGAGCGGCACGTTGACTTCCACGCCCACCTGGGGCCGCATGGCTTCCGGCATAAATCCGTCGTACTTGGCAACCAGATTCAGGTCGGGATAGTATTCCCTGCACGCCAACGCGAGGTTCGCCTCTTCGGTGCGTACGCGAGCCAGTTGCGCGAACAGATCGGGCCGCGACTCGGCGGCCGATTGTTGTAGCACGTCGGCGGTCGGCGGCAGATCGGGAAGCGACACTCCGGCGGGTGGCGGCGGCAGAGGATGGTCCGGCGCACGGTGCAGCAAGGTGTTGATCCGAGCGACGGCAACTTGTCCATCGCGAGCCAGTTCCGTGTGACGGCTTTCCAGCATGGCCAACTCGACATCGGCCTGGAGCACGTCCTGCTGCGTCGTCTGGTTCACCTGATACTTGTTCCAAGCGGTCTCTCGAAACTGGCCCACGATCTTGTGCGTGGAGGCGTTGACCTCTATCTGCCGGCAAGCGAGGTAATAGTCGTAGAAGGCCGTCCTTGTTGCCTCGGCCAGCCGCAGGCGCGTGTCGCCGATGTCGCCCTTCATGGCGTCGGTCTCGGCCGAGGCCGCGCTGCCGCGCAGCGCCCGCTTGCCCGACCAGGGCAGCTTCTGCGAGGCCGCCACCATCCAGCCGCCGCCGTCCTCCGTGCCGACGCCGCGAGGGCCAATCATGGAAGTGAACATGGGATCGTCGAGCGAGACGGCTTGCGGGTAGCGTTCGGCGGCGGCCCGCCACGCGGCCGACACGGCTTGGAGTGACGGGTTGCGGACCTGCACCTCCGCGACGAGTTGTTCGACGGAGAGTTCGGCCTGATTGTCGAACGGATCGCAAGGATCATACGAGCGGTAAACCGGATGCACGGCCGTCGGCTCCGCAAACGGTGCTGGCGGCGTGGGTGCTGGGCCAACCGCGTCCTGATAGGAAACCCGCGAAGCGGTTTGGAAGGTTGGACCCTGGGGCCGGAGTTCGGAAGGGCCGGCGTGAAGTGTCGGCGTCGGGTTGGCTCTCGTCAGGGCCGGGGTCGATTGATCCCGAGGGGACGACCATGCGCACCCCGTCAGAACGGTCAGCACCAAGTACGCCGCATATTGCTTGGCTTTCGTGAAACGCGCCATCACGTCAATTACCTCCCAAACGCCAACGGCCGACAGAACACGTACTCGCCGGGACTGCGCAGCGGCGACCCTCCGCCGAGTGTCGCTCTTCCGACCGAATCGTCTCATCAAAACCGCAACGTCCAGCATTTCCGCTATCCTCGCCAGGACCGGCAGAACCAGCACAGTTTGCCCTTCTTGACACATTTGCCTTTTGGCCGTGGACCCCTACTATTCAGGGGAGGCGTATGTTTGTTGAGCAGCGGCTCTTCAATTCGCCGGGTCGCTGGTTCGGACGTTTGGATGCTGGTGCAGAGGAGGTAGTGTAATGGTCAAACGAAATGGTCTTCTGTCGTGGGCGATGGTCGTCGGAGTGGCCGTGGCGCTGGGTGGATGCGGTTCTCGTTCTTCGAATGAGAAGCCGAGGCCGGCGGACGTTCCTTCCTCGGAAACAGCCGAAGGCTTAGCCGAACTCTCCGACGCCGATGCGGCTGCCGCAAAGAAGCAGGGAACCTGTCCCGTCAGCGGTGAGGTCTTGGGTGCGATGGGCAAACCTTACAAAGTCACCATCCAAGACAGAACCATTTTTCTTTGCTGCCCCGGTTGCGAGGAGGAACTCCGCAAGAACCCCGAAAAGTACCTATTGAAAATCGAGGAATAGGGAAGCAATTCCTTGCAGTTGAGGGGGTGACATGAAGAGTTTGTCCGCGCCGCGACGAGGCAGAGATTTTCTGATCCGGCACTGGGGAAAATTGCTGGTGCTCCAGGTGGTCCTGCTGGTGGGCTTGGGCTACCTGTTGGCCACCATGATTGCCGGCGGCAGCGCGGCCCGGTCGCCGCGGACCGGCTCCACGGCCGCGTCGGAGACCACCACGGGGGCGACTCTCTGGACCTGCGCCATGCACCCCCAGGTTCGGCAGAAGGGTCCGGGCAAATGTCCGATCTGCCGGATGGACCTGACACCGGTGGCCAAGTGGTCCGATGCGACGGACACGTCGGCCGGCATGGAGCACGCGGACGCGGCACCGAGCGTTCCGGGCCACGCCGCCGTCGTGATTCCCAAAACGTTTCAGCAGCGGATCGGCGTGCGGATCGGGCGGGTCGAGAAGGGACCGCTCCACATGACCGTCGAGTCGATGGGAATCGTCCAGCCGGACGAGACCCGGATCGCGCGGGTCAACATCAAGACCGAAGGTTGGGTTGACAAGCTGTTCGTGAACTTCGTCGGCCAGAAGGTCCACAAGGGTGATCCGCTGCTGTCCATCTACAGCCCGCAGTTCCTCTCGACGCAGCAAGAGTTGCTCAGTTCGCTGCGGGCGGAGCGGACCCTGGGCGTCGATCAACAGTCGCTCTCGATGGCGGCCCGACGACGGCTGGAACTCTGGGACGTGCCGGCGGACGAAATCGACCGCTTGGCGCGGACCGGAGAGCCTCAGAAGGATTTGGTCCTGAGGAGTCCCCTCACGGGGACCGTGCTGGAAAGGAGCGTCTACGAGAAGCAGTACGTCACTCCCGAGAAGACCCTGTACGTCATCGGCGATCTTTCGACGGTCTGGGTTCAGGCCCAGGTCTACGAATACGAAATTCCGCACGTCGAACTCGGCCAGCCGGCCACGGTGACGATCCCGTCGCTGCCGGATCGACGGTTCATCGGAAAGGTCGTATTCGTCCAGCCTACCGTGGAGGAAGTCACGCGGACGGTGCAGGTGCGGATCGAGCTACCCAATAAGGAAGGCCTCTTCAAGCCGGGGATGTTCGCGCAGATTTCGATTGCTCACCCGATGGGCGACGGCTTGCTCGTGCTCACTTCTGCGATCCTGCGCACCGGCGAGCGCGACATCGCTTATCGCGTTGAGCCGGAGGACCATTTCGTGCCCGTGGCCGTGACCATTAGCCCGATCCGGTTCGGCGATCGCTTCCAGGTTCTGGAGGGTCTGGCGGAGGGAGAGCAGATCGTGATCTCCGCCAATTTTTTGATTGATTCCGAGAGCCGGATTCGCTCGGGCGGAGGCGACATGGCCGGAATGCAGCACGCCGGGCACGGCGGCAACGGCGGAGCGGGTGGAGAAAAGGAGAAACAGACACCCGTCACGGGGCATTCCGCGCACGAGGAAACGGTCGCGCCGGGGATGGACCACTCGAAGGTGCAGCATTAGGATAAGACAAGAAAAAGAGGCCTTTCCCTATGACGAGATCAACGGTCTATGCCGAAACCACGATCTTCAGTTATCTCACGGCTTGGCCGAGTCGCGACCTTGTGATGGCTGCGAATCAAGAGGTAACTTGCCAGTGGTGGACGAACTTCCGTGACGAGTTCGATGTCTATGTCTCACAGATCGTCATCAGGGAATCCCAGGCTGGTGATAGTGCGGCCGCTGGGCGGCGGATGGAAATCGTGAAGCAGTTACCCAGTCTGGCCATTACACGCGAGGTGGAGGAATCGAGTCCATTTGCCGTTTGGCAGGGTATGAACCGCCGGTAATCTG
>Ga0209342_10006698_pt1 | contig 11631 bp, 7 predicted proteins | sample RifCSP16_2_FD_184023 | JGI IMG/M metagenome (GOLD analysis project Ga0209342, IMG submission 184023) | Soil microbial communities from Rifle, Colorado - Rifle CSP2_sed 16_2 (SPAdes) (version 2) | ecosystem: Environmental > Terrestrial > Deep subsurface > Rock core/Sediment | place: Rifle... | reverse complement strand
CCTGCTATTTCAATTAGTTTATCGTCCCAAACAAGCTTTGTCTCCAATACATCAAAGTCATTCATTAGCACCATTTGCACAAGAGTGCCAAAGCCAATGTCTACATCTTTTGGTACAACCAAGTCACAAGCCAGGCATCCGCGGCATTTGCGTAAGTCCTGGCCTGTTTGATCAAGAATGATTTTTCGCAATGATTTTCCAGAGTTGTTCAAATCTTACCTTCAAACGTATCTCCGTTATTTCACGTCAATACATTTTCTCCCATGTATATAAAAACTATCTATACCTTTTCAGGTTGAACAAATCCGGCAGGAAGTAAATTCGCTTCAGTAACTAAACGCGGTACAATCTCCTCCCACCCGACGGCCATAATATGAAATCCGTTAACTCCCTGTAACTTTCTTATCTTTTCTACGAGTTCCAACGCAATTTGCAGACCTTCTTCGGCCTCATTATCACCAGCATCTTCCATACGTTTGAGAAGAGGAACGGGAATATAAACACCTGGTACATCATCATTCATATATTTTGCCATTCGATAATTCTTTAACGGTGTAATACCTATCAGAATGTAAACTTTATCAAGGATATTTCTCTTTGCAAGCTCGTTCAGCCAAATTTCCAGGTGGTCAGGGTCGTAAACCAGGTTGGTCTGAAAGAATTGTGCTCCCGCATTTATTTTCTTATGTTCCCTAATAGCCTGGAACTTTGGTTCCGATGCAAAAGGTGAAGCTGCAGCTCCCAAAAAATATTGCGGAGGTTGCTTCATTTCGCGTCCATCTAGGTACTTCCCTTCATCTCTCATTCTTCGGAGTATCCACAGCATCTGTACGGAATCCAAATCAATAACATCCATTCGACCTTTGGGTTCTGAAGCCATATTCATACTATCCCCGGAAAGACAAAGTATGTTCCGAATGCCCAAGTTGTAAGCACCCAATACTTCAGCCTGCAAGCCAACACGAGTTCTATCCCTGGCAGCAATTTGCATTACTGGTTCAGCATTTTGATTTATCGCAGTTGAAGAACATGCCCAAGAAGACATTCGTGGTGTCGCGGAAGGGCAATCTGTAAAATTAATCGCGGCAACATAAGGTTTCACCATGTCAATATTACGAGACAGTTTACCAGTTGCCACAGTCATAGGCGGCATTACTTCACTTGTAACGACAAATTCACCAGCTTTTAATCTTCTTTCAAGATCCGAAACAGGTTCTTCATATTTAGGTGCATGATACTCTGAATCTCCTTCCCACCAATCAGGCTGGCGCACTGGTCGAAATACCATATCCCAGGTTGTTGCCCTGCTCAGAGAGTCTTTGGTCATTATGCCTTTAAAAACTTTCGATGTCCCCAAATGTTTTACCTGTTCGAAAACATCTCCCCAGGTTTCTGTTCCCACTTTATCCCAATCAAGTGGAGGTAGTACTTCCAGCAGTTTTTCTTCTCGACCCATCCTGAATGCTCGATCGTAGATCTCATACCACATACAAGGACGAGTTTCATCCACATAGCAGTGTTCAGCAGTTGATCCTCCACAAGGTCCATTTCGAACCCCTTTAGGGCATTCCATGGGGCAGATAAATGATGTTTCTTGAAGGAGACAATTTCCGCACATGCGACATCCAAATAATGGCCCTTTGACAACTTTCTCCAATGCAGCCAAAGCCCGTTTGGAAAATTTTTCTCTTTTGAAAGGCATAAATGGCGGCTGCCACCGTCTACTGGGTGAAAATATTGGCATTTTAAACTCCTCAAGTTTGCAGAATTATTGGCTTAAATATCCATCTGCATAAATAACTTTATTTAATAGAATTTGCACGGTCTTCCAAATTTCAACCTGCTCAGGATCGTCCATATTTACATCATCTACGGATAATTCTTCTCCTGCATTAGTTTTATCAGCGATCTTCAAATATAAACTTCCCACAGGAGTACTTTCATCTCTTGTTTCAATAAATCGAATAACATCATTTTGTTTCACATCAAAGGGATCGGCAATCATCATTTGTAATCCAACTCCCATAAGCATTGCCAGGTATGTGCGGTTGATCAACGGACGACCAACATTAGGAACTGCATTCGACACATTCGACAGACCGACCGAAATTGCAGGAGCTGGGTCCCAGGCAAATTGCAAAGTCCTGACTGCTTCGATTAATTGTGGGCAATACTCCTGGCAACCAGAAACAGTTAAGACCAATGGATCGATGATCAGGTTTTCCATCGGGTAATCAATCTCAATAAATCTTGGAATCAAAGACTCAACTGCGATATTGATCCTATCATCAGCTGCGATCGGAATCCCGGATGCTCCCATGGTTAAACCAATTACCTTTGCACCATATTTTTTCGCAAGAAGTGGAATTTTTTCCAATCGTTCCTCTTCTGCAGAGGTTGAATTTATTATTGGTTGAGCTTTTGTTATTGTTTTCAATGCAGCTTCAATCCCATCAAAATTCGTTGTATCAATTGATAGAGGCACATCAACCACTGATTCAATTCCTTTAACGATCCAGGGAAACACTTCCTCCCAATCTTTTTTTCGTGGACCCAAGTTAATGTCTATCGCCTTAGCACCAGCTTCTACTTGCCTTTCAGATAAATCCATGAAAAATTCTATATCTCTTACTTTAAGAGCTTCTTTTACCTTTTCGGAAATGATATGAATATTCTCACCAATTATGTACATCTTTTTTTCCTTTCCCAGAATATGTTAATTTGTCAATTAATCTTTCAATAATTCCGCTTTCACTGATGGAAAACGGTTAAGATCAGTGTGAGGCAGGAACATGGCAGACATAAATGCTTCATAAAAAGTATTGTCCGCTGATAATTCAATATAGGTCAAATTACTCGCTATGGAAGTGACCTTTTTTCGTTGTTCGGTACTCAATAATGCATGGTAAGCCCCTAAAATTGCTGTATTCCCAAGAAATTGAAATCGTTCCCAAGGTACATCTGGAAGCAATCCAATTTGGATTGCTTTTTCAACATTTATATACTTCCCAAATGACCCACCTATAAGAATTTGTTCAGCATCTTCAAGTACGACACCTACCTGTTCTGCTAATACAGTAAATCCAGCAAAAATGGCGGCTTTCGCTCGTAGAAGGTTGTCAATATCAACTCTTGTTATCGTTATGTCTTTACCTTTGGAAGTCTCGTCAGCAAAGACGACGATATATTCTCCACCAGTATCTCCCCGCTTGACCCTTGGTGAGTCCAAATGTATATTTACATTTCCGGCTTTATCAATTACTCCCGCCATAAAAAGTTCTGCAAGTAAAGAAATCAAACCTGAGCCGCAAATTCCTTTAGGTTTAACTCCTCCGATCACTCTAATTGTAGGCTCATAGGTTTTTCCATTTATCCAAACTTCTTCTATGGCACCATGGGTTGCTCGCATTCCATCTCCGACACCTGCTCCTTCAAAAGCTGGACCGGCAGAACACGCACAACTTACCAACCAATCCCTGTTCCCCAAGACTATTTCACCATTAGTTCCAACATCCATGAACAAGGTTAATTTTTCTGTTTCATACATTCCGGATGACAAAACACCTGCAGTTATATCTGCTCCCACATAACTGGCTATTCCTGGCAAGCAATCAATAACTGCGTCGGAATAAATATTCAAGCCAATCTCTCTCGCTGATAATACAGGTAATTCATTTACAGCGGTGATAAAAGGAGAATACCGAATGCTAGCTGAAGGAATACCAGTTAATAGATGGATCATCGTGCTATTACCAACAATTACAGATTTTATTATCTGATCATGTGTAATTTTGTTTCGTTTACATACGATATCGATTAAATTATTGATTGTCTCAACCACTCTTCTCTGTAGATCTTCTGCTCCATTTTCTTTTGATGCATAAACAATACGGGAAATTACATCCTCCCCTCTTGAAATCTGCCCATTATACTCAGACGCTTTATCTCGAAGAACACCAGATGCAATATCCACCAACCATACCGTGACTGTGGTGGTGCCAATGTCCACTGCCAGCGCCCAAATTGATTCATCGGAAGTTAATTTTCCCGGGAGAAGTTTTATCAACCAACCAGGGTAGTTATTATTAATAGAATCATCTAGAATAGCAGTGATTTCCCAATTGGCTACGCGCAATTTTTCTCCCATTGTTTGTAGAAAATGAAGGGATGCTGTAATATTCTCAATACCGGTACTAGTTCGGATCGCAGTTTTCAGTCTATTCCAATCATCGGTTTGATCATCCATACTTGGAGGAATTAAACTTAAGGGAATTGTTCTAATATTTTGTGAAAACAAGAAATCATAACCAGCAGGTATTGTGACATCTGCAACGGAACGTTCTGTTGTTAATTTCCTTTCAATTTTCTCCTGAATGGGGATGATAACCTCTGCATCCCCTTCAATCACTGATTGGCATGCAAGTGCATATCCGTTTTCAACATCCTCTGGTGATAAGCGCAGGGTACTTCGTCTTCTAATTTTTCCTGACTTAATTTGAACAACGCAGCGACCACATCTACCCTGGCCACCACATGGTTGTCCAATCTCAATGCCCGCTCCAGTTAAGGCATCAGAAATTAGAACTCCAGATGGCAAAGCAGCTAAAGTCACTTCTTTGCCATCTTCACCTTGGATAAATAAAACCTTATGGTCTGCCATAGAAAATCATTGGGCAAGTGTTCATGAGCTTTCACATTCCTTTGTCAAAAACATTCGCCCTTAATTCCTAGAGAGCTTGTTTCATGAATGAAGGTATATCCACAGCTTCTCTTGGACCAACCCTAATCTCCCAACCAGGAAGTTCTTCTTCCACTTCACCAGATAGAACTGCAACATGGCCTGGAAGAACGATCCTTTTCTTTGTAACTTTATCTGCAACCCCAAATTCTTTTACAGATTTCGCAATCCTCTCTGAATCAAATTTACCGGCTGCCCATGCAGTTAACACACTCATTCCTTCTGCATCGGTCACCAACAACCATGCAGGCAAGCCTGATCCTTCAACTTCGTTAGCGACACTGAAATAAGTAATACTGAAGTTGGTCGTAACCAAAACGGGACTATCTGCATTAGGTGAGTTAATCTCATAGATACCAGGTTGAACCTGGATCGGTTTCTGTGGATCAGTGTAAATATTCTGTCGTAATACCAATAACGGGTAAAACAATTCCGGTTCAAATCGATTCAAGACGATAAACCCGGAGTATTTGCCAATTGCCTGGGCTGCTTCGATTGCATCGATCCCATTATCTCCATTGGCAAAGAAAATGGTTGGAAAGCCTAATGAGCGGAAATTCTTTTTCAACGCCAAACGTCTAACCTGTGTAGCTTTTGCTAAATTTTCTCCCAAACTCTTTGAACTGAGATCGAGGACAATATTTTCAAAACCCTTGGTTTTAATTTTTTCAGTAAGCTCGGATATCTCATCCAGTGTCTCGCCAGATACTGCCAAAGATGATTTATATTTCAGAGCTAGATCTGCCATCCCTTCCCAATTTTCCAATGTTGCTGAATAAATCAAAGGTGATTCACCATTAATATTTTCAAGCCCAGCAGATAATGCTTCTCTTCTCCCTATTAAAATTAATGGACGTTTTGTTATCGTGCGGACAGTTTTGACTAAATCACTGAATTTATTCTCATCATCTGCTTCCAAAGCAAAACCATCTACTTCCAAATCCATCCCAACATAATTAACAGAATACTTATCTGCACGTGAAACCAATTCTTTAACAGCTTCCAGACTGGCACTGGATTTTACGCGTACAAATAAACCCGGTCTGTTATAAAATGTTTTTTCATGACGGAACATGACCGTTTCGTTACCCGCTTTTACTTCGAAACCATCTGACTTGATAGATACCAAACGAATTGGTGGTGCTGAAGATTCGGCTAATTCTGCTTTTGATTCTTCGCTTACATAAGGGCAGGATGATAATTCCACTTGTTTTGCAGCCAATTTCATGGCAAATGCAAGGCAAGTAGGAAATCCGCATTCCTTGCAATTGGTCTTTGGGAGCATCTTATAAATTTGTATTCCAGAAAGTGCCATTGTATATCTCCTTTAGGCCACGGATAGTTCTTCAATAGCAAATCGAACACGTCGAACGCTTTCGGGGTGGCGCAAAACAACGATATCTGCACCTGTTTCGATCAAAGAAACAGCTGTTATAGTTTCCCAATTAATGGATCGTTCTTTCCAGTCACCCCAACTTTCTGGTACACCTTCACCGACTTTCGCTTCTTTGGTTTTCCAAGCTTCGAATCCAGGAGTCACAATCATTGGGAACTGAGTCATAGCGTCTCCCTGCAATGCTGCAAGGCGAAGTCGTTCCATGACGGAATATCCATATTCAATGCCATATCCCAAGGCTCCTGTGGTTGGATCCATCAATATCCTATCTGGCGGCATACCCATATCGGTTATTAGTATGTTCAACTGCTTTGATAAATTGACATCCATCGGCGTTCGAGCTGTAACGAGATGGCCATTTGCCATGGCTGTCGCAACTATGGTTCTATAATTTTTATCTTCACAAATACCTAAAACCAACCTTTCACCTTTTGTTGCCTCAGATATCGGCACCAATAATTCATTATCCAGATCAACTTGTCCTGGACCAAAAACAACCAGGGGTAATTTGCAGGAGTCCAATACTTTCTTTACGGATGCCACTGCATTTTCGGGTTTTGTTTGCAAACCATCTTTGTCATTCAGACACAAGGCAAGAACAATTATGTCTGCGCCAGCTTTTTCAGCTGCGACAGCCCATAAACCAGGATCTTCGATCGTTTCAGTGCTCCATATTTCTTCCAGTAAAGGTGACCAGTCTTCGGGTTTATGGTCTTTAATTTCAATGGCTATTACCGGTTTATTAGGTGTTGGCTGTTCAAAGTGGAGAAAAGGCATGGTTTTTTCTCCACCTACTTTTATTGTCTTTGACCGCGTCCCACCATCTGCTTCGGTAGCACCAATTATTACTTCTCGAACCGATCCAGGCCATTTATCAATTGGAATTTCTATTGGCATAACAGATTCTCCTCTTTAAACTCTCAAATATTGCATTGTGTTCAAATAAATTCATGTATATTTACTACCAAGTTATTGCTGACTACTTTAGAACATAGGATCCAGAGTCAATGCCGGGTGATTATGCTCTTCCATATATGCAAGTAATTCATCGACCGTTCCTGCAGTTGTATCATCAGCAATTCGGGATAATAATTCAGGATCGCCTTCCCGCCTGGCAACGATCTCAAATTCATCAGCCATGGATTCTTTCAAAACCTTACTCATCCAGACTACTCGTTTGAATCCGCCTTCTGCAGAAATAAACTTTGGGCTGATAAGATAGAATTTTCCGACACCCATTACACCAGGAGTTTGGAGGCCACCTCCGGCAATTCCTGCCAGAGTTGAGAAGGTCATTCCAGCGGGAGTCATATTCGTGTCTTCTCGACTTACAATCATCACACCATTGGCTTCAGGAATCAACATAACGATACACTCGAAACATCCACAGGCTGTCATCGGATTTTCCATGATGGAATACATCGCTACTTCTGATACGACCCCATGTGAACCAATCTTCGCATAATCGTTGGTTCCTTCCCAATATCCTTTATCCATGTCAACCAACCGACCAAGTTTAATTGGTTGGTTAGGACCAGTGGGATTTATACTGAACGACGCTTTGCAATCCAACCAGTTATAAGCACCACATAGCCCCAATCGCTCAGGACTAACTACACAAACATGGTTTGGAGCGAAAGATTGACAAAGGGTACATGAATAAAATTCATCTACTTTATCATCTGTGAGGTCTGCAAGCCTGGTATTTCGAAAATCGTACGCTTCGCGAGCCTTAACGAGCCATTCTTGAACTTTATCAGGATCTGAATAAATTGTCACTTCAACTTTATCCACGATTGCACCAAAATCTTCATGGAATCTTGCATGAAGTATTTTTCCAAAATGCTCCAGGTTGAAACCTTTTTCGGCAGCTCCATTCGAGATCCGAATCCAAGCAATATCCCTTTGGCCTACATGCTGGATGCCTGATGCGCCATTTACGAAATAGTGAATTTGCCGTTCCAACACAGGTTCAAAATCCTGCTGCATCTGCCGCCCTGCTACTTTTACAACAATGCCCAAGTCCATAGAACCTTGTGCTTGAACATCCTCAAAACTTTTTCCAACAACCTCCACCTTCCCATCAGTTACTTCATCCAGTTTTGCCATGTGCAAGTATTCAAAAGCTCTTGAGTACTTACCACCAAATTCAACTCGGAGATCCGCCTTCCTGACGACCTCTCCTTCAAAGGCAGAACCATAAGGAACCGGCACAGGGACATTGGATACCTTTACCTTGACCCCGCGTACTTCGATGCATTTCTGAACCAACCGTTCCGATTTTTCCAAGTCATCTTTTCCATCAATCTGATCAAATGGCATGCTGACAACATGTTCATAAGTAGTTACACCGGTAGGAAGTATCTCGGGAATCACAGTATCGGCAATTACGGGAAAACCAAAGTTAATGGCGCCAGCAGCAGCAGCATATTTCAGATCATCAACTTCACCAAGGGCAAGAACAAATGCAAAAACTCTATCCTTGTTATATTGAAGGATCTCGCTCGCCATACCAGGTTTCAAACCTCCAAAAGTTAATGCCGATCGAGTCGCAAAACCAAGGGCATAAATTGCGCTTAATGTATCCGTCCCAAATGGAACCGTGTAGGTATCATAACCAAGCTCAACACCTTCTTCGGTAAGCTGATGAATGATGCTGCGTCCATTAACATTCCCGGATAAAAAGGTAAGAATATTTCTTTTTTGAAGCTCTCTCACGATCTGAACTGCTGTCTGATTATTCTTTGCACAACCAACAATTGCAGCAAACCCCGGCATACGACCATCAACCAATTGGATACCCCAGGATCTTAATTGAATGTCATCAATGGGACCGTTCAGATGATTTGAACCATTTCCGTCACCGTATGAAGTTCCTCCAGCCAGGTTAAAACCTTCCATTTTTTCCGGTTGCAATCCATAAGCAAAACGTATTGCTTCAATGACTTCAGCGGCCAAAAGAGTCGCCATTCCACTATCCAATGTTTCGCCCAGATAAGGTGTCCATTTATTCACTGCCGGTTCCGGGTGTAGTAATCCTCGAGCGTGAGATAAGGCAGGTTTCAATTGTCCTAAAGTTTCAACAGATTCGCCGGTCATACCAAGGATTGTTGGCATGAAATAGGCAGTATTGGGAAAAGTGACTTTTGTTTCGGCGCCTTTCTCATTGATAGCTTGCTGCAGCATTAATTCAGCCTCTGTAACAAGGGCTGATGCACCTCGTATAGCTCTTGTGGCAATATAACGTGACATAATTGTTTCTCCCTTAATTAATCTGCTGCAGTTCCATAAATTCGATTTCGTTTTTCAGAGAGTGGTAATTGCTCAAGTTCGACCATCCTGGCATCACCACTTTTTCCGAATTTTGCCGCATCGTATTCTGGCAATCCCAGGGCAGCGCGTTTAGCATCAATATGGGAAAGGCTTGCTTTAATCATTTCATCTGGATCAAGAATAAACTCAAGTTTTCCACCGAACTTCTCTTCCCATCCTGAACTAATATATTTCAAAACTTTATCACTATCAGATACTCGATCCGGCATTCCGCTGATTGGAGATGCACCGCCGAAAATTACATAAGTACCTGAGGCAACGCAATAGGTTGCAATAGCCAAAGCCTTTTCGCTCATCCATTCAGGTGCCAGGCCAACCGCAGGAACCTGGTCAATATCATCTCCAAGACCGCCTTCTTCAACCATCTGAGTGAGAACTGTCAAAATCCTGGTATTATCTACACATGAACCCATATGAAGTACAGGGGGGATTCCCACAGTCTCGCAGATCTCTTTCAGTCCGGGACCTACTTCATTTAGTCCAGCTTCACCAAGCATTAGACCTAACTTAGCACTGGATATTGCACCACAGCCTGTCTGAACAACCAATACATCCTGCTTTAAAAGTGCCTTGGTCACATAATTATGCAGATAATCCTGACTAGAGCGAGGATTATTGCATCCAACTATTGCTGCGACACCACGAATTCGACCGGACATAATGGCATCGTTGAGGGGTCGGAATGATGCGCGGTATGTTCCACCCAACATATAATTGATATATTCATGTGAAAAACCTGGAACTAAATCTTCAATAATTCGGGGAATGTGCGTTTTTCCGCGATTCTTGTAATTATCAATTGCTTCCTTTAGAATAGTCTTAGCTATTGTCAGTGCTTTATGTTCGTCGAACTCTATATGAGTAGCTCCTGTTATTTTTACTTTAGGGGATGTAGTAATAATTTTAGTGTGGAAATTAGAGGCTAAGTCGACCAATGCCTGCATTATGCACTGGACATCAACAACCATTGCTTCAACCGCGCCGGTTAATATTGCCAATTCCTGGTGAAGGAAATTTCCTGCAGCGGGGATACCTTGCCTTAGAAGAATCTCATTTGCAGTACAGCATATACCAGAAAGACTTATTCCCTTTGCTCCCGTTTTCTTGGCATATTCAATTATTTCTGGATCCTGGGATGCAGCTACAATCATCTGGCTTAATGTCGGTTCGTGTCCATGTACGACAACATTAACCATGTCCTCTTTAAGAACTCCCAGATTTGCTTGACCTAAAATTGGTGCTGGTGTTCCGAATAAAATGTCCGATATATCAGTTGCAATCATAGACCCACCCCACCCATCAGAAAGACTAGTACGGATGGCATGATCCAAGATATGTTCATAATTCTGATCATCACCAATGTGGGTTCTATGAAGAGCTTCAACAACTTCTCGGTCTATCCCTCGTGGAACAACTCCCTTTTCGCGCCACAGTTTTTGCCTTTTTTGAGGAGCGCGCGATACAGGAACAATTTCGCCCCTTTGTTGCCCAAATTGGGATATGTAAAGATCTGCCAAGTCATTTGCTACCTCTTCTGGAGCACGACCTTCAATATCAATTTTATAAAGAGATGCCACCTTTCTCAGTTTGGCGATATCCCGTATTGAATAACCTTCAGTTTCTCCATTGGCCACTGCCTTCAAGGTGAAAGCCATATCCCTGCCATGATCAGAATGAGCAGCAGAACCGGCAGCAATGGACCTGATAAGATTTCTCGCTTGAATGGTATCGATGGTTGCGCCGCAAACACCAACCTGACCATCTTTTGTTAAACGGCAAGGTCCCATGCCACATTGCTTGCAGCACATTCCAGCCCCACCGATATTACATGGAGCCATGTTATCTGCACGTGTAAAAGCTGTATCGATCTTCAGTTCTTCTGCTCGGATAAGCATTTCCTGCGCAGCTGGATCATCACTTTGTTGTTGAGGAGTTCGCTTGAGCGCCATTTATTCCATCTCCTTCCCTAATTGTATAAGCCCCATACCTGGACAAGGCCACAAAGCTCTGCCTTGATTTTGAATGATGGATTGCGAAAAACCAACTGTCAATTTTGTCTGCTTGTAAGCTGCAGTATGACGTAAAAATGTGCCTGTACTTTCTCCCGAACTCTCAGCCTTTTCTGATTCAGTCTGAGTAAGTAATTCCCCCGAGTAACCGTTTT
>Ga0209342_10006697_pt1 | contig 11632 bp, 9 predicted proteins | sample RifCSP16_2_FD_184023 | JGI IMG/M metagenome (GOLD analysis project Ga0209342, IMG submission 184023) | Soil microbial communities from Rifle, Colorado - Rifle CSP2_sed 16_2 (SPAdes) (version 2) | ecosystem: Environmental > Terrestrial > Deep subsurface > Rock core/Sediment | place: Rifle... | reverse complement strand
CCATCACCTTCACCGCGCCTTCCGTGCCAGGGGAATATGTCGTGATCTGCAGCATCCCTGGTCACGCCGAGAAGGGCATGATCGGCTCCCTCATCGTAAAGTGATCAGTGGCCGGTGGTCGGTGGTCAGTATTGTTCGGGAATCGAGCCGAAGGATCTCATTACTGATTACTGATAACTGATGACTGATCACTGATCACTGGTCACTCATGACTGCCCACCGACCGCCGACTACTCGCCACCGACCGCTCCCCGCCGCTGATACGTACGATTAAGTTCCTGTATCCTCTCGGCGAGATCTTCAGTCGCCGCGCCGGATGCCAGTCGCCACTCCCAGTTGCCGTCTGGGCGCCCGGGGTAGTTCATGCGAGCCTCACTCCCCAGCGACAGAAAGTCCTGGATCGGCGCCAGGCTCCAACCGGCGTTCGAAGACCAGATCGAACCGACCAGGCTCCAGGCAATGTCGCGGCCATCCGCCTCCAGCGTGCGGCGGGTGTACTCGCGCGTCGCCTCGGCGGCAGCCTGATACCAACCGCGCGACGTATCGTTGTCGTGGGTCCCGGTGTACGCCACGCACCGCTCTGGGTAGACCTCTAGCGGCTCATCCTTCACCGCGCCACCCTCAAGATCGAATTGAAGGATCTTCATCCCCGGAACTTCGAAGGAGTCCCGCAGGTGTCGGACCTCCGGGGTCATGACGCCCAGATCCTCAGCTATCAGGGGCAAGCCCCCTAGATCGGCGCGTAAGGCATCGAGCAAAGCCACCCCCGGCCCTTTCACCCAGCGGCCGGTGGCGGCCGTCGGAGAACCCGCCGGCACTTCCCAATAGGCCGCCAGCCCTCGAAAGTGGTCGATCCGGACACAATCCACTTGCTGAGCCAGGTGCCGAACCCGACGACACCACCATTGGAAACCCTCTTGCTCATGGCGCTCCCAGTGATAGATCGGGTTGGACCACAATTGTCCCGTCTCAGAGAAGTAATCCGGCGGCACCCCTGCGACGACGACCGGCCGTCCGTTGGCATCGAGTTGAAACAAGTCCGGTCTCGACCAGACATCGGCGCTGTCTTCCGACACGTAGATCGGCAGATCTCCAATCAGGCGGATGCCGAGGTTGGCAGCCTGGTGGCGAAGCTCCTGCCACTGACTCCAAAACCAGTATTGCTGAAGCGCGTGTTCCTCGATCGATTCTCGCAGCCGCCCGCGGGCCGCCTCGAGCTCCTGCGGACGCCGATGCGCCAAGGACGAGTCCCACGCCGTCCAAGGTGCGCCGCCATGAACTTCTTTGAGAGCCATGAAGAGGACGTAGTCGTCGAGCCAATCAGAATGGGCCTCCCGCCAGGCGACGAAATCCGCTTCCCCCGGCCGCCCACGTCCTCGCCAGCGCTCGGCGGCTGCCTTAAGGCGATCGGATTTCCGACGCTGGACGGCCGGGTAGTCTACCTTGTTCGTCGAGACCGGCCGGTCTTCGAGATCTTCGCGTCCGAGCCATCCGGCCTCGAGCAATCGATCGAGGCTGATCAGGAGCGGATTTCCGGCGAAAGTCGAAGGCGACTGATAGGGAGACCACCCCCCGCCCGACGGCCCAAGCGGGAGGAACTGCCAGAGCGAGCAGCCGGACCGGTGGAGCCATGTCAGCCAAAGGAGGGCGGCTGGGCCGAGATCCCCGATGCCATCACCGCCGGGGAGGCTCGTCAGATGGAGGAGGATTCCCCCGGCGCGTGGAGGTATCACCGGCGTGCGCCGCGCGCCCGCATGGCGCGGCGATAGACCGCCGCGTACTTGCGGGCCGGCCTGTCCCACCCGAAGTCACGTCGGGCCGCCCGATGCTGCAGCTGGGCCCAACCACGGGGCTCGCCGAAGAGTCTCATCGCACGGCGCAGCGCCTCCGCCAACGCCATCGGAGAAGGTTCGGCGAAGACAAAACCGGTGCCGGAGCCGAGGGCGTGATCGCGAACTGTGTCGCGCAGGCCGCCGGTGGCCCGTACGACCGGTATGCACCCATAGCGCATCCCGATCATCTGGACCAACCCGCACGGCTCGTAACGGGATGGCACGATGACCATGTCCGCGGACCCGTAGATCCTTCGCGCGAGGTCAGGATCATAGGAGCGTCGGAATCGGAAACGCCCGGTGTGGCCTTGCTCGAATGAGGTGGCCATCTCCTCCAGCTCCACCTGCCCCGTGCCGAGGACGACGGCTTGCCAGGGAAGGTCCAACAACATGGCCAGGGACTGGAGCATGAGGTCGATTCCTTTTTGATGCTCCAGGCGACCAATGAACGCAAGAAGGGGAACGGCTCCATCGGAGGCAAAGCCAAGCTCGTTCTGCATTCCAAGCTTGTTACGCCCCCGGCGTTCGAGGGTTTCCGCGGTGAATCTCGCCTTGAGGGCGCGGTCCGTTGCCGGATTCCAAAGAGACAGATCGATGCCGTTGAGGATCCCGGTGAGAGACGCTCGTCGCTCGACAAGCATCGGATCGAGCCCGAACCCGAAGTCGGGGGTGGTGATCTCCGAAGCGTAACTGGGGCTGACCGTCGTCAACCAATCGGCGTCCGTCAACGCACCGACGAGGGGCAGGGACCGGGCCCAGTCCGGGAGCGCGCGGCGGGAGGCATCCGGGAGGCCGTAGGCGTGCCACGCCTCCTCGTGGCCCGCTCCGGCGTAGGCCAAGTTGTGAATCGTGAAGACCGCGGCGGTGGTCCGCCAGAAGGGATCTTCCGCCCGATAGGCAGCGAGCCAGGACACGGCGGCGGCCGAGTGCCAGTCATGGGCGTGGACCACATCCGGTCTCCAACCCGTCTGCTGGCAGGCGGCGAGGGCCGCCAGCGACCAGAAGACGAACTTCTCCCCCTCTTCCTTTCCCCCTCCGTAGACCTGCCGGTCGCGCGCCACCGGTTCGCCGTCGACGAGCAGGACGTCTGTGCCCCGGATGCGCTGCCGGTAAACGACCGCGCCCAGGCTCTCGCCGCGACGAAGGATTTCAACGTTGGTTTGCGCCCGCGTCGTTCTTGCCGCCAGATCGATCGACGGGTAACGCGGCAATGAGGAACGCACGTCGAGTCCAAGCTGGCGCAGCGCCCGCGGCAACTCGCCGCCGACATCGCCCAGGCCCCCGACTTTGGCCAGGGGTGTAGCCTCCGCGCACAGGAAGAGGACTTTTAGGGGGAGAACCATTTGTAGTCGATGTCGGGGAAGACCTTGTCCTTCTCCCACAATGCCGCGGCGAGGCCCGGGTCGGGCCGACCGTCCTCCAGCCCGGCAAGCAGGGAATGGAAGCGATCTACATGATCGCGGAAGCGCTGGACCGCGTACTCGCGCGCCTGACCGGTCGTCACCAGAAAGGGCCAATCGGAGGATTGAAGGAGAAGCAGCTCACGCGCCGCCTGGTTGAGGACGGCCGCGCCGTCTGCCGACGGCGACGTGCTGCTATCGACCGCGGTCAACATCCGCCGCTCGGCCTCGTGAATGATCGGCCACATCCAGTGCGTGTCGGCGTTGTCCCAGACGAAATGCCCTCCCCCCGCCCCCCATGAACCCTCCGGCAGGCTGAGCACGGTCTCCGGAGGGTGGGCCTCGAGGTAGGCCGAAGCCGTCGTCAGCTCGACCTCGGGAATGACCGCCAGCCGGCGCAGCACGGCCTCCAGCCAATCGATGCCCTCAAACCACCAGTGGCCAAAGAGCTCTGTGTCGTAATTGGCCGAGACGATCCCGAATTCGCCCGTCCGATCCCGATACCCTTTCAGCAACCCGGCCACCAGCGAGGCGAAGTGATCGGCTTGCATACTCACGCGACCGGCGGCCCAATCCGGGTGGTATATGTCCTTTTCTCCGAGGGTGACTCGAGCGCCGCTGATGCGCCAGTACTGCATCCCGGAGACTCCGTCCTTCTTGTGGAATTCGCGGTAATCGAAGTCGCCGGGATAGCCCCACTCCGAGCTCCACACCTGCAGCCCGGCCCGGTTGTCCCGCGCCAACACGGCCACCTCGGCCTGAGTCACGTAGTACGGACGGAAGGTGGTCGCCGGCTCGGATGGCTTGAGCTCGGTCATCGGGACCACGTACCGGCGCACCACGCCTCCATAGGGGCCGATGACCTCCCCGGCGGCCACACCCACGGGCCTCCCTCCTTCGACCATGTGGGTCTCGGCGAAAAAGAGGCGCAGCCCGTTGGCGGCGAGGTGCGTCTCCAGCCCGGGGCGAAGTCGCTCATCCTCGGCGATGTAGGCCGGCCGGTAAGCGCACTCCGGAAGCCAGATCGCCTTGGGACGCCGTCCCAGATGGCGTTGATGCGCGGCCATGGCCGTCCGCAGCTGCAGGCCGATGGACTCGTCGCGGTCGAGCAAGGGCAGATAACCGTGGGTCGCGCCGCAAGTGATCGTCTCGATCGTCCCGGACTCTTCGAGGGCGCGGAATGCCGGGACAAGATTGCCTGCGTATCGGCCCTCGAAACTGGCGCGCACGGCTTCATAGCGGTCGCGATAGAAGCTCGCCAGCCACGCCAGGTGTTTTTCCCCCTCGCCTTCGAAACGAGGGATGTCGGCGGCCGCGGCGGAAATCTTCTCCGCCAGGTAGGTGCGGAAGTTGGCACGGACGTCCTCATCGGCGAGCTGCTCGAGAAGGATCGGCGTCAGCCCGAGCGTGACGCCACCTCGGACCCCATCGGCCTTTAGACGGTTCAGCATGTCGAGCAGCGGGACGTAGGTCTCGGCCGCCGCCTCATGGAGCCATTCCTCACCGTGCGGCCAGCGCCCGGCGGCGCGGGTATAGGGGAGGTGCGAATGCAGGACGAAGTTGAAAGCGCCGGATGGTTCCATCCGTCCACCTGGAGCGGGTAGTGAGATTCTAGCAGAGGCTTCGCTGAGTCGCACTCCGGCGAGATAGAATCGGCCGGCATTCAAACAGCGGAGGCCAGGTCGGTGATGTCCAGCGACAGTGCCGTTCCAGCATCCCGGGAGCCTGCAGCCTCCGGGAAACCCGATCCCCAAGCATCGGCGGACCCGGAAGCCTTCTGGGCAGACGTGCTCTCGACAGACCCCGACCGGATACGGCAGGCCCTACGCGGGCTGACGCCGGACGAAAGGCGTGCGGTCCTGGAACATTTGCGCCGGATGGAGGGGGACGAAGGGTGGCAGCCGGATCAACGCCGTCGGGCGGGGGCCGCCACGGCGGTGGCTGACGGCTCGCCGCCACCTTGATGAAGAACGCCGACGGCTACGCCCCCCCTCGCAAGCCGCGCCGAGAGCCTGTTCGGATCTCGCATGCGCCGGCCGCGCTTCGATTCATGAGATACCTGGAGAGGGAGGACATTTGTGAACAGCACGCGGCAACAAGGATCGCCGGGAACCCCTTCGGCGGCTAGCCAATGGAGGCAGCATGGCAGACGACAGCCCGCTCCCGCGATGGAACCTGACGCCGATCTTGCCGGGCGTTGAAGAGCCTGCCTTCGGTGAGGTCTTCCACCGAGTCGAGCAGGAAGTCTCAGCGCTCGTTGCGCTGTTCGATAGGCACGGAATCGGAGGCCAGACACGGGAGGATTCGTCGAAGGCGGAGCCGTTCGAGGAGGTCGTGCGAGCTTACCTCGACGTCCGAACCCGCGCCTATCTAATCGAGGCTTATCTGGAGTGCCTGACCGCCGCCGACAGTCGCGACAACGCGGCGCAAGCGAGTCTATCGGAGCTCCTACCCACTCTGGCCACGCTCAGTTTGCTGCTGACGCGCCTGACCTCGTGGGCCGGTCGGCTGGAGGTGGACGTTCTCATCGCCTCTTCGCCGCTGGCCCAAGACCATGCCTACTTTCTGCGCAAGAGTCAGGTGCGGGCGCAGCACCTGATGGGGCCCTCCGAGGAGGCACTCGCCGCAGACCTTCTCTTGACGGGGAGCACGGCCTGGGAACGGATGCACTCCACCCTGACCTCCCAGCTGATGGTTCCGATCGAGGTCGAAGGCCAAGCCCGCCAACTCCCCATGAGCGCTATCCGTAACCTGGCGCAGAACCACGATCGTGCCCTCCGCCAACAGGCCTACGACGTCGAAGTCGCCGCCTGGCACCAGGTGCGCGTGCCCTTGGCGGCGGCGATGAACAGCATCAAGGGCGAGGTCAACTTGCTCTCTCGCCGGCGCGGCTGGTCCTCGCCCTTGGAAGCGACGCTGTTCGAGCATGCCATCGACCGCCCCATCCTGGAAGCGATGATGGAGGCGGCCGAGGAATCCTTTGACGACTTCCGGCGCTACTTGAGGGCAAAGGCGCGCCGCTTGGGGCTGACCACGCTCGCTTGGTATGACTTGTATGCCCCGGTCAGCGAGGCGAGCGAAGGTTGGACCTATCCGCAGACCTGCCAGTTCATCCTCGATCACTTTCGCCGCTTTTCGCCGGCCTTGGAAGATACGGCACGGCGCGCCTTCGACGAGGGTTGGGTCGACGCTGAGCCGCGAGGGGGCAAGGCCGGCGGGGCTTTCTGTGAGTGGATGCGCGGCGCCGAGTCACGCATCCTCGCCAACTTCCTACCTACGTATGACGGTATGTCGATCCTGGCACATGAGCTCGGCCACGCCTACCACAACCGCACCCGGGCGACGCGAACGATCCTCCAGCGGCGGACCCCATCGACCCTGGCCGAGACGGCCAGCATCTTCTGCGAAACACTCATCGCCCAGGCCGCCTTCGAGGAGAGTGACGACTCCCAACGGCTGGCGATCCTTGAGTCCTTCCTGCAGACGGCCTGCGCCGTCGTGGTCGACATCGCCGGTCGCTTCTATTTCGAGCAGAGTGTGTTCGAGCGCCGCGGTCTGCGCGATCTCTCGCCGGACGAGCTGTGCGAAGAAATGCGCCGGGCCCAGGCCCGCTCGTACGGCGACGGGCTCGATCCGAGGACGTACCATCCGTACATGTGGGCGGTCAAGCCGCACTACTACTCCGGCACAGCCTCGTTCTACAACTACCCGTACACCTTCGGTCTGCTTTTCGGCCTGGGCCTGTACGCTGTCTACCGCGACCGCCCCGAACGCTTCGTCAGCGAATACGAGGACCTGCTCTCCAGGACGGGGATGGCGACCGCCGCCGAACTGGCCGAAGGCTTCGGGATCGATCTGCGTGCGCCATCGTTCTGGCGCGCCAGCCTGGACTTGGTGAGGGAGCGGATCGAGCGTTTCGAGCAGCTGGTGGGTCCGGCCAACTGAGAGGGAATGAGCCGTCCGGTGGCGGAGGTAACGCTCCTCCTCTCTTTCACCCTGTACTCCGCCTTCGCGGTCTGCCGCACAAGTCGGGGCTAGATTCAGGTCGTTGAGGTCAGCGGCGTCAACCCTCCTGTGGAGGGCTGCCCTGAACGGTTACTTCGAACGAGTTCGCCAGCGGCCGATTTCCGCCTCGACTCACGACCCCGCCAGCTCTTCGCAAGGCCTCACGACGCCCTACCAACGATCTGGGACTCGCGCGGAAGCACGGCAGCGGAGAAGGCGGAGTTCAGGATAATGCGGTTGGGCAAAGCACCTGGCCTTTGGGAGTGGATCCATCCGTCCGATGGCTACTTCCCAAGCTGCGTGCGAAACGCCTCGGTCAGGGCCGGGACGATCTCGTACAAGTCGCCGACGATGCCGAACCGAGCGAGCTTGAAGATCGGCGCCTCAGGATCCTTGTTGATGGCGACAATCGTCTTCGACGTGCGCATGCCGGCCAGATGCTGAATCGCCCCCGAGATGCCGCAGGCGATGTACAGATCGGGTGCAACGACCTTGCCCGTCTGGCCCACCTGGTTGGAATACGGGATGTAGCCGGCGTCGACGGCCGCCCGGCTGGCGCCGACGGCGGCGCCCAGGACCGACGCCATCTGCCGGATCAATTCGAAGCCTTGATGCGCTCGCCAGATTTCCTGCTGCTTCTCGTCCGTGATCTCAGGCGGTGGGGTTAGCCGTCCATTGTTGGAAACGCCCCGGCCTCCAGAGACGATCACGCTGGCGTCCGTCAGGCTGACTCCGCCATCGGAGGCCCTGTACCCGAGCACCTCGGTCGCCGAAGCCCCCGGAGTTACCGCGGCGACGTCCACCGGTCCCTTCCGCGCTGTGTCGGGCGTAGGCCGCGGGAATGCCCGGCTGCGCACCATCACAATCTGCGGGCGGCGTGTGCGCGAAACCTCTTTGGTCAGAAGTTTTCCTGCGTAGATCGGCCTGGTGGCGACGACTGCGCTCTCTTCAACTTCCAGGGCGATCGCGTCCGGCGTCACACCCGTGTCGAGGTCGACGGCGACCATCGCCCCCAGCTCGCGAGTACGTCCGGTCGTCGGCAGAACGAGCACCTCGGGGCGGCTCTCCTTCAGAACCCCGGACACCACATCCGCATACAGCTCTGGGCGAAAATCCTTCAGCGAAGGACTCTCGCGCACGACGGCCGCGCTCGCACCATGCGCAATCGCTTCCTCGGCCAATGACCGCACGCCATCACCAACGACGAGCGCCGTGACGCCGCTCGACATCGAAGCCGCAATCGTCGAGGCGGCGTAGAGGGCCTCCCAGGAGGCAACGACGGCCTCCCCAAGATGGTGGTCGATGTAGACGAAGATGCGATCAGCCATCACAGCACCTTCTCTTCCATCAACCGCTGAACCAATTGGGCGGCGGCCTCCCCCGGGGAGTCGGCGCTGATCATTTCGCAGTGGGTGTTGACACGCGGCGGAGCGATCAGCGCTGGCCAGGTGACGGCCGGGGATGGAGCCTGCAGGCCCATGTCGGCGGCGGACCACGTCGGAATTTCCGCCTTGGAGGCTTTTCGGATTCCCATGAAGGACGGGTAACGGGGTTCTCCGATTTCCTTGACCACGCTGACGACGGCCGGCAGCTGCGCGCGGACTTGCTGTCTTCCCTCTTCGAGCATGCGTTCGACCTCAATCGTCCGACCTTGGGGATCGACGGCGACCACCGCCGCCACCAACGTCAACGAAGGCCAACCGAGGCGGCGAGCGACCTGCGCCGCGGTCACGCCGGTGTCGCTGTCGACCGACGTCCGGCCGAAGAGCGCCAGGTCCAGCGGATCGAGCTTGCGCAGCGCCGCGGCCAGCGCCGCCGACGCCACGAGCGTGTCGGCGGCGGCAAAGGACGGGTCCTGGAGAAGGATCGCTTCATCGCACCCCATGGCCAGGGCCTGCTTCAAGGCCTCGCGCGCCCCCTCCAGGCCGAGGCTGATGACCGTCACCTTTCCTCCGTGAGCTTCCTTGATGCGGAGCGATTGTTCGACGGCGAACTCGTCCCACGGATTCAAGACGAGCGGAGCATCTCCCCAGGTCACCTTCCCGTTCTCGACGGTGACGGTCGCCGCCGTATCGGGAGTCTGTTTGACGCACACAACGATGTTCAAGTCGTCCTCCTGCCCGCCGGCGCCGAGCCGGGGGCGCGCCAATACGTTGGATCGTAGGCCGGGAGCTCGCAGCGCAGCTGAGCGTCCTTCCGCGTCCCCAGCGCGTAGCCGGCCTGCATCAATTGGTGTATCTCGCTGGTCCCCTCGTAGATCATCGCCCCGCGCGAATTTCGCAGGTAGCGTTCGACGTCGTACTCGTCGCTGTAGCCATAGGCGCCGTGGATCTGGATCGCCTCCGAGGCGGCGGCGAAAGAGGCGTCGGTGGCGTACCATTTCGCCAGCGACGTCTCACGCGTATTGCGCAGCCCGGCGTTCTTCATCCAGCCTGCGCGCAGGTAGAGCAGGCGCGCGGCTTCGTAGGACTGAACCATCACCGCCAACTTCTGCTGAATGAGCTGAAAACCGGAGATCGAGCGGCCGAAGGCCCGTCGTTCATTGGCATATCGCAAACTGGCGTCCAAGCTCGCACGAATCAGCCCCGTCGCGCCGGCCGCCACGGTGTACCGGCCATTGTCGAGGCACGACATGGCGATCCGGAACCCCTCCCCTTCTTCGCCCAGACGGTTGGCCGCCGGAAGGCGGACATCTTGACAGTGGACCCAACCCGTCGAGCCGGCTCGCACGCCGAGTTTGCCGTGAATGTCACCGCGGGTCACGCCCGGCCGATCGGTTTCCAGCAGGAAGGCGCTGATCCCATCGTGCGGATCGCCGGCGGACCCCAGGTCGGTTCGGGCGAACCACAAGATGTGATGGGCCTTGGTCGCCAGGGAAATCCACATCTTCTCGCCGTTGAGGAGGTAATCTTCACCCTGCCGCCGTGCGGTGGAGGCCATCGCCGCTACGTCGGAGCCGACGCCCGGTTCGGTGAGGCCGAAGCCGGCGATCTTCTCGCCGCGTGCCTGGGGGATGAGAAAAGCCTGGCGCTGCGCCTCCGTCCCCCATTGAAGGAGGGCCAGACTGTTCAGCCCCATATGGACCGACATGACTACGCGCAGCGTCGAGTCGACGGCTTCGAGCTCTTCGCACACCAGGCCGAGGGTCAGGTAGTCGAATCCCTGCCCGCCATAACGTTCGGGAACGCAGATTCCGAGGATGCCCAACTCGGCCATCCGCGGCAGGATTTGCGGCGCCATCTCCTGCCGGCGATCCCATTCGCGGATGATGGGCAGGACCTCTTTCTGGCCGAAGTCTCGGACCATCCGCACCACCATCTCTTGTTCGTCGGAAATTCGGAATTCCATGGAGACGATCCTGGAGGAAAGGCGGTTCAATTATAGCCGTGGCTCCTCTCGGACCGCATCCGCCTCGGGCCGGGGCGTGCCAAGAGTGACATTCGTCCAAGGCTGTGCACGAGACTCGTACCCCCGGCCATCGTCGCTTCCGGCCGATATAATCACCGCTCGCCATGACCAGCAGGATGACGGCCACCGACATCTATCGGAATCTTGGGATCGCCCTGGGGGCCAGTCTTCTGATCCTGGTTTTGGCACCGAAGCCCGGTCTGACTCGCACGGGGATCCTCCTATCCAAAGCCGCTCAGGCGGCGGCCGCGGGAGAACCCGCCTCCGCGCTAGAGGCCGTAAGGCGGGCCCGCGAGTTTGAGCCCGCCCTGGCCGCCCTGGATACGACGGCTGCCAGGCTGGCTCTTCAGTCCGGGGACGCGGCGCAAGCGCGAGCCCTCTTGGGGGAGGCCCGCACCCGCGGCGCCGATCCCGACAGCCTGGCGTGCCTCGAATTCGACCTGGGGCTTGCTTCGGCGGATCCGGGACAAGCCAGCAACCCTCCCCCGAGCTGTCAGGCCGGTCTGATCGATCTGGAGGCATGGCTGGCTGCCAGCCTCGCCCGAGGAGACCTGGCGGCAGCGAAAGGTGCCCTCGAGACCAGCATCGATTCCCGACCGGGAGACCTGCGCGCCTGGGAAGCCCTGACCACTCTGACCGCGCTCACCGCTCCGGAGGCGGTCGAGGCGGTGGCTTTGCGCGCCCTAAGAGTGTTCCCTCAGGGGAGCCCAGTGCTCGACGGCTTGTTGAGTTTGGCGCGGCGGGAATCCAGTTCTGGCCTGACGCCGGCAGTGAGCGCCGCTCGCGCCGGCGAGCTGTTAGCCGCACAGGGCGACTGGCCGCTCGCGGCGGCGGCCTGGCGTCGAGCCGTGGAGCTAGACCCGAACTTCCCTCAAGCGAGGGCCTTCCTCGGGCTCGCCACCAGCATGACGGGAGGACAAGGACTGGCGGAACTGCAGCGCGCTGCGGCCGAGGCCCCAAGGGACCCGATCGTCCGCTCCCTGCTGG
>Ga0209342_10006696_pt1 | contig 11633 bp, 8 predicted proteins | sample RifCSP16_2_FD_184023 | JGI IMG/M metagenome (GOLD analysis project Ga0209342, IMG submission 184023) | Soil microbial communities from Rifle, Colorado - Rifle CSP2_sed 16_2 (SPAdes) (version 2) | ecosystem: Environmental > Terrestrial > Deep subsurface > Rock core/Sediment | place: Rifle... | reverse complement strand
CCTCACCGCCCAGCCCCGGGCGAGCCTGTAGCTCATGGGCCGAATGGCCGACGCCCGGAAGCGCGCCCGCCAGCGGGGGGGGAAGGGGCCCGAGCCCGCCGTCCCGAGCACGGTTCCCGGCCCGGCGCACGAGGGAGGGGCTCGGGATGAGACCGCGAGGATCACCCTGCCCAGCTCCGGGCTCGCCGCGGACATACTGGCGCGGGCGGACGTGGCGGCGGTGCCGCTCGGAGCCGCCGAGACGGAGGCGGGGTCGGCCCCGCCGGAGGCACCGCCCGCGGAGCCGAGAGGCCAGGGGGCGCACTCGCTCTCGTTCTTCGCCACTCCCGCACAGGAGGAGCGCCTGGCCGCGGAGGCGACGGAGCACCTCGCCATCTTCCTCCTGGACCGCGAGGAGTACGGCGTCGACGTGCGGCAGGTGCAGGAGATCCGGCGGGTCGGCGAGATCACCGCCGTCCCGCGGGCACCGGAGTTCGTACGCGGCGTCGTCAACCTGCGGGGCCGGATACTTCCCGTGCTCGACTTCAAGCGCAAGCTCGGGCTGGGCGAGGTGGTCCTCGAGCGCGCGACCCGCATCGTCGTGGTCCGGGTCCGGGAGCGGGTGCTGGGGCTGCTGGTGGACGGGGCGTCGCAGGTCCTGAAGGTGCCGGTCTCGCGGATCGAGCCGCCGCCGGAAGAGGTCGTGGACCGGGGCGGGGACTACATACGCGGCGTGGCCAAGCTGGACGACCGGCTCGTGATCCTGGTGGATCTCGAGCGGGCGCTCGGGCTCGAGATCGGGGAGGCCCCGGCGGCGGCCAGGGGCATGTCCGAGTGATGGGGGCGACGGCGTAGGCGGCGGCGGGAAACGATCGGAGCGAGGGTCGAGGGAACAATGGGCGTCAAGACCAGGTCGGTGCGTACACGGTTGCTCGTGCTGCTGGCCGGGATCGCGCTGGCGGTCGGGGGCGTCGCCGTCTTCTACGACATCTTCACCGGGGAGACCCTGCTGCGCGATCAGATCGTCAAGCGCGGCCGCTACGTCGCGAGCAACCTCGCCTTCAACGCCAAGTACGGGGTGCTTACCGAGGACCGTGCCCTCCTCATGCAGTTCCTGGAGGGGGCGGTCGCCGCCGGCGGCGAAAAGGGGGGGTCCGACGTTGTCGGCGCGATGGTGCGCGGCGCGAAGGGGGAGACCCTGGCCCAGGTCGGCAAGGCCATCCGGGACCTGCCCGCGCAGCCCGCTCCGGTGCTGGAGGAGATCGAGGCCCGCACCGCGAACGGGGAATCGGTGCTGCTGTTCCGGGCGCCCGTGACCACGGGCAGCGGGGGCTCGGGCCTCTCCGAGGAGCTCGGGACCACCGCCCCCGGCACGGAGGCGGTCAAGGGCGGGGTGGAGGTGGCGATCGGCCAGAGCGCCATCCGCGCCGTGCAGCGTCGACGCGCGATCGAGGCCATGCTCGTGGGGCTGGTGCTCGTGGCCCTCGGCTCCGCGGCGGGGTGGGGCCTCGCCGGACGCTGGCTGCGGCCCCTGCAGGCGATGGCTCAGGCCTCGGAGTCGGTGGCGAAGGGCAACCTCCTGGTCAAGGTGGCGGCGGAGGGGGCGGACGAGATCGGCACCCTCGGCCGAAGCCTCAACGAGATGGTGTCGAACCTGCGGGGGATGGTCGACAACATACAGGAGACCTCGGTCCAGGTGGCCAGCTCCGCGGGCGAGATCTCGGCCAACTCGCGCCTCATCATGCAGGGGGCGCAGGGACAGGCCCAGGCGGCGGAGGAGACCTCGACCTCGATGGAGGAGATGGCGGCCTCCATCCAGACCGTGGCCGGGAGCGCGCAGGGCCTCGCGAACTACGTGGAGGAGACCTCGAGCTCCATCACGGAGATGGGGGCCTCGATCGAGGAGGTCGCCCGCTCGGGCGCGACGCTGGCCCAGACCGTGACCGAGGCCTCGGCGACGATCGAGGAGATGACCGTCTCCATCGACCAGATGGCGCGAGACCTCGAGAGCCTGGCGGGGACGGTCAGCGAGACGACGGGAACGGTCGAGGAGATGGCCGCCTTCATCGCCACCGTGGCCCAGAACGCGGAGTCGCTCCGGGAGGCGGCGGGCCGCACGAGCACCACCGTCTCCGGGACGGCGTCGGCGGTGGCCGAGGTGGCCAAGATCGCCTCCGAGGCCGACCGCATCGCCACCCGTGCCTCCGACGACGCCGGCACCGGCGGGGAAGCCGTCTCGCGCACGATCGAAGGCATGAAGGCCATCTCCGAGAACATGGAGAACACCGCCCGCGTCATCACCGGCCTCGGGAAGCGCTCGCAGGAGATCGGCCGCATCCTCGAGGTGATCGAGGAGATCGCCGACCAGACCAACCTCCTCGCATTGAATGCCGCCATCGAGGCCGCGCGCGCGGGCGAGGCCGGGCGGGGCTTCGCGGTGGTGGCGGACGAGGTGAGGAAGCTGGCCGAGCGCTCGGTCGAGGCGGCCAAGGAGATCGGCGAGGTCGTGCGCCAGGTGCAGCAGGAGACGACGGCCGCCGTCGACGTCGCGCGCTCCGGCGCCGCCGAGGCCAAGCAGGGAATCCAGCTCGCGGACAAGGCGGGGGCGGCGCTGCGGAACATCATCGACTCCGTGTCGCGGTCGAGCGAGCTCATGGGCCAGATCGCGGACGCGACCGCCAAGCAGTCCCAGGCCTCGACCGAGGTGCTGGAGACGGTGGGGCGCATGACCACCGCCACGGACCAGGTTGCGAGCGCGGTGCGCGAGCAGGCGGAGGGCTCCAAGCAGATACGCGCCGCGATGGAGAACATCAAGAAGGTCATGGCCCAGGCCGCCTACTCGACCCGCGAACAGGCGGCGGGCGGCCGGCAGGTGCGCCTCGCGGTCGAGAACATCAACAAGATCGCCTCCCAGGTCGGCCTCGCCACCCGCGAGCAGGCGGAGGGGAGCCGGCAGATCGTCAACGCCGTCCAGCGCATGAGCGACATGACCCAGCAGGTCTCCCACGCCACCGCCGAGCAGAAGAAGGGCGGGGAGCTGGTCGTGAAGGCGATGGAGAACATCTCGGAGATCGCCCGCGACAACCTCGCTACCGTCGAGGAGATGTCGAAGGCGACCGCGAACCTCGCCCAGCAGGCGGAGAGACTGGCCCGGCTCGTCTCGGTGTTCAAGGTGCAGTGAGCCTCGACGTCCAGGCGGCCCTCGAGGCCCTCCGCGGCGGGGAGGAGCCCCGGCGCCGACGCGCCGTCGCGGAGCTCGCCGCCTCCGGGCGGCCGGAGGCCATCCCTCCCCTGCTCCTGGCCGTGGGCGACGAGAGCTGGGCGGTGCGCCAGGCCGCGATCGAGGCCCTGGCCTCTCTCCCCCCCGGCGCCCTGCTGGGCACGCTCGAGGAGGCCCTCCGCGACGGCGAAAACGCGGTGCTCCGCAACGCGGCGATGGAGATCTACGTCCGCCTGGGCTCCGCCGCCGCGGAGCCGCTGCTCACCCTGCTGCGCGACCGTGACGAGGAGGTGCGCCTCTTCGCGGCGGTGATGCTGGGCTCGATCAAGGAGACGCGGGCCGTCCCCGCCCTCGTCCACGCCCTCGGCGACGCCGACGTGAACGTGCGCCACGCCGCCGCCACCAGCCTCGGGCAGATCGGCTCCCCGGACGCGGTCCCGCGCCTCGTCGAGGCGCTGCGCTCGGAGCCCTGGCTGCAGTACCCCGCGATTCACGCCCTGGGCGAGATCGCCGACCCCCGGGCGACACCGCCCCTCCTCGAGCGGCTCGAGGACGAGTTCCTCCGCGGGCCCGCGCTGGAGGCGCTCGGGAGGGTGGCGGGACGGGAGGCCCTCCCTCACATCGTGCCCCATCTCGCGGACCCCGAGCCCGCGCTGCGCAACGCCGCCATCCGGGCGGTGGTGGAGATCGAGCAGAGGGCGACGGCGGGCGGGGAGAGCCTCGACCCCGACGTGCAGACGGCGCTGCGCGGAGAGGATCTCGTCGCGCACCTCCTGGGGCTCCTCGCGGACGAGGAGGCGCGCAACCGGACGACCGCCGCCACCACCCTGGGCTGGCTGCGCGAGGCCCGGGCGACCCGACCCTTGCTCGAGCTGCTGGGCGACCCCGCGGTGCGGGAGTTCGCCAGCCACGCCCTCGTCTCGATCGGCCTCCGGGACGGGGAGGCCTGGCAAGCCTCCCTCGTCCACCCGGACGACGCGGTGCGCGTCGGGACCGTCCGCTGCCTGGCCTGGATCGCACCGCCGGAGGGGACCGCGCTCGTCGCGCCGCTCATCCACGACCCCGCGGCGGAGGTGCGGGCGGAGGCCGCGGCCGCGATCGGCCGTCTTGGCGACGAGGACGCGGCCATGCTCCTGTTCGAGCTGCTTGCCGACGAGAGCGAGCTGATCCAGGAGAGCGCGATGGAGGCGCTCGCGCGCATGAGCCCGGAACGGGTGCGGCCCTTGCTCCTGCGCTCGCTGGCGGGCGGCGACACCGCCGCGCGCGTCCGAGCGGCCCAGACGCTGGGCCTCATGCACGACACCGAGGCCGTTCCTGCCCTCGTCGCCGCGGCGCGGGAGGGGCCGGAGGCGCTGCGCGCGGCGGCGCTCCAGGCCCTGGGCGAGATCCCGGGTCCGGGGGTGCTCGACGTGCTCCGCGCGGCGCTCGGCGACGAGAGCTCGGTCCTGCGTCAGCAGGCCGTGCTCGCGCTGGGGAGGCTCCGGGAGCCGGACTCCGCTTCCGACCTGCTGCCCCTGCTCTCCGAGGGGGACCCGCGGCTGCGCTTCGCGGTGGTGCGCGCCCTCGGCCAGATCCGCAACCCGGAGGCGGTCCCCCGTCTCCTGCCCCTGCTGCAGGAGCCGCGCCCCGAGCTGCGCTTCGCAGCGGTCGAGGCGCTGGGGGCGATTCGAGCGCCGGCGGCGGTGCGTCCGCTCGTCGAGGCGCTGCGAGATCCCGACCGCAACCTGCGGCGGGCGGCGGCGGAGGGTCTGGGCGCGATCTCGGACCCCCAGGCGGTTCCACCCCTGCTCGTCGCCCTCGACGACGAGCACTGGAGCGTGCGCTGTGCAGCCGCGGCCGCGCTCGGGCGCATCGGCAGCGCCAAGGCGGTGCCCGCCCTCGTCTCGCGGCTCGGAGACGGCGACCCCACGGTGCGGCGGGCGGCGCTGACGGCGCTGGGCGAGATCGCCGAGCCCCGCGCCGCAAGGCACCTGCTCGCGGTGCTCGCCGATCCCGACCTGCAGGCGACCGCGCTCGAGGCGCTGCGCCGCCTCGGCGCCGCCGCGCTGCCGGAGATGGAGCGGACACTCGTCTCCCGCGCGGCGGAGCCCGAGCAGCGTCGGCTCCTCGTGCACCTCGCGGGCCGCCTCGAGGATGAGGCGGCGGGGCGGCTGTTGCTCGTCGGCCTCGCCGACCCCAGCGCTGCGGTGAGGGTGGAGGCCGCCCACGCCCTCGGCGACGGGGGCTATCGGGAGGCGCTGCGCCCTCTCATCGAGGTCAAGTCCAAGGACGCCTCGCCCGAGGTGCGACAGGCCGCCTCCGTCGCCCTGCGCAAGCTCCAGCCGCGGTGAAGTTCTCCGCCCTCGACCACGACGCCGACCTCAGCGAGGAGGAGTTTCGCCTCCTCCGCGACTACATCCACGAGAGGTTCGGGCTGTACTTCGAGGACGGCCAGCGCGCGAGCCTGCGCTCGCGGCTCACCCCCCGTCTCGCCCTCCTGGGCCTTTTGTCTTTCGAGGACTACTACCGCTTCCTCCGCTTCGCCCCCCAGCGGGCGGAGGAGGAGCAGCGCATGGTCAGCCACCTGACGAACAACGAGACCTATTTCTTCCGCGAGCAGCCCCAGCTCGAGGTCTTCGGCACCTTCGTGCTGCGGGGCCTGAAGGAGGGCAAGGCCCGCCGCGGCGAGCGCCGCCTTCGCATCCTCTCCGCCGGCTGCTCCACCGGCGAGGAGGTGCTGACGCTGGCCATGATCCTCTTCGACAGCGGGCAGTTCTTCTGGGGGTGGGACGCGAAGGTGACCGGCCTCGACCTCGACGAGGCCGCGCTCGAGAAGGCTCACCGCGGGATCTACCATCAGAACTCGCTGCGCGCGGTCAGCCCGCCGCTGCTCGAGCGGCACTTCGTCCGCGAAGGAGCGGGGGTGAGGGTCAAGGAGCCGGTTCGGAAGCTGGCGAGCTTTCGCGCCGGGAACCTCCTCGAGGGGGCGAGCTACGAGGGACTGCGACCGCTGGACGTCATCTTCTGCCGCAACGTGCTGATCTATTTCTCCGACGCCGCCATCCAGAAGGCGGTGGGTCTCTTCCACGAGATCCTCGAGCCCGGAGGGTACCTGCTCCTCGGGCACGCGGAGTCGCTCTCGCGGGTGACGAGCGCCTTCACCTCCATCCGCTTCCAGGGGGCGGTCATCTACCAGAAGCCGGAGGGGGGGCCGGCGTGAGCGACCGCCGGCGGATCCGCGTGCTGGTCATCGACGACTCGGCGTTCGTCCGCAAGGCGGTCACGCGGATGCTGGCCGCGGTCGCCGACATCGAGGTCGTGGGGATGGCCGCGGACGGCGAGGAGGGGCTGCGGATGGCGCGCGAGCTCCAGCCGGACGTGGTCACGCTCGACGTCAGGATGCCGCGGCTCGGGGGACTGGAGACGCTCGAGCGGCTCATGGCGGAGCAGCCGCTGCCGGTGCTGCTGCTGTCGTCGCTCACCCAGGAAGGGGCGGAGGTGACGCTGCGGGCGCTCGAGCTGGGCGCGATGGATTTCGTGGACAAGTCCAGCGTGCAGACGATGAGCCTGCTGAGCCTGGCCGAGCAGCTGGTGGCCAAGATCCGCGCCCTCGACGGGGCGCGGGTGCGCACGCGCCCCCACACCGCGCGGCCGCGCGGCGCGGCGGCGGCGACGGGCGCTGCCCGCGCGCAAGTCGTGGTGGTCGCCGCCTCCACCGGGGGCCCGGCCGCGCTCCAGACCGTGATCGGTGCCCTTCCCGCCGCGTTTCCGGCGACGGTGCTGGTGGTACAGCACATCCCCCGGGGCTTCACGCGCTCGCTGGCGGAGCGGCTCGACGCCCGCAGCGCCATCCCCGTGCGCGAGGCGCGGGAGGGCGACGCCGTCGAGCCCGGCCGTGTCATCGTCGCCCCCGCCGGCGTCCACACCCGGCTCCGCCGGGAGGGGGAGACGGTGGCGGTGGTCCTCGACGAGGAGCCCCGCGACGCCCTGCACCGGCCCTCCGCCGACGTGGCGATGGCCTCCGCGGCGCGGGCCTACGGACCAAATGTCCTCGGGGTGGTGCTCACGGGGATGGGCGCGGACGGGACGGAGGGCCTGCGGGCCATCCGTGCCCGCGGCGGGCTCACACTCGCCGAGAGCGAGGAGACATGCATCATCTTCGGGATGCCGAAAGCGGCCATCGAGGCGGGTGTCGTCGACCGCGTCGTCTCCCTCGACCGGGTGGCGGAGGAGATCCTGAGCGCGGTGTAAGATCTTGCGGGATGCGGACGAGGCCGGCGCCAGCGATGGAGCCTCGCACTTGAGCCTGACCGGCAACCTCGAAGACCTGCCCCTCCTCGACATCATCCAGATCGTGTCCTTCAGCAAGAAGACGGGGCATCTCTCCATCGAGATGGAGGGCGGGGCGGGCGGGATCGTGTTCCGGGACGGGCTGGTGGTGGCGGCCTTCACCGCGACCTCCCTCCCCGCCGACCCTCGCAGCGCCACCCTCAGCCCGGAGCGGCGCGATGAGGCGGTGCGCACCCGCGTCGCCTTCGCCCTCGCCCAGCTCTCGGGTCTGCGCGAAGGGCCGTTCGCCTTCGCCCTCGCCGCGGAGCCCCCGCGCGTCCTCGGCGAGCGCGACCTGACGCTGGAGACCCTCTCCCAGGGCGTCAACCCGCAGGAGCTGCTCCTCGACCTCGCGGTGGACCTCGACGAGGACCGTGCCCGCTCGGCGGCCGCGGTCGAGGCCTCGTTCGCTGCCCCTGAGGAGGGGGTCGTGGGCGAGACGCCGCCGGCGGTCGAGGAGCCTACCCCCCCGCCCGTCCCCCCCGAGGCCCAGACCATCCTTCTCGTCGACGACGAGGAAGACGTGCGGGGCGTCCTCGGCCGGCACTTCACGGAGGCCGGCTACCACGTGGTGGAAGGCGGGGATCCCGAGACCGCGGCGAAGGAGGCGGGGCGGCTTCGGGCCGCGGCGACGCCCTTCGTGCTCGTCACCGACCTCGGCATGCCCGCCTCGGGCGGGGCCTCCTTCCACGGCGGCTTCGAGGTCATCAAGCGGCTGTGGAAGATGAACCTGCGGCCCCCGGTGCTCATGATGACGGAGAGCCTGAGCCAAGCCCTGCGCCTGCGCGCCCGGCAGATGGGGATCCAGGCCTTCGTGTTCAAGCCCGGGCTGTCGAAGCTCAACCCGCGACAGTTCGAGGCCGACCTCCAGGCGTTCGCGGCCAAGGTCGTGGCGGACGTGCTGCCGCGCCTCGCGGAGGCGGCGACGTCGGCCCCCGCGCGTCCGGCCTCCCCGGGAGGAGAGACCTCGTTGGGCCCTCCGGGCGCGGCGCGCCTGTCCGCGGCCGACGCCGCGCGCCCCTTCGAGTTCCTGCGCCGGCGCCTGGCCGAGCTGCGGCAGCCGGGCGACGCCAACCAGATCGCCGCCCTCGTGATGAGGGTCGCGCGGGAGTTCTTCGAGCGGGCGATCCTCCTCGTGGTGAAGAACGAGCAGGCCCGGGGTCTCGGGGGCTTCGGCCTCGCCCCGCGGGAGGAGACGCTGAATCTCCTCGTGCGTCAGGTCACGATCCCCCTCACCGAGCCCTCGGTCTTCCTCGACGTCGCGCAGGGGCGCAAGGCCTTCACGGGGCCGCTGCCCCACGACCGCTGCACGGCCCACCTCATGGGCCGTATCGGCCGCTTCCGTTCCGCCGGGGCGGCGCTGTTGCCGCTGGTCACCCACCGCGAGACGATCGCGCTGCTCTTCGGGGACAACCCGGAGACGGGGCGCGAGGTGGCCGGGCTCGAGGCGCTGGAGGTCTTCATCCACCAGGCCGGGATCGCTCTCGAGAACGCCTTTCTCCAGCGGAGGCTCGAGGCCCTCCAGGAGAAGGGGCGGGCGGGCGTGAGATAGGGGGCTCGGGGGTCGCGCTCGCGCGCTCGGAGCCTGACCGACCCGCACGGGATCGGCGTCCATCGAACACGAGCGCGCTCCCGCGCGACCCCACTCGCCTGGGAGTGTGTCAGAATGTCCGGCCGGGGGGTCCCCGACATGGCGAACGACGATCTCGCCCACAAGGGCCAGGACATCCTCCAGATCGTGGCCAAGGCCAAGGAGTTCACGGAGGAGCTGCTCAAGGAGAACGAGCGACTCCGTTTCAAGATCGCCTCCCTCGAGGCGGCGGGGGGTGCCCAGGCCGCCGACGAGCGCGTGCAGACGCTCCAGAAGCGGGTGGGAGAGCTCGAGGAGCGGCTCGCCGAGATCGAGGCGCGCTACCGCAAGGTCGAGGAGGAGAACAAGGAGTTCGCCGACCGCTACATCGAGATCGAGGAGCAGAACAACAACCTCGCCAACCTCTACGTGGCCTCCTACCAGCTCCACTCGACCCTCGACTTCAAGGAAGTCGTCCGCATCGTCCAGGAGATCGTCATCAACCTCATCGGGGCCGAGGTCTTCCACGTCCTCATGGTCAGCGAGAAGACGGGACAGCTCGAGGTCGAGGCCTCGGAGGGGCAGACGCCGGCCCGCACCTCGATCCCGCTCGGCGACGGCATCATCGGGAGGACGGCGCAGAGCGGGGAGAACTACTTCGCGAAGGTCGTGGCCCGAAAGGAGGCCGCCCCCTTCGAGGAGCCGATCGCGGTCATCCCTCTCAAGATCAAGGACAGCACGATCGGGGTCATCTCCCTGAACAAGCTTCTGGTCCAGAAGACCCAGTTCACGAGCATGGACCACGAGCTGTTCACGCTGCTCGCCGGCCACGCCGCCACCGCCGTCTTCTCCGCCAAGCTCTACTCGACCTCGGCCCGGAAGCTCACGACGCTGCAGGGCTTCCTGGAGATGCTGAAGCAATCGTCGAAGTAGCGGGCGAAGGGCCCCTCGCCCGTCGCCCTCCCACCGCCTCTATAATCGAAGGAAGGGAGGTCCCCCGCGCATGTCTGGCCCCACGACCCTCGGCGAGCTGAGAAAGGTCTCTCCCGGAGGGCGCGTCTCGGTCAAGGACGAGATGCGCCGCAACCTGCTGTGCAAGCTCGAGAAGAGGGAGACCCTCTTCCCCGGCATCCTGGGCTTCGACGACTCCGTCGTCCCCCAAGTCGTCAACGCCGTCCTGTCGAAGCACAACATGATCCTGCTCGGCCTGCGCGGGCAGGCGAAGAGCCGGTTGCTGCGGAGCCTGACGACCCTCCTCGACCCCGTCCTTCCCGCCATCGCCGGCTGTGAGATCAACGACGATCCCTTCCGCCCGCTATGCAAGCGCTGCCGCGACCTCGTGGCGGAGCGGGGAGAGGCGACCGCGATCTCCTGGCTCACCCCCCAGGACCGCTACGTCGAGAAGCTAGCGACCCCGGACGTGACCATCGCCGACATCATCGGGGACGTCGACCCCATCCGGGCCGCGCGAGGGGGGTTCGACCTCGCGAGCGAGCTGACCATGCACTACGGGTTGCTGCCGCGGGCGCACCGGGGGCTCTTCGCCCTCAACGAGCTGCCCGACCTCGCGGGGCGGATCCAGGTGGGGCTCTTCAACGTCCTCCAGGAGGGGGATGTCCAGATCAAGGGCTACCCGGTGCGGCTGCCCATCGACGTCTGCATGGTCTTCACCGCCAACCCCGAGGACTACACCGCGCGGGGCAAGATCATCACCCCCTTGAAGGACCGCATCGGCAGCGAGATCCGCACCCACTACCCGACGACCCTCGAGCACGGGGTGGCGATCACCGCCCAGGAGGCCTGGACGGATCGGCGGGCCGACCTCGTCGTGCCGCGCTACGTGCGGGAGGTCGTGGAGGGGGTCGCCTTCGCCGCCCGCCGCGACAAGAAGATCGACCGCCGGAGCGGGGTCTCGCAGCGTCTCCCCATCAGCGCCCTCGAGAACGCGATCAGCAACGCCGAGCGCCGGGCGCTCCGCGCCGGGGAGACCCCGATCGTGCCGCGCATCTCCGACATCTACGCCTCGCTTCCCTCGCTCACCGGCAAGTTCGAGCTCGAGTACGAGGGCGAGCTGCTCGGGGCCGAAAACGTGGCCCGCGAGCTCATCCGGGAGGCGGTGGGGGAGGTCTTCGCCGTGTACCTGGGGCCGGTCGGCCTCAAGCCGGTGGTCGACTTCTTCGACGAGGGGGGGACGCTGCGCATCCGCGACGACTCCGCGGCGGCGGAGGTGCTCGGCCAGCTGCAGCGGGTGCCGGAGGTGCTGGAGCACGTGACGCGGCTCGGCCTCAAGGCGGAGGACCCCCCGCCGCTGCTGGCCTCGGCGGGGGAGTTCATCCTCGAGGGGCTGTGGGCCCAGAAGAAGATCGGGCGCAGCGACGATCGCGGCTTCGTCGCCGCCGAGCGCAAGGGCGACATGGACGTCGACCTCGAGCGGCTCGAGCGCCTGCGCCGGCTCAAGAAGCAGGTGAACTGAGGCGATGGCGGTCGTCCGCTACCACCGCTACGTCGGCGAGCTCTGGGAGGACCTCAACCTCGAGGACCTGGTCTCGGAGCTCT
>Ga0209342_10006694_pt1 | contig 11635 bp, 9 predicted proteins | sample RifCSP16_2_FD_184023 | JGI IMG/M metagenome (GOLD analysis project Ga0209342, IMG submission 184023) | Soil microbial communities from Rifle, Colorado - Rifle CSP2_sed 16_2 (SPAdes) (version 2) | ecosystem: Environmental > Terrestrial > Deep subsurface > Rock core/Sediment | place: Rifle... | reverse complement strand
TTGGCGCCTGCCCGAGCGCGTATGCCATGATTGATCTGGCATACGCGCTCGGGCAGGCGCCAAACAGTGGGGGCCAGGCCGGAGGTCCCATGAGCGGGCTCATCTCGGTGCTCCCCTTTGTCGGGATCTTCCTGATCTTTTACTTTCTGATGATTCGTCCGCAGCAGAAGCAGAAGCGCGAGCGGGAGCAAGTCCTCGCCAATCTCAAGAGAGGCGACAGGGTGGTCACCACCGGTGGGCTGCTCGGGACCATCGTGGGGTTGAACGAGAAAACCGTGACGCTGAAGCTCGCCGACCAGGTGAAGGTCGAGTGTCTGAGGAGCGCGATCGGCGCGCCCTACACTGAAGGTGGGGAGTCGAAGGGGAGCTGATGCGGCGAAATCTCTGGCTGCGGATCGTTATTGTGCTTGGAGTGATCGCCGCTTCGGTCTGGTATCTTTATCCGCCGAAGAAGACGATCAACCTCGGCCTCGACCTGCAGGGCGGCATTCACCTCATGCTGGGCGTCGAGGTCGATCGCGCCATCGAGAGCCAGACCGAGCGGGCCCTGGCCGACCTCCAGGCCGCGTTGGACAAGAAGGGGATTGGAGCCCGCCTCGGCAGACAGGGCGCGACAGAGATGGCGGTTCAGCTCGTGAACCCCTCAACGTGGACGAATGCTCTCGCGGTCCTGAGTGAGTTCAAAACGTTCGAGCAGAAGAGCGCGGACCAAGCCGCTGGCCGGGTGGTCCTGGCGTTACAGGCCAGGGAGAGCGCGCAAATTGCTGACCTTGCGGTTCGGCAGGGGCTGGAGACGATCCGGAATCGAGTGGACCAGTTCGGCGTGGCTGAGCCCACGATTCAGCGACAGGGGGAGAATCGAATCCTGGTCCAGCTTCCCGGGATCCAGGACGCGGAACGGGCCAAGGCCCTGATCGGAAAGACCGCGCTGCTGGAGTTCAAGTTCCTCAACGAGCAGGCAGATGTTGAGCGGGCGACCCGCGAGGGACCACCACCCGGAAGCGACCTGCTCTGGCAGCGTCAGATCGACAAGGAGACCAAGCAGGAGCGGAAGCTCCCCTATGTCGTGGAAAAGAAGACGCTGATCACGGGAGCCGACCTGTCCACTGCTCGAGTGTCGATCGATCAGACGACAAGTGAGCCCTACGTCTCGGTCGAGTTCAACAGCACGGGTGCCCGAACGTTCGCCGAGCTGACTGAAAAGAATGTGGGGCGTCGCCTCGCGATCGTCCTCGACGGCAATGTCCACTCAGCCCCGGTCATCCGAGAAAAAATCCCATCAGGGCAAGCCCAGATCACCGGGGGCTTCACGACCGAAGAAGCCACAGACCTCGCGATCGTGCTGAGGGCCGGCGCCCTGCCTGCGCCGGTGAAGATCCTCGAGGAGCGGACGGTAGGGCCATCGCTGGGCGCGGACTCGATCCGCCAGGGGGTCATCTCGATTCTGGCCTCTTCGCTGCTCGTCTTTCTCTTCATGCTGATCTACTATCGCCTCTCTGGCATGATCGCTGATGTCGCGCTGGCGTTAAACCTCTTGATCCTTCTCGCCGTTATGGCCGGCTTCCACGCGACCCTCACGCTGCCGGGCATTGCGGGGATCGCCCTCACCATCGGCATGGCGGTGGATACGAACATCATCATCTTCGAGCGGATCCGGGAGGAGCTGAGAACCGGTAAGACAATTCGGGCCTCGATTGATTCAGGCTTCTCGAGGGCGTTCACCACCATCATCGACACCCACGTCACCGTGTTGGTCTCGGCGGCGATCCTCTACCAATTCGGGACCGGGCCGGTGAAGGGGTTCGCGGTCTCGCTCTTCATCGGGATCCTGGCCAGCCTCTTCACCGCGGTCTTTTTCACGCGACTCCTCTTTGACGTGATCTACATGCGGCGCACCGGCCTAAGAACGCTTTCGATCTAAACGGAAGGCACGAATGCTCGAGCTCTTCAGGAACCCCAGCTACAACTTCATCGGAAGGCGCCGTTGGGCCTACACCGTGTCGGTCCTGTTCATCGGCATCGGGCTCGCTTCCATCGCCATGAAGGGAGGGCTCAGGTACGGGATCGACTTCTCAGGCGGGACCCTCATCCAGGTGAGGTTCGAGAAACCGCCAGCCGTAGACCGGATCCGCTCCACACTCGACCAGATCAAGCTGGGAGAGAGCGTGATCCAGGAGTTCGGTGATCCCAGAGAGTTCCTGTTCAGGCTCCCCCTGGCGGACGCGCCTCCTGAGGAGGTGACCCGTCGCGTCAAGGAGGTGCTTGAGAAGGAATCGGCGCTCGGCGGCTTCGAGATCCGCCGAGTAGAGTTTGTCGGGCCCCAGGTGGGGCAGGACCTTCAGCTCCAGGCCCTGTACGCCGTGCTGGCCGGTATGGCTGGAATCCTGATCTACATTGCGGTGCGATTCGATTTCAAAGGCGGGGTCGCGGCGATCATCGCTGTGGTTCACGACGTGCTGGTGTCTCTGGGAGCGCTGTCCCTGACGAATCGCGAGATGTCGCTCCCGATCCTCGCCGCACTCTTGACCATCATTGGGTACTCGGTCAATGACACCATCGTCGCCTATGACCGGATTCGAGAAAACCGGGGGAAAGCGGCGCGAAAAGGCCAAACGTTTGGCGACCTGATTAACACCAGCATCAACCAGACGCTCTCTCGGACCGTCCTCACAGCGCTCACCGTCTTTCTGTCAACCGCCGTCCTGTTTGTCTTCGGAGGCAAGGTGCTTGAGGACTTCGCCTTTGTGCTGCTGGTCGGGACCGTCACCGGCACTTACTCCACAATTTACATCGCCGGCTCCATCATTGTGGATTGGACAGCCTGGGCGGAGGCGAGAGCGCATCGAGTCAAAAAAGCGGTGGTGAAGGCGTCATAATGGTGAGAAGATATAAGACTATATCTTCTGCCTGTCGGCAGCGCAGGGGCAGAGGCCTCATGGAGTGGCAGCCGGGTGAAGCAACTGCAAGACTTGATGACCGGTATTCCGAAGTACCAGCCAGGCGCTGACCTGGAGTTGGTCAAGCGCGCCTACCGTTTCTCTGAAAGTTCCCATCGAGGGCAGCAGCGTGCCTCAGGCGAGCCGTATGTTTCTCATCCGGTTGAGGTCGCTGGGCTTCTGGTCGATTTCAAGATGGATGTCACCACGGTAACGGCCGGACTGCTCCACGATGTTCTCGAGGACACCCAAACGAGCAAGGAAGATCTCAGCCGGGAGTTCGGTCAGGAGATCGCCGAGCTTGTAGACGGGGTCACCAAGATCGGCAAGCTGGAGTTCTCAAGCCGCGAGGAGCGACAGGCCGAGAACTTCCGGAAGATGCTCGTGGCGATGGCCCGGGACATCCGGGTGCTGATGATCAAGCTGGCCGATCGGCTGCACAACATGCGCACCCTTGATTACCTCTCCCCTGAGAAGCGCAAGAAGGTGGCGGACGAGACGTTGGACATCTATGCGCCGTTGGCGCACCGTCTCGGGATGGCGAAAGTGAAAGCTGAGCTCGAAGACCTGGCCCTCCGGGCGTTGCATTCCGACGCCTATCAGGATCTCCAGAAGCGGGTGGCCAAGCGCCGGCTGGAGCGCGAGGCTGAAATCAACCAGGTGATCTCTATTATCCAGAAGAAATTAGGCGAGGTGGGGATCGAGGCGCAGATCACCGGACGCCCCAAGCACTTCTTCTCGATCTACAAGAAGATGCACGAACAGGGGCGAGAGTTCGACGAGATCTATGATCTCACTGCGGTGCGCGTGATCACCGGCAGCGTCAGGGACTGCTATGGGGCCCTCGGGATGATCCACTCCCTCTGGAAGCCGGTGCCCGGGCGCTTCAAAGACTTTATCGCGATGCCAAAGGTGAACATGTACCAGTCGCTCCACACGACCGTCATCGGTCCCAAGGGCGATCCGGTGGAGATCCAGATCCGGACAGTGGAGATGCACCGGATCGCTGAAGAGGGGATCGCGGCGCACTGGCTCTACAAAGAGAAGAAGGGCGAGCGCGGCAAGTTTGATCAGGCCTTTGTCTGGCTCCGCCAGGTGCTCGAATGGCAGCAGGAGATGAAGGACCCGCGCGAGTTCATGGAGACGGTGCGGGTCGATCTCTTCCCGGATGAGGTTTACGTCTTCACGCCGAAGGGTGATGTCAAGGCGCTCCCCGAAGGATCCACCCCGATCGATTTCGCGTTCGCGGTCCACACCGAGGTGGGCCTGCACTGCGTCGGGGCCAAGGTCAACGGCAAGCTGGTCCCGCTCCGCTACACGCTCCGTCAGGGGGATATCGTCGAGATCCTGACGTCGCCGACCCAGCATCCGAGCCGCGATTGGCTGAAGATCGTCAAGTCCTCCCGCGCCAGGACGAAGATTAATCAGTGGCTCAAGGTCGAAGAGCGTTCACGGTCGCTCGCAATCGGCCGCGAGCAGTTCGAGCGCGAAGCAAAAAAATACCGCCTCTCCCCTGCGACCCTGCTCAGCTCCGACGAGGTCAAGCGGATCGCCTCGGACCTCGGCCTTCCGTCGGTCGATGACCTCTTGGCATCGATCGGGTATGGAAAGACCTCGGTCCACCAGGTGATCGCGAAGCTGGTGCCGCCGGAGCTCCTCGAAGAAGGGCGAGCGCAGGAACCCAAGACCCGTCCCCCGCAGAAAGTTCCAGGCAAGGGTGATGGAGGTGTCACGGTCTCGGGCGTGGATGGGCTCATGGTGCGATTCGCCAAATGCTGCGGGCCGGTGCCCGGGGACCCGATCGTCGGATTCATCACCCGGGGCCGGGGCCTCACCGTCCATACGCGCAACTGCCCGAACATGGTGCGAGACGCGGTCGATAACAACCGAACCGTCACCGTCGAGTGGAACACCGCCCCTGACGTGGCGCATCCGGTGCGCATCGCAGTGCTGATTGGGCGCGACCGGCCCGGGTTATTGACCGAGATCACCGGGGTCATCTCCTCTCGCCACGGGAACATCATTAAAGCGGAAGTGACGGTGACTCCCGAGCGAAAGGGGATCAACCACTTCGTGATTGAGGTGGCAGGCCTTCAGCAACTTCAGGAGATCATGCAGGCAATCAGAGAGGTGAGAGACGTGATAGGAGTGGAGCGCGTCCGCGGGCTTTGATTACGGCGCGGGTACCCGGGCTTTCCTCGGAGGGGGGCACGCCCCCCTTCCGAACCTCCCCCAGGGCTTGCGCGGGCGCAGCCCGCGCTCGAAACAGCAAAACACGCCACGCCCGCGCGGAGTAGCATGAAGCCCGGCCCGCCAGAGTTCGAGCAGCTTGTGAGTGACGCACTGCGGGGTCTTCCTCGGCGATTCAGGAAGAAGCTTGAGAACATCGCCGTGGTGGTTGAGGAGTGGCCGGACCGGGAGACGCTTGAGGAGATGGAGATCGAGCCTCCCGATACGCTGTACGGCCTCTACCGGGGGGTCGACCTGACGCGTCGCGATTCCTCATACGGGCAGGTCCTCCCGGACACCATCACAATCTACCGCGGACCAATCGAGGAAGACTGCGAGACGCTCGAGGAGATGGCGAGCTTGATCCGCGATGTCGTGATGCACGAAGTTGGCCACTACTTTGGTCTCGATGACGCGCGTCTCGAAGAGCTCGAGAACGGCGCGGAGTAAGGCGTCCCAACTGATTCAGCCCTGCCCTTAGATCCTCAGTTTTTCTCCTTCATCGCTGTTCCAGGGGAAGTCGTCTCAGAAAATTCAGAACCGTTTTTCTGAATTGCAAAGTTTTTTCTTGACAAGGTTTTCAACTTTTCATAAGGTTTCAGCAGATGCTGAAACCTGGCGTACAAGTGAAATGCTCAAGAGTCACGAGATCAGACTGCAGGCGGCTCAACGCCTCCGTGATCTCTTTCCTCGGGCGAAAGAGTGGCAGGAAGCTCCGAACTTTCGAATAGGGAATCAGACTGCCGATCTCTTCGTGAAATTCCGAATGGGAGACCAGGAGAAGATGTTGGCGCTTGAAGTGAGCAACCTCGGACAGCCGCGCCAGATCCGGGAGACGATCATGCGTCTTCAGGGAGTGTTCAGAGCCGCGCCTGAGAGTTACCCCGTGGCGGTCTCCTCCTACATCAGTCCACAGAGCGCCACCATTCTCCGTCAGAACGGGTTCGGCTACCTCGATCTGTCAGGGAACTGCTTCTTAGCCTTCGATAATGTCCTCATCGAGAAGGAGGGGAAGCCGAACCTCCGCCCATCCACCCGTCCGCTGAAATCGCTGTTCGCGCCTCGAGCGACGCGCGTCGTTCGCGCGCTGCTGGTTGAGCCTCAGCGCGCGTGGCGCCTCGAGGAGCTGGCTCGCGCAGCGGGCGTGAGCCTCGGCCATGCGCACAACGTGGTGAAGCGGCTGGATGCGCTCACCTGGGTTGAACGGAGCGAGTCCCAGCGGCTTCGCTTGGCCAAACCCGACGAGCTCTTGCGCGCATGGCGTGAGACCTACAACTACCGGGTGAACGGGCTCGCCACATACTTCACGCCCGAGCGGGTCACGAGGAAGTTCATGCTGGACATTGCCCATCAAGCGCGCGAGCACGGCCGCAGATACGCATTTACGATGTACTCGGGAGCGTCATTGGTCGCCCCGCAGGTGAGGATGCCGGCGATCGATTGCTATTTCGAGGGTGAAGGAGACTCGCTGGCCCGGGCGCTCGGGCTGAGGCTTGGCGAAGGCGAAGGGAACGTGCACCTGCTTGCGCCGTATGATGACGGCGTGTTCTACTCGCCGATCGAGAAGGGCGGACTCCTCGTGGTCTCGCTCCCGCAGCTCTACGTGGACCTGTATCACTACGAGCGTCGGGGTCGCGAGCAGGCCGAGTATCTGAGACGCGAAGCAATGGGATTTTAGAGCGAGTGCGGCACCGAGTTATTTGCCCGCCACGCTCATCTCTGAGGGAGCGCGGGCGTGGCGTAGCCCCCTTGACACGAACAGTGTCAAGGGCCGCGCTGCAATCGGGGCAGTTTCGGAATGGGGGCGTCGTGCCCCCCTCCGAGAAAAGAACGGCCCGTCAGTGAAGAGCAGGGGTCGGAATCTCTTCGGCCCTCTCGCGGGTCGGGAAGGAGGTGAAACCTCGAATGGCGACGAAGAAGAAGGCAGCCAAAAAGAAGAAGAAGTAACCTATTACCATGTCGGTGGGGGGTGGCGGCCCTCCACCGGGTCTCATCTATTTCTCAAAGGGGGGTGGGCGACACCCCCCTTGCTGTTACACGTACTTGACGACCTTACCTGCCTTCAGGCAATGGGTGCACACCCGAATCCGCTTAGGGCTCCCCTTCACGACTGTCCGAGTAGAGATCAAGTTTGGCAGCCATCGACGTTTTGTTACGTTATGGGCATGGCTGATTCGATGTCCTACTGTCGGGCCTTTCCCACAAATGTCACACCGCTGGGCCATTCTCGGACTCCTCTGGGGTTCAGGGGGCGTTGCTGGAAACGGTCCCTTTTATAGCACAACCGGACGAAAGAGGCAAACTTCTCGCATGGCAGAGTCGGGCCCCCAGCGCCGCCAACCCGCCGACGGGGCGTTAGCCCCACTCCAGTATGTGAAAGGCGTGGGCCCCAAGAAGGGAAAACTCTTATCCCGACTGGGGTTAGCAACGGTGCAGGATGCGCTCTTCTACTTCCCTCGTCGCTACGAGGACCGGAGCCGGCTCACGCCATTCAATCGCTTAACGGTGGGAGAGTCACAGAGCTGCTCGGGGGTTGTCGTGGGGGTCAGCCCTCCTCCCAGAACCACCCGTCTACCCTTTCAGGCGCTCTTTCGAGACGCGACCGGGTATCTCTCGGCGGTCTGGTTCAGGCAACCCTACCTCCAGAAAGTCTTCCGAAAGGGGCAGCGAGTCATCCTGTACGGGAAGGTCACCCGCTTTCGAAGCGGACCACTTCAGATGCAGCATCCTGACTTCGAGATCATTGAGGAAGAAGAAGAAGACGAGCGAATCCACATGGGTCGCCTGGTGCCCGTCTATCCGCTTACTGAAGGACTGACTCAGCGGCCGCTGCGATCACTGATCTGGAAGCTCCTCGGGCACTACGCGGCGCAAATCGCAGACCCGGTGCCGCCGCCTCTGCGCCAGCGACGAGAGCTCGTGCCCCTCAGTGAGGCAATTCGCGCTCTCCATTTTCCAGCGACTGAAGAAGAGGCTCGCCGCGCGCGGCGCCGCGTGGTATTCGATGACTTCCTCCTCCTTCAGCTCGGCCTGGCGATCCGGCGCTCGCGCCAGGGTACCGTTCGCGGAATCGTTATCGATCCTGCCGGGGAGTTGGTTCGGCGGATGCGCAAAGGACTCCCGTTCACGCTGACGACGGCTCAAGAACGGGTCTGGGAGGAGATCCGACAGGACCTTGCGCGGCCCACGCCGATGAATCGCCTCCTTCAGGGGGATGTCGGATCAGGGAAGACGATCGTGGCGGCCATGGCGATTCTCTCAGCGGCTGAGGCCGGCGTCCAATCAGCGCTTATGGCGCCGACTGAAATCCTGGCTGAGCAGCACGTCATGACCCTCTCTCAGTTCCTGCCTTCGCTGGGCGCGCGCGTCGCGCTCCTCACGTCGGGCATGAAGGCGAAAGAGCGTAAAGCCGTGCTGGCTGATCTCAAGCGCGGCGCCGTCGATTGCTTGGTGGGCACGCACGCGCTGATTCAGCAGGGGGTGGAGTTCAAGCGCCTCGGCTTGGCAGTCGTCGATGAGCAGCACCGGTTCGGCGTGCTCCAGCGCGCTTCGCTTCGCGCGAAAGGCGAGCGCCCGAATCTCCTCGTCATGACCGCCACGCCGATCCCGAGGACTTTGGCGCTGACGCTCTACGGCGATCTCGACCTCTCCGTAATCGACGAGATGCCGCCTGGACGCAAGTCCATCGTCACGGCCTGGCGCACCGAAGAGAAGCGTCGGCAGATCTACCACTTCCTGAAAGAGGAGATCGCCGCGGGCCGCCAGGTCTATGTGGTCTGCCCGATGGTTGAGGAATCCGCCGAGTCCGACCTCAAAGCGGCCACGGAGATGGCCGAGCGTCTCCAGAAGGCCGTCTTTCCGGGGGAGCGCATCGGGCTCCTGCACGGCCGGATGCGCTTCGAGGAGAAAGAAGCGGTGATGCGGGCATTCAAAGCCGGTGAGATCTCCATTCTGGTCTCCACGACCGTGATCGAGGTCGGCATTGACGTGCCGAACGCGTCCGTCATGCTGGTCGAGCACGCTGAGCGCTTCGGCCTGGCCCAGCTTCACCAGCTCCGCGGGCGCGTGGGGCGAGGGCCGTGGAAGTCTTACTGCATCCTGCTTGCAGGGGGCAGACTCTCGGAAGAGGCGAGAAAGCGGCTGGAGACGATGGTGGAAAGTCAAGACGGCTTTCGGATCGCTGAGGTGGATCTGGAGCTTCGAGGTCCCGGGGAGTTCTTCGGAACGCGCCAGTCCGGGCTGCCCGAGTTCAAGATCGCCGACCTCCTCCACGATGGCCCGATCTTGGAGGAGGCGCGGCAGGAAGCGTTTGCCATCGTGGCCGCTGATCCTCAACTGAAAAAGCCAGACCATCTTTCGCTGCGGCACGCGCTCCTGGCGCGATGGCAAGGGAAGATCGACCTCGCCTCCATTGGATAGTGAAGAGTGAAGCGTGAATTGCGGGAGCGCGGGCTTCGCCCGCGCGAGTACTCAGGGGGAGGTTCGGCCTCCCTCGATCGGCTTGTCCGATCGAGGTGGACAGGGGCAGTTGGACTTGTCCCCCTCCGAGGAAAAGTCCGGGTGCCCGTGCTGCAATCACGGCAATGATTTTTGCTGGTGTTTTCCCAGAACTCCTCTATAGTAGAGGGGTCTGCTTCGGTCGATGGATCCATGGGGATCCAGTCCAGCGGCTTCGCCTCCGAGAGAGCCTTCCGCGTATTGGAGGTCATGAATGGTTGCGGAAGAAGAGGAGGCATCAGATGAGTGCCAAATTGTACGTTGGCGGGTTGTCCTTTTCAACCAACAGCGAGAGTCTTCGGGAGTACTTTAGCCAGTGCGGGACCGTTGAATCCGCGACCGTGATCACGGACAAATTCAGCGGGCAATCTCGGGGATTCGGGTTCGTCGAGATGTCGTCGAGCGAAGAAGCCCAGAAAGCGATCAGCCAGCTCAATGGTAAGGAGTTCGAAGGCCGCACGCTGACCGTCAACGTGGCCAATCCCCAAGGGGCGAGATCCGGCGGCGGCCGACCCGGTGGTGGCGGTGGCGGTGGTCGGAGAGGCGGTGGCGGGGGCGGCTTTGGAGGCGGAAAGCCTCGAAGCCAGCAGCGCCCCGCCCGCTGGTAAGTCAACTCGAAGGGGGCACGCCGCTCTTTCGAACATCCCCCCGAAAGCTTGCGCGGGCAAAGGCCGCGCTCGAACAATACGCCCGGGTCAGAGATCCCGGGCGTATGTCTTTCAGGATGTGCCTCTATCGAAGCATCTCGTCGAAATGACACCCCGCCGTAAGTGAAACCGGTTGCAGAAAGCCGATCGAAGTCGGTATGATGAACCATCATACCTGCTTGGAGGCCGATATGCCCGCGGAGAAAATCGCCATCACGATGGATCGGGAGCTTCTTAAAGAGATCGACCGCGGGGTGAAGAGCGGCGTGTTCAAAAACCGGAGCCGGGCCATTGAGGAAGCCGTGAAGGAGAAACTTGAACGCCACGGAAAACGCCGGCTGCTCCTCGAGGCGAAGAAGCTCAATCCAAATGAAGAGCGTGCCTTGGCTGAGGAGGGAATGACGGGGGAGGAGACCTCGTGGCCCGAATACTGAGGGGCGAGGTGTATTGGGCTGATCTCAATCCCGTGAGGGGCCGCGAGCAAGCCGGATTGCGGCCGATCGTGGTGATCAGCCACGAGCCGCTGAACCAACACTCAGGCACGGTGATCGCGCTGGCAATTACCAGCCAACCACAGCGCGCGGGTTTCCCGCTGAGCCACGAGATCGAAAGCCTCAAGATGCCGAAGCCTTCGTGGGTGAAGATCGGCCAGATCAGGACGCTGTCCATTGAGCGGCTTGGCAAGAAGATCGGGAGCCTCAACGCAGAAGAAGTCAGCCAGGTTGTGGACGGTCTCTTCGAGTTAGTGGGCTAAAGACAAGTTTGAGAAGGTAGTCCGTGGCTGCGTCCAGTACAATCGTTTAAGCCCTCCAGGGCCGATGGTACTATGCTGTAACGCTATGGGAGAGTAGGTCGCTGCCGGGGTAAAATCAAAACGCCCGGGCCGCATGGCCCGGGCGTTTGTGTATATCGGAGCACACAGTTAAGCTTATCGGGAGAAGCGTGCGCATATGGGCGAACGCGAGCAAATCTTTGGTATCGCACAAAAACTACTGGAAACGTTCAGGCCGCTCGCAGAAAAGCATTCCCGCCGCCCCTGTTCAGGGAGCCAGTGAAGACTTCAATAGCCTCTTGGCGCGTAGGCGTTCTTATCCAGAGGGATTCAGCCGACCGGTACTAAATCGGCCGTGCGGCTTGACCACTTATTGAGCGGTCAGCCATGAGCAGGATTGGAGATTTTTCTGGCTGAGTGCTGCGCCGCTCGTCTTTTCAATAGCCCGACTTTAGGCTGATCAAAAAGGTCTAGATACAAGGCGGCGAGGAAGCGAGGAGTGAGACGTACTTGGTCGTACGTTGCAACGACGAGCGACTGCCTTCTCTGTTCGA
>Ga0209342_10006692_pt1 | contig 11638 bp, 10 predicted proteins | sample RifCSP16_2_FD_184023 | JGI IMG/M metagenome (GOLD analysis project Ga0209342, IMG submission 184023) | Soil microbial communities from Rifle, Colorado - Rifle CSP2_sed 16_2 (SPAdes) (version 2) | ecosystem: Environmental > Terrestrial > Deep subsurface > Rock core/Sediment | place: Rifle... | reverse complement strand
CCAAGAGCGGCGACCGAATCCACTTCGGGCGCCGCGTTCAGATGTCCGGGTCGAAGCCGTCGGCGAAGATCCAGTCGGCGGCGGCCTGGGTGGCCGCCAGCGCGTCGATGCGGCCGTAGCCGAACGTGTTGTTGGGGATCTGGCTGGTGGGCGTCCCGCCGCAGGTCTGCACGGTGGTGATCCCCGTGAACGCTGTGCGCCGAACGATGCGCTCGATCTGGCCCACCCGGCCCGCCAGGTTGTTGTTGGCGGAGATCACGAGGGCGACCAGCCCGGCGACGTGGGGACCGGCCATGCTGGTGCCGCTCATGCTCCCATAGCCGGTACCCGGGAGGCTGGAGCGCACGCCGGACCCCGGCGCGGAGATGTCCGGCTTCAAGCGGTTGCTACTGTCGATGGTCACGGGGCCGCGGCTGCTGAAGCTGGAGACGGCGTCCGATGAGGTGGTCGACCCGACCGAGAACGAAGCGTCGTAGATGGCCGCCGGGTCCACCACGGTGCTGCACGAGGATCCGCTGTTGCCGGCCGAGACCACCGGCACGATGCCGGCGGCTCGGGTGTTCTCCACGATGGTGCGGAGGACGTTGGGGTCGGTGCACCCCTCGCTGGGAGGACAGCCCCAGGAGTTGTTGATGACGTCGGGGGCCAGGGCGGGGTTTGGATTGGCTCCCGTCAAGTCGGTAGGCGCCAGGAAGAACTGGAAGCACTCGCTGTAGGTGGCGGGGGTCCCGTCGCCCTGGTCCATGTTGCGGCAGCCGATCCACTTGGCGTCGGGCGCCATGCCGATCTGATTGTTGCCCCCGTCGTCGCCCGCCATGGTGCCCATGGTGTGAGTGCCGTGGCCGTTGTCGTCGCAGGGCTGGGTCGAGTTGGCGCCGCAGGAACCGCCGCCGGAGTGGATGGAGTCGTGCCAGTTGTAGTTGTGGTTGGCCGACGACCCGCTCCAGCCCCGGTACTTGCCTTGGAGTGCCGGGTGGTCCCAGTCGTAGCCCGTGTCCTGGCCTGCGATCACCGCCCCCGAACCTCGATACCCGAGCGCCCAGGCCTGGTCGGCCTTCACTTTGGTGATGTTCCACTCGATGGCGTCAGGCGATCGCAGCCCGGCTGCGAGACGCGGCTCGGCGAAGCGGACCTTGGGGTTGGCGTAGACCCGGGCCACGTCGTCCCGCATGGCCATCGCCTCGACGACCGCTCGCTCCCCCTTGACCCAGATCATGTTGGCCACCCAGTAGGCGCGATGTTCCACCTTCTGGGCGCGCAGCGTCGCCAGGACGGGGGCCTGGGTGGTCTCGGCGGTCTTGCGCAGCGTCTCGTAGACGAGCCGTCCCTTCTCCTGTTTGCTGTGGAGCGCGCGGGCCGGCCTCAGGTCGGCCTGGTCGCGAAGGAGCACGATGAACTCGGCGGGGCTGGTGCCCATCTTGTCGAGGAGCCAGGGGTCGACCTTGTCGCGCCAGTCGCCAGCCCTGGCGCCCGACGAAGCGAGAAGAGGGAGAATCGCCACCAGCGCGGCCGAGAGAGGACGGTTCATGCTTTAGCCTCCGAGAGCAAAAGTTCTCGAACCCTAGCACGAATGGCGCAGCTCCGCGACCGCGAAAGCAATGGGTAACTGGGCAGTGGGGTGGGGACCGAACTCACTGCGGCTCAGAGACGGGACCTGTCGTCCAGCTCGTCGGCGAGTTGCCCCACCTTGTCGTAGTCCACACCCGGCAGGGTCCCCAGCGAGTGCGCCTGAGTCTCGTAGGGCTGGGGGGAAGGCGTCCGCTCGAGGACCTGCAGGCCCTCTCGGAGGACAGTATTCACAGCCTCCCGGTAGGACTGCCCTCGCCGCGCCGCCAGTCGCCGCACCCGGCGGTCCAGAGCGTCGTCCAGCGTGAGTGTGGTTCGCATGACATCATGATGCTAGTCCGTTGCCGCTTGAGATGTCAGCACCAGTCGGCAGGTAGTGCCGCATTCGAGCCAGCCGGTCGTTCACGCGGTCCGAGCGCTGCCAAGGTGGGAAACCGAACCGGGCTGGCCGGACCTGTCGACCTGTCGACTTTCCCCTTTACCCGATGCCGGAGGGCGCGCTAGCATCCCCACCAGACCCCCGAGAGGAGAATGCCCTGACGGCTGGCGGCGCGGTTCTGATCATAGACGACGACGAGGCGGTCCGCGGCATGACGGCGGAGCTGGTCGGTCTCGCCGGCTACACCACCCTGGTCGCCGAGAACGGGAGCGCCGGCTTGCGACTAGCCGCGGCGGCCAAGCCCGACGCGGTCCTGCTCGACGTCAACATGCCGGGCATCGATGGCCTCGAGGTGTGCCGGCGGTTGCGCGCCGACCCCGCCACCTCCGAGATCCCCATCATCTTGATTACCGCTCTGGGGGACCCGGAATCCCGGCTGGCCGGCCTGGAGGCCGGTGCCGACGACTTCATGGCCAAGCCCTACGACGAGCTGGAGCTCCGCACCCGGCTCAAGAACATCTTCCGCCTGAACCGCTACCGCCGCTTGCAGGCGGAACGGGCGCGCTTCGACTGGGTGGTGGAAAGCTCGGACGACGGCTACCTGATCCTGGACGGAGAGGGTGCCGTCTTGCACGCCAACTCGCGGGCGCAGGTGTTCCTGGGCTCGGTCCAGGGACGCTTCCCGGAGATTCTGGGCGCCGACTACCTGCGGGAGCCGGAAGCCGCCTGGCGGAGCTGGCCTGCGCCTAGCGAGTCCGGGGCGGCTCGCTTTGTGGTGCGACCGGAGACCCCCACCGCCCGGGCCTTCTGGCTGGAGGTCGAGAGCCTGGAGGCGCCCGACGCCACCCGGGTGGTGCGGCTGCGCGACGTGACCGCCCGCATGGCCCTGCACCGGGACGTACGCAGCTTCGGGGCGCTGGTCTCCCACAAGCTGCGCACGCCGCTGGCCGCGCTGCTCGGCTCGCTTCAGTTCCTGGCCGACAGCCTGAGCGAGCTGTCGCCGGAGGCGGCTCGCGAGATGGCGGGCACCGCCCTGGCCGCGGCACGTGGTCTGGCGGCCGATGCCGACCGCGTGCTGGGTGCCCTCTCCCGGATCGGCGGAACCGGCCCTCTTGCGAGCGAGCTGCCGGAGCTGGTGCGGGCGACGGCGGCGCAGCTTGAGATCGCGACGGTGTCGCTACGCGCCGAGGAGCTTCCGGCCTGCCGGTTGGCCTTGCCCACGCCTACCGTCGAATGGATGCTGCGCGAGGTGCTGGAGAACGCGAAGAAGTTCCACCCTCGGCAAGCTCCCAGCCTGGAAGTCGCGCTGCGCCCCGACGAGGGGCGGATGGCGCTCAGCGTGAAGGACGACGGCGTACGGCCCTCGCCCGAGCAGATCGCCCGCGCCTTCGTCCCCTACTTCCAGGGGGACAAGGACTTCACCGGCCAGGTGCCGGGACTGGGCCTGGGGCTGTCGGCGGTCGCCTCCCGGCTGTGGGAGGCCGGCGGCCGCTGCCGCATGAGAGCGCGCGAAGACAAGCCGGGCGTGGTGGTGGACCTGCTGCTGCCCATCGCCCACGACTGCGAAGACCAGCCGTGAGCGGCGCGACACTCAGGTGCGGCCCTCGCGCTAGTCCGAGCTCGCTCCCAGGTGGCGCAAGCGTTTGGTGATGTCGGTGTTCACCGAGTGGTAGGGCTGGGTCAGGTTCCCCTGCTGGAACAGCGAGTCGCGGATGTACTCCACGTCGTCGTGGCCGATGGCGTTGGTGAAGATGGGCAGCAGGTAGGCCATGCCCACCCGCGACAAACGCAACCGCTCCGGGTCGTAGAACGAAGGGTGCATCTGCCGGCCGTGGATCAGGCCCCAGCGGTCGCGAAAGGCGTTGCCGGGGTAGCTGTCCACGTAGAAACCGCGGGACGAGGACCATTGCAGGATGGAGGCCGAGTTGTTCTGGCCCTCGAGCAGCATGTCCACCGTCTTGCCGCCGAGCTGGGCGGCGTAGAAGCGGTCGAAGAGGATGGGTCGCCCGCCGCGCTGGGTGTGGCCGACCTTCCTGGTGAAGATGGCGTCCTTGGCCGAGTCCGCCCGCCGGTGCCGGCGAAAGTACTCGTCGCCCAGGGCGTCGATCAGGATCTGGCGGAGGGCCTCGGAGGCCCCGGAGAGGACGAGGTTGCCCGCCGGGTCGTGGCTGGCCTGCCTGGCCCCGAGCTGCTGGCCGCTCTCGTCCACGATCCCCTCGCCGCACACGATCACCACGTTCTTCTGCAGCTCGTAAAGCTCGATCACCCGCTCCACCAGCCGGGGCACGTTCAGCGGATGCTCGGGGACCAGCACGATGTCGGGCTGGCCGAAGGAGGAACCGAGTGCTATGTAGCCGGCGTTGCGGCCCATCACCTCGATGATCGCGATCCGGCGATGGCTCTCGGCGGTGGTGCGGATGCGGCGCACGCCCTCCGAGGACACGTAAACCGACGTCGCATAACCTGGGGTGGCGTAGTTGACCATGTGCTCCAGGTCGAACACAGTACGGGAGGAGGTCCGCACATAGCGGTAGCCGGGCGGGTCCGCCGCCGGTTCCCGGAGCCACTCGTCGGGCTCGTTCCGGTAGTTGAGGCCCAGGTCGTTGTCGATGGTCTTGGGGGCCAGGACCGCAGGAAAGCGGTCGGCCAGGGGTTGCAGGCCATTGAGCGTCCCGTCGCCGCCGATGCAGATGAGCCCCTCGATCTTCAGCCGGGCGATGCGGTCCGCCACCAGGTCGCAGGTATCGGCGTCGTCCGCGTCCACGTAGGCCCGGGAGGCACCCAGGATGGTGCCCCCGTGGGTCCCGTCCAGCTCCGGGATCTCGGTGAACAGCGGGTTCAGGTGCACGTGGGGGACCTCGGGGTACAGCAGGCCCGAGAAGCCCTTGATGAAGCCGAAGACCTCGACCCGGCACTGGTTGGCGCGGACCACCGCGCCCTTGATGGTGGCGTTGAGCGCCGGGGTGTCTCCCCCGGCGGTGAGGATGCCGATGCGTCTCATGATGTGGCGCGACCTTAGCACAAAGACGAAGCGGGCGAAGGGCCCATGACAGGGCACGCCAAGGTGCGCCATGACGTGCGTTTTTCGGCTTCCGCACGCTTTTTCCCCGTTTCCCCTTGACAGGCTTGGGGTTGGAGGCGTAGTTTCAGGGGTGCTAGGCGTCTCGCCCCTCCAGAGGAGCGCGAAGATGATGATCAGACGAACGGTCAGCACAGCCCTCATCGTGGCGCTGGTTGCGGCGCTTCCGGTCCCGGCCTTGGCGCAGGCACCAGCCCCAGACACCATTTGGGGAGAGGTGCCCGCGGCGATCCGGGCCAGCAACGTCGTGGGCAGCGCGGCCCTTCAAGACACCGTCGTCGACCGAACCATCGCTACCGTGCCCGTGGGCGCGGACGGCCGGTTCGCGTTCAGCAACGTGCCCCCCGGCCAGTATGTGGTCCGGGTATTGAACACGAACGGCGAGACCGTGGCCACCAGCCTGATCGTCACCCTGTTGGCGAGTGCCAATCAGCGCGCCGAGTTCGGCGACGACCGCACCCCGGCGGCGCTGCCCGAGCAGAAGGGTGGCATCAACAAGACGGTGCTGATTCTGGCCGGCGCGGCGGCCGTCGGCATCGTGGCCGTGGTGGCCCTCTCGGGCGACAAGGAGCCGGCAAGCCCCAGCCGCTAGGCGACCAGGCTCCCGGCCCCTTCATCACCGACAAAGCGTCTTGAGGCGCCTATCATGGGCTGCGTGATGCCCTTCCCTTTCCTTCTCCTGTCGCTCCTGCTGGCCTCGCCCTCGGGCCGAGCAACTGCCGCCATCCCCCAGGCGGCCCCCACGCCCGCGGCCAAGGGAGCCACCGCCGGCACCGACTACGAGATCGGTGCCCAGGACATCCTGCGGGTGACCGTCTACGGCCACGAGGATCTCACCCAGAGCGTGCTGGTGCAGCCCGACGGCACCTTCATCTTCCCCTTGATCGGCCGGGTGAAGGCCTCGGAGATGACGCCGGCGTCGCTGGAGCGCAAGCTCGCCATCTTGCTGGCCCGGGGTTTCATCCGCAACCCGCAGGTCACGGTGGTGGTTCAGGAGTACCGGAGCAAGAGCGTGTTCGTGGTGGGCGAGGTGGCGCGCCCCGGCACCTATCCGCTGTCCGGGAGCATGAGCCTGGTCGAGGTCCTGGGGAAAGCCGGCCCCCTGACCGGCAACGCCGCTGCCGAGGTCATCGTGGTGCGGCCCCTGGCCGAGGTCACCGGCCCCGTGCTCCCCACCGAGGTGGCCGAGGGGGAGGGCGACCCCGAGAAGAAGCGGGCCGAGGTGATGCGGGTCAACATCCGCGACATCCAGGCCGGGGAGCTGGAGAAGAACCTGGCTCTCAGGCCTAACGATACCGTGTTCGTCCCCCAAGCCCCCAAGGTGTTCGTTTCCGGCGAGGTCCGGAACCCCGGGGCCTACCCCTTCATCCCCGGCACCACCGTGCGCCAGGCGGTGAGCCTGGCCGGCGGCTTCACCCCCGACGGCTCGCAGGGGCGGATCCGGGTGGTGCGCGAGGTGGAGGGCAAGACCAAGGAAGTGAAGATCAAGCTCGACGAGCCGATTCAAGCCGGGGATACGATTGTCGTGAAGGCAAAGCTCTTCTAGGGATTCAGCTTGCCAGGCTACGGCGCGGAGGGAGAGGGGATTTGACCTGACATTGACAAGCCATTATGATTGGTGTCAAGCGAAGTTAGGTCAGTTTGGCTAGAAAGGGCTCGAGAGGTTGTCCCTCCCACTCGACCGAGCGAAAAGCGCGATGGCCGGCCCGCCAGAAGCAGTCGAACTCGACACCCAGCCCCAGGAGGCTCATCTCTGGGACTACGTCCACGTGGTCCTGCGCCGAAGGCGGCTGGCTCTCGCCATCCTGGTGGGCATCACCGCGCTGGCGGCGCTGCGCACCTTCCTCACCCGGCCCGTGTACGAGGCGGTGGCCCAGATCCAGATCCAGCGCGAGAACCCGAACGTCCTCACCTTCAAGGAAGTGGCGCAGGTCGACGCCGCCCGCGACGACTACTACCAGACCCAGTACAAGCTGCTGCAGAGCCGGGCGCTCGCCCGTCGGGTGGTGGAGAGCATGGGGCTCATGCAGGATCCCGAGTATGGGGGCCCTCGCCCGGAGCAGGACGTGGCGGCGGCGCTGGCCCAGCCGCCCGGCCAGTCCCCCCTGGTGGAGGGAGTGGTCAACACCTTGCTCTCCAGGCTGCGGGTGCAGCCCGTTCGCAACAGCCAGTTGGTGAGCGTGGCCGTCGAGTCGTATCGACCTGAACTGAGCGCCCAGATCGCCAACCGGCTGGCCCAACTCTTCATCCGGCAGACGCTGGAGTTCCGCTTCCAGACTTCCTCCGATGCCGGGCAGTGGCTGGGCGATCAGATCGAGGACCAGAAGAAGAAGGTGGAAGTCGCCGACTTGGCCCTGCAAAAGGTCAAGGAGAGAGAGGGGATCGTCAACATCGAGGAACGGCGCACCCTGCTGGAGCAGAAGCTCAAGGAGCTGGGGACCGCGCTCACCACCCTCAAGACCACCCGCCTGGAGCGGGAAGCCCTCTACAACCAGATGCGCACCGCGCCTAACCCTGAAGAGCTGCCGGAGGTGATGAGGAGCCCGCTGGTGCAGTCCCTGCGCATCGAGCTGGCCAACCTGGAACGCCAGCAGGCCCAGCTTCAGGAACGGTACCTCGACCAGCACCCAGAGGTGGTGAAGGTCAGGAACCAGATCCAGGAAACCAGGAGCAAGATCCGGAGCGAATCGCAGCGGGTGATCCGCGCCGCCGAGAACGACTACAAAGCCGCCGCCGCCCAGGAGGCGAGCGTCCACTCCGCGCTGGAGGCAGCCAAGGCCGAGACCCTGGAGCTCGCGCGCCGGAGCGTGCAGTACGACACCCTGAAGCGCGATCTGGACGCCAGCAAGGAGGTACTGGCCAGCCTGCTCTCCCGCCACAAGCAGACGGACGTGGCTCAGGAGCTCAAGTCCTCCAACATCCGGGTGGTGGACCAGGCGGTGGTGCCCAGGACCCCGGTGCGTCCCAAGAAGCTCAGGGACCTGCTGCTGGGCTTGATGTTGGGCCTGGGCGCCGGCATTGGCGTCGCCTTCTTCCTCGACTACCTCGACAACACGCTCAAGACCCCCGACGACGTGCGCGTGCACCTGGGCGCGCCGCTCCTGGGTGTGATCCCCGAACTGGCCGAGAGCAACAAGAGCCCGCTGGTGACCCACAGCCGCTCCCAGGGCCCTTTCATCGAGGGCTACCGGGTGGTGCGCACCGCCCTCAACTACTCGTGGCCCGATGTCAAGCCCCGGGTGGTGATCGTCACCTCGACCGCTCCCGGGGAGGGCAAGACCCTGACCTCGGTCAACCTGGCCCTGACCCTGGCCGCCACCGAGGGCCAGGTGTTGCTGATCGACGGCGACCTGCGCAAGCCCCAGGTTCACGCCTTCCTGGGCGGCAAGAAGACCCCCGGACTCTCCGACATCCTGGTGGGCAAGGCCAAGCCTAGCGAGTCCATCCAACACCAAGCGGGCACCCACCTGAGCTTTCTGTCCGCCGGCCGCCAGGCGCCTTCCCCGGGCGACATCCTCATCAACCGCACGCTGCGGGGCTTCCTGGACGGCCTCAAGCAGATCTACGCCTGGATCGTCATCGACACCCCTCCGGTCGGCGCGGTGGCCGAGGCCTTGACCCTGGCCCCGCTGGCCGACGGCGTGGTGGTGGTGGCCGGCGCCGAGATGGTCCCCCGCAAGGCGGTCGCTCACACCCTGGAGCGCCTCCAGGCCTCGGGCGGGCGCATCCTGGGCATCGTCTTGAACCGAGCCCAGGTGGAGAAGCACTCCTACTACTACGGCCACTACTACGGCCACTACTACGGTCGCTACCAGCAGCCGGCCGAGGACGGCAAGGTGGCCAGAATCAATGAACGCCGCGCCAAACGCTGACTGGCCGCCCCGCCCAGGAGCTTGCATGCCCCGACGCCTCTTCCTTCTCGTCATCTGGCCCCTTTTCACTCTTGGCCTTCTCGGCTGCGAGAAGTTGCCCAACGTGCCGCCTTCCGCATCCTTCATCTACAGCCCGGTATCGCCGATCTATGCCGGCATCACCGCGGTCGCCTTCAACGCCTCCGGGAGCCGCGACAGCGACGGCCAGATCGCCACCTATCGTTGGGACTTCGGCGACGGCACCGGCGAACAGACCTCGAGCGGCCCGACCCTAAGCCACGTCTTCCCCGACACCCCGGCCACCTGCGTCGAGGTCACCTTCACCGTGCTGCTCACCGTGGTCGACAACGCCGGCGAACAGGCATCAGCCTCCCAGCAGGTCAAGGTCATCGAGCTGCCAGCGCCCACTGCCGCGGAGTGCCAGCCCAAGCGTTAGAGATGCTGATCCCCGGCAGCGACCCCCGACCCCACTGGCTGCTCCTCAGGACCAAGCCCAAGCAGGAAGCCAAGGCCGTGAACGCCTTGGCGGCTCGGGAGATCGAGGCCTACTGTCCCCGCATCCTGGAGCCGGTCCGCCCGCGCTTCGGACCGCTGGGGCCGCTGCCCCTCTTTCCCGGCTACGTCTTCACCCGCTTCGTGCTGGGCGAGCGTTTTGCGGCCGCCCAGTACTGCGCGGGCTCCCTGGGCCTGGTGCGCCTGGGGGGGCAGTTTGCGGCCGTCGAGGAGGAGATCGTCGCCGGCTTGCGGCTTCGCGAGGGGGAGCGCGGCTACGTCATGCCCGATCTGCCCCCCCGTGCGCTGCGGCCCGGAAGCCGAGTGCGAATCGCCGAAGGAGCGCTGGCGGGGCTCGAAGGCGTGGTGACCCGCTACCTGCCGGCCAAGAAGCGCGTGCAACTGCTGTTGGCGCACGCCTGGCGGGGGCGGCCGGTGGAGGTGGATGCCGTAGCCGTGAGGTGCGCCTAGCCGTCAGCTGAGCAGTGAGCACCGGCCAGGGGCCGGATTGGTTTGGCTGTCCACTGTAAGTCGTTTGTTTTCAAGGGCTTGGCTTTCGAAGCCAACGGCGGCAGCCTGTCTCCCCGAAGTCGGCTCCGAATCACGCGTCAGGACGCCGGAAAGATCTCGCCTAGCGGAAGGTTCAGGCCGGGCAGAAGCGGGGTTGTGAGCGAGTCCCCGTTCTCCTTCGCCAGCTCGGCCACCCGCTGGAAGCGCTGCTCCGAAGCCCGGTACACCTTCACCGTTTCCAGCTCGGGGTCCACAATCCAGTACTCGAGGACGCCGTGGCGCGCGTAGAGGTCGCGTTTGGTGATCTCGTCGATGCGACGGTTCCACTCGGAGAGGATCTCCACCACCAGGTCCGGCGCTCCCTGGATGTTCCGCTCGGTGGCCCTGGCGCTCCGGTCGGTCGAGACGAAGAGAAGATCCGGCTCCACCACCACGTCCTCGGCCAGCACCACGTCGAGGGGAGCCGCGAACACCTCGCCCAGGCGGTGCGCTCGGACGTGGGCCGCGATGGCCACGCTCAGGCGCATTGAGACCCGCTGATGGTCGGTCTTCGGCGAGGGGCTCACCAGATGCTCCCCTTCGATGATCTCGTGACGCCTGCCGTCCTCCGGCAGTGCCAAGAGGTCCGAATAGGTGAACTTGACGATCGTCTTGGGGCTTGCCACGGCCACCTCCACCCCCGGGTCCGGTCTTTCTGGAGCATGTTAGCACCCGCGCCCGGCATGCTGGCCGCACGAAGAGCCGCCCGGCACCCGGCTTCAACGGATCCTCATGCTCGCATGGCGTGTGGGCAACGTAGGTCCACCTTCGCCGGCCTGGTCCTGGCGCTGCTCCTTCCCCTGGGACCGGCGCAGGCTGCGGACCGCGCCGACAAACCACGTCCAGGCCGCTACAAGCTCGGCCCCCTCTACCTCACGCCCCGACTCGAGCTCAAGAACGCCGGCGTCGACACCAACGTCTTCAACCGCCAGAGCGGAGCCATCCCCGACACCCAGATCGTGCTGAGCCCCGGAGTCCAGGCCGCGCTACCCATCGGCCGCCGCCTGCGCTTCAGCGGTCAGGGCTACCTCGACCTCAACTACTTCCGCCGTCAGGGTAGCGAACGCTCCACCGACCGTGCCGGCGACGGCCGCGCCGAGTTCGACCTCGGCCCGCTCACCTTCTTCGGCGCTGGCGGCGGCGGCCAGTACAAGCAGCGGTTCTCTCTCGACATCGACGAACGCCTGCTGCGCCAGGAGCGATGGGCTCAGGTGGGCACCCGGGCCAAGCTCGGCCGTCGTCTCTCCCTCACCGGCACCGGCACCAGCCGCGTCTACCGATTCGGGACCTCCCTGATCCGGGGCACCGAGGCCAGGGAAGCCCTCGACCGCAACACCCTGAGCGCCAGCCTGGAGGGCCGCCTCGCCCTCACCAACCTGACGACCCTGCTGGTCTCCGCCGAAGGCATCGAGGATCGCTTCCTGAGCGCTGGCCTGTCATCGAAACCCGACGTCGCTTCCGGAGGCGCGTTCGGCGCCGCCGCCAGCCCCTCCCGCCGCGTACAGTCGTTTCGCTACCTGGGAGGGTTCGAGTTCGGCCAGCGCGCCTTCATGAGCGGCAAGGTGCTCGCCGGCTATCGCGAGTTTCCCGGCACCGAAGGCCAGGCCGCGCCCGCCTACCGAGGGCCGGCCCTGTCGATCGGCGCCACCCTGCCCGTGCTGCGCCTGGGCCGGCTCGCCGTGAGCGCCGAGCGCGACGTCA
>Ga0209342_10006690_pt1 | contig 11644 bp, 8 predicted proteins | sample RifCSP16_2_FD_184023 | JGI IMG/M metagenome (GOLD analysis project Ga0209342, IMG submission 184023) | Soil microbial communities from Rifle, Colorado - Rifle CSP2_sed 16_2 (SPAdes) (version 2) | ecosystem: Environmental > Terrestrial > Deep subsurface > Rock core/Sediment | place: Rifle... | reverse complement strand
CGTGCGCCACTGCCGGCGCGACAGAGTCCGGAACGCCATCGCCGCTCACGTCGACGAACTTGTTGTCCGGCTCTCCCGGCGTCGCATCGTAGGGCAGAGCCACGTCTATCTCCGGCGCCGAGCAACCGAACATGGGCACCACGGTAAAGCAGACCTGGATGTCCTCTGCTCCGGTCAGATTGTGGTTGGTGACGATGGCGGTATAGGTCTTCGCCTGACTGTCGCGGATGCGCCCGGCGCCGCTCAGGCGGTCGAGGGAGATGTCATGAGGCGGCGTTTTGCCGCCGGGCGCTGTGACGGAACACGGGCTCGCCGGCGCCGCCGATGGCGGCGCTGTCGCACTTGCCGTGGAGGTTGGGCAGGCAGCGGCTCCCGGCGCGGGAGTGAACGTAGGCGATTGCGCGGGCGTGGGTGTAGGTGTTGGCGTCGGAGTCGGAGTCGGGGTGGGCGTCGCCGTCGGCGCAGCCGGGCATGGGGTGGGAGCCGGACATTGCCTGGCTGTTGGCGTGGGCGTCGCCGTGGAAGTAGACGCTGCCGTCGGCGTCGCCTGCAGAGCAAAGAACCGGCCACCGGTAGGAGGGAGCGCTGCTGGCGTAACAGAGGGGCATGGTGTTTGCGTAGGAGAAGCAGTCAGAGTAGGCCCGGGCGTGGCCGTGGGCGTTGGCGTGGAGGTTGGCGTCGGCGTGACCGCCGGCGGGTCTGTTGGTATCCCCGCCTGTACAGTTTCGCCCTCCAAGCGGCCGGATACTGCCATCGCGCCCAGAAATGTGATGATGGCCAGTGAGACCACGGCAACCGGCAGCACCGGTACCCAGCGCAGGACTGGCGTCTTTCGCGACTCCTTCATTGCTGACACCTCCATCTCTCGCTGAGCTCTTCCAGTCGTCCTCCGACACCCCTGGGGCTGGTCCGCTGGCTGCGGCTACCTTGAGACATCGTTTACCGCCTTCTGGATGGGCGCATCGTTGTTCTGGTTGGGGTCGCTGGCGCTGTCGTTGATCCCCGGGCAGGCGCCGAAGAAACCCTTCGGCGCCGGATCGCCCTCGTGGCAGGCGTCGGCTTGCACGATGTAGTCGAACGGCGTCTGCTGCTGGTTCGGGGCCGGTGGACAGCCGGAGAAGAAGACGGTCGCCTTCACCCGCTCGGAGCGGTCCGGCAGGACGCCGTGCGCCACGGCCAGAGCCACCGAGTCCCGGATCCCGTCGCCGCTCACATCGACGAACTCGTTGTCCGGCTCCCCCGGCGTCGCATCGTAGGGCAGAGCCACGTCTATCTCCGGCGCCGAGCAACCGAACATGGGGACGACCGTGAAGCAGACCTGGATGTCCTCTGCCCCGGTCAGATTGTGGTTGGTGACGATGGCGGTATAGGTCTTCGCCTGACTGTCGCGGATACGCCCGGCGCCGCTCAGCCTGTCGAGGGAGACGTCATGAGGGGGCGTCGCGCTGCTGCCCGCGGCGCCGCGGCACGGATTCGGCTCCGGTGTCGCCGTAGGCGTAGCCGTCGCCGCTGTTGGTGTCGACGTCGGCGTAGCAATATTAGTGGTGGCCTGTGCGCTGGCAGTCGCGTTCCCTGACGTCGGGTCGGACACGTGGAGCTCGTCCGTGGCCGCTGTCACCGTCGCGCTGAAGGCCTTGGCGCCGCTCGTCGTGCAGGTCACGGAGAACGTGTGCTTGGGCATCGCCGTCGCCGTCGATACCGGCAGCGAGAGGTTCTGCGCCGTCTGCGGCCCTGCCGGCGTCGCTGTGCAGCCGCTCGGCACTGGCAGCGTGGTGGTGACGTCGGTGATGACGGGACCGTACGGCCCGTTGTTGTGGAGTGAGGCGTTGACCTCCACGTTGAACGCAGCGTTCGGACTGGCGCTCGCGGGCGCCATCACCGTGACGCTATTCACCTTGAGGTCCGCAGCATCGTAGACCGAAATGGTACCGGAGCCGGTTGTTGAGTTGTTGCCCGGCGTCGCATCGGTCACGTGCAAGGGGGTCGTCAGCACGACCGTCACTGTGAAGTCATGGTTTGAATTCTGCGTGCAGGTTACCGAGAATGTGACAGTCGGCGACGTCACCGCAGCGGACACGGGCCCTGTCCCCGTGGTCACTGTCTGGGGGCCGCTGGTGCTCGTGCAGTCCGCGGGCAAGCCGGTTAGCGTAAACTGGGCATCAGCGCTCGCAGGTTGGGGCCCGTTGTTGTGCACCTGGGCACTGGCCGAGACGTCGAACGGTGTTCCTGCTCTGGCGTTGCCCGGGCCGGCGACGCTGACGCTCTGCGCCTTCAAGTCGGCGTCGGCCGTCACAACGGTCGGGGGATCGGTGACGGGTGAATTGCCGAAGTTGTTGCCCGGTGTGTTATCGATGTCCGTGCTGGAAATCGCGGATGAGGCCGAGAAAGTGTGGAATGACGTCCCGCAGGCCACAGGAAATGTAGTTTGAGCGACACTCTGCTGAGAGGAAGGCAGAGCGATAGGAACATTCTGGGGGTTTATGGGTGTGAAGCAGTCCGGAGGTATGCTCAACGTCACGGCCACGTTGGCATTGGAGTTCGAGGCCGGACCGTTGTTGTGAACAGTTGTGTCTACCACGACGTCGAAGGGAGTGCCGGCACTGGCGGCTTGGGGTGCGGTTGCGCTGACCGATACGATCTTCAGGTCAGCGGGCTCCGGACAGCCGAAGCTCTCGCCTGCGACGTTGCCGATGGTGGTGTCACCGTCTACGTCCTTGCTGACGGCGACCTGGGCGGTATTAAGCGTATTGATGGGAATGCCCACGTTGACCGCGTCTTGAACTAACGTGCCGCCCGCGTCGAATGAGAGGGTTGCGAGCCCCGCCGCGTTACCTTCAATGGAGAGTCGCGCCAGTACGCCTCCGCCGCTTTCTTTCGGGCCGGCATCGCCCGCCGCTTGTACGAAGGGAGACGCGGTTACAGGAACGGACGGCCCGACCAAAGTAAACGGTTGACCACCGCCGGCCGCCAGGATCAGGAAATTGGGGTTCTGCACATCCACGTCCAGGACGTCAACGTCCCATTGCAACGTGTACTGCCAGGCGCTCATCAGGCGGGCGGGGGGAACGCCACCACCTGGGCCCGGCTGATCTCCGAGCGTAATATCAATGGAGGCGCGGTCCTGGCCCGTTACCTGCGTATCTTCGTCAGCATTGAGCACGCCGTCATCGATGATCTCGATGCACGTCTCGAGGGCGCTCAAGGTCACCTGGCAGCCGTCGTCGATGGAGCCATCAGGTGCGTCGGGGGTCGTATCGGCGTCCGAATCGGCCAAATCGTCGTCGATGCCGTTGCCGCAGATGCCGGGCGTATCGCCGGGGTCGGGAGTGTCGTAACCCTCAGCGTCGTTGATGCCGTCGCCGTCGCGGTCTACCACAGCCGGCAGGCCGTTGACGGTCACGCCCACGTTCACGCCGGGCGGACCGACGTCAATCGATACCTGATGGATGTTACCATCGTGGGTGGCGCGAGCGATCTCCGAGCCCGTCCCGTCGCGAGCAAGGGGAAGAGCGGCGAGAACGAGGATCGTGAGACCCAGCAGAGAGCGCGCTAACAAGCGGTTCATCATACCTGCCTCCTTCATTTGGTCTTGGGGACAAATAGTGATGTCCTTGACCGGTCTCTCCGATCCGCCTAGCATAAAAATGCTAGGGAGTGTGACCACGCCCCCAAGCACTTCGCCCCGGCGGACACCACCCGACGGGGCGATTCCTTATCGATTAAGAGCAGTAGGTTAGACCCTCGATCGAATTCTACAAGCAACTGGAGGAGTCAGCGCCCACCGCCGCTCGACACGCTACGCCTCCCCGTCTTGTTCGTTTGGTCAACCTCCTTCCGAAAAGCAAGCAACCGGGCCGCCGTCCGTGGTGGACAGCGCCCGGTTGGATGGCGTGTTAGATAACGTTGCGCAACACCACACCCCCTCCTAGAGCGTTGCGAGTGCCTCCATTATCATGACTGTGCGAGATATGTCAAGCCCTATTCCCGGAGAAACCTTACCTACTTTGTAGGCATAGGCGTGTGAGGGCCGACGCGGCGGGAATTAGACTTGCGAGGTCTAAGCCCGGCGGATCATCGTCCAATGGTCAGAGGCGACCGGCAATCGCCCCCGCCCCCCTCACCGGTAGTCGGCTTCGCCCTCGCCTAACCACCCCTCAGAACGGCGTTTGCGCGCAGGAAAACGACTGTTGTCATTGTGCTGTCTGTCCCTAACCGGAGAGGCTGTGCAAAAAGTTGGATGGTATACTCGCTTTAACAAATAGTTGCGAGGAGCCGCCAGAGTCTTCGGCTTTTCGAAGCCTGATCGAGGCCTACCGTCATGCCCGGCGGAGCCTCCTCAGACGAAAGGACTACACACGAGTTGCCGATCTGACGGTGAGCAGGACGGACCCGGATGCGAAGCCGATGAGATCCACAGGCGGTGGCCCGAGACTCGGCTACCACGGCCAGTACGTGGTCGACGGCGGCCGGGCGCGTGTCATCCTGGCCACGCTGGTGACCTCGGCTGCGGTCATGAAGAACAGCCCCATGCTGGACCTGGCTCGCTGGGTCCGCTTTCGATGGCATTTGCGACCGAAACAAGCTACCGGTGACACCACCTACGCCACGCTCAAGAACATCAAGGGCCTCGAAGACGATGGCATCAAGGCTTACGTCCCACTGCCTAGCTGGTCGAGACGACAAGGTCGCTACGGGCAGGAGAGGTTCACCTACCTGCCGGAACGGGAAGTCTACGTCTGCCCTCAAGGGCAGGAGCTCACGAAGGTAACGTCGAAGGACACCGAAAACGCCTACGTGTATCAGGCGCGCCCCCAGGTCTGCAATGCCTGCTCTGTCAAGTCCTCGTGCACGGACAGTGTCAAAGGACGGACCCTACAGCGGCCGTTCGACCAGGAGTACATCGAACGGGTGCGGCGCTACCACGAGACGGAGGCCTGCCGTTCGGCCATCAGCAAGCGCAAAGTCTGGGTTGAGCCCCTGTTCGCGGAAGCGAAGACGTTGCACGGTCTCCGCAGATTCCGCCTACGCGGCATCGAAAAAGTGAACATGGAGGGGTTGATGACCGCCGCCGGCCAGAACATTAAGCGTCTGCTTCGCCACCACGGAACAGGATCGCCCTTGCAGTCACTGGTTTCGCAAGCCGCACTGTCGATCCGGCTGTTGTCGCGCCGTTTCCGCCCGGCTGCCACCAACCAGAGCCCCCGCTTCGCAATGGTTCGCTAGAAGGCGCCTTCTTCAACAGCCTCCGTGGTTAGGCGAGAGAGGCGTCCCGAAACCGTTGTCATCGCTGCGGCAGACGTACAGAGGGAGGTAGCGGCGAGGAGACGGCGTTCTCACCGTGCGAGATCGACTCGTCCAAGCCGCGTTGGCGCGCCGTCGGCTAGTTACTCTTTAATGCGCCTCTATCGGAGACTCCATCGTGAGGCACGGTTCGGCCTTCCAGGTCTGCTTGTATTGCCCACGTCGCCACCACTGTCCACGGCCGGGCTGCTCCCGGCGAGATGGAAACCGCGACACCGGCCTACCCAGCCTTGAGCGCACCCTACACGCATCCAAGGGGGACTCAGTCATGCGGGTCAGGACTGCTTGACCTTTGATGCGCACCGACACTAAGTCTGCTGGGATGCTTCCTAGGTGGTAGTGCGTCCCTCTCCGTCCGATTGCCTGCCAGACGGTACCTGTCGATCTCCGACCAGTCGTTTCCAGAGGCGTTTCGCCAGAATTGATCCCTAACAGCCTCTGCGATCATGTTCTGTCATGCCTCCAGATGGTCGGCAGGACTAAACATCTTGTGAGCGGCGACCGCCCGTTCGGCTTCGGCTGCTCGTACATATCTCCGAACCATTTCTGGAGACCTCCAACCCATTAGGACGCGCAGGTCTTCTGCTTGTCCGCCCTGTTGCAGATAAGCGATACCAGACGCCCGTCGAAATGCGTGGACTCCTCTGAACTGCACCTGCGCGGCCTCGAACGCACGCCGCAATCCGAGCTTGAGAGCATTTCGCGTTAGACGAGTGCCATCGAGCGTCGTGAACAGCCAGGGGGACTCCAGATTCCTCGCCCTCAAATAAGCCAACGCGGAGCGAGTGGCCGTCGTCCCGAGAGAAACGACGCGTTGGTCGCCGCCCTTGGTCTGGCGCACAATAATCGCCTGGTTGTCCCAGCTGACGTCCCGTATTTGCAGAGCGCAGAGCTCCGATGAACGAAGGCCACAATCGAAGAGCAAGAGGATAATCGCCTGCATGCGATGCGCATCGACTCCGCGCAGTCGGCGGCCGCGCAAGGCTTTCAATATCACCTGCAGTTCGGCCGGGGTGTAATACGGCTGCACCGCCTCGGGCACGCGAGGCGGGTCGATCCGGTCCAGGGGATTCTCCTTGATCTCGCCTTCACGGACGAGCCACCGATAGAAGGCATGGGCGCCCCGGTAGCGAGTGTTGACCGTCGCCGGCCGGTTGCCTTTGTCACGCAGCTGGTTGAGCCACTCCCGGAGGTGCTCAGCTGTCGCCTGTTCTGGCGGAAGAAAACCCCTTTCCTTCAAGAAGGCCGAAAGCTGGCGAACGCTGTCAGTGTAGCCCTCAATGGTCTGAGGAGATTTGCCGTCACCGCGCATGACGAGAACCCATTCCTTAAGAAGGAGGGGATCGTCGCGAGCACCCTGAAGTAGATAATTAGAGGGTCTGGAATGCAGGCTGCTAATATTCGAGCGCACGGCCTCTTCTCCTTTCTCCCAGCTTTGACCAGGAACAGATGAGAGCCGTGCGCCTAATTGCCCAAGATGGAGCGGAAGACGGGATTCGAACCCGCGACCCCCTCCTTGGCAAGGAGGTGCTCTACCACTGAGCCACTTCCGCTCTCGCCCTATCATTATACCTGCGTACACCACGCCCGCAAGGCCATCCTTGACACCGAGAGCGACGCCGGGTAGTTTCGCTGATAGCTGCTCAGGCAGGAGGTAAGAAGATGCCCCGGTTTTCGGCCGCGATCCAAATCGATGCCCCCCGCGATCATGTCTTCGCGGTGGCGGCCGACCTGGCGAAGAGGCCCGACTGGACCACGTTCGTCAATGAAGTAGTGATAACTTCCGGCGACGGTAAGAGCTCCGGTAGCACGGATCGTACCGTCGCCAAGATCGGTCCGCAGCGCAAAAAATGGGAAGGCACCCTCACGCGGTACCAACCAGGAGAGCTGCTTGAGCGCAAATTCGAAGGCTACTTCGAGGGTGAGGAGCGAATGGCCTTCACCAACGCTGGTGAAGGCACTCGCGTCGAATGGTACGTGAATTACACTCCCCCCTTCGGCATCTTGGGCAAGTTCGGCGCCTGGTTCTTGATGGCGCGGATCTATTTGAACGAGCTTGAAGGATCGCTGGAGAACCTCAAGAGAGAGCTGGAGATCTAGCCGCGCGGCAGGCCAAGGCCTCGCAGGGCGATGATCTCGCGCTGGACCTCAGACGTGCCGGCGCCGATGGTGTCCTGAACCGACGACAGCAGGCCGTGCGCTATCGCGCCGTCCCAGGGCGCGAGGTGGGAATCGAGGAGATAGCCGTAAGGCCCCAGGACTCGCATTCCTGTGAGGTAGATGCGCTGAGCAAGCTCTGTATTGAACACCTTGCACATCGCCGCCTGAGCACGGTAATCTACCCCTTCGCTATGCATTTGCACCGCTCTCTGCAGTAACAAGCGGGCGACCTCGAAGTCTATCGATAGCTGCGCCAGGGTCTGTCGGATAGGCGCCTCGTCCCAGCGCGTGCTGCCGTTCCGAGCCGTCCGTGTCTGTCGAACGAGCGCGAGCAGGGCGCGCCAGTGGAGGAACGGCCGGTAGATCGTGATGCGCTCGACACCGAGGGCGGAGGTCAGGACCTGCCAGCCGGCGTTCTCCTGACCGACCCTTCCGGGCACTGGTACACGCACATTCTCGAACACGACTTCGTTGAACCAGGGTTCGTCGAGCAGGTTCATGAGAGGGCTGACCTCGACGCCCGGCGAGTCCATCGGCACAATGAAGATGGAAACGCCGGCGTGCTTCGTGCTGTCGGGATCGGTGCGGGCGGCCAGCCAGCAGTATTCGCTCAATTCGGCGCCGCTTGTGTACACCTTGCGGCCGTTGATCACGTAGTCGTCGCCCTCGCGGACGGCTTTCGTCTGTAGGGAGGCGAGGTCGGAGCCGAACTCGGGCTCGGTGTAGCCGAGACAGAAGGTGATTTCGCCGCGCGCCAGGCGGGGCAGGTATTCGCGTTTCTGGGCCTCGCCACCGGCCGCCAGCATGATAGGGGCGACGATGATGCGAGCGATGGCGTCGCTGGCGGGGCCGCCGTGGAGGGCGATCTCTTCCTCGACGATGAACTGCTCGCCGACGGGCCGCCCTCCGCCGCCGTACTCGAGCGGCCAACTGATGCCGAGCCAGCCCTTCGCGCCGAGCTTGAGTTCGAAGTCGTGGGCGGGCATGTAGCCCGGCGGCATCGGCGCTGGGTCGGATTCGTGGTCTGTGCCGAGTTCCGCCGAAAGGAAGTCGCAGACTTCCCGGCGAAGCCGTTCCTCGTGCTCGTGAAGGCGAAAGTCCATGGCCGAAATTAATTATACGGCGCGCGGCCTGTTCGTTATGAAGGCTACACGCGACGGCCTCGCAAACGCGTTGACGCCTTCGCGCCCCGCTGGGATAATGTGAATAGGCGATGCAGATTTCTACAATTGCAGTTAGTGTTATCGCCCCGGCTCAGCTAGTGTAAGGCAGGTAGTGGACGAGTTCGATCTCGTAGTCGTCGGGGGTGGTAGCGGTGGATATACTGCCGCCATACACGCGACACAGCTCGGCCTGACAGCAGCTCTGATTGAACGTGACAAGGTGGGCGGGACCTGCCTTCACCGCGGATGCATCCCCACAAAAGCGTGGTTGGAGAGCGCGAGCGTTCTCAGCCGCGTCCGCAGCGCCGGCGCCTTAGGCGTCTACGCCGAGAACATCTCGCTCGACTACGCGACGGTCGTCTCGCGCCAAAAGCAGGTCGTGGAGACGCTGCACCAGAGCCTGCGTTCGGTTATCCAAAAGCACAAGATCGAGATCATCGAGGGTGACGCACGCCTCGTGTCTCCTTCGCAGGTGAAAGTAAACGGCCGGATGCTTACGGCGAAGCATATCGTCATAGCGACGGGCTCGCGCCCGAAGGATCTTCCGGGGATGGAAGTGGATGGCGAGCGCATCCTGAACAGCGACCACTTGTTGCAGCTCGAACGAATCCCGAAATCGATCGTGATCGTCGGCGCGGGCGCTGTCGGCTGCGAGTTCGCCTCCTTCTACGCTGATGTCGGCGCCGAGGTGACACTGATCGAAATGATGCCAAACGTCGTGCCGCTCGAAGATACCGATATGGGACGCGCTCTCGGCAAATTGCTGGCGGCGCGCGGTGTCAACGTCATGACGTCGGGGCGCGTCTTACCAGATAAGACGCGAAGCTACGACAGCGTGGTGGAACTGACAGTGGAGCACGAGAACCAGGCGAAGACCGTGAAGGGCGAAGTTGTGCTGTCTGCGGTTGGCCGCGAAGCGGTAGCCGACAACCTGGGGTTGGAGAAGATGGGCGTAAAGGTCGAGCGCGGCTGGGTGCAGGTAGATGACAGCTACGTGACGGGTGAACCGACCGTATCAGCCGTCGGAGACGCCATAGGCGGTCTGCTGCTCGCGCACGTGGCCGCAGCTGAAGGGTTCATCGCCGCCGAAGCGATCGGCGGCAAAAACGTTGAACGGTTGGACTACAATCGAGTTCCCCGCGTGACCTACAGCCAGCCGCAGGTGGCTTCCGTTGGGATGACCGAACAGCAGGCGAAAGAGGCGGGACATAGCGCTAAATCGCAGCGCTACTCGTTCCGCAATAACGCGATGGCCCTGATCCAGGATGAGCCCGAGGGGTTCGCCAAGGTGGTCTGTGATGTTGATTCCGGCGATCTATTGGGCGCGCACATTATTGGAAATCACGCTTGCGAGCTGATATCGGAAGCGTCGCTCGCCCGCTTCGTCGAGGCGTCGGCCTGGGAGATGGGATCGAACATCCACCCGCACCCGACGCTCGGCGAGGCCGTGGGCGAGGCGGCGCAGCTTTCTGCGGGGATCAGCATCTACTGGTAGGGAGGAGGCGATAGATCGTGGTCTCGATGACGAAGATGCCCGAAACAGCGGGTTTGAACGGTGAACAGCTCCTGGATGTGTACTACAAGATGCTCCTGGCGCGGACGGTGGGCCAACGGGAAAGGATGCTCAACCGGATGGGCAAGGGGCCGTTCGCGGTCACGGGCGAAGGTCACGAGGCCTTGCAGGTGGGTACCGCCTACGCATTGAAGCCGGGGCACGATTGGGTCGTACCCTACTACCGAGACATCGGCGTGGCGCTCACGGTGGGTCAGACGGCGCGCGACCTGCTCCTCGCGCACCTTTCGCGGGCGGAGGATATCAGTAGCGGCGGTCGCAATATGCCGTCTCATTTCAGCGACCCTGCCTTGCGGATCGTCTCCGGGTCGGCGCCGGTCGCGACGCATCTGCCGCACGGCGCGGGCATTGCGCTGGCTTCGAAGCTGCGCGGTCTGGACGAGGTTACAGTCGTCTACACCGGGGACGGCGGCACGAGCACCGGCGACTGCCACGAGGCGATGAATTTCGCCGGCGTCCACAAGCTACCGCTGATCTTCGTGATAGAGAACAACCAGTACGCCATCTCCGTGCACTGGAGAAAGCAAGCGGCCGTCGAAAAGGTCTCGGTTCGAGCGGAGGGATACGGCTTTCCCGGCGTGACAGTGGACGGCAACGACGTCCTGGCAGCGTACGTCGCCATGAATGAAGCGGTCGAGCGAGCGCGCAAGGGCGACGGAGCGACCTTGATCGAAGGAATGACGTATCGTCTCGTGCCGCACACCAGCGACGACGACGACCGACGCTACCGCGCGCGCGAAGAGGTGGAAGAGTGGACGAAGAAGGACCCGCTTGTGCGATTTCAGGCCTGGTTGAAGGAGCACGACATCGCGGACCAAGGCAGGCTGGATGAGCTGCAAGAGATGGCAGGGCGCGAGGTTGACGAAGCGACCGATTACGCCGAAAAGGCACCCACGCCTGAGCCCGAATCGGCGTTGAAACACGTACTCGTAGAAGAGTAAACGCAGGTGCCGGGGGAAAGGAGCCCAGCGACGGCATGACGGCAATCAAGGAAGCGACGCAGACGTTCGGGCTGACCGAAAAGCAGCTGCTGGAGGTCCACTACAAGATGCTGCTAGCGCGCGCGCTGAGCGTGCGGCAGCGCATCCTGCAGCGGATGGGCAAAGGTCCGATGACGTTCAGCGGCGAAGGGCACGAGGCCGCACAGGTGGGCTCCGCCTACGCTCTGCGGCCCGGCACGGACTGGGTCTTTCCCTACTACCGTGACGTCGCGGTTGCGGTGACACTCGGGATGACAGCTCGCGATGTCCTGATGTGCTTCTTCGCCAGGGCTGATGACATAAACAGCGGCGGGCGAAACATGCCCTCGCATTTCAGCCAGCCAGAGCTTCGTATCGTGAGCGGCAGCGCCCCGATTTGTACTCAAGCGCCGCACGCCGTCGGAGCTGCTCTCGCGTCGAGGCTGCGGCGCCTCGATGAAGTCACCGCTGTCTACTTCGGCGATGGC
>Ga0209342_10006689_pt1 | contig 11645 bp, 10 predicted proteins | sample RifCSP16_2_FD_184023 | JGI IMG/M metagenome (GOLD analysis project Ga0209342, IMG submission 184023) | Soil microbial communities from Rifle, Colorado - Rifle CSP2_sed 16_2 (SPAdes) (version 2) | ecosystem: Environmental > Terrestrial > Deep subsurface > Rock core/Sediment | place: Rifle... | reverse complement strand
GGTGGAGGTGACGAGGTCGCCCATTCCAGGGTGTTTGCATGCCAGGGATTCGTCTCCGCCTTCTTTCCCCGATAGAAACTCCAGAAAAAGTTGATCACGAAGAAAATCTGGGAAGCGCCCAGCAGCAAGGCGCTGACGGACATGAAATGGTTGATCGGCTGCAGCGGCCGTAAAAACTCGTACTGGGTCGGATCGTAGATCCTGCGCATCATGCCGCCAATACCCAGGATGTGCATGGGGAAGAACGTGAGATTGAAAAAGATGAAGGTGAGGACGAAGTGAATCTTCCCCAATCCCTCGCTCATCATCCGGCCGAACATCTTGGGGAACCAATAGATAATGGACGCGAACATGGCAAAAATAATTCCGGCCACCACATAGTGAAAATGGGCAACGATAAAGTAAGTGTCGTGAATGTAAATGTTCACCGGCGTGCTGGCCATGTAGATACCCGAAAGCCCCCCGATCACGAAAGTCGATACAAACCCCAAGGCATGAAGCATGGGTGTCTTAAAGTGGATCGATCCGCCCCAGAGTGTTCCCAGCCAGTTAAACGTCTTGATGGCCGACGGGACGGCGATCACCATGGTCGAAAGCATGAACGCCATGCCGATCATCGGGTTCATCCCGCTGACGAACATGTGATGACCCCATACAACCCAGGAGAGGAAGGCAATCGCGATCATCGAGTAGGCCATGGCACGATACCCGAAGACGGGCTTTCGAGAAAACGTGGACAGAATCTCGGAGGTAACTCCCATGGCGGGCAGAACCAGAATGTAGACTTCGGGATGGCCGAAGAACCAGAAGAGATGCTGCCAGAGGAGCGGCTCTCCCCCACCGATCGGAAGAAACCAGTGGGTGCCGAATAGGCGGTCAAAGAGAAGCATGACCACGGCGGAGGTCAGAACCGGCAGCGCGAAGAGCAGAAGAATCGCAGTGATGAACAGCGACCAGATCACCAGCGGCAACCGGAAGAAAGTCATGCCCGGAGCCCGCATGTTGATCACCGTCGTGATGTAGTTGATGGAGCCCATCAGGGAAGAAACACCGAGGATAAAGAGACTGATGCACCAGAGATTCTGCCCCCAGTTGACTCCCGTATATTCGGGCACGGCCGAAAGCGGCGCGTACGCGGTCCACCCGGCATCCGCATGCCCTCCGGGAACGAAGAAACCCGCCAGCATCACCAGACCTCCCAATGCCCCCGTCCAGAAGGAAAGCATGTTCAGCTTGGGAAAAGCCATATCGCGGGCCCCGATCATGAGCGGGATCAGGAAATTGCCGAAGCACCCCACCATAATCGGCATAACCACGAAGAAGATCATGATGGTGGCGTGCATCGTGAAGAGCATGTTGTAGACTTCGGGCGGAATGATTCCTTGGCTGTCCTTAAATAACCATCCCAGAGCCGGAATGGGTGTTTGAGGCCAGCCGAGCTCCCAGCGAACCATCATGGCCAGCAAGCCCCCGATGAGCAGCATGAAAAGTCCGAGGAATAGAAATTGCCGGCCGATCATCTTATGATCCGTGGAGAAGATGTAGGTCCGCACGAAGCCCGATTCCCCATGGCCGGCGTGGGGACCCAACCCGGTCGCTACCGCCCCTGTCGAATTACTCATCATTCACGAATCTCCTCATGATCGCGAAGGTTGTGTCAGTAAAGAGTTCCGGAATTCTGCGCTCATGGCGTGGACCACTGTTCCTTCACCCACTGCTCGTATTCCTCAGAGGTTTGGACGTAGAGGTAGCCCTCCATGCCGGAGTGCCCGAACCCGCACAGTTGCGCACAGGGCATCTCATACTTTCCCGGCTTGGTGGCCTGGAACCACTGCACAATTTCCCGGCCGGGCACGATGTCTTGCTGAAACCGGAGCTGCGGGATGTAAAAGCCGTGGATCACATCCTGAGAGGTAAGAATAAGCTTCACCATCTTGTTCACGGGAACGTGCATCTCGTTGTCGAAGGCCTTGTCGTCGTCCGTGCCGAATTTACCATCCGGGCCGCCATAGATGACTTCCCAGTTGAATTGTTTTGCGGAAACTTGAATCGTCAGGTCCGTTGCAGGAATCTGGACCTTGATCTTCGCCCAGGTGGGTACGCTCAAGACCGTCACAATCAGCAGAATCCCGGCGGTAGCTACCGTCCAGATGATCTCCAGTCGGTGACTTCCATGGATATAAACCGCCCGGCGACCTTCCCGGTAGCGGTATTTTACCAGGAAGTAAATCAGGCAAGCCATTACGAGAATGAAGACTGCGCCCGTGATGTAGTAGATGAGATAAAGCAGAGAGTCAATCGCCCCGCCGTACGACGCGACGTTTTCCGGAAGCCAGCTCATCATTGAGGTTTCCCCCTCTCGGACCCCTATGAGTGCTCTTCTCGTTTAGAAATTATCAATCCGGAACCTGCTGTTCCGGATCATACCGTGTACTCAGAATAAGCCGGCTTTTTCAACCGCCGACCTCTACCTGCCTACCCGGGAAATCTCCACCTCATTGAAAAATTTATGGTAGCGTTGCCGTCCCAGTCTGTCAACGTGAATTCGTTTCGGGAAGGGTTGGTTCTTCACGGCAACGCCAGGAACCGTTTCAGATTTTTCAGATAATACCCCAACGCCCCGGAAATAATCAGGGCGGTCGCGGCGACGACCAGATCTCCCGTGCGCCCGGTGCGGCTGTAGCTCAAGAACTCCCACGCGGAGAACCCCACTCCAAAAACGATCGCCGTTCCGATGAGAAGCTTGTGAAATAGAACCAGCCGCATCCAACGCCCCCCTCTTGCGCTTTCGGGACCCGCCGGTGTGTGATTCGATTATTTCTTGGTCATCTCAAAGCTAACCTTGGTCGTAGCGCCCGCCTTGACGTCCACTTCCTTCTCGATCTTTCCCAGAGTCTCGTGCCATACCTCGATCTTGTGCTTTCCGGGAGGGACGTTCTCAAGCTTGAACGATCCGTTCGCATCGGTAACCGCATAGTAGGGGCTATCCTGGACCACGATCCAGCCGGACATCCAACTATGGGCGTCGCACCGAATCTTGATAAACTCGGGCTTCTCGAATTTTGCGCTGATTACTTTTTTGAACCCCGGCTGCGCTTTGTTAAAAGAAGGGTTGAGCTTCGACGTGCTGTGGATGTTATGGAGGACCCCATCGGAGTTCATGATGTCGATCTCGGCCCCCACGGGAGTCAACAGGACGTGGGGCTGGAAGTGGCACCCCTTTTGATCCACCGCCGGCTTTTGAGCGGGCTTGGGAACCGATCCCTTGACTCCTACGACGGACACCACGGCCCACTTGATTCCTTTATTCGAGCCCACGACGAGATCCTCGGAGGTCTTTTCGTTTCCACAAACCTTGTTGTCTTTGTTGACCTTGATCACTTTCGGAGCAGGCGGGGTTCCGTTATATTTAACTTCCCCAAGAATGCTTCCACCGCTCTGCGCGTTCACTTGCGGGGAGATCCCCGCCAAGAAAACAAGAGACAAAGCCATCACGCCACCGATGAAAAAACACCTTCCTACTCCTCGCATTGACCCGTTCCTCCTCAATTCACCCTTTTCCGGGCCTTGCGCTGTGCGCGGCGAACGATCAAAATCTCCGCCGCGACGGACACAAGAACCACCACAGGTGGAATCACGTACGGTCGTTTCGAACTTGGCTCTTCAAGCAAAGCATAATACCACTCGGAGAACGACATGTCACTTGCGGTCTCCCCGGCCCCGCCGTCCCAGGCCATGAAAGAGACGGGAAAAAACTTTCCTACCGGAAACTGAAAATCGTCGGAATCGGCCGTCTGCAGGGGACGCTTGATCACGAGCCGATATTGTCCGTCGGCAAACACTCCCGTTCCTTTCGCCTCCACTGCTTGAGCAGTCTGCGGGGTAAGAGCGTTGATTCCGGTGGCGCCGGCCTCCTCCGCACCGCCATCACTACTCCAGCGCAGCAGATAGGCCGGGTTCGAGCCGTCGCCCATGAGGATGTAGGGGCGCTCGTCACTCTCGGACAGCTTGACCGGAAGCTGGATGGCCACCTGATCCGCAAAGACCTTCGCAGCCGGTTCCGGACGGGAGGCAGTGGGATCATCCCAGGTCAGGTGAAACGCGATTTCCCGGCTCGTGTAAACCGCCCTCACCGTGATCATATCGATCGAAGGATTGAAATCCCGCGGGTCCACAATCACCTGCCCGGCCAGCGGGAAATTGGCCGGGGTCTGACGAGCCCAAAACGGAGCGTTGGGATCTTCCGGGATCTCCCCTTCCACTCGTTTCACTCGGAGGAGAGTGGCATAATTCGGTTTGTCCGGGGCCAGGGACTTCACGTAATTGGCCAGATGCCAGAGGTCCTCGGGCTTCTCGACACTGTCCAGAAAGCTCGGCATCGGAGTGCCCGCCAGGCCGGTGGCCAGCCGCACCGCGATATCTCTTTTCGTTTTCCCCCCGCGGAAATTCCAGGGTTTCGTCAGGTCCGCCGGACGGATCGGATGGTCCCAGTCATCCTTGAGCTCCGGAGCCGACGGCCCGTCCGCCCGCCCCGCACGGCCGTGGCATTTGTTGCATTCGATGGCCTCGAACATCTCCTTGCCACGAGAGAGGGATTCTTTCGATGAAGGGACCTCCTTCGGAAGCTGCAGGGCTTTCGGCGCCTGCTGAAACGTGTCCGGGGCAAAGCTCTTCAAATACGCCATCAGGTCCCACCGATCCTTCTCGGAAAGCTCTTTCCAGGAAGGCATGGCAGATCCCGGCATGCCGTCGGTGATGATCTTGAAGAGGTCCTGGTCGGATGGAGGCTGACCGGGGGTGGTTGTGATGACCTTGTATTTCCCCTGGGTGAAGTCTCTCGGCTTGGGATTTAAATTCGCCGCTCCGGGTCCGTCCCCATCTCCCTTCACGCCGTGACAGAGCTCGCACTTCTTTTCGTAGACCAGCTTACCCACTTTGGCGTCGCCACTCTGCTGCGCTTCCGCCGGTGCAGGGCCCCATCGCTGCCGGACCCCTTCTCTAGGCCCCCTTCCCGGAGAAAGCGACGGCGAAATCGCGGCCTGCTTGTCCCAGCGGCGGGGCTGGAATCCCGTGGCATCGTAGAGATACATGATCACCTTCCAGATACCCTCCTCCGTCAATCGATCTTCCCAGGACGGCATGACGGAGTTCCATGGCTTGGATTCTTTCGGCAGGCCCGGACCTCCCTTGGCGATCCGCCAGAACAGGTAGGATTCCTGCAGCATCGCAATCGTCCCAGGGTCGGTAAAATTGGCCGGAGCGGGATTAAACGCGTGGGCAAACATACCATCGCCGTTCAGGTTGTCGCCATGGCAGAACATGCAGTTCTTGATGTAGATCTCGCCTCCTTCACTTACGTACTTGCGAAAGTTGGCGCCGTCTTTTCGAAGGGGATTCTCCAGCCCCTCAATACTGATCGTCTTTCCCCGGAACGAAATCGAAGAAGGAGGTGCCGGGTGGATGGCGCGCAGTTCGGGAGGGGCCTCCACCTTGGCTGCAGCCTGGGAGTAAGCGTAATAGCCCAGGAGAAGCGGCAAGACAATCATGAGGAGGAGACGGATGAGTCCTTTTTCTTCATCAACCAGGACCACACGGATCGGACGCAGGAACGCCTGCCATGACTCCGAGTCGGAGGAAACGTAGACCAGCAAGGCGACCAGCACAATGCCCATATAGAGATACACCACGCTCCAGGGAGCGGGCGGGCGGATCCCGTAACGGAAGAAGGCAAAAGCTGCAACGAAAATGAAAATTGCCTGGAAAAACTTCGATCGAAGCATGGATTACTTCTTTCCTTGAGTCGTCGGGGCAGCGCTGCCGCCCTTCAGGGTCAAGAGAAAGGAGACAAGATCGACATACTCTTTGGCAGTGAGGGTCTGTCCGAAAGTCTGGGGCATGACGTGGGGCGGAAACCCAGCCACGGTCCCCATGGCGGCCGGATCAAGAACTTTTCCCATGATGTATTCAGGAGTCTGGATTTTTGCGATTTGAGAAAGGTCGGGCCCGACGGTTCCGGTTCCGGCGGGGCCGACTTTGTGACAGGCAAAACAACCGCCCTTCCCCATGAAAACCGCCTGCCCGGCCTGGGCATCACCCGGGAGCTTCAACTCCACTACCTGAGCACTTCCCCCGCCTGCCCCACCAGATCCCGCAGTTTTCGGGATATCGTCCAGCGTCACATCCACCGTCCCCCCCAAAGACTCGAGAAAGGCCGTGATCGCCCACACCTCGGACCGGTTCAGACCGATGGGAGGCTTGTCCGCCTTGGGCATGATGTTTGGAAAACCTTCCACAACGTAAGCCCCGGGGTCCAGCAGTGCTTCCATGATGTAGGCTTTCCCGCTCAGACCGGTTTTCCGTTTTGCCGCCCGGGCGCCGACGCCGGCCAGATCGGGAGCACGGGATCCCGGCTGGCCGATCCGGTGGCAAACCTCACAGGTGCCTTTCCCGTGGAAAATCCCCTCACCCGCCTTGACGAGCTGCTCATTGGTTACTTTGCCGCTTTCCAGGGAGAGCTGCTGAGGAGGCTTTAATTGAATCTGGGGAATGGAGTTTGCGTAGTACGTGTACACACCCATCGCGGCAAGACCCAGCACACTGATCCTCACAACGACCGGCAGCCGCATTTACTCCGGATCCCCGACGCCGCCGGCGACCACCGGAGCTGCGTGTTCATGGGCTCTTGCCTTCCCCCGGTCGCCCAAACTGGCAAGCCAAAAAATAAACATCACGAGCAACCAGAAAACGATGGTCACCCCGGAGATCACGTTCGCCGCATACCCCAATGCAGGGGCCCCAGCCTCGGGGGAAGTGTCCTGCATGACGCCGAAGATGTGCCAGTACTGGCGAATTGCGGCACGCGCAAAGCCCATAAGCCCCATCAGCCAGGTAAAGGTCACGGCCAGCAGGATTAACACATATTGAGAGCGCGGAGCAATTTTCCCCCAGCGGATCGTACCCGTCGACTTGGCACCCCGGAACATGGGGATGTCGATGGCCATGACAAGTACGATGGTCCCCAGCACAGCTAGCACCTGGTAAACGGAGAAGCCGATCCGCACGATGGAATCCACGAAGTATCCGTAGACGCCAAAGAAGATGACGATGCTCGCCGCAATCCCGAAGGTGGCCCACTGCACTGTCATTCCGGTACCGGCCCAGGATTTTGTGGAGAGACGGTTCGCTCGCCGGTACAGCAGGAACGACAGAAACGTGGTAAGGATCAAGATGTTCACCGCGGTGTTTTTCGCGGACATGACCCCCAGGAAGCCCAGAATCGGATGATAGGTTCCTCCCATGGCCCGGGATTCTGCCAGTGTGACCACCATGCTCCTCGGGGTGGCCCACACCATGAATCCGAAGGCAAGGACCATGAGAAGGTAAGGAATATACCTCCGGTAGCGCTCCGACCCCGGAATTCGCTCCATTCCCAGCCAGAGATAATAGTTGGAACAGATGAAGAGGATCCCGATCAGGATCGCCTGGATGATCCACAGCCAGGAGAGAAAGCCCCCCATCATCGTGATGCCCATGGTCTGGTTGAAAGCATAAATCTCGCGTCCCAGGTAGTAGCCGGCGAAGGGGAGCACGAGAAAAGCCGAGATCGCGACGAAGTTGCCCATATAACCCATCCAGTCGTAGCGGGCCCGCTCTTCTTCCGTGGTGGCGGAAAGGAAACGATACGCCGCGTAGGCGGCTGCAATGATTCCGCCGAAAACGACATTCGCCAGGAGCCTGTGAACGTTGATGGGCATCCAGGTCGGGTTGTCGATGGCCTGCCAGAGACTCTGTAAATTCCCCGCCTCGTCAATTCCTTTCGGAGAAACCATGAAAGTGACCCAGGCGTTGGCCACAAAGAGAATCGCGGTGCCGAACAGGTTTGAGAGCACCCCGAGGCTGACGTGGATCCACTTCTTCGGCCCGCTCAGCCACTCCCACCCGTAATACCAGAGATAGACGGTGAAGGTTTCCAGGAAAAAGAGGATTCCGTACATCCAGAAGGTGGGGAAAAAAATGCCGCTCATGTACGACCAGAGCTTCGGATAAAAACCGACCAGGATAAACAGCAACAGTCCTCCCAGCAGAGCCGTAATCGAGAAAGCAGAGATGATCAGCTTGACAAATTCGTGGGCGAGCCAGTCGTACTTCGGGTCTTTTGTCCGCCATCCCACGATTTCAATGATGACGGAAAAGACGGGAACGCCGAGGATGAAGGCGGCAAAATTTAAGTGGATCTGGGCTATAACCCAGACAGCAAGTTTAGAGCCCAGAAGGGGAAACGCCCGGTAGGCGACTTCTTTGCCGGCTTCCTGCGCGAGGGTGGGGGCCACAGGAAAAAGAGCTAAAACCACGGCACCGAGGAAGAAAAAAAGGAAGAATCCAAATCGAGCATCCTTCTCTCGGGTTACCACGGAAGCCTCTGCACGGCACCTCCTCTCCGGATGTCCGTTATCGGTTCGATCGAAAACGCTCAATTTATAAATACGGGTGGACGGACCAGCAAACGTGACTTATTATAATCCTCACGAGGGGGAATGCAAGTGCACGCTGCAAAATCGCGAATCACTTCACCCATTTTCGACCGGTTTTCCGCAGAAAATAAACACTCCCAGTTCGTTAAATCATCAAGCCTCCTCCTGTGGTTTTCCCGCAGGAGTGTGGGCTCCCCTACGTAAGGATTCTTTATGAAACCATTGGAACGGCTCTCCTGGATTAGCCTGGCGGCAACTTATCTCCTGCTGATCGTGGGCAGCATCGTCAGCGCCACGGGCTCCGGTCTGGCATGCCCCGACTGGCCCCTATGCCGCGGGCAGTTCATTCCTCCTCTTGAAGGCCCCGTCCTCATTGAATACAGTCACCGGGTTCTGGCCGCCCTGGTAAGCCTTCTGGTTCTCGCGACCGCCGTAGCCGCATGGCGCAGGCGCCGGCAAATTCCCGGAGCCGGGGCGGCCGCAGCAACCGCACTCGTGGTACTGCTGGGCCAGGTTTTGCTGGGAGCCGTTACCGTACTCAGAGAGCTCCCCGCAGAAGTCGTCACGGGTCACCTCGCTCTGGGCACTGCTCTTCTGGTCACTCTGGCCTTAATGGTGATATTGAGCCGCCGGGCTTCCGGAAATCCTGTTTTCTTGGACAACACACAGGGCGAGCTGCGACCGTTCTGGCCGCTGATCGCCACGGGAGCACTCTACATCGAGATGATCCTGGGCGCTTACGTCCGTCACAGCGGTGCCGGATTGGCCTGTCCGGACCTCCCCTTCTGTCAAGGGGAGTTGATCCCTCCCCTGAAGGGTCTTACCACGTTTCATTTCCTCCATCGGGCCGGAGCCCTACTCGTCGCAGGGCTGACCTTGGTAGCGGCAGCCCGCACGCTAGGCACACTGAAAGAGCAACCATTTCTGAAGGCTCTCGCTCCGGCAGCGGCGATTTTCGTGGGACTGCAAATTTTCCTGGGTATCCTTGCCGTTTCCTCCCGTCTCGCTCCGACTGTGACCGTTCTTCACCTGGCGAATGCAGAGGCCCTCATGGCCATCATGGTTTTTCTTTCGGCCGCTTGCTTGCGACCTTCTGCTTCTCCATCTGCGCCCGTATTGTTAGAACAACACTCAACCTGAGGAGGGATCGCCTTGAGAGATCAACAAGCGAAAGCCCACGTTCTCAAAGATTACTACCAGATGACGAAACCGGATATTAACCTTCTGGTGATTTTAACCACGCTCGGCGGAATCTGGATGGCAAGTTCCGCACCCCGCCCGGCAGGGCTGGTGCTGGCTACCCTGTTGGGAACCGCCCTGGCCTCGGCTTCAGCCGCCGTGCTGAACGGCTATATCGACCGGGACATCGACGCCCTCATGAGCCGGACGCGCCTCCGTCCCCTGCCCACGGGCCGCATAAGCCCCCATCATGCACTTCTCTTCGGCATCTGCCTTGGTGTGATTTCCTTCGTGCTCCTGGTTTGGCAGGTAAACCTGCTCAGCGCCGTCCTCGCGCTGGGAGCCATTTTGTTTTACGTGGGGATCTATACGGCGTGGCTCAAACGCTCCACCCCCATGTGTACGGTGATCGGCGGGATTCCGGGAGCGATTCCACCGGTCATCGGCTGGGCCGCCGTCACGGGACACGTGGGTTTAGGCGCACTGGTGCTTTTCGCAATTCTGTTCCTCTGGCAGCCGCCCCACTTCTGGGCACTGACTCTGTACCGCAAGTCGGATTACGCCCGGGCCGGCGTTCCCATCGCCAGTGTAGCCTGGGGGGAAGCCAAAACCAAACGGCAGATCTTGCTGTACGCGTTCATTATGGTGGCCGTCACACTCCTCCTCTACCCGTTAAAAGCTGCAGGGATCTTCTATCTCGCCAGCGCACTCATTCTGGGCCTGGGGTTCCTGGGCCTTTCGCTGGCCGTCTCCAGGACGGAAAAGTGCGACTTGCTGGCGCGCCGTCTCTTCCTTTACTCGGTCCCCTACATGGGGCTTCTCTTCCTGGCCATGATCCTGGATAGCTCAGTTCTCCGGTAAAGCATGAGCCCTCTGCTTGCGCTGCTTCCTCCCCTGGGCGCCGGTCTGATCCTGGGCAGCGGCATTCTCGCCCTGCTGGGATTTGCTTTCATCCGCCGTCGTAAAGTGTCTTCCCACAAGCGCTGCATGCTGGGCGCCGCGGTCATGGCTGCTCTGTTTCTCGTCGTGTACATCACGCGCTGGGCGATGGCCGCCACTACCTCCTTTGGGGGACAGGGGGGAATCCGCGTTGTCTATTTGGTCATCTTGGGATCTCACACCGTGCTCGCGATCGCTCTGGTGCCCCTGGTCCTCCTGGCCCTGGTAAGGGCTCTGCGCTCGGACTTCGTCCGCCACAAGCAAGTCGCCCGCCTGGCGCTGCCGGTCTGGCTCTATGTGGCGGCAACGGGCTGGACTATCTACTGGCTTCTGTACCATTTTCGTTGACCCCTTCCGATACCTTTTCTACAATACGTCGCCTCTGTTCAAGAAGGAGCCACGATGGCAGAAGAGCCGCCAAGAAAATCCGCCGCTTTCGCCGCCGCTGTGCTGGCGCTTGCGGTAGTCTACTGGTGGGTCATTTTTCGCTGGAAGCCCCTGAACTTCTGGATCGAGATGAGCGTGGCAAGCAGTAGCCTGGCGGTGATCTCACTGTTCTGGAACCGCAAGAATTTCTCAGAACTTTTCCGCTGGAGGGCGTCCTTTGTTCCCATCGGAATCTTGTCCGCACTGGTCCTCTATGGGGTCTTCCTGGCCGGCCATCGAATCTCGAGTTTCATTCTCCCCTTTGCCCGCGGGCAGGTCGGAGGCATCTATCACGATCTGGGTAGTGGCTCGCCCCTGGTCATCGGCTTGCTTCTAGCGCTCGTAATCGCCCCATCGGAGGAGATCTTCTGGAAAGGCTTCCTGCAGAGAACGCTGGCCCGCAGATTCGGCCCCTGGCAGGGGTGGTTGTGGGCATCGCTTATTTATGGGGCGCTGCACGCCCTTTCGGGAAATTTCATGCTCACCATGGCAGCCCTGGTCGCGGGGCTTTTCTGGGGGCTTGTCTATCTGCGGTACGGCTCGGTCGTTCCGGGGATTCTTTCCCACAGTCTGTGGGATATCCTGATTCTTCTCCTCTTCCCCATCCATTAAAGAAAGCTAAGCGCCGAG
>Ga0209342_10006688_pt1 | contig 11645 bp, 9 predicted proteins | sample RifCSP16_2_FD_184023 | JGI IMG/M metagenome (GOLD analysis project Ga0209342, IMG submission 184023) | Soil microbial communities from Rifle, Colorado - Rifle CSP2_sed 16_2 (SPAdes) (version 2) | ecosystem: Environmental > Terrestrial > Deep subsurface > Rock core/Sediment | place: Rifle... | reverse complement strand
TGAAAAGTTAGGAGCAAAAAGCACGGACACGGATTTAGACCGAAGAAAACGGAAAAAGAACGGTTGGCGAATTCACGATCCAGGGTTTCATTTTCCGATTTACCTTGGTTCCTTGTGAATATGGAGTGTTGGATCGATGGTAAGAGAAGGAAGAAGTATTCGGTAAGCAGCGGCCAGTTGACAACTGATTGTTCATGCTCAAATCGTACCTCACCATAGCCTTTCGAAATCTTACCCGCCGCAGACAATACACAATCCTGAATCTCACTGCGCTGACTCTGGGCGTGGTTCCGGTTATTCTGATCCTTCTCTTTGTCCACTATGAGCTGGGGTTCGACCAATACCACACAAAAAAGGACAGAGTGTATCGCATCATATGGGAATCTCCGGGATGGTACGGTCAAACCTCCTGGATGGCGACTTTTCCAGGCCCGCTTCCTTCTGCAATGGTCAGGGATTTGGCTGATGTCGTCTCAGCAATCAGAGTCGGGCCGCGTTCACCGGGGGTGGTGAAATACGGGGAAAGGGAATTCAAGGAATCAGAGATTGTGTACGCTGACCCGGGCATCTTCAACATTTTCTCCTTCGAACTGACCAGGGGAAATCCGTTCAAGGCTCTTGCCGATCCGAATTCCATTGTCATTTCAGAGTCGATGGCGGAAAAATATTTCGGAGGAGAGGATCCGATGGGGAAGGCCTTGACCCTGGACGGATTTCGGAGGCTTCAAGTTACCGGGGTTCTCAAGAACATACCCCGGCAGTCCCATTTCCTTGCTGATTTTCTTGTTCCTGCGGCCCTCAGGGGTCCCTCGGCCACGCCTGCAGGGACATTCGACGAGAGCTCCTGGGGCTTTTCGCAGTGGCACGTCTATTTCCTTGTGCGCGAAGGGACGGACATCACCGCTCTCGAGGAGCGTTTTCCCCGCTTTCGGGAAAACTACCCGGCGTTTCCGCCCGATGCCCGATACCATTTCCAGCCTCTTGACGATATTCACCTTCGTTCTCCCCAAGCTCTCGACAAGGGTTCCGCCGGCAGCATGGATTTCATTTTCCTTTATTCATCATTGGCGCTGGTTCTCTTATTGATCTCGTGCGTCAGCTATATCAACCTCGCCGTGGTGAGCTCTGCGGAACGGGGCAGGGAAGTGGGCGTTCGAAAGGTGAACGGAGCAAGCCGGCGTCAATTGATCTTCCAGTTCCTGGGTGAGTCGGTCATGCTGACGTTTTTTGCCACCATGCTCAGTGTCGGCCTCGTGGCCGCGATTCTTCCGGTTTTCAACGCGTTCGTGGAAAGGGAAATCGGAATCGAAACGCTCTTCGGGGTCCGGATATTGCAGTCGGTGGCCGGCGTGATTCTTCTCGTGGGGGGGTGTGCCGGGAGTTATCCGGCCCTGATTCTATCCGGATTCAAACCCGCCAATGTTCTCAAGGGGAGATTTGGCGGAGCGCGGCCGTCGCGTTTTCGAAAGGCGCTGGTCGTCGTTCAATGCGCGTGTTCTCTGCTGTTTATCGTCGCGCCGCTTATTGTGAGACAGCAGGTGCGCTATGGCCGCGATATTGACCAAAAGTACGGCAAAGATCAGATTCTCGTGCTTATGCTGGATAGGAGCCTCAGGGACAATCTTGTTGCTGTGAAGAATGAACTGCGGTCGAATCCAGATGTCATTCAGGTTTCATCGATGTCCTATCTCCTGAACAAGGCGTACTCGGGCAAGCGTGTTCAGGTTCCGGGCGCGGCTGACGGTACGACGATCGATATGGCATATTCCAATATCGATTTCGATTACCTTGAACTCTTCGGCGTGGAGGTGACCGAAGGGAGGGGGTTCTCACCTGAGATTTCCGGCGACGTACGGGGGGCATACATTGTCAACCAAACGGCAGCAAGAGCGTTGGGATGGGAAGGTGCTGCCGTCGGGAGGCAATTCGAGAAAGGGAAGGTCATAGGGGTGGTCAAGGACTTTCACTTCGAGTCATTCCATGAGACGATCAAACCGCTTTATTTTTTCATCGATCCTGAAGGACTCTCACTTGCAGTCTGCGTGAAGATGTCAACCCGCAATCTTCGTGAGACTATCGATGAGATTGGACAGACCGTTCGGCGAATCGTTCCCGACTCCGAGTTCCGATACCAGTTCTACGACGAGGCGGTCGATTCACAGTATCGGAACGAACAGAGGCTTGAGCAGTTGTTCAGCGGGTTTGCTTTTCTTGCCGTCGGTGTTGCGTGTCTTGGTTTGTTTGGATTGGTTTCGCTGACGGCCGAGCAAAGAACCAAGGAGATTGGAATCAGAAAAGTCCTCGGCGCCTCTTCGCTCGGGATCGTTTCGCTTCTGACGAGGGATTATGCGAAGTGGGTTTTGGTCGCGAGTGTTTGTGCATGGCCCGTCGCATGGTACATCGCTGATTCCTGGTTGCAGTCATTTCCCTACCGGGTTGACCTCAGTGCGTGGGTGTTTCTCCTCTGTTCCTTTCTGCTCCTTGGAATCGTCTTGTTGACTGTCGGATACAAAGCATTGCGTGTTGCGAATGCGAATCCGGTGAACGCACTGAGATATGAATAGGGGAACGTAATGGATCGGTTTATCGATTCATTCAGCGCACAGGAACCCAACCCCCGACGCTTGCAGTTCTTCCTGGACCCGTAACCTATCTACAATGACTATCGGTAAAACTCTCTACGTACAAGAGCGGAAAGCATGGCGGGCGTGGTTGCGGAAAAACCACGCCAAGGAGAAAGAGATCTGGCTGATCTACTACAAGAAGAGGAGCGGGAAGCCCAGGATTCCGTACAATGACTCTGTCGAAGAAGCACTGTGTTTCGGATGGATCGATAGTATCCTGAAGCCAATTGACCATGAGAAATTCGCCCAACGTTTCTCACCCAGGAAGCCAACCAGTCAGCTTTCACCGATGAACAGGGAGCGGGTACTGAGGCTGAAGAAGCAGAAAAAAATGACCGCGGCAGGTTTTGCGGCCATCAGTCATGCGATGCATCATTCGGAAAAGCGTCCCAAATTCAAGCTTCCGGTCGACATCGAAAAGGCTCTCAAGAAAGACCCGGTCACTTGGGCGAATTATCGAAAGCTTCCGCCTTCGTACAAGCGAATCAGGATAGGGTGGATCCACTTGTCCAGGCATCGTCCGGAGGTTTTCAGGCGGAGGTTGGAGTATTTTGTAAAGATGACGAGAAAAAACAAGAGGTTTGGGATGGTGCAGTAGGATTGCGGAATGCGGAAGCGTGAATTCGGAATTTTCAAAAAATCAAGAATCATACTTGCGTGTATTGTTGTCGCCTGTTTGCCCCGCCGTCAGTGTTCCTCTCTTTTGAATCCTCTTGGGCGTCGTTTGGGCTCGGCCAGCTGAGGCGGTTCCATCAGTTTCTTCAGTTCTCCGAGGACGTACACGATGGCTTTCTCGTGAACGTCCGGTCGGCCGGTGAGCTTCTTTTCCAGCTCATTCAGTTTGTCGGTGAGCGCTTTGCTGGTTGCGAGAGTCTGCCTCATTTTGATGAATGCGCGAACAACAAAAATGCTCAATTGCACCGCACGCTCGCTATTCAGGATATTTGCGGCCATCACAGCACCGTGCTCAGTGAAGGCATAAGGGAGGGTCCGCCGTCCCCCCCGGCTCTTGTTTGATATCGCAATTTGCGATGTCAAACCGTCATACTGATTCTTTGTAAGCAGAAACAAGAAATCGGTCGGAAAACGGCTCTGATTTCGTTTTACAGCCTCATTCAGTCTAAATGTTGGAATCCCACAGATCTTCGCGAGATCGGTATCCAGATTAACCCGTTCGCCCCGGACAACCCGGATCACAGAATCAATGTGAATCGGTTGGGAAATCGTCTTCCATTTTCTCTTCATGCGTCTTCGACGAGGTGAATACACCTAACGCTCTGGAACCACGCCTAGCGCTTGTCATGATCTGTCCCCGCGTTGATCGTTGTTTCGCCTGTCTTTCTTGTCATCATCTCCTTTGTGATGTTTGCGCGGAGAAAATGATGACATGAGAATTGTTATGTCCTCGTTCAGGATTTGGTATGCTTCCGTCGTGACAAATCGGCTCGGTGTGCGCTTCCTCTTTTCATGTCTTTCTGTTTCCTCCCACACTTTCTTCAGTTCTTTTGCGAGCCTTTCCAGTTCTTTGTGCGCCCCCGAAGAATCCTTCTTCTCGAAACGCTTGTCGATACGATTGACTTTTTGACTCAGCTCCCTGTAGAGTGGACGACCACCGAGAAAGCCCAGTTTGAAACAATTGCTGAGGTCCTCTCGCAAACCTGTTGCAGTGACGAGTTTCTTGACTACGAAAGGCATTGTCGAGTCGCTTGAGTAGTTGAATTCCAACACGCGGACCTGATTGCTGTCGATCAATCCATAGGTATCTATCCCTTGACCCTTGTCCTGCGAAAAGACAGTGATGAAGAGCCTATAGCGGGCGACCTTGGTGCCGTACAGAGTCAGCCGGTAGAGCCCGTCTGAAGGTTCATGAGTCATGAATTCGTTTATCGGTTCAGGCGGATCAACATCGGGGTCCTCGCTATCGACGCTAAACTCACCGTACGAGTTGTTGATTTCACGATATCGCTGATTCGTTATTGGATCGATTCCTTCTCGTCTCCCGAGAGGGTCGACAAGGACAAATTCAATCCCCCCGTTGACGGAAACTGACACTTCGTTCAGAACCGGAGAAATGTAAAAAGCTATAGAAAGAAGAAAAACCGGCAAAGTGATGAAAGATTGCATGAGTTGTCCCCCTCAGTTTTGTGTTACTCTCACATACCTATAAATACGTCCATATCCTGAAAGCTGTGTAAGGCCTCGTCCTCCTGGATCAAGGATTGCATACTCAGAGCCTGTTTTCCTTCGGACAAGCACCCAGTGGTTCCCTTTTGTTTTCGCGCGCTCTTGTTCTTCCGGGGATTTGTTTTTGACCGTCTCCGGATTGAATACTTTCACAATGATCAATTCACATTCTTGGAGGAAAGCGTCGAAAGTCGAAAGCACGAAATTAGTGTCCACGTCTTTCGCAGGGTAATTGATTCCTTTCTTCCCGTGCAGCTGAACGACATCCCAATTGACAAGTGCCCCGCTGAAGCCTCCTTGGCCTGTCGGTTTCCCCTTCATCCACTCGTTAAGTTGTCCTGGACGTACCGTATCCCCAAATGCCGTCATCGCCATTGCTATGCAAGTGAGCGCACAACCGAGTGTTTTGATCCCCACTTCAGTGCTGTCATAGGTATCCTTTGCCCAAAGGGTGTCCCCTTGTCGGTAGTGGGGCGGCGCAAGATTGCATCCCTTCTTCAATATGATTTCCAACTCGTCTGTTGCCGATCCGCCGACACTGGTTGCTTTCACCTTCACCGGTATGACAAGTGTGTCCTGAATGCTCTCAAAATATTCTTTCGTCGAAAGCACAGGTCCCGGAGTCCAGCTGATCGAAGGTTCAAATGGCTCATCTCGGCCTGGTGAATGGGTTTCCCTGAAAATAATATCTGGAAGGTTACCCGGCGACAGGGTGATGGTCGTGTCACTGCCGGGATACGTGATGGCCACGGTGGGAGGCGGATAATCGCAGCTCATTGTAATCGATGTCGTTCCCACTCTCCCTTCGACCTGCACCTGAATCTGAGCCACATCGGAGCCGCCATCAACGATCCCTTTCGACGTGTCCAAAACGGCAAAGAACGCGCCTCTCCCGTTCGTTATGTTGAATTGCACGCTCTTTCCGGATTGGCCATTTCCCTCCAAGTATGCATAGTCCCCCTTTGCCTGAATGGTGGCAGTGCCCATGAGCTGGCTTCCGCCACAATCTGTGTAAGGATTCCCATGGCCGTCCAGAACTGTGACATCGACACCCGTCGCACTGCTGCATGCAAGGGAATCCATTTGCGGCGTGGCAACAACCTGCGATGGGAGATACGACTCATCGAGTATTGCGGTGACGGTCAGAGTCGCGGTAAAACTCGTATACCACAAGGTCCCGCGGGCCGTGATCGTGGCGCCGGTGCTGCTCACAATGGGGGTGTCTATTGCTGTTCCCCTGATCGCACAACTCCATTGCCACGGTGCGGGGACGAAGGTAAAAGCACTCATTCCAATGACACCGCATTTCGGCAGAGTAGCGGGGAAAGGACTTGATTCCGTTCCGCCGGCGTCGATACAATACCCGGTGCCGGCCTTTCTCACAAGATGTGAAGATGCGCCGACGCTCACCCAGACCTCATAACCTGTATTTTCAGGAATGCTCGATGGCATCGTGCTCAGGGCTCCCGACACAACGACACCGGGCATCGTGGTTTCGAGAATATTCCCCCTGAGCCGAAGCAAAGGCCCGCTTGGGACCGAGAATGCCTGCAGCTGGATTTGCGGCTTTGGATCGATGATCACACGTTCCTTGATAATAACCTGTGCATGAATTGATGAAACAAAAGAGGACAAGCTGAAGAAGAGAAGAACACGTTGGACCCCCATGGAACCCCCCAGAGGAAAAAGGTGAAGAGATGTATTACTGACCCCGGGGGAATATGGTTTTTTTTGGAGATGATGTCAAGAGGAAAATGAAAAGCGGACGGCGGTGGGAAGTCAGAAGTCAGAAGTCAGACGTCAGAGGTCAGAGGTCAGAGGTCAGAGGTCAGGTTTGGAAGTACGCGTTGAAGGGAGGAGGAAGGAGCAAAGAGAGAGCAAAGAGCAGAGAGCAAAGAGCAAAGAGCAGAGAGCAGAGAGCAAAGAGCAGAGAGCAGAGAGCAAAGAGCAGAGAGCAAAGAGTGAAGGGCTAAGTGATTCTTGTCGCGCGGAAGATTGAGGAACTGATCACTGACAATTGAGAACTGTTGTTTGAACGCTAATTCTGCTTCTCCACCCGTACGGATCTTCTCTGCACAACCCTGTCTGCGACAACCCAGGCGTCGGGGTATCCGATATTCACCAGACGCGTGAGATGCTGGTTCGCTTCGAAACGTGTTGCATAGTCTCCGACGCGGACTTTGTACACAGGAGGATCATACACGATGTAGATGGAGTCGCGAATTGCCTTTTCTTCTGCAACCGCCTTGGCGGCGTTTGCTTCGTCAATGCTCGAAGAGGCAAATATCTGAACGCGGAATCCCTGCGTAATTTCCTCAACAACCACAGTGCTGTCCGACGGTATTTCCAGGGGCACAAAACCGGTGGACTGGGCATGAGCTTTTTGGACCATTTCGACCTCTTCGTCGAAATCGGATGGCCTGAGTGTCGCCTCATAATATGAAAGGGGGGCTTTCTTCGTCTGACCGTTTTCCGATTCGACCGATTGGAACGCTCCCCTGCTTCCGCCACAACCTGCAAGAAGCAGAATGGCTGCCAGCGCCGCTATTTTAGAATGTAATTGACCCATGTCTGCGAGGCTTTCAGTATACCGCCGGAGCTGCCGGTTTTTCCCCCGTGACGATCATGACGCTTGCACTTGCTCCGATGCGGTCCGCACCGCTTTCGATCAGGGCCTTTGCATCCTCATGGGTCCGTACACCGCCCGAAGCCTTGACTCCCAATGAAGAGCCAACAACCTTGCGCATGAGTGCTATGTCTCCCACGGTGGCTCCGCCTTTGGAAAATCCCGTCGATGTTTTGACGAAATTCGCCCCCGCGTTTTTTGCCAGAATGCAGGCTTTCACCTTTTCTTCATCCGTCAGAAGCCCGGTTTCAATGATGACCTTTACGAGAGCTCCAAATCTCCGCGCGGTCCGAACCACCGACGCGATGTCTTTCTCAACATAATCGTACTCCGCCGATTTCAGCATTCCCACATTGATCACCATGTCCAGCTCCCTTGCCCCTTCCTGCGCTGCGCGTTCCGCTTCGAAGGATTTGGCCTCACTGGACGTTGCACCGAGCGGGAACCCGATAACGGTGCAGACCTTGACCGCCGTGTCCTTCAGCAAGCGGCTGCAAAGCTTGACATAGGATGGATTGATGCACACGCTTGCGAATCCGAACTGCTTCGCCTCCCTGCACAATTGTTCGACTTGCTGCACAGTGGCTTCCGGCTTGAGCAACGTATGGTCGATCATCGATGCGATCGTTTTGTCAAATTCGGCTCCTCCCACCCCGACACCGGCAGAAATCCGGTCGGCACCGCTTCGCACGACATTCTGCACTCCCTCTTTGTTATGCACGACGCAGAGGTTATCCGTGCAGACGCCGTCCTTGCAGCAGGTGTGGGCGTTTGTTTCTTTGAGGACTTCTTCTATGAGCCGTATGATGGTTGCTTTATCCATGGAACTCGCTTTCAAGATAGAGAAAAAAGGAGAGGAAAACAAAACGGCGGTTCCACTTACTCAATTTCAAAGACCACAACGCAAAGTCGCAAAGTGCGCAAAGGAACGCAGAGAAAGACACGGCATTGAGCATTCTGGACGGACTGCGTCGAAACCGAGAACAAATCAATTGTCCGATGTTGTCATGCATTCAAGAGCTGTTTCGAAATGCCGATCGAAAAGATTCGGGCATACGAATCGGTTTTCGGGAAGTATAGTCGAAAAACACAATGCCTGTTTTGACGCGGGCGATTTCTTTTCTACTCTCTTTGTTCGTGAATTTGTAGAGGAGATCACAACTCAAGTCAGTCAGATCGTCCACCGCGACCTCGACGATAAGCACATCGCCGTAGAAAGCCTCCGCCTTGAACATGATGGCTGCATCGGCCATGATGATGCTCGCGCCCTCGACATCAAGCTCCGTCCATCCGTGATGGCGAAAGAACCGGACACGGGCTTCGTGGGCAAGAGAGAGGACTGCGTCGTTTCCGAGATGACCGCCATAATTGATATCGCCGATTCTTACCGGGATCTCGGTTGAGAAATGAAACTTGTTGGGAAGGTCGAATTTGATACGCGGCATAGGATAATTGGAACATCGGAAAAAGTGGTCGGAAAATCTACTCCATCTCCTCGAAGGACGAATTGTCCGCCGCCATCGGAATGAATCCTTGCCTGCATGCCGGCATTCCGGCAGGCGGGCGACGGCTGGGGTTTGCCGTGGGGAGTCACAATCCCGCTTTGCGGGATGAGGGCGCTGCTGAGGGTCTTAGGCATCGGTTTTGGCAAAGCCATCCCTTTGGGACAATCGACGCGCATGACCACGAGGATCAAACGAAAGCCCCGGCTGATTCCTGACCGGGGCTCTCATGAAGGAGGATGTATGGTTCGTGGATGAGAGAGGGTTACAGCGTTATTACTCTGGTTGCCACTCTGACGGCCTTTCTGATTTGTCGTTCGAGATTCCTATGATCGATTTCTATCTTCGGAGCCAGCGTCCTGATTTTGTATTCCAACTCCCTGAGCTTGGGTTCAACCCTGTACTGGAAGTTGTTGTTAAACTCGTCTGTGTCGAATTCGAATTTCTCCATTCGAGGGGTTCTATAGAGCTCCATACGCGGGATGCGCGGGAGTGTCGGGGCGAGCATTCCCCACGGGCCGTCTTCCGGCTCCTCGATCTCCACCGTCATCGTCTTCTTCGCACCTTTCCTCAGCACCTCGATTTCCACTTTTTCTCCTTCGTCGTACTTATCGATTGCGCGTGAGACGTCGTTGAGATCCTCGATGGATCTTGTTCCGATTCTCATGAGCACATCTCCGGCTTTGACGCCCGCCTTTTCGCCTGTACTCCCTTTTTCCACTTCCTGAACGAGAACGCCCTGATCCTTGCGTGCACCGAAGTATTCTGCGAGCTGTTCATTCAGTTCCATGAGCGTCAGCCCCAGCATTCTGCCGGCGCTGTGAAAAATGGCGACGCGGGGCGCCTGACCGAAGAAAGTGGCGAACCCGCGTCTGCGGGGTTGTTTCTGAATGACAACGGCGAGGTTCTTCTTCTCTCCTTTGCGCATCAGCACGACCGTTGCCTTCGTCCCCGGTTTCGTTCTGCCAACGGCCTTCGAAAGGTCGGAGGCATCATAAATCATACGGCCGTTAAATTCCGTGATAACATCCCCCTCTTTGATACCGGCCGAATCTGCGGGGCTGTCCTCGACAACTTCAGATACGTAGGCCCCATCGCGATCCTTCAAATCCTTGTCTTTCATCAAACCCTCGGTCACATCCTGTATTGACACACCAAGCCACCCGCTTCTTGCTGTCGCTGTCTGAGCGACTGCCGGGGAAAGCGGGATGGCTATGGCAAAGGCCAGGAGTGCCATTGTGATAAACAGAAACGAACGTTTCATGCGATCCTCCAATGAAATTGGATTTGGGTCTTCTTTGAAGCGTTAGACGGAGGGTCGGGATGGGATGTTCCCAAAAGAAATCCCGACCGTGGAACGGCCGGGATTCCTGAAATGGGTGATTCCAATCGAAAAACACAACCACGGAGATCACTGAGGAGGCACGGGGAACACAGAGAAAAACTAGTTTCCTGCCAATTCCAAGGGAGTGACTTGCATGGAGAGTTTCTTTTCAGCACTCAGAATTGTCAAATCCGCCTTCTTTCCAATCACATCGCTCGAAAGCAAACGGTGGAGGTCGTCGATACTCTCTACCCTCTGACCATTAAACTCTACAATGACGTCACCCTCCTTCATTCCTACGCCCGCCGCCGGCCCCTGCTGTTCAAGGCTCGCTACCATGACTCCGCGGTTGCCAGTCAGCCGATGGGTCCGAAGCGCCGGCTTGGCGATGTCTACCACCTGCCCACCGATTCCCAGATAAGCCCTCGAGATCCTGCCATCTCTGATGAGTCGTGAAGCGATCGTCTTGGCAGTGTTCATTGGGATCGAGAAGCAAATCCCCTGAGCCCAGGGGATCATCGCCGTGTTGATGCCGACGACCTCGCCGTGCGAGTTGACCAACGGTCCGCCGGAATTGCCGGGATTGAGTGCCGCGTCGGTTTGGATGACGTTGTCGATCAGCCGACCGCCACCCGCGCGCAATGAACGACCTAAGGCGCTCACCACCCCTGCTGTGACTGTTGCCTGGAATCCAAACGGATTGCCCAATGCGATCACGAGCTGGCCAATTCGAATCGAGCCGGAATCGCCAAGTGTTGCCGAGGGGAGGCCTTGTGCATTGACCCGCAATACAGCCAGATCGGTGAAGGGATCGTCTCCGATCAGATCGGCTGACAATTCACGCCCGTCCGCCAGAATGACCTTGATCGAAGCGGCCTTATGGACGACATGGCTGTTGGTAAGGATAAATCCATCTGGTGTAAAAATGAGTCCGGATCCGCTGCCGGTGACGTTCTCGGGCTGGTCGGGATTTCTTCGTCCACGGAAGCGTCGGGGAATATGATGGGTCACATCGATCTTGACAACGGCAGGAGAGACCTTTTCAACAACTTTCACGACCGCCTGAGAATACGAGTCGAGCAGCTCGAGGTCGTGGTTGTTTCCAGGAACCTGGTTCTCCCATTGAGAGGAAGAAACAGACGAGTTCGATAACGGCATAGTTGAGTGCATGGAAAACCTCCTTATGAGTGTCCTCCGCATTCCACGCGTTACCGTAAATGGTAACGCTATCGGAAGAAAGACCGATGAATCGGCCTGAACCAAAATCTTTAGGGATGATTTCTTCTCATTCCGAGCATTACCATAAATGGTAACGCTATCCGAAGAAGGCCGATCAATCGGCCTGGGCCCAGCATCCTTGAGGGTGCTTTCTCGGCCAGCGTTAC
>Ga0209342_10006687_pt1 | contig 11647 bp, 9 predicted proteins | sample RifCSP16_2_FD_184023 | JGI IMG/M metagenome (GOLD analysis project Ga0209342, IMG submission 184023) | Soil microbial communities from Rifle, Colorado - Rifle CSP2_sed 16_2 (SPAdes) (version 2) | ecosystem: Environmental > Terrestrial > Deep subsurface > Rock core/Sediment | place: Rifle... | reverse complement strand
GGTGGAGGATGAGGAAGCGGCGGCCGCGTTTGTGCGGCAAGAATTCCCTCACGGTGGTGCGAAATCGCTCTTGTTCCGGCCGCTCCGCAATGGAATGAGGGCCGGGGCGGACGTGGGCGCGGAGGTGTTGGTTGTCATTAACGACCCATCGCGCCCGGGCACGGTCTACCTATCGTCGTTCATGGACATGGAGTCTGCTCAGTCATTCGTGCGGTTTGAAGAGAACAACGGGCTCGATCCGAGCCTTGTGACGATACATCGCGGAGTACCGATCCCGATCGAGAACGCGCCGCCGAGCGCGGCGCGTTCTCCCGCGCCAGTTCAGGCGACTACTACGCGAGTAGTGCCCGCGGCGCCACTCCAGCCGGTTACGGCTCCACCTCCGGCGCTGACGCAAGAACCAGCGATGGCACAGCCCGTCGTGACGGCCAAGGTCGCGCTGCCGAAATCACCTCCAAGAACGAAGACGGCTTCCACGCAGGCGACGGCGACACCGCGCCCTGGCATCATCGACTCGATACGCCGCTGGCCCGGGTGGGACACGTTGCCGAAACGCGTCAGGGGCGCAGCGACCCTGAAGTGGCAGACATTCGAGGAGATCAAGGGAGACCCGATCGCTTCCAGTCAGGCGCGGGTAATCGTCGCGGCAGTGGCGGTGGCTTCCGGCGTAGGGGCGTTCTGGGCAGGTCCGGTCGCGATCGTGATATACACCGTGGCCGGACTGCTCGGTTGGCTGGCAGGCGCGTACCTGACCAACTGGGTAGGCGCCGCTCTTGTCCCCGGACGCAGGTCGCCCGAGGGCAAGCAGCTATTGTTCAACGGGCTGGCGCTCGCGCATGCGCCGAGGGTGCTCCTGATAGCCGGGATCTTCCTGCCGTGGTTAGTGCCGCTGATTGTAATAGCACTGCTGATCTGGGCAGTGGCGGCCATGGTGCCGGCGGCCGAGTATGCGCTGGAGCTCGACAGGCAGTCAGCAACGCTCACGGCGATGACGGCGGCCCTGGCGGTCTTCGCGATCTCGTTTGTGGTGCCCGCGCTCCTGATTTAGACGCGACTCGCCACTGGCAGCGGGGAGGAACTCGAACCCGGGGCCAGCCGATTCGGACGCACGCCCCCCTGTGGCGGGTACACCCGCGCCAGACACCGATTTACTGCGTGAAGACTGGCAGGGGCGGAGGGACTCGAACCCCCGACCGGCGGATTTGGAGGCCGCTGCTCTACCAACTGAGCTACGCCCCTGCATTTGGACGGGCCGCTCCCGCCTACGGCGGGTACGCCCCCACCTGACGCAGGCGAGGCCCACGTCAAATGCCATTATATCAGCGCAGCAGTGCGATCGCCTTGTCGGGGAAGTTCGTGCAGATGCCGTCTACGCCCAGCTCGATCAGGCGCGCGATGTCACGCTTGCTGTCAGGGGTCCAGGCGTAGAGCGCGAGGCCGCTGCGCTGACAATCCACGACGAGCTGTTCGTTGATCCCTGTGTAGAAGACGCTCACCGCTTGAAGGCCGTGGCGAAGCGCCGACTCTCGCATCTGCGGCCAGCGGGGAAGCATTTCGGACGGGACAAGCAGTCCGCCGGGAATCCGCGGTTCGACCTGCCGCATCGACGCGAGCGCCCGCGGGAAGAACGACCAGACCATGACATCGTTTAGGGCCTCGCTCTCGTGGACGACCCTCACGATGTTGTCTTCAATCCCGGGTTGCTTGATCTCGATCACGAGGAGAGCCTCCCTGATAGTAAGGGTCAGCACTTCCGCGAGCGTTGGGACGGGCTCGCCGCCAGCGTCGAGCGCCCGCAGCTGCAGAAGCGACAGCGTCGCGACCTCGCCGGTCCCGTTCGTGGTGCGGTCAACCGTAAGGTCGTGCATCAGGACCGGGACGCTGTCGGCGCAGGTCTGTACGTCGATCTCGATGGCGCCGGCGCCCAGCCGTACCGCCTCACGGATGCCGGCGAGCGTGTTCTCGGGGGCGTGGCCGCCGCAAGCGGCGTGGGATATGACGAGTGGGCGCCGCATGGGGGGATTATACGAGGGGCTAAGGGTTATGGGTGAATGGGTTGGGTTTGGCCTAAACGGCTTCCTTCTGGAAGGCCGCGAGCATCGAGCGGCGGCGCTGGATCACGTCTGCAGCGGCCTCGCGGGCGAAGAGCGCGAGCTCGAAGCGCTTGGCGGACGTGGTGTAGTCTCTGCGGAAGTCGATCTGGCAGGCGATGCGGTGCAACCCCTGCGCCATGAAGCGCATCGCCACGCGCCAGTCGATCACCGGGTCGGAAATGGGCGGGATCGTCTGACCCTCACAGTAGAGGGCGCAGGCGCGGTCGATATCAGACTCCAGGCGCGCGGAGACGATCCGGTGGACAGCGCGGAGAAGTTCGTGGTCTGCGCTGCCTTCGCCGACGAAGGGGAGCACGCGGCCGAGGCGGGTGCGCAGAGTGCTCTGAGGATTTCGGGCGTCGAGCTCGGCGTTCAGGCGCCGCTGCTGAGCGAGGAACAACTGCGTGATCTGGACCTCATGGTCAATCAGAGGCAGGGTCTTCGGTAGAACACCAATTACCGTGCCGGACCAGTCGCGCACTGCGCGATCCAGCGTCTCGGCCCTGCGCTGCACGGAGCGCAAGGCGCGTTCGTCCTGCGGTATGTAAAGGTCGCCGATCTGAGTCACGGGTCGTTCCTCCGCTGCCTTTCCTCACGATTTCCGTAATTAATGAGGAGCGGAGCACACGGCCTGTTACGAGCAGAGGGGTGAAGGAATGGTTAGGAAACGGTTAACGATTTTGGGCGCGAATTCAAGGGCGGATCCGGCCCAAGGAGACGTGCCGTGGGAGCTCCCACGCGACACGACTCGCGCCAAGCGCCTGATAGAATTGGTAGCTGTGCCGGGGTGGCGGAACGGTAGACGCCGCGGACTTAAAATCCGCTGCCCGCAAGGGCGTGCGGGTTCGACTCCCGCCCCCGGCACCACTTGCGTCCGCGTTCCCTAAACCAAACCCTAACTTGCGTTATGCCTCTCAAGCGTCGCGGGTAGCGATATGCATGTTGGAGGCACTGACATGGAATCGCAAGAACTACGGAAACTACGGATCGCGCACGGGCTGACCCCCAGCCAGCTGGCGGAGATGCTGAACGTATCCTCACAAGATGTCCTCTGTTGGGAAGCGCCTTCCGGCAACCCACACCACCGGCTCGTCGATCCGCAGACGCGGCGGGAGATCTTGCGCCGCCTGGCGATCTGGCGGAACCGCCAGAGGGAGAGCGACCTGCGAGCCGCGGCCCACGCCAACCGAAATCGATTCGCTGCTCAGCCGTTCGTTCCGACGCTGGTACGCGTCGCCCGCTAACCCAACATTTCGGTAATCGCCGGGACCGGACGAACCCGCTCCGGCTGCTATGCACCTGACACCGGTGAACTATGGCATCGGACTCTTGACGTCACCTCAACGGAGCGTAATATTGACTTGCTGCAGGCTTCTCGAGAAAGCGGGTATAGATGCCGCGACGAGTCTTCATTTTCGCGCCGTTGGGTGCTGCGTTGCTTGTCCTCGTGGCCGGAGGGTGGCAAGGCGGACTGCAGGAGCACGCGCAGGGAAGTCACTCCACAACGGATACTGACGCTGACGGCGTCGCGGACGTAGACGAAGGTCTGTGCGGCGGCAACGCCTCGATTGCAGCGATTAGGCCCGAGCGGCTGGACACCCCCGGCGACGACGATGGGGATACTATTGCCGGCGAAGCGCTGCCGGCGGGCAGCGAAGGGTCAGACTGTGATGGAGACGGCTGGAAAGGCAGCCAGGAGGTGGCTATCTTCGCAGCGTCTACGACGGCCAACGACCAGGACCCTTGTGGTAACAACGGCTGGCCACTTGACTTGTACGAGTCCCCCAGCAATGCCTTCAGCTCTACTGACTGGCATACGTTTTACTCACCGCCGTACACTGACGATGGCCACGGTACGTACCCATACCTCTTCCACACAGTGCCGGACGATGGCCGTACGAACGAAGAGCGCTGGGACCTGGAACCGGCCAATGGGTTCATCGATGTCGGCGACTGGAACACCTTCAATCCAGCTGTCGGCTCGCCAACGGCAAGGCCGCCCATGCTTCAGGGCCAACCAGCGTTCGGTGAGGCCTGTGCGAACCCGAGCGGATCCGCTCCACCCCCGGAGCAGACTGCCCATTCGACCGCGGGCATCGACGCTGTCTCAATCGATATGGACCACACCGGTAACGGCTCCCCCGCTGTTGGTATGCGCTACTTCAACGAACCCCTGCCGGTCGCCGAGGGAACTCCCGTAGGAGCCTGCACCTTCACCGCCTGGTACGGCACGACGAATGACGCCGAGGATGATGATGCTGACGGGAGCGTCAACGACGGTTGTCCGCCCATAGCGTCGCCGGAGACGAGCGGCCAGTGCAGCAACAACACAGACGATGATGGGGACACGACGACGAATGACGGCTGCCCCTCGGTCGGCACCCCGGAAATGGGCGTTTGTGGCAACAATATTGACGACGATCCGGCAGACACCTCGGGCGATACGATCACCGACTTCGACGGAGGCGCCGACGACGGATGTCAGGTAGCGTTGAGTGGGCGCGAGAGCTGTGCTGAGATCATCGACGACGATATCCTCAACTCCGACGAGGACCAGCTTGGGACGGGCGGCCAGGACAGGGCCTCCCTGGACATCACAGTTGGCGCGCAGCCGGGCCCCGGGGGCGGTGTGCCGGCGGCCCGGCCCATGACGGCATTTCAGTACAGCTTGACCTGGGACGTTGATGCCGTGGATGTCGACATCAACAACGTAGGGTTTCTCATTCGTGCGGGGGGCAGCGCGTCGCCTATTTCCATCTTCACGCCACCTCTACCGCAGCTCAATTCGCTAACCGTCGCCACTAACGACGCAGGGCCGGGGGAGTCCGAGCCAGGAGTCTTTGCGCGCATTACGATGGAGGGCAACGCCGCGGGTATCGCCACGCTTAGCCTCGGTAGTGTAGTCATTAAGGACGGGATGAACGAGACGATCCCGATCACCACCGTCGTCAGTGCGCGACTGGCTGTGAGTAAGGACGGGCCTGACCCGGGTAGCGCCATCGGCGACTCGCCGGGCGAGGAGTATCTATGTCCGCCGGACGATCTTGACGATGATGACGACCTAGTGGCGGATGCCGATGAGGTCGGCTGCGGGGCCGATCCGGTCAGCCCAGGGCAACGGCCAGAGCGTCTCGACACCCCAGGCGACGATGACGGCGATGCCGCCATTAACGAAGCGCTCCCGGCCGGCAGCGAGCAGTTGGACTGCGACGGGGACGGCTGGACGGGCAGTCAGGAGATGCTGATCTTCGGCGCGTCCAGTTCCACGAACGACCAGGATCCTTGCGGCGCCAATGGTTGGGCGGCGGAGCTCGTGGGCGATGACAACCGGCTGAACATTGCGGATCTGAACAGCTTCCTCTTGCCCCTCCGGGGTGATGGCTCCTTCAACAAGTTCAACCACCCTCTGGACGAAGACGGAAATACCGTTGTGGACCAAACCATGGCCCGCTGGAACCTGCAATTGCCACCTCAGGTGAGCGCCACCGTGATAAACGTCGGCGACCTGAACACGCTGATAACGGGCGCCGTGGGTTCGCCGGCTCGGCCCCAGATGTCCGGCGGGCAGCCGGCCTTCTTCGCCAACAGCGGCCAATGCCCGTTCCCGCCGTAACCTAATCGGCGCGCGTGCCACCTTGCAGCCCTCAAGTCACTAACGCCAAGTCCATTGCATGCTTGTGGTTTGGCAGGTTTGCGAGTTTGTGTTGCCACTGCTATGATTGCCTGCGTTATCTGAGCGAAGGAGGCACCCCCCAGTGGCTGACGTTCGCACTGAGTCCGTTGAGTTCCCCGCCAACGGCGAGACCGGTCATGGCTTTCTCGCCCTTCCCGCAGGCGACGCCCCGTTTCCCGGCGTCATCGTTGTCCAGGAGTGGTGGGGGCTGGACGATCACATCAAAGATGTCGCACGGCGCTTCGCCGGCGAGGGCTTCGTCGCCCTCGCGCCTGACCTCTACCACGGACAGGTGACAAAGGAGCCGGGCGAGGCGCAGAAGTTGATGATGTCGCTCAACATGGGCGAGGCCAGCAAGGAGCTTACGAAGGCCGCGGACTACGTTGCGTCACGAGCGGAAGTCGCGGGCCGCGGCATCGGCGCCATTGGCTTCTGCATGGGCGGCGGGCTGGCGCTCACCCTCGCCTGCGACAGTCCGCGAATCAAGGCGGCGGCGCCTTTCTACGGAGGCAACCCGAGCCCAATTGACAAGGTTCGGAACCTTGAGGGCCCTGTCTTCGCGGTGTACGCGGAGCACGATGGGTGGATTACCGGTCAGGTCCGGGACGAGCTGAAAGCGGCGCTTGATAAGCACGGCAAAGCGCACGAGATGAAGGTGTACCCGGGCACGGACCACGCGTTCTTCAACGACACCCGCTCGGAGGTGTACAATCGCGAGGCCGCCGAGGACGCTTGGAAACGAGTGCTTTCGCTATTCCGAGAGAATCTATAGTATTATTGTCAACAATATTAGCAAAACTGACGACCAATCTTCACGAATCAGCAGCTATACTGGCCACGATTCCATGACGACTACCGCCGTCCGCTACGAGACCGTCATAGGCCTGGAGGTCCACGCCCAGCTGCTGACGAGCAGCAAAATGTTCTGCGCCTGCCCCATGCCCACCCTGGACTCGCCGCCCAACTCCACGGTCTGCCCTGTCTGCCTGGGCATGCCGGGCGTGCTCCCGGTCATTAACAAGCGCGCGGTGGAGCTTACGATCATGACGGGACTTGCCCTCGACTGCCAAATACCACAAGAGGCGAAGTTTGACCGGAAGAACTACCACTACCCGGACCTGATGAAAGGCTACCAGATCTCGCAGTACGATCTACCGCTGTGCAAGGACGGCTGGATCGAAATCGAGGTCGAAGGCGAGACTAAGCGCACGGGCATTACGCGCGTCCATCTTGAAGAAGACACTGCACGTTCGCAGCACATGATGAGTCAGGCGGGGGAGAGCTACAGCCTGGTGGACGTCAACCGTTCGGGCATTCCGCTCATGGAGATCGTCTCGGAGCCCGACCTACGCTCGGCGGAAGAGGCGAGGTCCTACCTGACGACGCTGCGCCAGGTCCTGCGCTACATCGGCGCCAGTCGCGCCAATATGGAAGAAGGCAACATGCGCTGCGAGCCGAACGTGAGCATTCGCCCTCTGGGCGAGACCTCGCTCGGCCAGAAAGTGGAGCTGAAGAACATCAACAGCTTCCGTCACGCCTACGACGCGATCAAGTTCGAAGTGGAGAGGCAAACGAAGATCGTCGAGTCCGGCGGCCGCGTGGCGCAGGAGACTCGCGGCTGGCGGGAGGATACGGGCCAGAGCGTCTCCCAACGCAGCAAAGAGTTCGCCGACGATTACCGCTACTTTCCGGAGCCCGATCTGCCGACGCTCGCGATCAGCCGCGAGTGGGTCGGAGATATCGGCTCGAGCATGCCGGAGCTACCGGACGCGCGCCGCCGCCGCTTCGCCGAGCAGTACGGCCTCTCAGACTACGACGCGCGCGTGCTCACAGAGTCGCGGGCGCGGGCGGACTTCTTCGAAGCGACGCTTGCGCTCGCGGGCGGAGACGGCGGGCAGCGGGCCAAGACTGTCGCCAACTGGGTTACCGGCGACTTCGCCCGGCTGCTCAATGCCGCGGGCGTTGAGATCCAGGACTCGCGAGTTAGGCCGCAGGGCCTTTCGGAGCTGCTGGACCTCGTCGATGGCGGGGTCATCTCCGGCAGGACGGCCAAGGAAGTGTTCGACACCATGTTTAACACGGGAAACCCGGCGGGAGAGATCGTCAAAGAAGCGGGTCTTGGGCAGATAGAATCGTCGGGCGAGGTCTCTGCGGCGATCGACAAGGTGATCCAGGATTCGCCAAAGGCAGTCGAGGACTACCGAAGCGGAAAGGAGACCGCGATCAAGTTTCTGGTCGGCCAGGCGATGCGTGAGACGAGAGGCCGGGCCAAACCGGAGATCGTTTTGCAGGCGCTTCGCGAAAAATTGGATGACAAAGCGTAGTCGAATGGCTTGCTGGGACGTTAATAGATAAGGACTATGAGCCGCCTCTTTACGTTCGACTTCTTCAAGTGGTTCTACCCGGGTATGCACATCAAGCGCTGGCTCGGGCTGATCATCATAGGCGTCGCGATCATGACGTTCGGCCTGAGCTACGTAGTCCGCGAAGCGTATCTCGAGGGTCTCCGACTTCCCGGCTTCATGTACTGGGTCACCCTCCAGTTCATCCCTCGCTACATCCGCGGCGTCATGTTTATGTCGGGCGCCGTGAGCCTGATCCTCTTCTCAATCTGGAAACTAAACCAGTCGATAATCTCAGTGCTGGCTCCGCACCGGGATTCGAATGAGAGCCTCGTCAACACGATCTACACACAGCGCTTCCTGCGCCGGGGCCCGAAGATCGTGGCCATCGGCGGCGGCACCGGCCTCTCGACGCTGCTGCGCGGACTCAAGGAGTACAGCACCAACCTGACTGCGATCGTCACCGTCGCCGACGACGGCGGCAGCTCCGGCGTCCTGCGCCGGGAGCTGGGCGTCCTGCCCCCCGGAGACGTGCGCAACTGCATCGCGGCGCTCGCCGACGCGGAGCCGCTAGTCACGAAGCTCTTCCAGTACCGCTTCGAGGACGGCGAGGGCCTGGCGGGGCACTCCTTCGGCAACCTCTTTATAGTCGCCATGTCCGGCGTCACCGGTAACATGGAGGACGCGATCCGCCAGACCAGCCGGGTACTCGCAGTCCGGGGTCAGATCATCCCTTCGACGATGGAGGACGTGACGCTCTGCGCCCGCACCGATGACGCGCGCACAATCCGCGGGGAGTCCAGCATCGGCCCCGCCGTCAACGGTGGCGGAGCGCGCATCCGTGAGGTCTACCTGGCACCGGAGAATCCAGCAGCACACCCTGAGGCAGTTCGCGCGATCCTCGAGGCGGACTTGATTGTCCTTGGTCCCGGCAGCCTCTACACCAGCGTTCTACCCAACCTGCTTGTCCAGGGCGTGCGTCGCAGCCTGATCGCGGCACCCGCGCCCAAGGTCTACGTCTGCAACGTCGCTACGCAGCCCGGAGAGACCGACGGCTTCAGCGTCGCCGACCACGTAGCCGCGATCGAGGACCATGTCGGCAAGGGAGTGATCAACTACGTCGTCGCCAATGACAACGTCACCGACGTCATTCCCAAGGCCGAGCAGTCGCGCCCCGTTCGTGTAGACGACCCGATTAACAATGGGATACGATTGGTCGCGACGGATGTCATTAGCGAGGAGAACCGCTACCACCACGACTCTACGAAGCTATCGGAGGTGATCATGCGTATCTATGATGAGCGCGATCAACTCTTCGTGCTTCCGGAGGCTGAAGAGAGCCTCGTCACAGCACTCGACTAAGCCTATGGACCTCTCGGAATATCTTTCAGTAGCAGCGATACTGGTCTCGATCGCACTCGTCGCCGTCATTCTTCTCCAGGTCAAGGGCGAAGGTGTCGGCGGCCTCCAGAGCGGCTCTTTTGTCCGCACACGCCGGGGGCTAGAGAAGACGCTCTTCCAGCTCACGATAGCGCTCAGCGTGCTGTGGCTCGCCATCTCCGCGATCGCCGTCTACGAGCAATAGACTTCCATTCCTCCGCACTTTATGAGTTCACGTAGAGTAGCTGCGCCGTCTTCGGGGCGAGGTCTCCGGCCGTCGAGCGCCGGCTGGCCGCTGCTGGTCGTGCTCGCGGGCGGCATCGTCGCCGTGACCGCAGCCTGGTTCGCCTTCTCGGGCTCCTTTGCGAGCGACGATAAAGCCGGTTCCTACCGTTATGTCGAGGCCGTAGTCGGCGCGCCGTCCCGCGTCAACCCCCTCTTCGCTCACCTGAACGATGCAGATCGCGATATCGCGAGCCTGGTCTTCTCCGGCCTTACGCGGCTTGGCCCGGATGGCGCCGTCCTGCCCGATCTGGCCGAAACCTGGGAGATAGGCGAGGACGATCGCAACGTCATCTTCCACCTGCGGCGGGGGGTTGCCTGGCACAACGACATGCCGTTCACGGCCGCAGACGTGGTCTTCACCTACTCGCTGCTGGCCGACCCAGGGCTAGAGGGCGACCCGGACCAGGCGTCGCTCTGGCGCAAAGTTGCCTGTTCCGCCCCTGACGACTTCACTGTCGCCTGTCAGCTCCCGGAGCCGTTCGCCCCATTCGTCGCCTACGCGACGACGGGCATCCTGCCCCGTCACCTGCTCGAAGGGGTAGATGCCGGAACGATCGCCACCAGCGCCTTCAACACTCAGCCGATCGGCACCGGACCGTACCGCCTTGCGGAGTTGGACGCGACGCGCGCTGTTCTTCGCGCCAATGCGAAGTTCTACCTGGGCGCCCCAGCGGTGACCGACATAGAGCTTCTCTTCTTTCCGGACGTGTCCTCCGCCGCCGCCGGAGTCGTGAGTGGTGAGGCTCACGGTGTCCTCCTCGATTCGACGGCGACGAGTGACGACTTCAACACGCTGGCGTCTATTGACGGCCTCAGGGCGTATGAAGCCAATAGGACCGCCTACACCGTGCTGTATCTCAACAACGGTCAACCGCCTCTCAACGACGTGCTCGTACGCCGGGCGATAGCGGAGACCGTAGACGTCGAAGGCATCATAGACTCGCTGCTGGACGGCCGGGCCGCCGCCGCGGATTCACCCATCGTCACCGGCACCTGGGCCCACAATCCCGAACTCGAACCCTACGAGCGCGATCCAGGCGATGCACGAGACCTGCTGGAAGAGGCAGGCTGGACGTTGCCAGAAGGCGGCGAGGTCCGGACGCGTAACGGCGTGGAGTTGCGCCTGACTCTGCTTACCGACCAGGATCCCCTGCGCGCGCTTGCCTCACAAGCCCTCGCCGAGCAACTGGCGGACGTAGGCATCAGCGTGACATTGGCGAGCGAGGAGTCCACGGACCTTATTCGCAACTTTCTCATTCCGCGTCAATATCAGGCGGCGCTCTTTGGCTGGGACCCTGGACCGGACCCAGACCCGTACCCGGCCTGGCACAGTTCCCAGGCCAGCGACAGCGGGCGCAACCTGGCCGCGTACACCAACGAAGACGCCGACAAGCTAATGGAGGACGCTCGGCGCACCCGGGACGTGGCCGAACGGCAGCGGCTGTACTACGCCTTTCAGGACATCTTCCACGAGGATGTGCCAAGCGTCTTGCTGTACCATCCCCTCAACAGCTACTTCGTCACGGAAGAGGTACGGGGAATAGAGCTACGCACGCTCTTCACCGGCAGTTCGCGCTTCCTGAACGTCTACGAGTGGCTGTTCGAGGAAAGCTCCGATATCCGCGACCAGTAGAGCGCAGCGCCCAGGGCGTCATGTCTTCAATAATCAGCCTCACAACTGACTTCGGTTTATCAGATCCGTACGTCGCCGCAGTGAAAGGCTCTATTCTCGCTATCAACCCTGACGTCACGATCGTCGATATCTCGCACAGCATCCCGCCCCAAGACATCGAGCGGGGAGCGTTCGTGCTCGCCTGCGCCTTTCCCTATTTTCCTGCCGGCTCGATACATGTTGCGGTCGTCGACCCCGGCGT
>Ga0209342_10006686_pt1 | contig 11648 bp, 3 predicted proteins | sample RifCSP16_2_FD_184023 | JGI IMG/M metagenome (GOLD analysis project Ga0209342, IMG submission 184023) | Soil microbial communities from Rifle, Colorado - Rifle CSP2_sed 16_2 (SPAdes) (version 2) | ecosystem: Environmental > Terrestrial > Deep subsurface > Rock core/Sediment | place: Rifle... | reverse complement strand
CGCCGCCCGTGGGGTTGTGGAGTCGTCGCCCTCCCGCTTCGGAGTCCTTGCCTGCCGCGCGGCCGATGTTCCGCGAACGTCGCGTTTCGGAGAATTCGCCGAAACCCGCAGCCGTACTTGCCCCGCCTTGCCGCCGGTGTTGATCAGCGAGGCGAAGGTTCGGCGGTCCGACGTTTCGTCGGAATTCGCCGCATCGGGCTGCGTTTCCTCGAAACCGTCGCGTCGCTCCAGTTCGATCGAAGCCGAAGGCTCCCGAAGCAACGTCACGTGGAAGGTCCGCTCGCGAGCGTCTTCGAACCGCGGAAGGGGAAGTTCGACGGTTCCCGCTTCGTGTACGTTCATGGAGCCTCGCATCACCAGCCGTCGCCGCGCCGTGGCAGGCCCGGCGAGGACCAGTTCAATCGCCCCGTCGCGGGCCCGCGACCATCGACTCAAGCGGTCCACGTCCTCTTCGAACACGGCCAGCGACTCCACCTCGAGGCACGTCGGCACGCGCAAACGATAGCAAAATCCCGAGCCGGCGGTCGTGTCGATGTGGGCTTCGTAGCACGCGTCCGCGCGTTTTGCCGCGAAACAGGCCCGCAACGACGAATCAACCGTGGTTTGCGAGGGAAGGGGGCGCGTGGCGATGCTCCAGCGCGGTGCCTCGTCCCGGTGGCGGTAAGCCAACAGGGGCGTCTCGTCGGAACCGCCCCAGGCGGCCAGAAAATCGGAAACGGCCGTCCGCCGTGGCGTGCCGTCCGCCTCGCCGCGATCCTCCGCGGCGTCGTCCGAGAGATTCCGCTCCGCGGCGTGGTCCCCTTGCGCAACTTCTTCCAAAACGTCTTCCGTCCATTTCAACGATGGATCGACCGACGCGGCGAACCAGCGGCCGACGACCTTCGCGCCGTCCACCGCCACCAGCGGCACGCGATGACGCCCGATCCCGGAAGCGTCTTGCAGCGAGAACCGGGCCGAGAGCGTGAAGTCGTCCGAACGCGGCGCCGGCAGGCGAAAGAGAAGGTCTTGCGGAGAGCAGGGCACGATCTCCAGACGACCGATCGATGGGTTCCCCAATAATTGAAGACGGGGATCGGCCGAAAGACGGATCTCGCTGATCCGGCCTTGCGGCACTCGGAAATGAAACCTCGCGTCGACCGCGACCGAACCCGGCGTCACGTTTAACCACAGGAGTTGTTCGACCTCGATGACCGGTTCGGCCGCTTGAACACCGCCGTTGGCTCGCCAAAGGACGCGCAGCCGATCAGCGCCGCCCAATGTCGCCGAGAGGCATTGGTCCTTCACCGTCACGGGCCCCTGGGCCGAAGGCACGGTGATCGTCGGCGCGTTGGCCGGCAGTTCCAAGGTGAGCCGACCGCGAGGCGCCCGCGGCACGTGAATCTCGAAACCGCGTTCGTCCTCCAACGAAGATTCTCGCGCCGCCGAACCCGTGATCCGAATCGTCGGAGTGAACACAACGTCGAGCCGATAGTATCCCTCGGCCGGCAACAGGACGGTCATCGCGCTGCCGGCGGGTTCCCACTCGGGCCGGATGACGCGGCCGTTGAGAAAGGCCCAGTCCTCCGCGAAAGCCAGACCCTTCGACGACAACGGCAACCGAACTCGCGTCGGCGTGTCAAAGGCCCGAAGAAAGAAACGGGCTCGAATCTCGCCCGGCACAAGACGCCTGGGCGTTCCTTCCCACGTCATTTTGCCTTGATAGTTCGCGTTCTCGAGGAGCCAATGGCCTGCAGCCTCTTCGCCGACGATCGCCCGGCCGCTGAGCCGACGATAGAGCGTCTCGGGCACATAGACCTCGCCGCCGACGGGCTTCCGCTGGTCATCGACCGGAATGAGGACCCGAAGCGGCGCGGCGTCGGCCGGCGTTTGCGCCGCGCGGGAGTCCGCGATGCAGCCCAGCGCCAGGCCCGCCAGCAGCAAGAGTTTAAGCGATTTGGTCGCCGCGGCAACCGTCGGGGGGCCCGAAAAATCGGTCGCGGAACTCGTCGATCCGTCGCCGCGAGCATGCCGCGGCCGGCGACGAAACGGCCCCGACATCGCGCAAAGCAACATTCCCAGGAATCCGCCCGAGGCAACGGCCGCCGGCGCTTCCGGCAATAGAACGGCCAGAATTCCGCACACGGCCGCCGTTCCCGCCAGCCGCGCCGGGCGATCGCCCACCAGCCACGCACCCAGGCCGAAGGCGACGAGCAACGCGATCCATCGCAGCATGTCGGGACCGGTTTCGTGAAAAACCGTCAGCCGCGCGGGCCGCGAGGGGGTGAACTCCATGCGGTACGCGCGCCAGCCCGGCGTGTCGGAGGATTTCTCGCCGCGCCAAGCCGTCCGGCGATTGTCCGCGTCCCACGCGCGGTGGCTCGCCGGGATCCAGGCAATCCACCGCGCCGCCAGCACGGGCACGTCCGACGTCACCACCGGCGGTCGGAGCGAGTCAAGGAAACTCAGTGCCGCGCCGTCCTCCAAGAAACCGATGCTGACGACGGGAAATCGCTTTCCCGGCGGAAGATCGATCAAAAGATCCTCGCCGCCCGAGTCGGTCTTCTCCGATCGCCAACTCGCAATGCGGCCGTCGATCCGAACCTCGCGGACCCGGTACGGCGGAGAGCCGGGCAGACTCACGCGAAACCGCGACCGGCCGCCGTTCTCCAGGCGATAGGTCACCAGGTGTTGGAACCCGCCGCGCGAACCAAATCGGGAATCCATCCGGCAATTCCACGCAAACGCGTTGAAAGAATCGCCCTCCTCCTCGCGCGCCCGAACGGCGATCAAATCGGTTTTTGCCGACGGAACGACCTGCTCGGGCGAATAGCGAAACGTGCCTCGGGCCGTCTGGTACTCGCCCGACGGCGGTGGGGACGTTGGAACTTGTACAAGACCTCGGTTGACGATCTCGATCGCCGCGGCTTCTTCCGCGCGGACCACGAGCGTCGCCGTCTGGGACTGCGACTTGATCGCGGCGGCCAGGCTGATCGGCGTTAAGGCGTCCGCTTCTACGATCCGGCTCGCTCGAATCTCGAACGGTTCGCTCCGCGCCGGCTCCAGCGGTATTCTCCACGTTTCGCCTTCCGATCCCGCGCCGGCGGCGACTTGCTCGGAGCGCGTCAAACGCCGCGCGGACAACGGGCGGTCTTCTTCACCGCCGAGGCTCCATTGCGGCGGCGCTCGTCGCGCCGGCAAAAAGTGAATCAATACCGCGTCCATCTCGGACGATTTCGGCGTGCAGCGAAAGCGATACGATTCGAGCAAGGCCTTGGGCGAGACGCTCGCCGTGACCCGCGTCTCGCAAGCGTAGCCCGGCCGACGCAGAACTAACTCCAAACGAAGGTCTTCCGCGCGGGCGTCGTCAATGAACGACAACGCGTTGGATTCGGTCGACGGCGACCGGCGCGACTCGTCGTCGAGATTTTCGGACAGGATTCGCCGAAGCCGATCGTCGCCGCGGACGACGAGTTCATGGGACGACCGGGCGCGGACGGTCATCAGGTTTCGTGGCGAAGACGCCGACGTGAAACGCACCGGCGTCAAGTCGTCGGTCCGAAGTTCCCGACCCAGCGGCGATTGAAGCCACCGCCCGGTGATTTTGAACCTCGTGCCCTCGGCGTCGGGACGCAACGGCTTGGCCAGGCGGATCACGAGCCGGCCGCCGCCGTCCGACGCCGGCGATACCCGCCAATCACGCAGCGTCCCCGGCGACCCGCAAGTCACCTCGTCGATGATCCACGGCGAAGCGACCCGGGCTTCCAACTCGAACAACTCGCCTTGTCGCGGACGCACCGCGACGTTCCATTCCCCCGCCGCCTCGCCGCCGTCCAGCTCGACGTTCGTCACGCAATCGACTTGAACCGGAACCTTTGGCCGGGTCACGGTCAGTTCCACCGTGGCGTCGGGTGAAAAAAACTGAAACTCGGTCTTCTCGCCTTCCACCGACCCGGCCAACGGTTCCACGCGTGATTGACGGCCGTCGATCGGGCGAAGCCGCTCGACGCACAACGGAAGAGGAACCGCCAGCGTCGCGTTTCCTTCCCGCCAGAACGTCCCTTCCGAGCGAATACGCGGAAGACGCCACGGCCGATCAAGCACCAAGGGACGCCACGCGGTCAGGTGGAGCACGCGGCCGTCGGGTTGCGGCGTCTCGGGCAATTCGACGACGACGCGTGTGCGATTGTCTTGACGTTTCGGCAGGATGGACCACTTGACGGACGTCTGCCCAAATTGGGCCGTGACCAATTTCAACTCCGGATCGAGCAGGAGATGAACGCGTCGAAGCGGCCGGCCGGCGCCTTCGATCCGCAGATCGGTCTTCAACTCGACCCCCTCTTCCGCGAAACGGTAGACGTGCGTCTCGTAGACGTCGGGCGGACCGTTTGTCGGCGCCGCGACGGCCCGCGACAGCCGCACCGCGACCCGGCGTTGACCGCCCAACTCAAAACGCCACGTTTTTCGCCCCGCGACCGACGACGTTTCCACGCAAACTCCCGGGTCGCACGTCGCGGCGACGCCGTCGGGCAATTCCAGCACGAGCACGGTTTGAGCGCTCGGAGGCAAATCGAGATCAAACCGGCGTTCGTCACCCGGTCCGCGGCGGCCGGACAACGTCCAATCGAACCGCAAACGGCCGGACTGTTCGACGAGCAGCGCGAGTTCCCCGCGACTTCCAAGGCCGAGGGTCGTTGTTTTCCTCGGATCCCGCCAACGAGCGTTTTTCACCGCCAAACGAGGCGTTCCCAACGCCAAAAACACGCGACGGTCGGCCGAGGCGACGATCTCGAACGACGCGCTGCCGGCCAACAGGCCGTCGTCCGCCGGCGAGGCGCGATATTCGGCCCGCGTGATCCGTGGGGAAGAGGACTCGACAGTTTTGCCCGCTCCCTGGAGCAGCCGCTCAAATTCGGCCGACGCCATCGGTAGATAGCGCCCAGCGCCGCGAGGCCACGACTCCGGGCGATCGGCGGGAACATAAATCCTTTGAAACTCGATCGGGCCGGACGACGCGGCGCGAGCGGCCGGCGGCGGAGACGGATTGCTTGATTCCGTGTTGGTCGTCGGTTCGGCGGCCCAGACGCCGGAAAACTCCGCGCCCGCAAGAAAACAGGCCACGATGCACGGCGCGACGACGGTGGCGAACACCGTGCGAGCCGCCTGACGCCACATTCGGAGATGAGTAGTTCGCATTTCAGAACCCCAGCAAAAGGGGACTGGCTCCGTTGCCTCAAGGTCGGTGTCCCTTCGAAACAGGGTTGTGGCAACGGTGCCTGTCCCCTTTTGCGAAGCGGTAATGGTTTTGAGACGGGTTCTAGCGAAGTCGATTCGAATCACTGGTTCACGGCCGATCCACCGACGACCGAGGAGGTCTTATCCGAGTTTGGTTTTTTCTCAGGCGAGGTAGTAGGAGTTGAGTTGCCGGACGGCGCGGCCGAAGTGACCGGTAATTGCGTCTGGGTCGACTCTCGCCCGACCCTGGAAGCCGGTGTTTCCAAAACGACCATGCCGTAGCGCCGACGCGCGGCGTTTCGTTCCAATGCTCCGGCCACGAGCGTCAACGCGAGTCCCAAAGCGGCGGCTTGCAGGGCCAACACGGCCGGCTCGGGATAAATCGCCCCGACGCCTCCCAAGACAACCGCTGCCCCGAACAGGCCCGCGGGATGACGTATCGCGGGCACGTAGATCAACAATAAGCCGAGCACCAGCGCCGCGCCGGACGCTCCAAGAACGATCCACGAGCGTTCCATCACGACGAGTTCGAACGACTCGGGCCCGCCGAACGCGCTGAACAGATAGCCGTTGTCGCCGCCGGACGATGGGCCGTTCTTCGGCGCTCCGACCCAGGCTTCGAGATCAGCCGTTTTCAGCAACGGATTGCGTCCCCAGAACATGCCGTTCCATCCCCAGCGGAACTCGCGCGCCAGACCCTCCGGCGCGTTGACGACGTGCTCGCTGGGCGGCAGCGTCAACTGCCAATAGACCCGTCGGCACCATGCCCCGGAGCCTAATCGCGGCAATTCCATTTCGCATCGCCCGCGAAGCGGACCCGGTTCCGCGCCCGCGCAATGCACCTCCAGGAGCCAGGCTTCGTCCGAAGTCCGCTGGGGCAGTTCGACCCGCAGGGCCGTTTCGCCGTCCGCGCGCGACGCGACCGGTTTCCCATTGAGCGAGACGACCGTTTTCAATGGATCGGTCCCCCGTGGAAGCACAATTTGCACGTCCCGTTCCAGCGTGTTGAGGCGGAAAATCGCGCGATCCTGACGTGAATGGGCCGCGAGCGACGTCTGAATCAAGGCCCGTTCGACGATCGTCACGCCCGACCATTGACGCGGTTCAAGGCACAACCCCAGTTCGGCCCGGTCGACACGGCCGTCCGCCACGCACTCGGTCACGGGACGATCGGGCGAGACCGCCGTCGGGCCCGTCCGCGGCCGCCAGGGACGCTCGACCATCGACACCCGCATTTCGGGCGGAGCCGTTATCAGCAAGCGATTGCCGGCCGGTTCGCCGTCGAGCGGCACGACCAACGGGACCGCGTGCTGGACGCACGAGCCGCCGACCAGTTGATGGGGTCGAACCGGATACCGCGCCTCGACGTCGCACGTGCCGATCTTCGGCGAGTCCAAGGCGATCTGAACGCGCCTCGAACCGTCGTTGTCGGCCGGCGCGCCCGCGACGTTACGCGGCGCCGCGGTCGGCGATACCCGCTCTCCTTGCACGCGAAATTCGACGTTCTCCAAACCGTCGGGCAACTCGAACCGCAGCGAGTCCAGGGGTTCGTAATCGATTTGGTAGGAGAATCTTTGCCTCGCGCCGCCGGCCCGTCGATCGAGCGCGATCGTCGTATTCGAGGTCACGGCGATCCGTTGGGAGTGGATCTCGCGCCCGGCGACCAAAACGGCCTTGGTCGGATCGCCGCGGAAGAACAACGGGGCCTGCTGACGCTGGGCTAGGGACGTCAACGGCGCAACCTGTTGGCGCGTCATTCCCGTCGTCGCCGCCGAATCGACCGTGAGTTGGACGCGATCCTCCGGCACAACGATCACGGCGGCCGGCCCCGGCGACGCCACTTTCGGGGCTGGAAACGTCAGACGAAGCGTTTTTTCGTCGGAAGCAATGCGTCGATGCGCGCGAATCGTCAATTCGACATTGCCGGACGACGGTTGGCGCAGGGGAATCGAAAGCGTTCCTGAATCCGTTTGGAGGATCCGATCGGCCGCCACGAGACTGTCGGGCCCGACCTCGTCATAACGCCAATCGCCCAGGTCCACGTCGAGCACCCTCGCCTTCTTGCCGCGAATGGCGTAATGCAAGGTTGCTTCGAGTCGAATCTGCTCCACGTCGACGATTGCCACGTATTGAGGCTCCACGCTGATTCGTGTCTGGCGCGGCGCGACGCGAACCGGAAGCGAGAACGGCTGGGCGAAATACTTGAAGCCCGCCACCAGATCCTCGTGAACCAGCGCGTTGGGCAAGTCCTCGTGCTGTTGAACGCCCAGCCGCGGGTCCCACAGCAAATCAAGGTCGTCGGACGCTTCGAGAGCCAGATAACCCGATTGACGCGCGGCGTCCAATACCTCGAAACCGGCCAATTCCATCCATTGGCCGAACATGCTCGCATCCACGGCGCGACGTGCCGAAAGCCGAATCTCGATCGGCCCGAGCGTCTTCATGGGCAGTTGCACCTCGACGACGCGGCCCTCGTCATTCGCACTCTCCCTGGCCGCTTCCACGACGTTATATTCGTCCCCGTGGGACGGCGCCAGTTCCGCGCCGGCCGGCAGGCGAACCCGAAATCGGTCAAACGGCTTGCCGTAGCCTCGCACCCGCAACGTCGCCGTCGAGTGGATGCCGTGATGGTCGATTCGAATGAGAACCTCTCCGGCGGATTCCAGCACCGTGGGCGTGACAGCCGGCCTTGACTCGGGTTTGTGCCAGGATAATTCGAAATCTCCGCGGGGCCCTTGCACCGTCAACCGCGAGCCTTTCCCTTGGGCCGGCGGCGCGACGGTCAGCATGGTTCCTTCCGACGCTTCCGCCACGACGCCCGGCGTTGGGACCACAAGGCTCAACTCCGACTCCGTGCCCGAGGGTATCCGAAGACGCAGTGTTTTCCTCTCACCAAGCACGGCCAGCGGGACCAGCGTCTTGAGCGTCAAACGCTGTTGCTCGGTCGGCTTGCCCCGGATCCAGGCCACATAGCCTCCGTGGTCTTTGTCGAACGCCAAGACCGGCGCGCCTTCGCCGGTGTAGCTTGGTTGGCCCGCGAGCACGGCCTGGTCCAAGGCGAGCGGAATCCGCACCATCCCCTCGCGCTGTGGCAGAATATCGCATTGAATCGTCAGCCTCGCGTAATCCGTCTCCGCCGTGCCCGAGACGATCACCTTTTTCAGCACGTAGGCCGGACTGATAGCACCGGGTTTTAGTCCGTGAATCTGGTCATAGACCCGGCGAAAATCTTCGAGCGTGAAGCCGAACGCCGGCCTTAACATGCCCCGAGCGTCCTCGAGGTAGTACACCGGCGGCCCGATTTCATGGACCCCCCCTGCCGGTGGAATCCGCGATTCCGTGACGTCGGTCGGCTCGGGCGCAACCTTTTTCCCGGTCGAATCCTGCGCGTGGATCCCCCCGGCGAGAACCAGCAGGATGCACATTGCCCAAATCGTCGGCCGACACATGTCGTGCCTCTTCGCACGTGGGAGTTGCATGCTATCCCCGCTGCGCCTGGAAGTGCCGTCCGGCGATCGAATGCGACGATCATGGCCCGCGCGGGCGCGCGAGCCTCTCATTCCGACGTTGTTCCGAATCGTGAAAAGACGCAGCCCCATGTTACCCAGTTTAATCCGCCACCAAAGCGGACGAAAGCAACAAACTACGCCAATTTACCGCGACCGGCATAGGCTTGTCACCATTGTCCCAGCCATTGGTGGGGGCGACCCGCCGTGCAAGCTATCGGTCCGGTCGTTGTGGTACGGTACTCAGGAGCTGAGTGATCTCCCGGCCGAGTCGTTCGTTCGCCGAGGCGAGAAACCGGCCCGACCGGAGCGCCATCGGTCCGCCGCTGGGGGAGCCGACCACACCGCCCGCCTCGCGGACCAAAAGCGTGCCGGCGGCCATGTCCCAAATCCGGGTCGAGTAGGACCACGACGCATCGAAACGTCCCGCGGCCACGTAGGCCAGATTCAAGGCCGCCGAGCCGGTGCGACGCAACGCCTGGAACCGAGAAACGGCACGAACGAACGCCTGGAAGTCGGGCGAACGCTCGTCCACTTGCGGCGGGAAGCCGATTCCGGCCAAGGCATCCTCGATCCGTTCGACGCGGCTGGTGCGTATCGGCGTCCCATTGAGCCGGGCGCCCTCGTTTCGCGCGGCCGAAAAAAGTTCGTTGCGCATCGGGTCAAACACGCTGCCGACCCGCAATTCGCCGCGTTCCACCAGCGCCAGCGATACACTGAAATGCGGGACTTGGTGGGCAAAATTCGTCGTTCCGTCCAGTGGATCGACGACCCAGCAATACTCGGCGTCCAAAGGGTTATGACTTTGATCGGGAGAATCCTCCTCGCCGAGGACTTCGTGACCCGGCAGGGCATCATGCAAAAAATCGGCGATCACCTTTTGCGAAGCCAGATCGGCGTCGGTCACTAAATCAGCGGGCGATTTGAGCCGGACGGTCACGTTTCCGAATCGTTCCATCAAGGCGACCCCGCCCAGGCGGACGGCGGCCTCACCGATTTCATGATAGCTAACCATAGGACGCACAATCACTTAGGACAGTGAATTTTCCAACCCGATTATAGTGGCCCCACGGCCGTTCGCAACCCGATGAAATCCCCGCTGGCGCGGGGGTCTGTTTTTTTCTACAAAAATCGAATTTAGGAGGAAAGAACGCTGGACATCGATGAAAGACTTGTTATCATCAAAAGTGAGCAGCAGGGTGGTTCGATGGTCGTAAGCTCTCTTAATCACCTCATTCGCTTTCAAACGTTCTTAGAGTTGGTATCATAAACAGAGTTATTGCGGCATATCGGCCTCTTCTCTGTTCCGGCCCCGCCGTTTCGCCTCGACTGCGAGCGGCGGGGTTTTTTTGTTGCTTCATCGCGCGGACGGTTGTGAAGAGGACGGTGCCCAGGGGAAAAAACGATGCCCGGCGCCTTCATTACCAAAAATTTCGTCCTCCAAAACGATTCGGCCGTCCGGCTCTATCACGACTACGCTCGTGATCTGCCGATCATCGATTATCATTGCCACCTCCCGTCGGCCGACGTGGCCGACGATCGACGATTCGAAAACCTCACCCAAATCTGGCTCCGCGGCGACCATTACAAATGGCGGGCCATGCGCACCGCCGGCGTCGACGAGCGGTACATCACGGGCGACGCCTCCGACTGGGAAAAATTCGAGCAGTGGGCGCAAACCGTGCCGCGAACGCTCCGCAGCCCGCTCTATCATTGGACCCATCTCGAGCTGAACCGTCCGTTCGGTATCAACGATCGGCTCTTGGGGCCCGACACGGCGCGGGGCATTTGGGACGAGTGCAACGCCCGGCTTCGGGAAGACGGCTTCTCGGCCCGCGGCATCATGAAGCAGATGAAAGTCGTCCTGGTCTGCACGACCGACGATCCGGTCGATTCGCTCGAAGCTCACGCGAAAATCCAGGCCGATCCCTCCTTCGCGATCCAGGTGCTCCCCACGTTTCGGCCCGACCGGTCGATGGCCGTCCAGTCGCCCGTCGCGTTCAACGCCTGGGTCGACAAACTGATCGAATCAAGCGGCGTCGAAGTCAACGATTTCGACTCGTTTCTCGAGGCGATCCGCCGCCGGCACGACTTTTTCCACGCCCGGGGCTGCCGCCTTTCGGACCATGGAATCGAGACCTTCTACGCCGAGGACTATAGCCCGTCGGAAATCGCGGCCATTTTTCGGCGAGTGCGGCGCGGCAACGAACTGGACCCGCAAGAAGTCCTCGCCTTCAAGTCGGCCATGCTCCATGAACTGGCCTTGATGGATCACGAAAAAGGCTGGGTCCAGCAGTTCCATTTCGGCGTGATGCGCAACAACAACACGCGAATGCTCGAACGCTTGGGCCCGGACACGGGCTTCGACTCGATCGGTGATTTTCCCGTCGCCGGCCCCATGGCCCGGTTCTTCGACCGGCTCGACCGCGACGACCGGCTGGCCAAGACGATCCTCTACAGCATCAACCCGACCGACAACGAAATCGTCGGCACGATGCTCGGCAATTTCCAGGACGGCGTCATCCCGGGCAAAATGCAGATGGGCAGCGGCTGGTGGTTCCTCGACACGAAGGACGGCATGGAACGGCAACTCACCGCCCTGTCGAACCTGGGCCTCTTGAGCCAATTCGTCGGCATGTTGACCGACAGCCGCTCGCTGCTTTCCTACACGCGGCACGAATACTTCCGCCGAATCCTCTGCAACGTGCTGGGCACGGAAATCGAGCAAGGCCTCCTGCCGCGCGACATGGACCTTATCGGCTCCATGGTCCGCGACATCAGCTACTACAACGCCGCCCGCTATTTCGGCTTCAACCTGCCCACCTGAACCGGGCCGCAGTAGCAGTAGGTCAGGCTGTGCCTGACAGAACGACTGCCTCCACAAATCGAGGCTGTTCGGGCATTCACACTTCATGAAAAAACCGAGCCGCG
>Ga0209342_10006684_pt1 | contig 11648 bp, 12 predicted proteins | sample RifCSP16_2_FD_184023 | JGI IMG/M metagenome (GOLD analysis project Ga0209342, IMG submission 184023) | Soil microbial communities from Rifle, Colorado - Rifle CSP2_sed 16_2 (SPAdes) (version 2) | ecosystem: Environmental > Terrestrial > Deep subsurface > Rock core/Sediment | place: Rifle... | reverse complement strand
GGCTGGCACCCGGCGCGCGTTGACGCCTATCGCATGGCACGCGAGGCGCTCGAACTCGTCCAGCTGCCCAGCGCGCCCGAGGCGCGCGTCGATGGCCTGGGGGCCGCCGGGTTGAAGAAGCTGGAACTGGCGCGCGCGCTCGCGACGCAGCCGAAGCTGCTGCTCGCCGACGAGTCGCTCGGCGGGCTGGACGGAGCGGAGATGGAGCAGGCCGCGGAGATGCTCGCCATGATCCGGCGCGAACGCGGCATCACCATCATCTGGGTCGAGCACATCATGGGCGTGCTGATGCGCGTGGTGGACCGCTGCATCGTGCTCGATCACGGCGAGGTGATCGCCGCGGGCTCACCCGAAGCGGTGGCGCACGATGCGCGCGTGATCGAGGTCTACCTCGGCACCGATGCCGCCGAGGTGCAGAAAACCGTGGCCGGGCGGACGAACTGATGCTCGCGGTCCGAAATCTGTCGGCCGGGTATGGATCGTTCCAGGCGTTGTTCGGCGTCAGTCTGGAGGTGAACGCCGGCGAGTCGGTCGCCGTGATCGGGCCGAACGGGGCCGGGAAATCCACGCTGCTGCGCGCGATCTCGAAGCTGATCGAGCTCAAAGACGGCGAAGTCACGATGGAAGGCCGTTCGCTGAAGGGCGTTCCGGCCCACGAGGTCATCGCGCACGGCATTTCGCAGGTGCCGGAGAACCGGCGCCTGTTTGCGCGCCTCACGGTCGAGGAGAACCTGAAGATGGGCGCGTTCCTGCCCGCCGCGCGGGCGAAGTACCACCAGCGGCTGGCGTTCGTGTACTCGCTTTTCCCGCGCCTGCAGGAGCGGCGCGCGCAACTGGCCGGCACGCTGTCCGGCGGCGAACAGCAGATGTGCGCCATCGGCCGCGCGCTGATGAGCGGGCCGAAGCTGCTCCTGCTCGACGAACCCTCGGCCGGGCTCGCGCCGGTGATCGTGCAGTCGATCTTCGAGCTGGTGAGGCGGATCTGCCACGAGGGCTACACGGTGTTGATCGTCGAGCAGAACATCCGCCAGGTGCTGAAGGTGGTGGACCGCGCCTACCTGCTCGAGACCGGACGCATCAAGACGAGCGGCGCGGCCGCGGAGCTGCTGGCGAGCGACGCGATCCGCAGGACCTACCTCGGGCTTTGACCATGGAAGTATTCGACATCTTCCTGCTGGAGGCGGTGGTGAACGGCATCCTGCTCGGCGGCCTGCTCGCGCTGCTGTCGCTCGGGCTCAATCTGATCTTCGGCGTGATCGACGTGGTGTGGATCTGCTACGCCGAGGTGATCATGATCGGCATGTACGCGGTGTACGCGCTGCACGTGCAGCTGGGCTGGCCGCTCGTCGCCGCGATGGCTGCCGGGGTGGCGATGGTCGCCGCGTTCGGCGCGTTGATGCACCAGTTCGTCATCCGGCCGGTGCTTTCGGCCGAGCCGATCAACCAACTGCTGGTGACGGGCGGGATGCTGTTTTTCCTGCAGGCGGCGGCGACGCTCGCGTTCGGCATCGAGTTCAAGAATCTCGGCGTGAAACTGCCGCCGATCGCGCTCGGCGAGATGTCGTTTTCGCTGCCGCGCATCATCGCCTTCGTGGTCGCGCTGGCGGGGGTCGCGGCGACCTATCTCTTCCTCACCCGCAGCTACCTCGGCACGGCGATCCGCGCCATCAGCCAAGACCGCCAGATCATGCCGCTGATGGGCGTCGATGCAAACCGCATCTTCGTCGTCACCTCGGCGCTCGGCGGCGCGCTCGCGGGCCTGGGCGCGTGTCTGCTCGTGCTGCAATACGACATCCATCCGGCGATCGGCCTGTCGTTCGGCCCGATCACCTTCCTCATCTGCGTGCTCGGGGGTCTGGGCAACATGCTCGGCGGGCTGGTCGCCGCCTTCATCTTCGCGCAGTTCATTTCGGTGGGCGGATTCTTCTTTCACATCGAGTGGGGTTACGTGATCGCGTTCGCGTTCTTCATCGTCGTGATGTTCTGGCGCCCGCAGGGCATCCTCGGGGGAAAATGACGTGAGCCGGGTGCTGCCCTGGGCCGGGTTGGCGTTGCTGCTGGCGCTGCCGCTTTCGGGAATCGGCAACTATCCGCTGCATCTGGTCATCATGTGCCTGTTGTGGAGCTACGTGTACACCAGCTGGTCGATCATGGGGCGGCTCGGACTGGTGAGCTTCGGCCACGGCGCGTTTCTCGGCATCGGCGCCTACGCCGTGGTGATGCTGTGGAACCATTTCGGCGTCTCGCCCTGGCTCGGTGCGCTGGCCGGCATCGCGCTGAGCGTGCTGGTTGCGCTGGTGATCGGCTTCCCGTGCTTCCGCTTCAAGATCGTGGGGCATTACTTCGCGCTGGTGACGCTCGCGCTGTCGGAGGTAACCCGCCTCATCATCGTCGCCCTGCGCGACCAGACCGGCGGCTCGCTCGGGGCGACGCCCAACACCGCGCTGGCGCAGGGCGCCACGGGCTCGCTCGCCGCGGTGCAGTTCTCCTCCAAGATCGTCTGGTTCTACGCCATCGTCGCGTTCTGGCTCGCGGCGCTCTGGGTGTGGCAGCGCGTCGACCGCTCGATGACGCGCCTCGCGCTCGAGGCGATCAGCCAGGAGGAGGACGCGGCGGCCTCCATCGGCATCAACGTAACGAAATCGAAGCTCTTCGTGACGCTCGTCTCGGCGGTGATGACTTCGGTCGGCGGCGTGCTCTACGCGCAGTACCAGCTCTACGTCAACCCGGAGACGGTCTCCGGCATCGGCATCTCGCTGCAGATGGTGTTCGGCGTCATCGCCGGGGGCATGTACGTGATGCTCGGGCCGACGGTGGGCGCGGTGTTCACGCTGCTGCTCGCGGAAGGACTGCGCCTCGCTCTGGGCGAGCATTTCAAGCAGTTCCCGGCGCTCGACCTCGCGATCTACGGAATGCTGCTGGTGCTGTTCATCATCTACATGCCGAAGGGCATCCTCGGTGCGGCGCTGGAAGCCTGGCGACGGCGCAAGGCTGGGCGCGCGCCAGGCTGAGCGCCAGTCCCGTTCCAAAGTAGCCTTGTAATTTGGCAGTCGAGGTTCAATAATACAAGGTATGAAAACCCTCCCACGGAGCGCCGCGGAGCGCCTGCGGCGCCTCGCCGCGTCGTTTCCTGCCGTACTGGTTTACGGCCCGCGCCAATGCGGCAAGAGCACCTTGGTGCGAACACTGTTTCCGGACTGGCGGCACCTGGACCTCGAACGGCCGGCCGACGCTTCGCTCCTCGGAGCCGATCTGGAAGGATTTCTCGGCCGCTACCCGCGCCGCGTCGCGATTGACGAGACCCAGCGCCTGCCGGCGCTGTTTCCGGCGTTGCGGCATGCGATCGATCGCGGCGCCGGAAATGGCCGCTTCGTTCTGACCGGCTCGGCGAGTCCCACGCTCCTGGCCTCGGCTGCGGAGAGTCTCGCCGGACGCGTCGGGCTGCTTGAGCTGACGCCGTTTCGTCCGTCCGAACTCGCGGCGTCTTCGGCGTTCGGCGCACGGTGGTTCTGGGGCGGGTACCCGCCCGTGTTGGCGCGCCGGGGCAACCGGGCCCGCGGCGAGTGGCTCGATGCGTACGTTGCGACCTACCTCGAGCGCGACCTGCCGGCGCTCGGGGTGCGGCTCCCGGCCCAGCGCTTGCGCAATCTCTGGAGCATGCTGACGCACGTGCACGGCAGTCTCCTGAACGTGTCGGACCTGGCGCGCTCGCTTGGGGTGTCATCGCATACCGTGGCCAACGATCTCGATATTCTCGAGGCGACGTTCATGATCCGGCGCCTGCCGCCCTACCACGCCAATATGCAGAAGCGCCTGACCAAGAGCGCCAAGCTGTATCTGCGCGACACCGGGCTGCTGCATTTTCTGGCCGGACTGCGCACACCCGGAGAACTCGAAACCTGGCCGCGCCGCGGTGCATCATTCGAGGGCTTCGTGATCGAGGAACTGGCGGCATGGGCGAGCGGGCGTTTCGTGCGTCCGGGAATTTGTTTCTGGCGCACCCAGACCGGCGCGGAGGTGGATCTGCTCATCGTGGACGGACGCCGTATCCATCCGGTCGAGATCAAGCTTGGCGCGTCGGTCGACCCGCGTTCGCTCGCCGGACTGCGCCAGTGCATGGCCGACCTCTCGCTCAAGCGCGGCTACGTTGTGACAACGGGCGAAGAACGCCGCAGCATCGGAAAGGCGATCGAAATTCTGCCGTGGCATGAGGTCGCGCGCGGCAAGGTGGACGTTGGCTGACCACTATCCCTGCAGAACGATTTCGGATCGAACCCCGCGAACATCCATCTCGAATTCCAGTCCTTCAATCGGTGGGCGGCAGTAATGCCACATCAGGCTCGAACCGGTGCGGCGCGTGACTTCGGCGACCGGAAACTGGATCACGGTGTAGACCTGCACCGCGGTGGCGTCCCTCCAGCCGAATCCGCCGAGCCCGCGCAAGCGGTTTTCCATCATGTCGAGCACCCAGCGCGCCTTGGCTTGCAGCCCTGCGGCCGAAGCATCGCCGCGTGCGACGACGTCTTCCGGAAATCGACGACCCTCGGGCCACTCGCCGCTGCCGGCGACGACGAAGCTCGACGGCGCGTCCGCGAGCGGCACGGTGTAGCTGAAGGCGTAAAAGGCCGACTCCGCGGGTGGATCGATCTCGGGCGCCACGTTGGAGCGCGCCACCGGGTTGAGCCCGTTGCGATAGAGACCCCAATGCTCGAGGACCGCCACGTAGCCCTTGTTGAATTCGCCGAACCCGGCAAACGAGAACGGTTTGGGCGAACGCAGTTCACAGGCGCAGAGCGCGGTGAGCGGCCGGCCGAGCGAAGCCAGATGCCCGCTGATGCGGCGGAAGCCTTCGCTCATCGCCACCGGCCGCGCGAAGCGCGCCCGCTCGATCGCGAAACCGGGGCGCGCCACGACACCCTGCGAGTAAGGAAACACGCCGTGGAGAAACGAAAACCCGCCGTCCGCAAACTCGGTCAGCCCGTTCATTGGCCGAACTCTACCTGCCTCGCCGGTGCGGCGCGAGTTGCGCGCACAGCGGAGAAATTATCCGTCGGTGCGACGGCGTATCTCGCCAAACCCTGCAGCCCGCGCGAGCTTCTGAACCAGATTCGCCTACTGCTTCCGGAGAGCTGACCTGCAGCGCCGCGCAAGGGCTGTCGCGCCCATGGTTCTGGTCTAAACTGACCAACCATGAAAAAGGTCCTCCAGTTGCACGAGGCCAAAGCGCGACTCTCCGAACTCGTGGATCGCGCGCAAGCGGGCGAGCAGGTTGTGATTTCACGGCATGGCCGGACGGTGGCGTGGCTCGTGAGCCCGATTGCGAAAGGCGGCACGCGGCGCCTGGGCGTCCTGCGCGGCCGGGTACGCTTCCGGCGCGGCTGGGACGATCCGTTGCCCAGTGACTTGGTCGCGGCGCTCGAGGGCCGTTAATCGTATTTCACTTGCTGCCAAGCGATCTCGGAATCCATGATGCTCGTCTCGCACGCGCAGATCGCGTGGGCGCTCGTCGAGCGGGTCAACCGGATTTATCCGAGTCCTGCGGCGCAGTAGCGATGAGCAGCTGGTTCGAAGCCCGGGTGATCGAAAACCGCCATTGGACGCCGGCACTGTTCTCGCTGCAGCTGGCGGGGCCGGCATTCGATTTCGAGGCAGGGCAGTTCGTCAAGCTCGCGCTCGACATCGACGGTGAGCGCGTCGCGCGCCCGTTTTCGTTCGTCAATCCGCCGGGGGAACTGCCGCTCGAGTTCTACGGCGTGGTCGTTCCCGGCGGGCCGCTGTCGCCGCGCCTCGCGTGCCTGCAGCCGGGCGATTCCCTGTATCTGTCGTCGAACCCCTCGGGCTTCCTGGTGCTCTCGGAAGTGTCGCCCGCCGAGGAGCTGTGGCTGCTCGCCACCGGAACCGGCATTGCGCCGTTTCTGTCCATCCTGCGCACGCCGACGCCGTGGACGCGCTACGCCAGAGTGATCCTGGTGCACGCGGTTCGCCGGGCGGAGGAACTGGTCTACCGGGATACGCTGAAGGGTTTGGCGCATGCGTACGGGGACCGCTTGCGTATCGTCTCGTTCGTCAGCCGCGAGGAGGTGCCTGGCATGCTTGCCGGCCGCATTCCGGCGACGATCGGCGACGGGCGGCTCGAGGCCGCTGCGGCCTGTGCAATCGCACCGGAGCGCTCGCAGTTCATGCTGTGCGGCAACCCGGACATGGTGAAGGACGCCACCGCCGCGCTTGCGGCGCGCGGCCTGCGCAAGCATCGCCGGCGCACTCCGGGCCACATCACGGTCGAGAACTTCTGGTGACGCGGCTCTGGCGGTCGCTGCTGGCGCTCGCCCTGCTGGCGGGTTGCAGCGCGACGCGCCTCGCCTATGACCACGCCGACCTGCTGCTGCGCTGGCGGGCCGAGCGCTATCTGGACGTCCATGGCGCGCAAAGCGACGAGCTGGATGCGCGCGTGGCGGCGTTCCTCGCCTGGCACCGGGCCCATGCTCTGCCGCTGTACGCCAGGTTCGCGCGCGAGGCCGAAAGCCGCCTCGCGCGCGAGCTCTCGCGCGCCGACCTCGTTTGGAGTTACGATTCGCTCCATACGCACATAAGGGCGGCGATGCGCGCGGCAGCGGAGGAATCCGCCCCCTTGCTCGACCGCCTCGGCCCCGAGCAGATCGAGCACGTGCAGCAGCGGTTTGCGGACGACAACCGCAAGTTTGCGAAAGAGCAGCTCGAGGGCGACGACGGGGAGCGCCGCAAACGACGCGTCAAGCGCAACGTCGAGCGGCTGGAGGAGTGGCTGGGGGGGCTGAGCGATGCGCAGGTCGAGCGGGTCCGGCAGTACAGCGAGCGCGCGCCGCTCGTCGGCGCGATGCGCGACCGCGAGCGCCGGCGCCTGCAGGCCGAGTTTCTCGCCATGCTGCGCGCGCGCGAGGCGGGCAAGCGCCTGGCCGACTGGGCCGAGCACTGGGAGCGCCACCGCGAGGCGGCTTTCGTCGCCGCGCATCGCGCCAATCGCGACGCGCTGTTCGACCTGCTGCTCGATCTCGACCAGATGCTGACCCCGGCGCAGCGCGAATCGGCACAGGCCCGCTTGCGCGAATTTGCCGTCGACTTCGAGCGGCTGGCAGGCAGGAAGTGAGCGAACTCAGCCCGCTGGCGCCGGTGGCGAAGGCCGAGTCCGCAGCGCTCCCCGGCTTCGCCGGACGCCCGCGCCACCCGCACCTCGAGGTCGAGGCGATCCTCGCCAACGCCTGGATCGGGATCGCGTTCACGCGCGAGCGCAAGTTCTTCCTCTGCAATCCGAAGTTCGCCGAGATTTTCGGCTGGGCGCCGGAGGAGCTGATCGACCAGCCCGGGGACGTGGTCTATCCCTCGCGCGAAAGCTACGAGGCGCTCGGCCAGATCGCGATTCCGCTGCTCGCCGCCGGCGGCCAGCTGGATCTCGAGTGGCAGATGCGCCGCCGCGACGGCTCGGAATTTCCCTGCCGCATCATCGCCCAGGCGATCAACCCGGCCAATCCGTCGCAGGGCACGGTCTGGATCGCCGACGACTTGAGCGCACGGCGGCGCCACGCGGAGGAACTCGCGCGCCTGGCCGGGGAGCGCGATGCCCTGATGAATTCGGCCGCGAACGCGCCGCGCGATGACGCCGCGAACGATCAGGCGGGGCGCACCGCCGAGCTGCAGACGGCCATTCACCGGCTGGAGGTCGAACTCACGCAGCGCCGGCAGGCCGAAGGGCGCGTGCTGGGCGAACGCACCGCCGAACTTCGGGCCACGATCGAGCGGCTGGAATCCGAGATGGTGCAGCGCGTGCAGTCGGTGGAGCGCGCGGTCGCCGAGCGCACCGCCGAGTTGCAGGCCACGAACCAGCGGCTCGAGGCCGAGATCGCGGAGCGCAAGCTGGCGGAGGGACGCGCACAGCACCTCGCCGATCACGACGTGCTCACCGGCCTGCCCAACCGGAGGCTGTTCGAGGATCGCGTCACCCAGGCACTCGTATTCAGCGTCCGCAACCGCAAGCTCACCGCAGTGATGTTCGTGGACCTCGACCGCTTCAAGCATGTCAACGACACGCTCGGCCATGCGGTGGGCGACGCGATGCTCAAGGAGGTCGCGCAGCGGCTGGTCGACCAGCTGCGCGAGGGCGACACGATCTGCCGCCTCGGCGGCGACGAATTCGTCATCCTGTTGCCCGAGATCAAGCGCTCCTCGGACGCCGCGCACGTGGCGCAGAAGATCATCGAGGCGGTGGCGCAGCCGGTGACGCTGGACGAACGCGACTTGCATATCACCTGCTCCGTCGGCATCAGCGTGTTTCCCGACGACGGTCGCGACGCCGAGGCGCTGATCCGCAACGCCGACGCCGCGATGTATCACGCCAAGGAGATCGGCCGCGCCAATTACCAGTTCTTCACCGAGCAGATGAACGTCGCGGCGACGCGCCGCCTGGCGCTCGAGGGCGACCTGCGGCGCTCGGTGCACAACGGCGAGCTGCGGCTGCGCTGCCAGCCGGTGATCGACCTCAAGACCGGCGCCGTGGCGGGGAACGAGGCGCTGCTGCGCTGGCAGCATCCGGCGCGCGGCCTGGTGTCCCCGGGCGAGTTCATGCAGCTGGCCGAGGATACCGGCCTGATTCTGCGGATCGGCGAATGGGCGCTGCACGAGGCCTGCCGCTGGGCGAGGGCGCTCGGCGACGGCAATCTGCTGCCCGTAGCGGTCAATCTTTCGGCGCGCCAGTTCGGCGATCCCAAGCTGCTCGAGGTGGTGTCGCGCGCCTTGCGCGAGACGGGACTGCCGGCGCACCTGCTCGAGCTGGAGATCGGCGAGCCGGCGATCATGCAATTTCCCGATGTCGCGCTGCCGACGCTGCGCAAGCTCAAGGACCTGGGCGTGACGCTCGCGATCGACGATTTCGGCACCGGGCATTCGAGCTTCACCTTCCTGCGGCGCTTTCCGGTCGACAAGCTCAAGATCGATGTCTCCTTCATCGCCGACATGGCCGAGCACAAGGACAACGAGGCGATCGTCGTCACCATCGTGAGCCTGGCGCATGCGCTCGGTCTGAAGGTGGTGGCCGAGGGCGTCGAGACCGAGGCGCAGGTGGAGTTCCTGCGCGGCGTGCACTGCGACTACGCCCAGGGCTACCACATCGGCGAGCCCGCCGAGACCAGCGGCGCGGGCGAGACCGCCTGAGCGCGCGCAAGCCGCCGCTTCAGTTTTCGCACGCCAACGGCTTCCCGGCGCCGTGCTATCGAGCGTTGCTCGACGAACTCGGCCGCGACTGCCGCATCGGCGCGATCGAGGCGATCGGCACCGATCCGCGCTACCCCGTGAGCGAGAGCTGGACGCACCTGGTGGAGCAGCTCGAGGACACGATCGAGCGCGAGTGGCGCGGCGAGCCGGTATTCGGCGTCGGCCACTCGCTCGGCGGCTATCTCACCTTGCTCGCCGCGGTGCGGCGGCCCGAGCTGTTCCGCGCCATCGTGCTGCTGGATGCCCCGGTGATCGGTCCGATCAAGGGGCGGCTGCTGGGCGCGAGCAAGCGCTTCGGCATCGTCGACCGCGTCACCCCCGCCGGCGCGACGCGCGACCGGCGCAGTTCCTGGCCGAGCCGGGAGGATGCCAAGGCGCACCTGCGCACGCGAAAGCTCTTTCGCCGCTTCGCCGGGGAGTGCCTGGACGACTACGTGCGCCACGGCCTGGTCGGCGGGCGCGGTCATCTGCGCCTGCGCATCGATCCGGAGATCGAGTACCGGATCTACCGCACCGTGCCGCACGACATGTGGCGCCATGCGCGGCGCCTGGATGTCCCGGCGGGCTTCGTCGGCGGCGCCGACTCCGACGTGGTGCGCCTGGTCGGCCTCGCGGCGATGCGCGCGTTCCGCAAGCGCAGGGTGCCCGGCGGACATCTGTTTCCGTTCGAGCACCCGCGCGAGGCGGCGGCGGCGGTCGAAGCGTTGCTGAGGGAACTGAGCGGGCCGTAGTCGCGGCCCGGCCGCCGCTCAGGCGGTGCGCGCGCGCCTGGCTTTGAGCAGCTCCTCGGCGCCGCGGAGATTGATTTCGACGCCGTTCATATTGGGATTGACGTCGAGTGCGCGCCGCCAGTAATCGATCGCGCGCTCATACTGCTCGAGCTGGAAGTAGATCTGGCCGTATCCGGACAGCGCGCCGAAATGGAACGGATTGCGTTTGATCACCTCGTCGCAGTCGGCAAGCGAATGGCGGTATTCGCCGGCCAGGTAGTGGACCGTGGCGCGCTTGTTCCAGCCTTCCGCGAACTCGGGCCGCTTGCGGATCACCTCGCTGAAGGTGGCCGCGGCCTTGCCATGCTCGCCGGCCTGCATCTCCTCCACGCCGCGCGCCATCAGGCGGTCGATGGCGGCGTCGCCCGAGCGGCTCCACAGCAGCCACAGCCCCTGCTCGGCGTAGGCACGCACGAAGGGACTCTCGTCGCGCAGGCGCTTGAGGAGCAGCGCCTGATCCTCCGGGCTGCCGCGGTTCGCGAGCCAGACCACGGCTTCGGCGCGCCGTTCGGTCTGTGCGTGCTCGAGATCGGCGAGCGCCTCGGCGCGCGACGACGGTGCCGGGAATGCATTCTGCGCCAGAGCTGTTAAGGTGATGACGAAAGCAGACCTCAGGAGGCGGGCATGAAAGCGGTACTCCGACATGCATCCATCATAGCCGTGTTCCTGTCGATGGCGGCACTCGCCGACCCCGGCGTCGGGCCCGGAGCGCATGCCGAGGCCCCCGCAGACCCGGTGCTGGAAAAGGTCCTGGCGGCGAACGCGCAGGCCGACTGGCGCCGTTCGCAGGAGCTGCTGCGCGAGGCGCTTGCCAGGGACCCTGCGAACGCCGATTACCACAATCTGTATGCCTACGCGCTGCGCAAGGGTCCCAACCCGAGCCTCGACCAGGTGTTCAAGCATTACCACGAGGCGCTGCGCATCAGTCCGAATCACCGCGGCGCGCACGAGTACATCGGCGAGGCCTATCTCCTGCAAGGCAACCTCGCCAAGGCGAAGGAGCATCTGAGTGCGCTCGACCGCATGTGCTTTTTCGGCTGCGAGGAGTATTCGATGCTGAAGAAGGCGATCGCCGAGTCCGAGGCAACGCGCAAGTAGCCTGCCAGCGCCGCTGTTATCATCCCTCCGTCCACTGAGGAGGGGATCATGTTCGCATCGCGCTTTGCAGGTTGGCGCTTGCTGTTCGCGCTTGCGGCCGCGCTCGCCGCCGCGCATGCCGCCGCGCAGGAATTTCCCTCGAAGACCGTGCGCCTGGTCAACCCGTTTCCGCCCGGCGGGCCGCTGGACATCATCGGGCGCACGCTGACCGAGCGGCTGTCGGCTTCCCTGGGCACGGCGGTCATCGTCGAGAACCGACCCGGCGCGGCGGGGAACATCGGCGCCGCGGAAGTGGCGAAGGCGCCGCCAGACGGGCATACGCTGCTGCTCACGCTCTACAGCATCGTCACCAGCAACCCGCACCTGTACGCAAAGCTTGCGTTCGATCCGCTCAAGGACTTCGCGCCGGTCACGGCGCTCGCCACCACCGACTCGGTGCTCATCGCCCATCCCTCGCTGCCGGCGTCGTCGGTTGCGGAGCTCATCGCCTACGCCAGGGCGAATCCCGGCAAGCTGAATTACGCCTCGGCGGGAAAAGCA
>Ga0209342_10006681_pt1 | contig 11651 bp, 15 predicted proteins | sample RifCSP16_2_FD_184023 | JGI IMG/M metagenome (GOLD analysis project Ga0209342, IMG submission 184023) | Soil microbial communities from Rifle, Colorado - Rifle CSP2_sed 16_2 (SPAdes) (version 2) | ecosystem: Environmental > Terrestrial > Deep subsurface > Rock core/Sediment | place: Rifle... | reverse complement strand
CCGGCTCGCTAGCCTTCGGCCAGGATCGAGTACAGCTTGCGCCGCGCCTCCCCGAGGATCTCGGTCGCCTTCCCTACTTGCTCGGGTGAGCCGGCCTCGGCGAGCTGCATGGCTGCGGCGCCCACCTGGAAGACGGAGCGACGGAGATCCGCGAAGCCCTCGGGCTCGTCCCCCATCTCCCAGGGGGGCGTGCCCCCGCCGCGCCGCGACTCGAGCTGCTCGCGCCCGGCGTCGGTGATCGCGTACACGCGCTTTCCGTCCTCATCCTGGCCGGCCACCATGCCCTCGTCCTCCAGCATCTGGAGGGTCGGGTAGACCGACCCCGGACTCGGGCGCCACATCCCCCCGCTCCGCTCCTCGAGCTCCTGGATCACCTCGTAGCCGTGCATGGGCCGCTCGGCCAGCAGGTGAAGCACCGCCGACCGCACGTTCCCCCGACGGGCCCTCTTGCCTCTGGCCCAGGGCGGACCGAACCCCCCGAACCCGTGCCGGTGGAACCCCGGGAACCCCCGCCCGGCCTCGTGGTGATGCCGGGGCCCTTCACAACGCTCGTGCGCGCCCCACATGTCCGCCTCCTCAGTCTCCTCAGTGAGTAGTCGCGATATATCGTAACACGTTGGCGGAGTAACGTCTGTGGGGGCGGACGCATCCCCTCCGGCGACACCGCGTCGGGACACTCGAAGCTCGGGCGTGGCGCTCGGTGGGAAGGTCGGCTCTGGCGCGGGGGTTTCCCGGGACCACGTGCATGCTCGAAGCGCATGGAGTTCGACAACTTCGCGGAGATCACGACGGGCCTGTACGTCGGCGGTTTCCCGGCTCCCCACGACCCCTTCGAGCCGGGAGCCACGGTCGTGGTGCCTAACCTCCGAGCCGTCGGTCACACGCGCCCCGGCAGGGGGGCTCTTCCTCCACTGGCCGGTGAAGGATGGGCCCATCCCTCCGACGGAGACCCTCCGGGGCCTTGTCCAGCTGATCGACGCCCGCCTGCGCGAGGGAGCGGTCGTGTTCGTCCACTGCCTTGCCGGGAGGAACCGCTCCCCCCTGGTTGCGGCTCGCGTCCTGATGGAGCAGGGAATGACTGCGGACGAGGCGATCGCGCTGGGACGCGTAGACGTTATCGACACCCAGCGCGAGACCCCCTTGTGCCAGGGAACAGCATGCCGTGGTGCGCTAGCGTGCGGAATGTTCCTGGGAGAACGCGCGGCGCGCAGTACGTGGACCGACGAAGACTATGGATCGTAGTGAATCGTCCCGGACAGTTGGACTACGCTCGCTCCTGCGGGTCGCGCGTTCGACACGAAGCCTCTGACGGTACCGGTGAGTTCTCCGGTCGCGCCTTCGAACAGGCCCGTCCCTCCGACGACGACGTCGGTGAGCGTCCCCGCCACGGTCTCGATGGCAACGTGCCACGAACCCGCCGGGCAGATCGAGACGACCGTCTCTTCGAGGGAGAGTTGCCCCTCGGCGAGAGTGATTGTTCTCAGGTCGCATGTGCCGTCACACCTCGCACCGAACTCGATCGTCTCGGTCGCCTGACCGAAGGGCAGCACCTGCCCCGTGCCGCAGAAGCCGTCGGGGAAGACCGCACAGCCGCTATGGAAGTCTACCTGCGCCGGTTCTGAGAAAGTCGCAGAGATGAAGGTAGTGGTGTTCGCCCACGCCCCTGCCGCCGCGGCGAACGTCACGAGAAGAGCCACGGACACAACAACAAGGCCGCCTCGCATCGTCGATGCCTCCCCTCCCACGAGGCTTCCGTCCAGCGGTCGTACAACAAGGGCGGGAGGGAGTCAAGGGCGCATCATGCGTGCGGATCGCAGCTTGGGTCAGGACGCTCCGGTGCGCCGGTGTTCTGTACCCTGGGGCCGCACAGATGTGGCCTGGCATGCCGGGGCGCGTGACCAATTAGGACACATGAAAACCTTCAACGTGGCTCGACTGGGCTGGTAACGCAGAGCCACCGCCCCCGACCGGAATTCTTGGCGGCCCACGAGCCTCAGCTCGAGCCGCTTCCTCAAGCCGGCGAACAACGTCGGCCCGTGGCCCGCCAGGATGGGCTGCACGACAAACTCGTACTCATCGATCAACCCCAGATCCGCCAAGGCCAGCGGGAGCTTCACGCCTCCCACGAATAGGGCTTTGCCTGGCTCCCGCTTGAGCTGCTGAACGGCTTTCCCCAGGTCCCCCCGCACGAGCTCCGCGTTCCAATCGACCCGGTCAAGGGTGCCCGACACGACGTACTTCTTTGCCCCGTCGATCGTCCGGGCGAAGGGCACCATCCAATCAGGCCACGCTCCCGTCCGCGCCGGCCGCCGCCACGCCGCCTCCATCATCTCGTAGGTCACCCGGCCAAAGAGCAGGGCATCGGCTCGTTCCAGATTGGTGACGGCATGGCGATGCAACTCCTCGTCCGCGATCATCACCCGGTGATCGCAGCAGCCGTCGAGGGTGACGTTGATCGAGTATCGGAGCGGTCTCATAGGCGGCTTGCTGCCCGTTGCTTCTTGAATGTCACCGTCACCGTCGAGACGATAGTAGCTGCACGAGAGTCACCCCTGGGTCGTGGCGGCGGCGTGGCGCTGACGCCGGCACCTGGCTGAACCCGGCAGTCAGGCCGCTGCGGTCCGCGACCTCGCCCAGCCAGACCAGCTCACCTTCTCGATCGGCGGATAGGGCTCCTTGTACGTAGACCGGGCCCCCGCGTCAGCCCCGGGTGAGGGTCGACTCAGGCTTGTGATGACGTCCTGGCAAGGAACGTGAGAACGGCCGTGTTGAACTCGGCCGGGCGCTCCATGTTGACCATGTGTCCGGCTCCGCCGATCCTCACTAGGTCCGCTCCTGGGACTCTTCGGGCAAGGACTTCGGCCTCTTCGCGGAACTCCTCGATGTCTAGGTCACCACTGATGATCAGGGTCGGACAAGAAATCTCCTCAAGCCGCTCGTAGACGGGTGGCTGGAGCTCCACGTACTTCCCGTAGTCCTCGAACAGACTCACCCACGAGTACTCCTCCATGATGGATCTCAGCGCGGACCGGACGGAGGGGATGCGGCCGGCGGGACGCATCGGAGGGAAATCCATCACAAGATCGATCGCCCTCCCGAAGTCGCCATCTCGAGCCGCCGACACGAACCCATCGAACCCACGGTCGAACCACTCCGGCAGCTGATGTCCGGCGATGCCACCGGGAACTACGACCAGACTCTTGGTCGCTACCGGATACATCAGCGCGAACTCGAGGGCAGCGTTAGCGCCCATCGACAGACCGACGAGGTGGACCTCGTCGAGGCCGAAGGACCGTAGGAGGCCGAATAAGTCGCTGTGGTCGGAGTACGGCCCCGGATGCCACTCGGACCGACCGTACCCGCGCTCGTCGACACGGATGACCCGATACCGACGGGCAAACGGCTCGACCTGTAGATCCCACATTCGGTGGTCGAGGATGTTGGCGTGGATGAGGATGAGTGGTTCGCCGGTCCCATCCTCCTCGTAGAAGAGCTTCGCGCCCTCAATCTCTACGTGCCCTTGCTTCGTCACGCGGTAGTTATCGCACCTCGAGATGGTGCTGGCCAGACGTGAACTTCTTAATCCGCGGACAACGCTCCTTACGCGTACACCCAGGAAGGGGCGAAGCAAACCCTCACGTGCCGGGGCACGCGGCCATTATTGCCCTATACCAGCTTCATTCCCGGCTGGGTGGCTCTTGTCAGCTCTTCCATGACCGCGAAGTCGTGGGACGCGAGGTCCGACATCGAATCGTCGTTGACGACTTCTGCCCACAGGTCACTCGCCAGGAAGTTCGCGAAAGCATCTCGATCCTGCCAGAGGTACAAGCCTCCGTAGGCGTTCTCTTCTGGGCCCTGCAGCCAGACCTTCGCGAGGAGACCCGGGACGGCGGCCATCATCTCTGCGAACTCCCTGTTGGCCTCGATGAACTCGGGCTCACTGATATCGGCCATCCGATAGGTAACGACCTGAACGTGCATGTCGATCGCCCCCTCCCGTGCGCCCTTGGTGGGCGGTTCCCGAGTGTTGCACAGGAGGTCGGCCCCCGATAGAGGCAAACTCGCGACGGCAACCCCGCGTGCTGGGGCGCGTGAGGCCTGCGTGACGGAAGACGGGCCGGCCGGGAAGCGTACGCCGAACTACGTTCTTCGTGCCTGCGCTTCCCACCCCTCACGATCCGCCGACAAAGCTCCACGTAGACGTCTCAGTGCAGGCCGCGGACGCTGGTGCGCGCGCGGCGTAAGGATGCGATCAGCGAGCAGTACGAAGCCTGGCTGCGAGCCGAGGAGGTGGAGTCCCGCGGATCACCCCGCTCGGAGCTTGGTGCTCACGGAACGCCCTGATGGCGACGGCCTCGACGAGGTCGCCGACCCCAGCACGCGCGCCGGCGCGGCCGAGCGCGGAAGAGGTGATCAACTGGGGGAGAGCAGACGCCGGCGCGCGCGGGCGTCGAGTGGGTCCACGCGTCGAAGCCCGCGCACGGCGTCGAAACCGGCGTCGGCCGACAACACGACATCGATCTCGTTGGCCAGACACGTTCCCGCGTGAACCAGGTCGGCGGGTCCAAGAGCCGGCGCCCGCACGGCGAGAGCCAGTCGAAACGCATCGTCGGTCACCGACAGGAGCGGAGTGAAGATCCTGTAGGCGTGGGCAGCGAGTCCGGCGAGCTCGCCGAGGCGGCCGGAGCGCTCGACGTACCATGCCTCCTCAAGGACCGCCGAGGAAGTCCGTCCATCTGCATGTCCGGCGCCGATCGCCTCGAGAACCTCCAGGCAAGCGTCGCGGTACCCCCCCTCGGTGGCGGTGTACACGATGACGTTGGCGTCGACGAAGAAGGTCACGGAGCGGCCGCCCGCGTCCGCTCCTCCTCCAATAGACGTTCGAGCTCGTCGGGCGGCAGGAAGCGTCCCCGCATCGCCCGGATGCCCTCCACGGCGCGGGCTCGCTCCTCCCGGCTGATCGTGCCGAGGTGCTGGTCCACCGCCTCCCTGATGAGCGCCGCAACCGACATGTTTCGCCGCTTGGCCTCAGTCTCCAGGCGTTTGCGCTGCTCGGAGCCCATCAGGATCTGCAGCCTCTCCTTGAGCATACACACAGTATACACATCTAACCGGTTGCCATGGGCTTATCGCTCGGGAGCGACCTTTTTCGGTCGGCCAGGCTTGCGCGGCCACGACTCCAGGAACCGAAGGGGGCTCGAGAGCGTCCACACGGGTCCCGCGGCGAGCTCGGCGACGGGTTCGGGGAACATCGATTTGGCGCGAAGCTCCGACACACGTTGCTTCGATACGCCAAGGAGATCGGCGATCTCGGAGACCCCGACGTACCGGTTAGGCTCCTCCTCGAGCCAGCGGTCGCGGTAGGCCTCGGTCATCACATCGGGCGTTCGGCAGGCTATGCCCGCGCTCGAGGCTCCAAACAGATGCCAAGGCCCGAGGGCGCGCCGTTCTGAGGCTCGCACTTTCCAATTTGGCGGTAATGAGGTTCAAACCAGGTACTGAGTCAGATCCAGCCTACCGCCCCCCCGTGGGCGCTCCAGCCGTATCGATGAGCCAGCGTCGGCGACTTTGGCGATCCAATGGCCCTGAGGGCCCCCCTTCCGGCTGAGAGTTGGGAGGATTGGCCGCCACTCCTCGTACGGAATAGCCAGGATCCTCTCGGGACCGCCACAGACCATTACGTAGAATCCCCGACGCGGCGGGTCCTTGGCCTGTTGCCATTCATGCCCACACCCGAGGCATTTGCAGCTATCGAGATCCTTCTTCACCAGGTACGGCTGGCCGCAAGAGGGACATGTATCTGCGGCGGTTGAACCCGCTTCTAGGAACTCTGCCCAGGACGGGTGGAATCCGAAGAGGTAGACGCCCTCTGGCTCAAGCAGCTTCGAGTACGCGAGCGCGAAGTGATAGGTTGGACCCTCGAGAAGCGCTCCCCTTTCGCCCGTGGACCGGAGCTCCTCCTCGAAGGAGTGCTCAAGGCGCCTTCGAATCCGCTCGCGCTCCTCCCTCTTCATCGCTCCGGCTTCATCTCTGGGACTCCCAGCTTGCACGTCCCAGCAGCCAACGCCTTGCTATCCTGCTCCAGTCACCCCTGGCTCAACACCACACGCCTTCAGCGTGAAGACTACGCCCTTCGCGAACCGCGCTCGAGTGTTAGAGCGATGATGTAATCATGGAGTGTCATCATCTGGAGACCGCGACGTTCCAATGCCGGGCCGGGTGCAGGTGCGGACAGAAGCACGCGGTCGCCGCCTCGAGTATGGCTCGCTGCTCGCCCGGCCGGAACCTGATTCGGTCGTCCCGCATCAGAACGACCCAGCCCCTCCTGCCAGCCGCCCTCAGCCAGACCTCGTCGTCGGTGTCCTGAGGGAAGACGTCATCGTGCGCGATGACGTTCGGATAGACGGCCCTCAGCGCCCCCGGCACCTTTCGTCGCCCGAGGCTCCTGTCGCAGAAGAGCTCAGGCTGCGATGCGCTCTGGCTCGAGGAGCCTGACCTCGAGCCGGATGGCCGCTTCAATCTGGGCAACGCTCAACCCGTAGTCGTCGGCGAGATCCCCCAGCGGCTCCCCTGCGGAGAACCGCGAGAACACGTCCTCGGTTCGGATCCCGGTCCCTCTGAGCACCGGGGCCCCGAACGCACGCCTGGGGTCGACCACGACGATGCCTTCGCCCGGCACGGCCCCCGGCCACCACCGACTCGCGAAGCGATCCCTGCCCCACTCCATCTCGCGCAGATAGCGCATCACCGCGTCTGGGAACACCTTCTGGCCGCCCCGGGACATGTTGACGAGGTGCGCCTCGCCATCTCGCGACCGCTCCTGGAACTCCCAGAAGAGCTCCCTGCCGTCCGTGAGCAGCCGCTGGTTCGCGAGCAGGTGCGCGATGTCCGAGTGTCGGGCCGCGTAGTCGAGAGCCTTCCGCACCCGCTGCATCGGCACACCCATCTGGCGGAAGCCGGCCAGCGTGAGCGCCTCCATGAGGTTCACGAACGAGAGCGCCGCTCCCCGGCCGCCGGGCGTCGGGACGATGACGGGCTTGGCCTTGACCACGCGCTCGCCCGCCGGATACCGGTAGCCCTCGACCCAGTTCGCGAGCGTCTTCCGCGGCACGCGCGCGAGCCTCGCCGCTTCCGGCAACGCGTAAAGGCCCAGGTCGAAACACGGATCGGTCATCTCGGCAAGCATCCTTCCACGGGCCACCGACACGAACATACGCAGCATAGCCGTCCCGAGGGTCAGGCCTCGTGAACCTCCAACTCGATCTCGACGGCCCGTCCCGGCATACTCCGGTCATGTCCCAGGACTTCGACGAAGCGCTCCGGGGCGCCGCCTTCGCGTACCTGGACGGGCTCCGGTCGGCGAAGGGCGAAGCCCTCTCCTACCGGGACCTTGAGCGGTTCGCGTTCGAGGGAAAGCGCGTCTCGCTGATCCAGCGCATGCGAGGGATCCGGGTCGTTGCAGGGCAGGAGGCGGCGCTCAGCATCCTGACGACATACCGGGCGCGCCCGGAGGAGCGGCCCTACGAGGACGCCGAAGGTCCCGACGGGTACTGGCGCTACAAGTGGCGCGGGACCGATCCGGAGGGCTACGACAACGTGGCGCTTCGGCGGGCGATGGAGTTGGGCAAGCCGCTGGTGTGGTTCGTGGGGGTCGCGCAGGGCATCTACACGCCGATCTACCCGGTGTGGCTGGTCGGTGAGGAGCCCGCGGATCATCAGTTCATCGTCGCGCTCGACGCCGAGATGCGGGCGCAGTGGGAAAACGCCAACCTGCTCCACCCGGCCGACCTGGCGCTTCGACGCCAGTACGCGCAGGCGGTGGTACGAGCGCGACTCCACCAGCGCGTGTTCAGAGAGCGGGTGTTGATCGCCTACTCGTCGCAGTGCGCGCTCTGCAGGCTCCGGCACCCGGAGCTTCTAGACGCCGCCCACATCAAGGAGGATTCGGACGGCGGCGAACCGATCGTCCCGAATGGCGTGGCGATGTGCGCGATCCATCACCGGGCCTTCGACCACCAGGTGATGGGAATCCGCCCCGACTACGTTGTGCAGGTGCGGAAGGACGTGCTCGATGAGAAGGACGGCCCGACACTCCTACATGCAGTACAGGGGCTTCACGGCATCGAGCTGTACGTGCCTGCGCGACGCGCCTCGCGACCCGACCCCGAGCTGCTCGAGGAGCGCTACGAGCGCTTCCTGAAGGCTGGGTGAGCAGACCGTGAACGCCTTCGTCGCGGTCACCGACAAGGACTGGTTCCGGTACCTGAGTTCCCTGCCGGAGCTCGACGAGGTCAACTTCTGGCAGCCGAGCGGCGGACGCACCTTCCGGGCGTTGCAGCCGGGCGAGGCGCTCCTCTTCAAACTCCACGCGCCCCTGAACTACACCGTGGGCGGCGGGTTCTTCGCGCACTTCAGCTCGCTTCCCTGCAGCCTCGCGTGGGAGGCGTTCGGCGAGAAGAACGGGACGGCCAGTCTCGGGGAGATGCGCGTCCGGATCGAGCGCTACCGGCGGACACCGCCCTCGGGCGAGGACTACGAGATCGGCTGCATCATCCTGGAGCAGCCCTTCTTCTTCGAGGAGAAGGACTGGTTCCCTCCTCCGCCGGACTTCCACCGGAGCACCCAGGTCGGCAAGACCTACGACCTGCGACAAGCACCGCACGGGACGAAGCTCTGGGAGGACGTCCAGTTCCGGCTCCTCGCCATGCAGATCGAGCCGGAGCTCGGGGAAGTAGAGCAGCGCCCGACGCGCGGCGAGCCCGTGCTCGTGCGCCCGCGTCTTGGCCAGGGCGCGTTCAGGATCGTTGTTACCGACACGTACGAGCGGCGGTGCGCGGTCACGCAGGAGCGGGTGCTGCCGGTCCTCGATGCCGCCCACATCAAGCCAGTCGCGGCCGGCGGCGCGCATCGCGTGGACAACGGCCTGCTCCTCCGCTCCGACGTGCACAAGCTGTTCGACACCGGCTACGTGACCGTCACGCCTGAGTACCAGCTTCGCGTGAGCCGGCGCCTCCGCGACGATTGGGAGAACGGCGAGTACTACTTCCAGTTCGAGGGAAACGAGATCTGGCTGCCGCGGCACGCCGAGGACCACCCCGACCCTGAGTTCCTGGAGTGGCACTCGGATTCGGTGTTCAAGGGATAGGAATCGAAGATGTCGGACGAGAGTTCACCTCAGGGGTTCAGGGCCCGGCTCGAGTGGCTGGGCAAGGAGGTGGAGACCCTCGCGGATATCGCGCCACGGGAAGGCATGGTGGTCCTGGTCGGGATCAACCCCGCGCCGGTGTCCGTCGCGGCTGGGCATTATTTCCAGGGCACCATGGGGAACCGTCTCTGGGGACGCCTCCGCCGCATCGGGCTGTTGGAGCAAAGCGACGGTTGGGAAGACGAGTTGTTCGCCCGCGCGGGCAACGGTCTCACCGACATCGTCAAGCGACCCACCGCCTCAGCGAATGAGGTCAACGCGGAGGAGTTGGATGCAGGAGCACGGATCCTGCTTGACAAGATCAAGGCATGGAAGCCAGGCCTCGTCCTGTTCGCATTCAAGCCTCCGGCTGACGCGCTCCTCGGCGGCAGTATCGCACCGGGGCCCGGTCCTCCCTTGGCAGATATCCCCACCTTCCGATTGACGGGACCGTACGCAGCCAGTGAGAAGGCCCTCGCGAACGAGGAAGAACTCCGGCAGCTTCTGGGTGTCGCGCCGAAGTCAACGCCCGGGTCGCCGGGACCGCAAGGTCACCTGCCCAGCGGCCGCACAGCGCGAACAGCGCGAGGGGCCGCGACCGCCGACTACAGCCAGCGGGTCACGGCGGCAGACAAGGAGCGCGGACAGATCCGGTTCCCCAGACCCGCCAAGCGTTTCTTCCCATCCTCGAAAAAGCACATCGTCGTCCTCCTCCGTGGAGTGCGCACCGAGGGGTTCTACGATCCGAGGACCGGCCCTGATCGGGAGCGATCAGCCGTCCTCCGCGTGGGGAAGGACGCGCTGGCGAGCGTGGTCGTCGACGACCGTTTGCGTGTATCGGCCCGCCCAGATGGCTTGGTGGTGCTCGAGTGATCTCGTCGGTGTAGAGAGAGCGCGTGCTGAAAGCCGTCGGACCCTTGCATTACCCTGTTGAGCAACATGGGTCTCCCCCTCAGACAGGGCGACCGGGTCGCCGTCCGGGACCGGCCCTGGCGCGTCCAGGGCGTGGAGGAGATCGGACCCGGCCAGCAGCTCCTGAAGCTTCTACCCGCAGGCGATGGGGGCGTGCCTCTATCAGTCGTCTCTCCACCTGAGCGGGTCACTCCCCTCCCACCAGAAGAGCTCCGTTTCGACGTGAACGAGCTTGGACCGATCGGCCCGTGGCTAGCGGCCCACCGGGCGCTCGCGCTCACGGTCACCAAGGACGACGCCCTCGGGGGAGCCCGGTTCGGACGGGTGAACCTCGAGGCGTACCAGATCGCTCCCGTGCTCCGGATCCTCGCCAAGCCTCGACCGCGCCTGCTGATCGCCGACGATGTCGGCCTCGGCAAGACGATCGAGGCCGGTCTGTGCCTCCTCGAGCTGATGGCCCGACGCAGGGCCGAGCGGATCCTCGTCGCCGTCCCTCCCGGCCTGATCCCCCAGTGGGAGGAGGAAATGAAGGAGCGCTTCGGCCTGGAGTTCACGGTCATCGAGAACGCCACCGGCCTCGCGCGGGTGCAGACTACCCTTCCCGCGGGCTTGTCGCCCTGGGAGCTGCCCCGCGCCCGGATCATCACGTCCGTCGACTACCTGAAGAAGCACGAGGTGGGCCGCCGGGCGCTGTCCAAGCCCTGGGACGTCGTGATCGTCGATGAGGCACACGCCCTGGCGGAGTCAGGCTCACCGAACAACCCCTACCGGACCCGCCGTACCCGGTGGGGGGTGGGTTGAGCGCGCGGCAGGTGATTGCGGCGATCGGCTTCGTCGCCTGGGGTCAGGCTCGTCGAGCCTTCTGCTTCCGCTGCTTGGGCTTCTTCGGCGGAAGGGACGACGCGTAGGCCACCCCGCGGTCGATCCAACGTTGCAGCAGGGTTTCCGTGCCGAGGCCCTTGGGGCCGACGAACAGGAAGCCGCGCATCGGGCGGCCGGTGAAGTCCATCGGTCGCGCGCCCGGCTCTGCCAGTGCCGCCTCGGCATCGTCGGGATCCAAGCGGACCATGAGGTCTCCGCCGTTCACTCCCACCGCCATGTTCCCGCCGACCGTGTAGCAGAGGCCGCCGAACATCTTGATCTCGGCGACGTCGCGCACTGCCCCTAGCGCCGCCCGGACGCGGCCCGCGAGCTCCTCATCGTAGGCCACGGACGGGAGCCTACCCCCTTACCGGGCATCCAGCTCGAGCCACCGCTCTCCCTCCTCGGGGGCATCAGGTCGCATGGAGCACCCGCCCTTCCTCGAGTATCCGTTTCACGAACGGACGATCGCCCACGCGCGCGAACTCCTCCGGCGTGTAGACGAGCAGGTCCATAGCCACACCGGCGCGCAGCTCCCGGTAGAAGCGCGCCTGCCGTTCGGCGAAGGGCTCGTCGGTGTCAACCACCGCGAGCAGATCCAGATCGGCAAGCGGCGAGCGGCGCCCTCGCGCCTGCGGGGCGGCCGACCTGCGGGTATGCCCTGAGCGCGGAGACGCGGCACGATACCTGGAGC